>Ga0007854_10002996_pt1 | contig 10331 bp, 13 predicted proteins | sample CryBogCBH12Aug08_FD_60382 | JGI IMG/M metagenome (GOLD analysis project Ga0007854, IMG submission 60382) | Freshwater microbial communities from Crystal Bog, Wisconsin, USA - CBH12Aug08 | ecosystem: Environmental > Aquatic > Freshwater > Lake | place: Crystal Bog, Wisconsin, USA | collected... | reverse complement strand
TAAATCCCTAAGATCTTCTCTTCCTCCATGACCTGATACATGAACGTTGTCAAATATTCTTACTTGGAATTTCTTTAATCTGTTTCCTAATTCTTGTCTATTGGCTTCATTTATTTGACTGGGAATAGTTTTTGATGAGAATATAACTTGATCATTTGCATCTAATTTAAGAGGTAACTGATTTTTAGTAATTCTATCTAGAATTGAACCAGGTTCTCCTTGATGACCTGTACAAACTATAAGATAATCTTTTTTATTCTTATTTACATTTTTTAAAACTCTCTCTAGCTGTTTTCTGTAGGTTACTAATTTAATATCTTTCATAAAAGGAGCTTTTCCAACAGAATTTGCAGCAGTTACATATTTTGTTAAGCTTCTTCCTAAAAATATAACTTCCCTATTTAATCTTAAACCAAATTCTGCAATAGTCTTTAGTCTAGCAATATGAGATGAGAATGTAGTAATTATCATTCCAGCATTTTTGTTATCGGTTGTAAAAAATACATCTTCTAAAAGAGATTTTGCAATTTTTTCAGAAGGAGTTTTTCTGTCATCGGGAGCATATAAACAATCTACAACAAGAGCTTTGACACCGATCTCTGAAAGATCTTTTAATCTTTTATAATTTGGTTTGTCTCCATAAACTGGAGTGTTATCTAATTTGTAATCATTTCCATATAAAACTACTCCATCAGGTGTATGAACTGCAATTATTGCACTTTCGATTGTTGAATGAGTCATATTTATGAATTCTATTTTGTAGTTTCCAGATTTTCCATGAATTGTGTAAGATGCATTTGGAGCTACAGATATTAATGGGTTTCTTATTTGATGATTATTATCCATTAAAAGAGATTTTAAAACTGCTATGGTAAAAGGAGTTCCTAAAACTGGTGCTTTGTATCTTGGAGCAACATAGGGAATGCCTCCAACATGATCTAAATGTGCATGGGAAACTAATATTGCTCTAACTTTGTCTCTTAAATTATGATTTTCTAAATATAAATCATCAGGCAAAGCTCCGAGAGAACGCATACCTTTTTCGGTAGGTATTTTTTCTCTTTCTGAAACTCCAACGATAGCTGGAAGAAATAAACCTGCATCAAAAAGAATAACGTCTTCATTAATTTCAAGAGCAGTCATGTTCTTTCCTACTTCATTATAACCACCAATTGTATGTATTTTTATCATGTCAATAATTCTATGCGAATGTGCTTTAAATAGGTTATTAAACTCATTCTTGAAAACCTATTTAAACGATTAATCACTAATATAATTATGTTAAAACTAAATGCAACTCAAAGAATTAAGAGAAGATATTTATTAATTGAAGCTCCAAGCAAGGAAATAGTTGAAAAAGTTATTCTTGATTATATTGGAATTCTTGGATGGGCTAAAGCAATACCTCAATTTGTAGAACATCAGAATGGAATTGTTCTGGCAATTGAAAGAAAATCATTAAATGATGTTAGAGCATCTTTTGAACTTACAAAGGAAAAAATAAAAGTAATTAGAGTTTCTGGAACTATTAAGGGATTGGGGAAATAGATTACTTTTTTGATTACAATAATACTTTTATAGGCATTTAATTAGTGAGAAATCATGTTAGTATCTCAAGTTTTAATAGTATTTTCTACCATTAAAGATAATCCTGGTTTAAATCTTGAAGAGCTTGCTAATAAAATTAGTTCAGAACATATTGATTTGCCTGCGGCTAAATATTTAAGTTATGGCCAAAGATCTTATGAACTGCTTAAAAGTAGAATACAAGAACTTGGTTGTATAGAAGAAATAGAAGGACGTTATCGATTCAATCCAGATTCTAAGGTTTATAGTATAGATCCTTTGTTAAATGCTTATGTTAAACAACTTATTGACTCTAGAGCATCTAAAAAAATAGAAGTCAGTGGCGATTAATCAAATAACCATTAATTTCTTTATAGATAAACACAAAAAGGTTTAATAAAGCTAAATAGTATATTTTAGCATGATAAAAAAGGGGCAGATGGAGTTATCTTTTGGATTTATATTCTCAGTTATAATTATTGCTGCTACTCTTGCTGTGGCAGGATATATTATCGTTCAAGTCATTCAAACTCAAAACAATGCCAATTGTAAACTTTATGTTCAAGATTTGCAGACAAAGATAAATGAGGCATGGGGTTCTGATGGAAGTGTTTCCAATGTATTTTCAGACAATAATGTCCCTTCTAAAACAAGTCAGGTTTGCTTTGGAATGGTAAATCAAACTCTTATTAGTGAAAAAGATAAACCTGCGCAGGACGCGCTTAGAAATAGAGTTAGAAGTGATTCTAATGTTATTTTTTATCCTAGTACTTCATGTGGAAGCGGTCAATTTTCATTTAATGTACAACACGTAAAAACTGATGGATTTTTCTGTGTAGATGTAACTTCTGGAAAAGCTCAAGTTAAATATGCTAAAGGAATAACTGATTCAGTAGTTAAGATTTGCCCAACAAATTCAACTTGTATAATTGGAGATAGTGTCGTTTCTGGAGCAACGGTTGTTTCTGGAATAATAGGCAATGGAAGTTAAAATGAATAGAAAGGCATTTGAGTTTAGTTTTGGATGGTTATTCTCAATAATCGTGGGAGCAATAATAATATTTTTAGCGATATATGTTTCAACAAATATAGTTTCTACTGGAAGAAACTCGCAGGATAGTGTGGCTGGAAATGCTTTGGGAATAATATTAACCCCTATAGAAACTAGTCTTGAAGGAATAGATAAACCATCGCCAATTATTTTTCCAGTTAGAACTAGGGTGTATAATTATTGCGATAATATTGGTGCTTTTGGAGAACAAAAAATAAGTGTTGCAACAGAATCAGGGTTTGGAAAAAAATGGGCAAATCCTGGAGTTCCAAGCACATATTATAATAAATATATATTTTCTAAAAGCACAGTTGAAGGTAGTAAAGCCAATGTGATAGCAAAACCATTCTTCTATCCATATAAAGTTGCAGATGTAATGTATTTATGGAGCGATGAAGATAAATATTGTTTTGTTTCTGCTCCTAAAGATATATCTTCTGAGTTAGGTAATTTAGACATTAGTGGATTGAATTTCACAGATAATTTAGCTAATTGCCCTAAAAATAGCACTAGTGTTTGCTTTTCTTCTTCTAATTGCGATATTGTAATAAATACAATAGCAAATAGCGTCAGAAAAGATGGAATTACTGAATTCTATCCTTCAGGTAATAATGCTCTTCTATACGGAGCAATATTTTCAGATCCCGGAATTTATGAATGTCAAGTTCAAAGACTTATGAAAAGAACTGGAGAATTAGCATTTGTCTATGAATCCAAGAGCGAGTTGTTGTCTTCCAAGGGATGTGGAAGTAATTTACAATCAGATTTGTTGGATTATGCTAATTCAACTCTTCATTTTAATAATTCGGCTAGTTTTAGTCAAATGGATGTACTTCAAGGAGGAATAGATGATAAAAACAAATATCTTGCATGTAAAGTTTACTAGAAAGGCACAAATGAAAATACAGGAAATGGCATTTGTTCTAGTGGCAATAATGATATTTTTTGCAATAGTAGGAATATTTTATATTAAAATAGGATTTAATGGATTTAGCGGAGATATTCAACAGCAGAGAGCTGAAGCAGCCATGGAATTGGTAAGAAAAATAGCATCCACTCCTGAATTTGGATTTACTAAAAATGGTGAAATGATTTGTGACTCTTGTATAGATACTGATAAAGTTATGGCTCTTAAGAATATGAGTGCCTATAAAGGATTTTGGAATATTGATTTCTTTAGATTAGATTATGTTTACCCTCAGAAGAAGAATATTGAATGTAGCTATGGAACATATCCTAATTGTAGCACTATAACTCTTAGTAATGCAGTTAATCATGAAACCCCTGCAACAGCCTATGTTTCATTATGTAGAAATGAATATGCAAACAATCAGTTGTATACTAAGTGTGAGTTAGGAAAAGTTGAAATTTCAGCTAAAAGTATAAATGCTTTAGGAGTAAGTAATGCAAGTCAATAAAAAAGGGCAGGAAGAAATAGTAGGATTTGTGGCCATAGTTTTACTTGTGGCAATAATAGGAGTCGTATTTCTTGGATTAATGTTAAGAAATAATACTCCTGTTGCTCAGGAGAGCAAGGATGTGATGAGATTAATTGAAAGTGGAATGCAGTATACAAGTGATTGTGCGATAGATTATATTCCTAACTATGCAACTTTACAAGATTTAATTCAAAAGTGTTATGAACAGCCTTCTAGTTCTTGCCAATCGGGAGATAGAATATGTTCTGCTCTGAATAGAACATTGTTAGGAATACTTGATGGAACAATTAATGTTGGACCGGATAATAAGAACAAAGGATATATTTTCAAAACTGAGTTTACTTATAATGTAAGTGCTGGGAATGGAACTGAAATTTTGAAGGTCATAAAAGGTAATTGTTCCACCGATTCATTTAATGAAGGATACAGTTCTTTCCAGGGTCAAAAAGGGGAATATATTTCTACTTTAAGAATTTGCTATTAATTTTGATTAGTTAAGTTGAAAAATTCATAACCTAAGCAATTTCTATAAATTCCAGCACCGGCATGATAATTATCTCTATTTGCAATTTGATCAATACTTATAGATTTTATTTGTTTTTGATTTATATTATTTGTTGAGTCAAATTTTGGTAAGATTAAAACACCCAACAATAAAGCCGATAAACCAATCACTTTCAAACCTATGCTTCTTTGATTTTCGTAATTATTTTCCATAAAAATTAAACTAGAGAATTATATTTAAAGATTATTATAATATTTAACCTACATAATGTCTATGATGATCTGCATTTTCTGTTGAAGTATTGACTTTAGTATCTTCCTTTTTTGATAGAAGAGTTGAAATGGCCTTATCTATGGAAACCATTTCTCCTGATTTTGATTGTAATTCAGCTGAGAGTTTAACTAAAGATTTGTAATTTTCTTCGCTTATTTTTATTGCTTTAAGGACCATTGTAACTTATACTACTTAGTAGTTTAAGTGGTATATAAATGTTTCTAAATCCTTATGTTTATAGTTATGGAGTCAATAGAAAGAACAGGTTTTAACCTTGATCTTTTACCTGTTTTTTCAGCAATTAGTTCAATTATGCCAAATTCTTTCAATAACTTAATGTCTTCATTTACAGATTTAAAGTCTCTTTCAAGTAGCTTTGCTAGATGGTATATGGAAGAGGGTTTTTTTATTCTTATTATATGAAGAATTTTTGCTTTTTCATTACTGAGCAATTTTCTTAAAGCTGAAAGAGAATCAAATCCAAATTCTTTCTCTCCATGAGTAAATCTTTTGAAAAAAGATTCAAAAACTCCAGATTCATCGACGATATTTATTTCTTTTACTCGAGTTTTTTTTGCCATGGTTTATATCAGGGTCAATATACCCTATATATTATAGATAACTAGAGTATTTATAGGTTTTCATTGAACATATAAGGTATAAAATACCATAGATAGAGTTATTTTCTAAGGGAAACCCTAAAAGAGGCCTAGTACTCACTTGTAGTAAAAGATAGTGACAGCATAAGCTTTATATACTGATTTTAGGGTCTCGAGGGGGTTGTTCGGGTTAATCCCAAGTTCAATAGAAAGGTTTTTAAAGCGTTTTGAATTAGTCATATTACTCTATTAAGCTAGAGTACTGGCCAAGTTATGGCTCATTCTCGTCAAGAGAATGGATTAAAAACTTGTGTCAGAGCTTAGCAAAAAGCTACATGCTCGACACGGCCTGGCGGACTGCCTTAAAACAGTCTCCCTTAGGGGATTCCGAAAGGATGCCAATCGTACACAGCTGAAAGGGGGTTTAAAAAATAATGAAATTTAATTTCAAAAAGATTGTGTCTGTTTTCACAAGTACTGTTATGTTAACCTCAACCTTAGCGTTGGCAGCTGCAGCAAATGCACCTGCTCCATTCGTTACAGGAGGAGTCGCTAACGCAGCAGTAGTTGTAGGTTCTTCAGCATCTGCAGATGATATGGGCGCAGCAACTGTTGTCAAGGCATACCTTGATTCACAAGTTACTAGCACTGGATCAACTACAGTTAGTGGAGAACACGTATCATTGGATAGAGATTCTTCCAAGTTACATCTTGGATTAGGAACATCCGACACTTTTGGTAGAGCTATCACCTCTGGTGACTTACCAACTTTGTTAGCTGATGGAGTCTTTACTTCAAATGGAGATAATAAAGATCATGACTACACTCAAAAAATAAGTGTAAGTAACTTGACTTTTGCTCAATTTGATAATAATGCATATAATAGTGGTGACCCAGCATTAGGAGTATATCTTAGTGATGGTGCCCCAATTCTTAACTATACATTAGCATTCAATGATAAGCCAAACTTTGACGGCAGTCTAGTAAGCAGTGATATAAATATTATGGGTAAAACCTATAATATCGTAGGTGAATCTAATTCATCAAGTACACTTACATTGTTAGATTCTGCTCAAACTCAGATTATAAATGAGGGTGATACAAAGTCTGTAACAATTAATGGTACATCATACGATGTTACTGTAACTAGCGTTGCAAGTCCAGATTCAAACGGAAATTCAAGAGTGAAAGTAACTGTAAATGGTAAAACTAGTTCATCTTTAGCTATAGGTTCAACCTATAAGATAACTGATGGAGCTTATATTGGTATTAAAGATGCCACATATAAGAACACTAATTATGCCGGAGCAGCTGTAAGTAACGCTGAATTAACATTTGGTACTGGTAAACTTGAAATTGACAATGGAGCTGACATTCAATTGAATGACAATTCTGTCAATAATCTAGTAGGATATATAACTAATACATCAAGTAATCCTGAAACTATAACTAATATTATACTTTCTTGGAATTCTGATGGTAGACAATTCATAACTGGAAACTCAAGTATAACAATGCCTGGATTCAATAATATTAAATTATCATCTACAGGAGTAACCTTCCCATCAAGTGAAGATACAACTGTTGATAATAACGGTAAATATACTATTGAACTTACTGCGCCTATAAAGGACGGTACAGCTACAATTCCTATCTTAAGTAATAATGCATCATTAAGCGGATTAGGTTCTGGAAATAACTATTCTATTGTTGGACAAGATAGTACCACACAATTAAGAACAAGTAGTAATGGAACCATCACTTTTGATTCTGATACTGACGAGGAATTCGTTGCTTCATGGAACAGTGGAAGAGACTCTGAATCTTATGTACTATATGCTGATTCATTCGTAAACGACAGTGGTACACCAAAGGCAAACATTAAAGAAAAAGTAGGTTCATTTGAACAACAAAAAGTTCAAAATGGAGATACTATTACAATAGGAAATGCACAATTTACTGTTGCTAATATTGATGTAGCAGGAAGAGCTATAACTCTTAATGCTGGATCAGGAACAAACTTTAATACTTTGTATACTGCAGACGGAATGAAGATATATCTTCCAAATGCAAACCAAATCAGCGCTAGCGCAAATACTTCATCCTATAATCTTATCTTCTCTGAAGCAGATAAGGATGGAAACATTGCTGCTGGAAGTAACATTACATTGAATCTTGGTGTAACAACCAAAGGATATGTAACTGTTAACAACGTTGTTGGAGCTGGAGGAGACGGAATGAAGGAAATTGGAAGTACTGGTGAATACATCGGTTATGCCAATTCTGCATTAGCTACTAAGATTGACTGGAATCAAAATCCAGATCAAGAAACTGCAACTCTTACATACCACGGATCTGAATCATACGGTAACGTTATCGTTTCCGATGTTTCTGCTGTAGTAAATGGAGGAAGTTCAGGAGTCTTAGTTGTCAAGGATAGTGATGCATCTTCAATGACAGGTAAAAACCTTGTCGTTGTTGGAGGTAGCTGTATAAATACAGTTGCTGCAACACTTCTTGGAAGTAATACACCTCTTTGTGGTACCGCATGGGAAGCAAAGACTGGCGCAGGAGTAGGATCATTCGTGATCAACTCATACGCTTACAATGGTGAAGTAGCTACTTTAGTAGCTGGTTACAACCAAGCTGACACTGCCGCTGCTGCACAATACTTCAAGACACATACTGTTGACACAACTGCTGGTAAGAGTAACAAGTTTACTACTGCCACTGGTGTTGCACTAGTTTAAGGTTTAAAGAAGAAAAAAATACTTTTTATTTTTTTATTTTTTCTTTTTTTATATTCTCATGGGGGGCAGAAATGCCTCCTTTTTTATTTTCTCAGGAAAGAATGTTTTTCCCGAGCCCAAATTTTATTTTTATTTTTGGGTATTAATAGATAAACGCAGTTACGTTATATTTTTAAACTGAAAATTACACTAAGATGAATGAGAAAGATACTTTCTGAAGAAGAATTGCTTGCAAAACAAAGTAAAAGAAATAAATGGATAAGTTTATTTTTACTTTTAATAATGGTTGCAAGTACGGCTGGATTTGCATTCTTTTATAATTCTGAGAATGGAAGTGGTAGCAGTAGTAATGCTAAAGTTCAACAAAATGGAGATTATTGGCAGGCAACTTTTGGAGGAGCAACATTAAACTTTTTAAATTCTCCCGATTCATCATTAAATAACACTAATTATGCTATAATTGCTAATTTTAATCAATTTTATAATAAAACAATATATGTGGATAGCAATGATCCTGCAGTTTATAATGAAATAGTATCAAATTTGGGATTATTTAGCTTAAGAACACAACAGGCATGTTATCAGAATTGTAGTAATTCACAATATGTACAAAAGGATTGCACAAGTAATCTTATTGTTTATACTCCTAGCGATAATAGAAGCATAACTGGAAATCAGAGTTGTGTTTTCATAAATGGAGATTTATCTACTGTAGATGGATTCTTGTATAAAACATTTGGGCTTGCATAAGCTTTTAAAATACTGATTTATAATTAATAATATGGTTGAAAATAAAGTTAAAAAGAAAACAAAGAAGAATGAGTTAGATAGACAACTTTTATGGATTATTGCAACAATGGTTATTGCTATTTTGTGTCTTTTGGCTATTCCTGTTATAAACAGTGCTAGAAATAAAGTTAATTATGAAGGATTGAGTTTTCAAAAAGTTAAATACGGCCAATTGGACGTTTATTATTATCCATACCAGTTTAACTATTCTGGAAAATCATATGGATATAACTTATATGTAAGAAATGACCCAAGTAAGAGCAATGTTAGTGTTAATGGAACCATAGTTTATCCTCTATTTGGTTCTAAAGTTTTCATATCATTTGATTTTATCAATTTTGCCAATTGTAGTAATTCAGTAAGAGAAGTTACAACTCTTAGCCTATTTTTACAAGGTAATTTATATAATACTAATTTGTCTTCTCCAAACATGACCTATGCAAAGCAAAATAATTTAACTTTTGAAGATTGTAAGAGTACAAATAATATGGTTGTTCTTCTTGAGCAGGGAAATGAAACAAGAATTGACAGGTATAATAATTGCTATGTTTTATCTGCTGCAAATTGTGATGATATGTTAAACGTGGTTGAAAAATTTGAAGTTCAATCTGTTGCTGATGCAGGTAAGAATTAAAAAATTAATTTTTCTTTAAAAATCTCTTAATAGGTATGTAGATAATTACTAATATTGCACAGAATATTATAAGAGAAATTATAACCCTATTGAAATCAGCTTGAGCATTTGCAACACCCAGATAATAACCGAAATATACTAGGATAGTTGACCAGAATAATGCTCCTAGACCAGTATATATTACGAATTTGGAGAGGTTCATCTTAGCAAATCCAGCAGGAATTGATATTAGGTGCCTTATGACTAGAAGTAATCTGCTAATAAATACAGTTATTGGACCGTGACTACTAAAATAATTTTCAGTTTTAATTAATGATTCTGAATTTAAAAATAAAAATTTACCATATTTGTTTGTTAGAGAAATAAATGATTTTCTGCCTATGGATAGAGAAATATAGTACATTAATAATGATCCACCTATGCCTCCCAGAGTTGAAAGCAATATAATAATAAAGACGTTCATTTGCCCTTGAAAGGCCAGAAAACCTGCTGGAATGAGCACTAATTCACTTGGAAGGGGAAATATGGTGCTTTCTATGATCATTAATAGAAATATTCCTAAATAACCTAGTGAACCTATGGTGGAAATCAGATATTGTGAAAAAGAATTTAAAAAATTAATCATATTTTATGTCTTTTGGGAATTGTGTGCATCAAACCCATTATATCACTATAGAATGGAATGTTTTGTACCTTAAAGTACCATACATTCAAAAACCAAAGCA
>Ga0007854_10002991_pt1 | contig 10344 bp, 8 predicted proteins | sample CryBogCBH12Aug08_FD_60382 | JGI IMG/M metagenome (GOLD analysis project Ga0007854, IMG submission 60382) | Freshwater microbial communities from Crystal Bog, Wisconsin, USA - CBH12Aug08 | ecosystem: Environmental > Aquatic > Freshwater > Lake | place: Crystal Bog, Wisconsin, USA | collected... | reverse complement strand
CGCAGCTGGTGGTCGTAGGTATCACCGCCGGAGAGGAAGTCACGGGCACGGCGGCACAAGCGGCCAAGCCAGTGGCAGAGTGGAACCTCAGCGCAATGAAGGATGGCAAGATTCCCAGCACTATAGCCGGTGGGGATTTCCTAACACTCGGAAGTGAGAATAAGGTACCATTGCCCAAACCTGCCGAGGGTGGCGGCTTGCGCTTCGCCCACGGGTCGAGCGTTTTCGGCCCGCTCAATTCATATCCCGGAGGAGGTGATGGGGGTCCATGGTCAGTGGTGGTTGACCTGACAGTTGATGAAAAGCCAGACGGTTATTGTGCTGGCATTTTCTCGGCACCGGGCTGGCGCCTCACACTCGGCCAAGGGAACATGAAGTTGACCGCGGAGATTTCCGGAACTGATGGGAAACAATATTATTTAACAAGCAATACGCCGCTGGCATTTGGCCGTGACTACAAGGTGCGGGTGGTTTTCGACGGCAAGCGGGCTTTGATGTATCTGAACAACCGTCTGGACTCAATGCTGGAATCACCCTTCCCCAAAGCCACTGCCGGTGGTTTCACCATGGGCGTGGCTGGCGGCCAGAGTTATTACTATAACGGTGTCATCCGCAGCGTGGCTATTATTCCTTCTGCCAAGCAGTGAACGGTTTGAAACAACCACTTTTATCCGCAGCTATCATATGAAACGGCTTGCCAGATCCATTCTACTTGTGTTGTGCGCGGCCGGTCTGGCTGGCGCGGAACCCCTGCAAATCTCCAATGAAAAATTAATTGTCACAGTTGAAAAACCAGGCGGATTTTTCAGCGTTGTGGATAAGGTTTCCGGAGATAAGTTTCTAGCATCATATGGCACACTCGATGTATATGAAAGTCTTGATGGCAGCTCTTTAAGAGCAGTGGTCGAGCCTGTGCAGCACGAGACTTTCGGCGCTGGCAGACGGATAGTGGTCACGCTGGCTGATGGCGCTGAGGATTCGCTGGAGTTATACGATAATCTGCCGTTTATGCTCATTAATGAGACGCGGGTGAACAAGGGGAAGGAAGATTTCGATCTTAAACGCCTGGTTCCGGCGGAGTTTATGCTGGATCTCGGAAAATCTCCCGAAGACCTCCGCACGATGGGCACGGCCGGACTGACGACACCTGACAAGAATCCCGGGAGTTATCTGTTCCTAACTCTGGCCGATCCCGCCACGCGTCACGGTGTAGTTGCGGGCTTTTTGACCAATGAGCGCGGCAGTGGTGTATTGTTCTCCGATGTCAAGGATGGCAAGGTGAAGTTCAAGGCGCAAATCGACTATGGACATCTGAGGCTTTCGCCCGGTGAGTTTGCCAAGACCGAAACCTTGGCCGTGGGCTACTTCGACGACGCGCGCATAGGCGAGGAGGCATATGCCGACACGATCCGGAAACTTCATCACATTCATCTCCACCCGCGGACTAATGGTTACTGCACATGGTATTCTGATAAACACTCCAAGGCTGGTGATGAACAATCCATCGTCGAGCTGGCGGATTTCGCGGCCAAGGAACTCAAGCCCTATGGGTTTTCCTTTGTGCAACTGGATGACGAGTGGCAGGACGGCGGCACGTTTAATGGTCCGCGCCGCGGGTTTGACCGGGTGAAGCCAGATGGTCCCTATCCGCACGGCATGGCGCCTGTGGCGGAAAAGTTCAAGACCCTCGGACTGACGGCGGGGATCTGGTTCATGCCGTTCGCCCGCAATCACAAGGACCCTGAATACAAGGACCGCCAGGATTGGTTTGTGAAACGTGATAACGGCCAGCCGTATGAAGTGCGTTGGGGCGGCACCTCGCTGGACCTAACAAATACCGAGGTCCAGGACCACCTCACTAAACTGGTGAAGACCATCCATGGCTGGGGTTACAATTATTTCAAGATGGATGGCTTGTGGACAGGAAGCGCCACCGAGCTCATGTATGTGAACGACGGATATGTGGATGATCACATGGGCAACAACCTTCCGTTCCACAATCCGAAAAAGACCAACGTCGAGATGCTGCGCGACGGTTTGAAACTGGTACGCCAGGCCGCCGGGCCGGATGTGTTTTTCTCCGGTTGCAACGTGAGCCAGAACATGCGTTCCTTCGGCGGATGTCTGGGTCTGGTGGATTCCATGCGCATAGGCCCGGACAATGGCACACAATGGGACGAACTGATAGTGGGGCCTGTCCGGGGCACACGCCTGTATTTCCTGAATGGGCGCACATGGTGGAATGATCCGGACCCATCTTACGTGCGTGCGGACCTGCCGCTGAATGAGGCGCAGTTCCTTACCTCGTGGGTGGCGCTAAGTGACTCGTTCAACCTGAACAGCGATTGGATTCCGGATCTCCCGGTGGAGCGACTCGACGTCATGAAACGCACCATGCCATATCATGGAGCCACCGCACGCCCGGTGGACTATTTCGACCATGACATGCCGCGCATATGGCTTGTTAGTGACCTCAGACAGTCGACACGCCGCGATGTGTTGGGGTTTTTCAACTGGGACGACAAGGAGACAGTGATTACCACTTCCGCAGCGAAGGCCGGGTTGGATGCTGCGGCCGGCACATGGCATGGCTTCGACTTTTGGGCCAATGAGCCTGTGGCGGATTTTAAGGGTGAGCTCTCGCTCAAGGTTCCGGGCCGGTCCTGCCGCGTGATTGCGGCGCGTGCGGCTGCGGGCCATCCGGTGCTGGTGAGCACATCGCGCCATCTTAGCCAGGGCATTCTGGAAGTGACCGATGAAACGTGGTCAGAGGAGACCCAGACCTTGTCAGGTGTGAGCCAAGTGGTGGCCAATGACCCCTATGAACTGCGCATCGCTGGGATCGAAGATGGCGGAAAGATCTGGAAGCCAATTGCAGCCGAAGCAGATGGAATGACCACCGATATTCGGGAAGGCCCGGGACTCCTGCGGGTGATGATGCATCCTGGTAGCAGCCGGGGTATGAAGTGGAGTGTGAAATTCAAGGCGCTGACCGCCCAAAAAAATAACTGATAGTCTGACAGCACTTTGCTCACTCATGCCCGCCGTGTTGGAGCAGTAATTTTGCTGCATCCTGGTGGCCATTCTTCACAGCCAGGGCATAAGGAGTAGCCCCATCATTGTTCCTGGGATTGACATCCGCATTGTTAGCCAGCAGGAACACTACCATTTCCTTGTAAGTTGAACGACAAAACACGTCTCGTGAGCCACCATGCAGTTTCGGACTGAAGCGCGGGTTAATTTTTTTATGAGCCATTGCGTTTGTGTCGGTTACGGCAATGGGTGACAGTTCAGATGTATCCTTCTCACTATTACGCAAAACGAAGTGCAGTGGACTGTCTCCATTCCTGTTTGTGGCATTTACGTGTGCCTTGTTCGTTATGAGCCTCTCCGATACCTCCTTGTTGCGCTCTTTCGCGGCAACATGGAGAGGAGTGTTTCCGTCCACATCCGTTGCATTCACATCCGAAATGTTAGCTAATAATAGATTCAATGTATTTAGGAAGTCTTGTCTCGCGGCTATGTGTAACGGGGTAATTCCGCGGATGTCCTTAACATTGATACGGGCATGGCGAGCCAATAGTAGTTCAGCCACATTGGGATTATCTGCATACAACGCAATATGCAAGGGTGTATTTCCCCACTTGTCTAGCGCGTTCATATCAGCGTTGTGGTCCAGAAGTAGTTCGGCGACCTCCATGTTTCCGTATTCCGCAGCGGAATGCAATGGAGCACGTCCATTATTATCCTTTGCATTAACATCGGCATTGTGGGCTAGGAGCAATTCTGTGATGCCCTTGTAATCCACGCCAACTCCGCGTCCCCCGGGGCCTGCCGGTTCATACTTGTCCTCGAAGTCATTTCCCGCCATGTAGTGCAGAGGAGTGCGTCCATTATTGTCCTTTGCATTGGCATCGGCCTTGTCAGACAGAAGCTGTTCCACCGTGTCCTTGCATCCTGTGATCACTGCCAGATGAAGTGGGGCGCATCCATCCTTGTCACTATTCGTGATATTTTCACTAACCCTTACGGAATTTTTATTTTTGCTAGACTCACGGATGTCTTCACAATATGCAGAACCCAGCCCCAAAAATATCCAGGTGCCCATGACGAGCCAGGAAGTCGAACCAACTAGAAAATGCATCAATGATGCCATTTTTCGTGGTTTTATATGTTGTGTCCTCATGGGTATTGATTATTGAGGCAACAAGGTATACCGAAGTCGGTTTGATGGTTCTTCAGTGCTCCGCGCTTTTCAGGAGGAACTGCACGCCCCTGTTGAACTGTTCGTCTAGCAGGCTGTCCACATTGGTGTTCTTCTGGGCTGCGAGCTTTTCAAGTTGTTTGGCCTGGCGCTGGGTGATGGGCAGCTTGGATGTGAGGGTGACAGTGTTGGGAATGTCCAGCCATGCGGTGCGGGCTTTGGTGATTTCGGACTTATTGAGACCCAGACCTTCCAGCACGCCCAAGGCCATCATCTCATTACCGGCGAACGCCATGTGTACGCCGTCGATGGTGAGGTTGTTGATAGCGGACGTGGGTTGTTTCTTGGCCGCTTCCGCGCCTGCTGTGACTGCTGCCTGCATGGCGGCATTCAAATCGGCGAGATGACATTTCTTTTCCGCCGCGAGTGAGTGGAGGAACTCGTTATAACCCACGAGTTTCTGGTTATTGGCGTCCGCCTGGTTCTCGCCGATCATGGTGGAGGTGAGGATGACAACCTTCACGCCCGCCGCCTGCGCCTTGTCCACGATCTCAGTGATATTCTTTTTGTAGTCTTCCAGTGGCACGCCATTGGCACCGTGCCAGACGTCATTGACACCGCAGCTAAGGGTCATCCACTGGGGTTGCTTGTTCAGCACGTCATTGTCCAGACGCTTGAGCATGTCGATGGATGTGTGTCCGCTGATACCCGCGCCAATAACTTCAATTTTCACTCCGTTGGCCTCGAGACCTTTGGCGATGAGGTTCACATAACCACCCGGATTATTCGGGTTCTGGCCGGCTTCGGTGATGGAATCCCCGAGGAAGGCCACTTTTTCGCCTAGTTTGACAGGAATCTCCGCGTGCAGCAAAGCGGAGGCGGTGAACAGGATGGCGAGCGTGGAGGCTGGAATACAAAATTTCATGGTGAGAGTGGGGTTTATGCTAAGAAGGCAGCTTGCGCCTGCCCGTTTGCAAAGTAAAACCCAAATTAGCCCGTTCATATCATCGGGAAATCTTTTGCTTGTGGTTCCCGAGCTTCAAATGGGACACTCGGGTCGGTTATGGATCAATCACCACCCGTTTCTAACGTAAATCGCGCGCAACTTGCCCGCTTTGCCTGGATCTCGATTTCCGCGGCGATCGTCACGATTGCTTTGAAAACCGCCGCCTTTTATCTAACGGGATCATTGGGATTGTTATCCGACGCACTAGAATCCCTGGTCAACCTGGCGGGTGGCATTATGGCGCTGACCATGCTGACCATCGCTGGGAGGCCAGCCGACGAAAGGCACTCCTACGGGCATAGCAAGGCCGAGTATTTTTCCAGCGGTGTGGAGGGGGCGCTGATTCTGGTGGCAGCGCTGGGCATCGCCTACACCTCGATTCCGCGCCTGTTCCATCCCAAGGAACTCGAACAAGTGGGGGCGGGCCTAGCTGTCTCAATGGTGGCATCAATGATCAATTTAGGTGTGGCCCTGCTATTGATGCGCGTGGGGAAAAAGAACCATTCCATTACCCTGGAGGCCAACGCGCATCATCTATTGACCGATGTATGGTCCTCAGTGGGAGTGCTTGTGGGAGTCGCCGTGGTCGCGCTAACGGGATGGCTGTGGATGGACCCCGTGGTGGCCATGCTGGCAGCGGCTAACATTGTGTGGACAGGCTCACGTATTGTCTGGCGGTCGATTTCCGGCTTGATGGATCATGCGCTGGCCCCGGAAGACATCGCCAAGGTGCGCGCGGTCCTGGAAACCTATCAGAATGAAGAGGTGCAGTTCCACGCCCTGCTCACGCGCCAAGCGGGGGCTCGCAAATTCGTTTCGGTGCATGTTCTGGTGCCTGGCGCGTGGACAGTGCATCAGGGGCACGAACTGCTCGAGAGGATAGAACAAAGCATACGCGGGGTGCTTACCAACAGCACCGTTTTCACGCACCTCGAATCGTTAGAGGATCCCTCGTCGTGGGACGACCAGGAAATGGACCGGGTATGAGACTTAGGCACCGATTTCGGTGCGGCCTGAGAGTTGGGCACCTTCCTCCATGGAGAACACCTTGGACTTGATGTCGCCGTTGATTCTGGACTTGTCCTTGAGTTCGCAGCGCTCGGAGGTGATTTTCCCCTCGATTTTGCCGTAGACTTTGACTTCCCCGGCTGTGACGTCGCCTTTGATCACAGCGTTTTCACCGATGGTCACGCGACCCTTCTCGGATGTGATTTCACCTTCTATTTTTCCGTCAACGATCATGTCGTTGGAAAAGCGGATGGAACCTGTGATTTCGATTCCACTGGAGAGGACATTGGTCGGGCTGGCCATAACGATGGGAGGGGAACAAAGACCGGGGCACTTGGCAATGTCAAAGATGATGGGGGGAAAATCCGCCCGTTTGCCCGCCAATACCCCTACAAAACGGTGCTTGCGGGCGAGGAGCGCACGCGGGCTTGCGCTTTTAGCCGGACCCGCTCAGTTTCGAGGCATGCGCGACGACGTGATAATCAAAACGGTGGACGTTCACCGCAGCTACCGCGTGGGAAGGAAGTCCATTGAAATCCTGCACGGGATTGATTTGAATATTCACCGCGGTGAGAAGATTTTCCTCTGCGGCCCGAGCGGCGCGGGCAAGACGACCCTACTTTATACCTTGGCAGGTCTGGAACGTCCAGAGCGCGGCAGCGTCCACATCCACGGGGCGGACCTCTATGCGATGGGGCGCAAGCAGCAAGCGCGCTTCCGCAACCGTGAAATCGGATACGTGTTCCAAAACTATAACCTGCTTCCCGAGTTGACCGCGCTCGAAAATGTTGCTGTTCCCGGTGCCATAGCGGGTCAGAACTCGGACGAGGCCGCCCTCAAGGCGCTTGCGCGTGTGGGCTTGTCAGAACGTGCCAATCACCTGCCCGCCGAATTGTCTGGAGGTGAGCAGCAACGAGTGGCGATCGCCCGTGCGATCGTCAACGAGCCCAAGATCCTTTTTGCGGACGAGCCCACCGGTAATCTCGATTCTAAAAACGGCTCGGAAACCATGGCGATATTGTTAGATATGGTGACAGAACACGGGGTGACACTCGTGGTGGTGACGCACGACAGGAATCTGGCCACGGCAGGAGATCGCACGCTGGTGATCCGTGACGGAACGATCCTGACGGACTGATACACTCAGTTACCCAACAATGTGAGGATGGGCTGCGGGTAGACACCCAGCACGAGCGTGGCGACAGTTAGAACGGCAATGCAGACCTTGCTGATGGTTGGCAAGGTGACTGCCGTGAGGTCGCCGGGGGTAGCCCACCACATGGCGCGCACCACATTGAGGTAGTAATAAAACCCCGCAGCGGCAGCGATGAATGCTATACCCACACCGGCCCAGAGATTCGCCTCCACGGCGAGTGAGAAGACGAAGAACTTGCCCAGGAATCCGGCGGTGAGCGGGACGCCCGCCAGCGCGGCTAACAAAACTGTAAGCGCCAGTGCCAGTAGTGGATTGGTTTTTCCCAGGCCGTTGAAATGTTTGATCGTCTCACCATCGCGCTGGATGCGGACCTGGGCGAGCACGAAGAACACGCCAAGCGTCATGATCAGATAGGTGGCCAGATAGAAGGAAACCACCTTGACCGAGCCGAGAGACCCAGCGGTTTCGGATTTTCCTGCCGCCAGTGCTAGCAGCAGGAATCCAGCGTGGGCGATGGACGAGTATGCCAGCAGGCGCTTGAAATTGGTCTGCGGGATGGCGGCCAGATTACCGAAGAGCAGTGTGGCCACGCAGAGAACTATCAGCAGATTGAGCACCGGCACGCGTGTGACGGTGTCATTGAGCAGGGGAGAAAGGAAGCGCATCATCAGGATGAAACCCGCAGCCTTGGACCCCACGGATAGAAAGGCCGTGGTGGGAGTGGGTGCGCCCTGATAGACATCCGGAATCCATACCTGCATGGGCACGGCACCTATCTTGAACCCCAGGCCAATCATCACCAAGGCGATGCCGAAGAGTAGGGGAGCCGGGTTTGTGATATGAGGACTGAGAGTTGCTATTCCGGAGAAGCTCATGGTTCCCGTGGTGCCGTAGATCCATGCGATGCCATAGACGAGGAATCCGGTGCTGAGCGCACCGAGGATGAGGTATTTCACGCCAGCCTCGAGCGAGCCCACATTGCGGCGCATGTAGGCTACCAGAATGTAGAAGGTGACAGTGATGAGTTCCAGCGAGATGAAGGCTCCCGCCATATCCTTGGCGGACGCGAGAAACATCATGCCCGCGCAGGCGAACACCGGCAGGGCGTAATATTCCCCTGTGCCGTTTTCAGAGCCCGGTTGATCGGTGAAGCGAGCGAGAACCTTCCGATAATCCACTGACATCAAAACCACGAACAAGGTGCAGACGAGCGCAAAGATTTTATAGAAAAGCGCCAGACTGTCGAATTGGTAGAAATTCCACAGCGGCCAGTGATTCCATTTCGCCGCGGGGCCGGCGCTCTCCGGGCCGATGGCCGCGCGGGTGAGGATAAGAACGACCACGAGGCCGAGCGCGGCGGCTATGCCTACCCAGGCCTTGCTTTTCGTGGAAACGAAAGCTTCGGCCAGCAGCAGGATGATGCCGAGGGTGATGGTGAGGGCTTCCAGATAGTAGGCGGGCATGGCGGAGAAATTCCAAATTTTATTTCAGCAAATTGAGCAGGATGTTCGGATAGAGTCCCACTGCCAAGAGGAACAGCGCCAGCAATACTGCCGGGATGCGGTCTGCCAAGGCGAGGTCGGGAGCGGATTCGGTGGCCTTGACGGTAGGACCGTGGAAGATGTTCCGATAGGCGCGCAGCATGTAGACAGCGGAAATCACCACTCCCCAGATAGAGAGGATGCAGGTGATCTGGACAGGACCCAGACCGGACGTGCCATTGTATCCCTGGAAGGCGGAAAGGAAGACTAGGACCTCGCCCGCGAAGTTGGCGAGGCCGGGCAGTCCTATGGAAGCCATGGCCGCGATGCCGAAGATAAAAGCAAGCTTGGGCGCGGATTTGGCTAGGCCACCAAGGTCTGAGAGGTCTAGCGAGCCGGTATTACGCTCGATGCGGTCTGCCAGCCCGAAGAGCATGGCGATGGATACGCCGTGTGCGAACATCAGGAGCACCGCGGCTGGCTTGGCCAGCGGATTATGCGGGAAGGCGATAAGCGCGGCAATGGCGAGGAAGATGTAGCCCATGTGCATCACCGATGAGTTACCCAGCATGCTGTCGAGTCGTTTTTGGGAAATGGTGACATAACCGACCCACAGAACATTTCCTAGCAGAAGCACCAGCAGGGGTGTGAGCCACACATGGAGACCATCCGGCACCATGGGCAGGGCGATGCGGAGCAATCCGTAAAGGCCGAATTTTTTCAAGACACCGGCATGGAGCATAGCCACGGGTGCGGGTGCGCTGGCATAGGCGGGTGCAGCCCATGAGTGGAAAGGGAAAAGTGAAACCAGCGTGCCGAAACCCACCAGCAGCAGTGCAGCTATGGCCTTTTGTGCGCCTGGTTCGATAGAGCTTGCGAATGCCAGCATTTTCCCCATGTCGAAGGTGCCGCAGATATTTGCCAGCCACACAAGTCCGGCGAGTAGCACGATAGAGCCGAGACCCAGATAGATGGTGATCTTCCATGCGGCCTCATGGCGGTCACCACGTCCCAAGATACCTATCATCAGGAAAGTGGGGATCAGCGCGAGTTCGTGGAAGGCATAAAAGAAAAACAGGTCGGTAGCGGCGAAGGCACCGAGCGCTCCGCCAGAAATAAGCAGCGAGGAACCAAAGTAAAGTTTCTCCCTTCCCTCCGGGGCCTTACCGGATAGCACTGCGGCCAGTGTGACGATCACAGTGAGCAGCACCATCACCACGCTCATGCCATCCGGGAAACCGAATGCCAGATTCATCGCGGGCTTCTGCAGCACCGGCACGGAGAACGACCAGCACGGGCACTGCCATGTGGCCGCAGCGTATAGGCCGAGCGCGAGATTGACCGCAGACGCGCCGATGGAGGTCAGACGAGCCGGTGCACCTAGCAGAATAACCAGGAACGCGGCGATCGGGATCAGGACTAGGATGGCGAGCATGGGCGGATAATTACGTTAGATGAACACCGTGAAATAGATGACGAGGATGACTCC
>Ga0007854_10002990_pt1 | contig 10346 bp, 7 predicted proteins | sample CryBogCBH12Aug08_FD_60382 | JGI IMG/M metagenome (GOLD analysis project Ga0007854, IMG submission 60382) | Freshwater microbial communities from Crystal Bog, Wisconsin, USA - CBH12Aug08 | ecosystem: Environmental > Aquatic > Freshwater > Lake | place: Crystal Bog, Wisconsin, USA | collected... | reverse complement strand
CCATCACCTGCTGGGCCTGAACCCGGGTGAACTGAGCAAAGGAGCCATCGGCGGTTTCATAGCCCCAAATGCGCTGGCTTGGCGAAAACATCGGATCGCCACCATTGCATTCCTCGTCATCGCCATCGGTCTGATTGCAATGGACGACAACCTCATCGCCCACCTTCCAGCGATTGACCTTGTTGCCCACTTTCCAAACGATGCCGGCCGCATCGGATCCAGCGATATGATAGGCGGCCTTATGGTAATCAAACGGGCTGACCGGACGGCCCAAAGCCGCCCAGACACCATTGTAATTGACCCCGGCAGCCATCACCATGATCAAGACTTCATGGGAATCGATCTCGGGTGTCTCCACCACTTCACAGACCATCGCGGTATTGGGCTGGCCATGACGCTCGCGGCGAATCGCCCAAGCATACATTTTGGCCGGCACATGCCCGAGGGGCGGAATTTCGCCGATCTCATAAAGATCCTTGATCGCCTGGTTCGGGTTGAGGCTGGTCGCCTCGGCCGCTTCACTCATGATCCTCGACTCCTTCGTCTGGGGAAATCATAGCCTTCCCACAATGATGATCCTCTGTTCCCGGCAGCCGTGCAGCCGCGGGTTGGCATCGCCGCTGAAGACTTTTAGCGTTTTGTTTCTTCCTTCGCAATGCACAAAATGATAGTTTGTTTCGTGAACATGGGGGAATTGAGTAACTTTAATACGAACCAGGCCGAGTTGGCAGGAAAATCAGGGTCTTAAAATTCAGGAAAATTTCATTTAACACGCCGAGCCGGAGTACCCAATGACCGATAAGCCGTCCACCAGAACCGACCAGCCATCTGTAACTCGCGAAAAGCCGTGGCTCTTCCGCACTTATTCCGGGCATTCCTCGGCATTGGAAAGCAATCGTCTGTTTCGCACCAATTTGGCGCGCGGGCAAACCGGGCTCTCGATCGCCTTCGACCTGCCGACGCAGACCGGCTACGATTCGGATCATGCGCTGGCCCGGGGCGAAGTGGGCAAAGTTGGCGTCCCCATCTGTCATCTCGGCGACATGGTGACTTTGTTTGACGGCATTCCGTTGGACAAAATGAATACATCGATGACGATCAATGCGCCGGCGGCTTGGCTTTTATCGCTCTATGTGGCGGCCGCGGAAAAGCAGGGGGTCGGCCGGTCCCAGCTTTCCGGAACCACGCAAAATGACATCATCAAGGAATATCTGTCGCGGGGGACCTATATCTTCCCGCCGGAACCCTCGCTGAAACTGACTACGGATGTGATTGCCTTTACCTATCGGGAAATTCCCAAATGGAACCCGATGAATGTCTGTTCCTATCACCTGCAGGAAGCCGGCGCCACGCCGGAACAGGAACTGGCCTTTGCCCTGGCGACGGCGGTGGCAATTCTTGATCGGGTCAAGGCCTCGGGGCAGGTGCCGGAGGGTGATTTCGGCGAAGTGGTCGGGCGGATCAGTTTCTTTGTCAATGCCGGCATTCGTTTCGTCACCGAACTTTGCAAGATGCGGGCGTTCTGCGAGCTTTGGGATGAAATCTGCCTTGAGCGCTATGGGGTGACCGACGAAAAAATGCGGCGCTTTCGCTATGGCGTCCAGGTCAATTCGCTGGGGCTGACCGAACAGCAGCCGGAAAATAACGTCTATCGTATCTTGCTGGAAATGCTGGCCGTGGTTCTGTCGAAAAACGCCCGGGCGCGGGCCGTGCAACTGCCCGCCTGGAACGAGGCGCTGGGCCTTCCTCGCCCCTGGGATCAGCAATGGTCGCTGCGTTTGCAGCAGATCGTCGCCTTTGAAACGGACCTGCTGGATTATGGCGATATTTTTGATGGCTCCCTGGAAATTAACCGCAAGGTTGACGCCCTCAAGATCGAAGCCCGCGACGAGCTGGCCCGCATCGATGCCATGGGCGGCGCCGTCCCTGCCGTCGAAGCCAGCTATATGAAGCAAAAGCTGGTCGAGTCCAACAGCCGGCGGCTGGCCGCCATCGAAGCCGGTCAGCAAATTGTCGTCGGCGTCAATAAATTCACGGATGCGGCGCCCAGCCCACTGACCGCTGGCGACGGCAGTATTCTGACGGTTGACGCCAAAGCGGAAGCAGAACAGATCGCGCGGGTCCAGGCCTGGCGTTCGGCCCGCGACGGCCAAGCGGCAAGCAAAGCACTGGAAGCCCTGAAGGCCACGGCACAAGAGGGGCGCAATATCATGGAGGCCTCTATCGCCTGCGCCCATGCCGGCGTCACCGGCGGCGAATGGGCCGCCAGCCTGCGTGAAATTTTTGGCGAATACCGGGCACCAACCGGCGTTGGCCGGGCGGCCAATCTTGGCAGCGGCGCCAAAATGAAGGCGGTCCAGGACCGGGTGGATCAGCTCAGCCAGCGCCTGGGCCGGCGGGTCAAGATCCTGGTGGGCAAACCGGGGCTGGATGGCCATTCCAATGGGGCCGAACAAATTGCGGTGCGCGCCCGCGATGCCGGGATGGAAGTCGTCTATGAGGGCATTCGCCTGACACCGGCGCAAATCGTCAATGCGGCTTTGGAAGAAGGCGTGCATATCGTCGGCCTGTCGATCCTGTCAGGAAGCCATGTCCCCCTGGTCACGGAAGTACTGGATCGGATGAAAGCCGCAGGTTTGGCCGAAATCCCCGTCGTCGCCGGCGGCATTATCCCGCCCGAGGATGAAAAGGCTCTGTTAACGGCGGGCTGCGCGCGTATTTACACGCCCAAAGACTATGATCTGGCCGCCATTATGGGCGATATCGTCGATATCGTGGCGGCTCGGGCGGCTTGATCGGGCTCCCGCCGGGACGCCGGCCAATGCCGGTACCCGGCGGCTGCCAGGAGGGGACCAACTGATGTTTACCGGGACCGATCAGATCGGCCCGCCCCATGCGTTTTAAGGCATCCCGCAGCATGGGCCAATTTTCGACGTCATGATAGCGCAGGAAGGCCTTTTGCAGCCGCCGCTGCTTTAAACCTTTCGCCGTCACAACCCGTTCACCACCCTGCCGGCGGATGGGGCGCAAAGGATTGGCTTCGCTATGATACATGGCCGCCGACAAGGACATCGGGGAAGGCAGGAAGGTCTGCACCTGATCAAGGCGGAAACGGTTGCGTTTTAACCACAAAGCCAGATTTAACATATCTTCGTCCGTGGTGCCGGGATGCGCCGCTATGAAATAAGGGATCAGATAAAGCTCTTTGCCGGCATCGCGGGCATGCTTGTCAAACAAGGCTTTGAAGCGATCATAACTTCCAATCGCGGGTTTCATCATCTTGGCTAGGGGGCCCGGCTCGGTATGTTCGGGCGCGATTTTCAGATAGCCCCCGACATGATAGCTGACCAGTTCCTTGATATAGTCGGGGCTGGTCAGCGCCAGGTCATAACGGACCCCGGAACCGATCAAAATCTTCTTAACCCCGGGAAGCGTGCGCGCCTTACGGTAGAGACTGACCAGGGCGCTGTGATCGGTGCCCAAATTCTTACAGATTTCGGGAAAAACGCAGGAAGGCCGGCGGCAGACCGCCTCGGTCTGTTTATCCTTGCAAGCAAGGCGATACATATTGGCCGTCGGGCCGCCAAGATCCGAAATAACCCCGGTAAAACCGGGAACCCGATCGCGGATTTCGCCAATTTCGCGCAGGATCGATTCTTCCGAGCGGCTTTGGATGATGCGCCCTTCATGCTCGGTAATTGAACAAAAGGAACAGCCCCCAAAACAGCCGCGCATAATACTGACGGAAAAGCGGATCATCTCCCAGGCGGCGATGCGCGCGCCCTCATAGGCCGGATGCGGAGAACGGGCATAGGGCAGATCAAAAACCCGGTCCAACTCGGCCGTCGTCAAAGGCAGCGGCGGTGGCGTCAGCCATAATTCGCGTGCGCCATGGCGTTGTACAATCGGCCTGGCATTGCCCGGGTTGCTTTCCAGATGCAAAAGCCGCGAAGCATGGGCATAGAGCAAGGGATCCTTTTGGACCTGTTCATAATCTGGCAGACGCAGCACCTGCCTGGCACCCTCGTCGCTTACCGAAGTCGGTGGCTGGCTGTCATCAAGGGGTTGGGGAGCCATAACGGACCAACCCGGGGGAATCGCATCTAACAGGAATGCCGTGCCGCGAATATCCCTTAGCGTGCCTGGGGGCTCGCCGGCCGCCGCACGATGGGCGATGGCCACGATAGCCCGCTCGGCATTGCCATAGACCAACAGATCAGCCTTGCTGTCGACCAGGATGGAACGCCTGACCTTATCCGACCAATAGTCATAATGGGCGATCCGGCGCAGCGAGGCTTCGATCCCGCCAATAACCACGGGAACATGGCGATAGGCCTCGCGGCAGCGTTGCGAATAGACAATAACCGAACGGTCCGGGCGCTTGCCGCCTTCGTCATTGGGCGTATAGCTGTCATTGCTGCGGATACGGCGATCCGCCGTATAGCGATTGACCATCGAATCCATATTGCCGGCGGTTACCCCAAAAAAAAGCTTGGGCTTGCCGAGCCGTTTGAAGGCGCTGGCGTCGGTCCATTCCGGTTGCGCGATGATGCCGACGCGAAACCCCTGGGCTTCCAGCAAGCGCCCGATGATGGCCATGCCAAAACTGGGATGATCAATATAGGCATCGCCGGTTACCAGGATGATGTCGCATTCATCCCAGCCGAGAAGATCCATTTCCTGGCGCGACATCGGCAAAAAGGGGGCGGTGCCAAACCGATGAGCCCAGTATTTTCGATAGGAAAAGATGTCTTTGACAGCGGACGGCATGTCTCACCCATTGACTGTTGGCAAGAAAAGCCGGGATTTATTACTTGATGACTTCAGGCGTCGCCCGGCGGCTGTTTGCTCAGCCATTCAAAGACCTGCGGAGCGATCGCCTTGCAGGTCAGTTGCGCCGATGTCAGCAACTGAGCCTTTTCCTGGGTGAGATGGATCAGGCTTTCCACCAATTTCCGCAAAATATCCCGGGCAAAGGCCGGCTTGGCCAAAATTGCCGGCAAACGGTCGCCAAAAGCCGACCGCATTCCATTGATCAGCACATCCGCCTTATCAATGTTCAGCCGCTGCATTTCCTCGAGATTCGCCGCATGAATCGTACAAAGCACATCGCCGTAAATCTTGATGAGAGGTTTATCAAGCGACGCGCAAACCATAAAAAAGGTCTTATCACGGGCAAAAAATTCAAACGCACGATCGCCCAACACCCGGCGGTAATATTCGTACATATCTTTTGACCAGGTATTGATACCGCCTATGGCCGCCGGCCGAATGGACAGAATCAAACCAAAATCATTACCGACCACGCCTTTTACTTTGCGAATGGTTGCCTGATCAAATTGGCCAAATTCCTGAATGCTTTCCGCCGTTTGCAGATTGATGATATCTTCACCCAATTCGAGCAGCTGGGCAGAATTCAATTGACCATAAGCGGTCAGCAGGGGCAGCTGCCAATCGAAAGCCATAAAACGAGAAAGTTCGCGGACTTTTCTTTCGTCGAAGCCACCACCGGTTTTCTTTTCAACTTGCTCGGTCTTTTTGAAGATAAAGAAGCGGGTCTTGGTCACCGTTTTAGTGACTGTTCCCACCTCTTCTTTTGTGTCCTGTTCAAAAAAGAACCGCGCACAAGTCTTTACCAGCAATTGCTGAACCTGCTCCAAACTGACACCGCAGACGAGCGGTGCTTCAAAGTCGGTAACCGGCTCACCCTCTTTATTGACGACCAGATCGGCCACCTCGGCGGAATTGGCGCGATAGCTTTGAATGAAGCTATAAAGAACTTCTGGGTCATGAATAACGTTTTGATAGGTAACGCTGGCATCAACGATGCCCTTTGCCTGAAAAGCCTCGATCACCTTTTTCAGGCCATCAATTACACCGCGCTTGGTCTCAGTGGCGATTTCTATCGGAGGAGGAAGATGCTGTAAGCCCATTGCCAATATCCAGACCTGCGAACAATAAAAAATCGCCCTAACGACGTTCTTGGTCAATCACTTTATAATGTGAATGCCAATTATCGCCTGAAATTTTTGTATTCCATAACCATCGAACCGAAAAAAACTGGTTGCCGCACCTAAAACACCCTCAACGAACGCGCAACAAGGCCAGAATCTCAGTCCAACCGGGTCAGTCGAGAGTAATGCATGCGGCCCATAGCCGCACCACATTTCTAAAAAATGCCACGGAACCGTCAGAAATCATTGGCAAAGGAGCAAGCGCCGCCCCCACATCCCCCGACCGGGCAATTGGGCGGAGGAGCTGCTGGACTGGACTTACCAATACTAGGCGCCATGATGGCTTTACTAATATGGCTGTCCCCACAGTCCGGGCAATGGACCTCGCCTGCCGAAGCTTTGACGTCATAATCGGTCGAATTACTGAACCATTCGTCGAAAACATGGCCATTGCCACAACGCACGCTGTAAACGATCATGGATCTCTCCGATTGTTCAATGGGTTGTAGCGAAGGCAGCGCCCTTATGTCAACGCCGCTCGGATCGATCGGGGCGGCCGACAGAAAAAACCGGGCTCTAACCAAAGAGATTTTTTAATAACTGTCCAAGCGGGGTTTGTCCCGGTGTCCCAGGCGGGCTGCCGGGGGCTGGCGGCATGGGTGCCGAAATCTGATCGGCGGACTGCGAACTGTTTGTGTAGGCCACGGCCTCGGAAGGGGCTGGCGAAATCGAAGCCGTCGCCGGCGGCACATACACCGGCGGCCAAACCCCGGTTTCAAAGGGCCAGGCCGGGTCCGTCGCGCGCGATGCGGTTTTTTGCGGATGACCGGCAGAGAGCGCGGCCGGTTTGACTTCCTCCAGACGCGCATAGTGGCGCATCGGCCGTTCAATGGCATGACGAATACCGTCATAGACCGCCGCGACACTGCGGGGCGTATGGCTGGAATCAAAAAAAACCGCCGGATTCGCCTCAGCGGCCTGGGGCAACAATGCCGCCGCCGGCTGGCCTTCATCAAGGGCCTTGGCCTTCAGGACCTTTACGGCGCCGCCGGGCCCGAGAAAATGCGCCATATAGAGCTCGGTGGAATTGACTTTCCGTCCCAGACTTTTTTCCAGCCAGGATTTGTTGTCATTGGCATATTCCCCGGCCATCAAGGACGATGTTTGCGGGTCACGCCGTAAATCGAGAATCTTTTGACGCAGTTTAGGATCGGAGACCACATAATCGCCGCGCAGGGTTCGATGGATATTGCTGGCCAAATCACCTAGGCCATGGGTCTCCCCATGAAGTTTGATCAGTTGAAGCCAGGTCCCTTTGGTAAACTGGAACAAACCGGCCGCCGAGGAAGCCGTAGACCCTGCGCCGGCGACAAAGGCGCTTTCTTTGTTGGCCTGAGCCATCAGATAACTGAAACTGACGCCGGTATTTTTGCTGGCCGCTTTGATTTGAGAAACCCAGCGGCCACTGTCGGCCTGGCTGGCAATCTGGACTATGGCGGTCGGATCTTCCGGCTGCTTCATCACAAGCGCTTTCTACCAAAGAGGGTAGGTAAAAATACGCGATATAAATTAATAAATTAAAAAGACTCTATTGGATCCGCCGATAGCCCAGATCCTCCATACAACCGGAAACCAGAGCATCAAAGCGCCGCCCCGCTTCCATGCTGTCGACCATTTTCATTGGATCACTGCTGCGTTCCGAGCCAGGCTCAAAATAGCTGGTTCTGCCAATTTGGCGATCTGCTTCACGACGGCAAGCCGACAGATCCGCCCGCTGTTCCACAGCCGATCGATCGGCCGCCGTCCATCGGTCCGGTGAAGCGCAGGCGGCCAGACCAAGGCACAAAGCCGGCAGCCAGAACGCACAGCCTTTAGCTATCAAATTCAAACCCCGAAGCAAAGACGGGCCACCGCATTTGCGGCGGCGGCCAGTCCCAATAATTCCAAGCTCTAACCGCGACGCGCGCTCAACATTTCGAGCCAGGCCTGAGCGATCGAAGCCCAGGCTTCGGATTGAACGCGCATGGTTTCGGCAAACTGCTGTAAAGCCTGTTCGGCAAAAGCCGCCAACTGGATGTCGTCCGGCTTGGACGGCGATGTTGATTTGGCCGCCGGCTTGGGTGCAACGGGTTTGGCCACGGCCGGTTTGACGGCCGGCTTGGGCGCAACGGGCGCCGCCGGTTTGGCCACGGTCGGCTTAGCGGCGGGCTTGGGTGCCGGCTTCGCGACTGGCTTGGGTGCCGGCTTTGGCGCAACCGGTTTGGCCACGGCCGGCTTCGGCTTGCTTGCGGCAGCGACCGGCGGCACGGCCGGCTTTTTCGCCTCAACGACAACCGGTTTAGCCGGAACTGGCTTCGGTTTGTTTACGACCGGCGCCTTCGCCGGTGCCCTCACCGGTTTCGCCACCACAGTCTTCGGCGCGGACAGCTTGGGCGTTGCCGTTGGCACCGTCGCTGCGGCAGCCTTTTCCACTACAACCGGCTTGGCCGCTTTAGCCGGTGCTTTGGCTATCGGGGCTGGTTTGGACTTTGGTGAAATTTCTGGAGATTTTGCCATGACACGCCGCCTCCCTTACCCGGAAATAAAACAGCATCCAACCGTGTTTTCCAGTTTGCATGGTCTAGCAGGATCAAGGGGTTGTCAATTCCCAGGTCTTATAGCGTCCGGGGCAATCCAGCCGCCGCCGAGAACTCTGTCCTCTTGATAGAAGACGCAGGCCTGTCCCGGCGCCACCCCCTCTTCGGGCCGCAAAAAGCTGACCGCCGCCCGGCCGTTCTCCTTCAAGGTCAGGCGCGCCGGAACCGGATCCCGGGTCGAGCGGATCCGCGCCATGACGGGCAGATCGGCCTCAATTTCAGGCTCGCCAAGCCAGTTGACCCCGGTCAGTTGCAACTGGACACGCCCCAGCGCTTCCCTGGGACCAACCACCACTTGCCGGCGCGCGGCGTCCAGCCTGATCACATACTGAGCCGGCCCGCCCCCCAATCGAAGCCCGCGGCGCTGACCGACCGTATAATGAATAATCCCCTCATGCTGGCCCAACCGCTGACCATCGAGAGAAACAATGTCCCCAGGGTCCGCCGCCCCTGGGCGTAACCGCCCCAAGAATCCGGCATAGTCCCCATCGGGAACGAAACAGATATCCTGACTGTCCGGCTTTGCCGCTACCGGAAGCTTAAATCGGCCGGCAATCGCTCTGGTCTCATCCTTGCTGGTCATTCCCCCTAAGGGAAAGCGCAGAAAGTCCAGTTGCGCCCGAGTTGTGGCAAATAAAAAATAACTTTGGTCGCGCAAGGGATCGGCTCCACGCAACAGCACGGGACCCGTGGGCCCTTCTGCACGGCGCACATAATGACCTGTGGCCATCGCCTCAGCCCCCAGGTCGCGGGCAATTCCCAGCAAATCGCGGAATTTTACGGTTTGGTTGCATAACACACAGGGAATTGGCGTTTCGCCACGCAAATAGGAGTCCGCAAAGGGCTCGACCACGTCCTGGCGAAATTTGCTTTCATAATCAATGACGTAATGTGCGATGCCCAAAGCGTCGGCGACCCGCCGCGCATCATGGATATCTTTTCCGGCACAGCAGCTGTTGGCCCTGCCGACCGCTTGGCCCTGATCATAGAGCTGCAGGGTAACCCCAACCACCTCCCAGCCTTGCTCGACCAGGAGCGCGGCGGTGGCCGACGAATCCACCCCGCCCGACATAGCCACGACAATGCGCCGGCTCATGACGGCGCCCGACCGTCCAGCCCCGCCCGCAAAGCCAACCGGGTTTTCGAATGAAATTCACGGCGCCAAAGGATGAGCACAACCAATAAGGCCGCGATGACGAAGGCAAGTGGGTGAATAAACCAGCCCAAACTGGCCAAAGCAAAATAATAGCCGCGCAACCCTTCAATGAAACTTGTTGCGCCAAGCTCATTCAATCGGGATGCACGATCAACAAAAGCGTCCTTAAGGTCGTCACTGGAATCAATGGCAGGAGCGCTACCAATTATGATGCAGCAATAATTGAACTGTCGTAGACTCCACGTAAATTTTAAAAAGCTGTAAATGAAAATCAAAAGTAGTAGGACCAACTTTACTTCAAACATCTGCTTGCTGACGACCGGCAAAAAAGGAATTGCCCGCATGGCATCATAACTGTGATCCACGGCTCCCAACATCGCCACCACCGCCCCCAACATTATTATGGAGGTCGAGGCAAAAAAGGCGACGCTGTGCATCAGATTGCCGAGCAAGGAACTGTCGACGATGCGATTTTCCCGGGCGACCAACTGCCTCATCCAGACACGCCGCTGGGCATTGACCGCCGCGGAAAGGCTGATACCTGACCAGCGGGAATATTCCACCAGCCAGGCATCCACATGCCACAGAACAAAGGCCGCA
>Ga0007854_10002989_pt1 | contig 10347 bp, 9 predicted proteins | sample CryBogCBH12Aug08_FD_60382 | JGI IMG/M metagenome (GOLD analysis project Ga0007854, IMG submission 60382) | Freshwater microbial communities from Crystal Bog, Wisconsin, USA - CBH12Aug08 | ecosystem: Environmental > Aquatic > Freshwater > Lake | place: Crystal Bog, Wisconsin, USA | collected... | reverse complement strand
CCGGCCATCAAAACCCTCGACAAGGTTTTGATTTTCTCCGCTGCGGTGGCCAGTCTTGCGGCTGTGGGAGTCGGGGTCTGGGTTTTCCTCAATTTGAAAAACGTCGTTGAAACCTTTGCTAGCTGATTTTTTATGGCTTCTCCTTTAATTGTTACACTCACTCAAGATAATTTTGAAACCGAGGCTTTAAAATCTGCCATGCCTGTGCTGGTGGATTTCTGGGCTGAATGGTGCGGCCCTTGCAAGCAGATTGCTCCCGTGCTGGACGAACTCGCCACTGAATATCAGGGCAAGGTCAAGATCGGCAAGGTCAATGTGGATGATCATCAGGGCCTCGCCGCCCAATTCCGGGTGACCTCCATCCCCATGTTGCTGGTCATTAAAAATGGCCAGATTCTGGACCAGATGGTGGGGGCCAAGAGCAAGCGTGATTTGAAGGCCAAGCTCGACCAAGCCATCGCCTGAGCTGCTTGTTCCACCAGCGGCAGAGCGGATTTAATTCCGCTTTGCCGTTTTTGTTTTTCCGGTAACTTTTCGATATGACTTTGTCTGAAATTCTTGCGAACGACGAGCTGCGCCATCACGAATTTCCCGTTTCGCGATCCGGCATTTTTCTTGGCCACGCGGGGGTCTGCCCGCTGCCGCGCCGCGTAGCGCAGGCCATGATTGATTGCGCCACCGGCGGAACGCTGGGTGATCAGGAGATTTTCGTAATGGATCGCCTGACCGAAGCGCGCCAGCTTGGCGCGCAGTTGCTTCACTGTCTGCCGGAGGAGGTGGCACTGGTCGGCCCGACTTCGCTCGCGTTGAGTCTGGTCGCCGCCGGTTTGAATTTTCGCCGGGGCGACAACGTGTTGATTTATCACGATGATTACCCGTCGAATGTGTACCCTTGGATGGCGCTCGCGGAGCGGGGGGTGAAGGTTCGCCTCTTGAACCTCCGCCATTTGGGTGTCATTCGTCAGGTGGACGTCATGGGGCAGGTCGATGAAGACACCCGCCTGGTGGCCCTGGCCTCGAACCATTTCATTAGTGGACACCGCCTGGAACATGATGCTATTGGCAAATTTCTCCGCGAGCGCAACATCCTCTTCTGTCTCGACGCCATCCAGACGCTGGGCGCATTTCCGACTGGCGTGGAGCACGTGGATTTCCTGGCTGCCGATGCGCATAAATGGCTGCTCGGTCCTTGCGGTGCCGGTTTGTTCTATGTCAAAAAAGAGTTGCACGAAAAATTTAATCCTCCTATCTACGGGTGGCATAACGTTCGTTGTCCCGATTTTGTGGCGCAGGAAAAAATCGAATTTCGAAGCGGGGCCAAAAAATTCGAGGCCGGCACCCACAATTTGGTCGGCCTCACCGGCCTGATCGCGGCCCTGGAGCTTGCTCTGGAGCTTGGCGTGGAAGCCATTGCCGCCGAACTTGCCCGCAAGCGGGCGTGGCTCGTCCCGGTGCTGCGCGCCAAGGGATATACCGTACTGAATCCCGAGCCGAAACCGGAGAATGTCAGCGGTATCACCTCCTTTTTCGCGCCCGACAAAAATCTCGCGGAGTTGCATCAACGGCTCGCGGTTGCGGGTGTGACTGCCTCGCTGCGTGCCGACCGTCAGGGGCAAAAATATTTACGTTTCTCCCCCCACTATTACGTCACCGATGCGGAATTGCAGCGCGCAGTCGATTTTTTGTGAGCGATTTATCAGTCATAGCTAGTGCTCCGGTCTGGCGTATAGGTTCCGTGCAATATTTGAATGCTGCGCCCCTCACTCGCGGGATTGAGAGCCAGATCGTTTTTGCCACCCCTGCAAAGCTGGCGCAAATGCTACGGCGCGATGAGTTGGATGCTGCCCTCGTCAGCATTACCGAGGTTTTGCTCAATGACCGGTACGACATTCTCGACGGGATCGCGATCGCGTCGCGCGGCGAAGTGTACAGTGTCCTGCTGGCCCATAAAAAGCCGCTGGCCGAAGCCCGGGAAATTTTCTGTGATCCAGCCTCGCTGACCAGCGTGAACTTACTGAAAGTCCTGCTGGCGGAACGCGGCTTGTTTCCGGAGTTTAAGCCGCTCGTCAGCTACCCCGCCGCCGGGGAAAAAGATTTTGTTCTACTCATTGGCGACCAGGCGATTGAATTCCAGCGAGCACCTCATGGCCACACCATTTTTGACCTCGGCAAGGTTTGGCGGGAAATGACCGGGCTGCCATTTGTTTTTGCCGTATGGGCGCTGCGGCGCGGTTTCGCCAACGAAGATCTGCGCCAGGAGTTGCAGGCGGCGAAGCGCCTGGGGGTGGCGACTATGGAAGAAATTATTGCCACGCGCCCTGAGTTTGATGCCGCTTTCCGGCGCACCTATTTTGAGCGCAACATCCATTTTGATCTGGGTCACGAAGAGAGGCGTGCCGTCTTGGAGTTTTGCGAACGCCTACGCCGGCACGGGTTAGGGCCAGTTTTTGAACCTCAGTTCGTCCTTTGATTTAAAGTCGGCTGAGCAGCAAGCCTGGGAATAATCCAGGCAAGTCAGCAAGGCACAATTTTTTGTCGGCGAGAACTCAAAAGTAGAAAACTCTGCTAAAAAGCCGTGGAATAAGTGACGCAGGAGATTAACCAGTGAGGTTAACGCAAATATGTGAAGTTGCAATTGAGGGGGTGATTCCCATCACCACATATTCCTGTAAGACGACCTTTTCTGCTGGAAACTATTGTGTGGCAGCGGCAATACTTTTGAGTTCCACCTGCAGATTTTCTAGATCTTCAGCGGGGACACCGGCATCCATGAGGATTTTCCTTATTGCTTCCAGACTTTTCAATTGTTGCGGTGCCGGCAAGTGAGCGCCATTGAATAGGCCGAGTAGATTTCGCGCCAGTGACTGCTGGGCTGCCAGAGGCAGTTTGCGGCCATTCAATGCGTTGGCAAGATGTCCGCCAAGCTTTTGGACGTCGGTTACTGCGGGTTTGACGCCTTGAGCGGCGGACATTAAATCATTCAACAAGGCAACTTTTGCCTCTGAGGTTGGCTTTGGCGAGGTGGATTGGTTGAGGGCAGCAATGTCGGCTTGAAGGTTGGCGATTTTTCGCAAGGTTTGTGCTAGTGCCGGGTCGGTTGGCGTTGCGGATGGCGCACCGGGGGCACCCGAGGTACCTGAATCCTGACCGGCACTGCGCCTGGCCTGTTCTTTGGCGATATAATAATTAACGTCCGCCAGTGCCAGATTCGAGGCAACCAGCATATATATGCCGGCCAGAATAATTTTCATAATTTACGGGTGCGGCACCACCGACCGTTTCGTGGACAGCATACTGATGTAATCGTTCAGGATGCTTTCGGTTTCATCCAGAATGGGATCAAATGGAGGGGCGGATTGGTTTTCCCCCGCCTCCGGCTTAATCGTTTGGCTGGGGCTGCCGGTCTTGTGTGCCAACATTCTTTGGTAAGCCACGGTTGCGCTATAGGGTTTATCAGCATGGCTCACGTTTTGCACCGCATTGGTCTCAGCCGCCACCGGTTTGTTTTCAATTAAATCCGGAAGTTCCGCGTCTTTCACGGTGATTTCATAAATTCTTTGTCCAGAATGAGGCCGATGCTTACGCTCGTCATCGCGAAGTTTGGCCTGTGCGGCAATCCGTTGGCGTTCCCGGATAGCTTCGCTTTCTTTAAGCGGCGCGGTGCGATCAGCCTGCGATTTCTGAAATTGCAAAATATCCTGTCGGACGTAATCAAAATCCCGGTTGGTGGCAATTCGGGAATCAGAACGCCGCTGTATTTCTGCCAGATAAGGCTGCACGAGATTAAATTTATCGTAATTAGCCGGCTGAATGGTGTCCCAAGGCAACGGATTATCCAGGGCGCTTTCCCCAATTTGCGTGGAATAATTGAGTACGTCAGGAAGGACTATATCCGGGATAACGCCTTTCAATTGAGTCGAGGCTCCACTAACCCGGTAGAATTTACGGATGGTAATCTTAATGGCACCAGGATCATTGGTCGGAGTCAGGGGGGCGGGCCAGGTAATCGGCAAAGCCCGGAGCGGATTCAAGTTTTGGACTGTGCCTTTGCCGTGCGTAGAGGTATCTCCAACAATAATCGCTCGCCCATAATCCTGCAAAGCTGCAGCCGCAATCTCCGAAGCGGAAGCGCTGAAATGATTAATCATAACGGCCAGGGGGCCATCGTAAAGTTGCGCGGGGTCGGTATCAGAATCAATTTGCACACGACCGTCCGGGTTTCGTGCTTGTACCACGGGCCCGGCTTTGATGAACAGACCGGTAAATTTAATGGCCTCCTCCAGCGAACCGCCGGGATTGCTGCGTAAATCCAAAATGATGCCGGAAACTTTTTCCTGCTTGAGTTTCTGGATCAGCTTGCTCACGTCCACCGAGGTAAATCGTGGGGTCGCATGACTGGAACTGGATGACAAGTCCACCGGCGCATAAAAAGAAGGCAGGTCAATGATGCCCAAACGGTTGATTCCTCCGTGGCCGTCAGGAGAGGTGATCAATTTTGCTTTGGCCTGGGAATCCTCCAATTTTATCTCATCGCGTATGAGGGAGACCACCCGTCGCGCGGTACGATCATCCGCCGGACTCAGGGTGAGACGAACTTCCGTGCCTTTCGGTCCGCGAATTTGCTGAACTACCTTTTCCAGTTCCATATCGACTACGTCCACCGGCGGTTTGTCGCCTTGCGCAACGGCAACGACGCGATCTTTGGGCTTAATCTGTTTGCTTTTGGCGGCCGGCCCCCCGGCAACCAGCTCCCGGATGGTGCAGTAGCCGTCATCTTCTTGAAGCTGCGCGCCGATACCAAAGAGCGAGAGGTTCATGCCGATGGAAAAATCCGCCGCCTTGGGGGCGCTGAAATAATCCGAATGAGGATCGTAAGCGTGGGCGAGGGCATTGAGGTAGATTTGCAGCACACTATCGCTATCGAGATTGGTCATCATGCGCAGGCTCCAACGATTGTGCCGGGCAAGCGTGGGGCCTATGTCGGCGGCATTGGTCGAGGTAAGCCGCACGGTGATAATGCCATTGGATTCGCTGAGTTCGCGGGACAACTTCTCCTGCAAATAGTCGTACCGCAGATGTTGTCGCCAGAATTGTTTCGCCTCTTCCAAGTCTTTGGGGAATGGCGCATGCCGGCGATCCAGTTGGATTTTTTCATCAGTGTTGAAACGGAAGTGCTCGTGGTTTAGCAGTTCATTCACATAGCTGTTATGCTGCTGAAAGCGCATCAGGAAGCGATCATAAATCTGAAAGGCTGCGGTAAGGTCTGCTCCTCGCCCGCCGGTGGTCAACCGATCAAGATTGGTGCGATAGCTGGCAAATTCAGCCAGGTCCGATTGCAGCAAGTTTTCATGACGCGAGTCAAGTGAATCAACGTATCCGTCAAAAAAGCGTTCCGATAATTCTCGGTCCAGCGGCCGCTGGAGATAATGGTACTCCTCGAGTAGTCGCGCGGTGAGATAGGTGATACGAGGGTCGTTTGGCCCGGGGTGCAAGCCCGTGGCGGGCGGGGTTGGCAGCGCTATCTTGGCTGACTGGCAACCCGCCCAGAGGGCGAGGCCGGCGATCACGGTGAGCGCGAGCAGTAAATATTTGTTGCGGGCTAAAATCATTGGCACAATTTGACACAAATTAAACGAATTTGCTCAATAGGGGAAACAAATTGCACCTTGCGGAGCTATTTTCTTTGCAAAACCGATTGCCTTTTCTCTAACAATATGGAAAATCATGCAAACTTTTTGTTGCGACAACCATGAAAAAATTATTTGTTACGATGACCTGCCTCGTTGCAGCGTTTCCGCTGTGCGCCCAAGACACCAACCTCCTTGCCGATGAAACGGCTCGGGTCAGCTATGCCATTGGCATGATGACAGGCCACCAGTGGAAGCAGCAGGAGATTGGTTTTAATCCCGATATTTACGTTCGTGGCATCAAGGATTCGTTGGCCGGCGGAACGACGCTGCTGACCCCGGAGCAGGCGCAACAAGCCATTGAAGCTTTCAAAAAGGAATTTACCGCCAAACAGCAGCAACATCATGCCGAGCAGGCGACGAAGAACAAAACCGAAGGCGACGCATTTCTGACCGCAAATAAGAACAAGCCGGGCGTGAATGTGTTGCCAGATGGCCTGCAGTATATCGTTCTGACCAACGGCACCGGCACTATTCCGACTGCTTCGGATACTGTGAGTGTCCAGTATCGGGGAACCCTCATTGATGGTACGGAGTTTGACAGTTCTTACAAGCGGGGGCAACCAGCGCAGTTTCCGGTTGGCGGAGTCATTCGTGGCTGGACGGAGGCGTTGTTAAAGATGAACGTGGGTTCAAAATGGCAATTGTTCATTCCCTCTGAACTGGCATACGGAGAGCAGGGGCGCCCTGGCATTCCTCCTAATGCCGTGTTGATATTTGAAGTGGAACTTGTGGGAATCAAACCGGTACCCCCGGCACCTGCCCCGGCGGCAACCCCTGCGCAACCGCTTACGAGCGATATAATCAAAGTCCCCTCTGCCGAGGAAATGAAAAAAGGTGCCAAAATCGAAGTGATTAAGCCCGAGGACCTTCAGAAGGCTCAGCAGAACGCGACAAAGTAATTTACCTTTGAACGACAGCGCCTGTGCTGTGTCAATTTCAACAATATGAAATTGATATCTAAATCGGTTTACGGGTTATTCGGCATAACGGCTGTGGTTTTGCTGGTGTTTTCACTTGCCCGATCTACTTCCAGTGGTCGTGAATCCCAAGCGCAGCCGCAGTTCACCGTATCGACAACTCACGTCAATCGGGACCGCCCGGGCACAAGTTATGCACCGGTTGTTAAAAAGGTAGCTCCTAGCGTTGTAAACATTTATTCCACTCGCTTCATCAAGGAACGGCCGATGCGGAATCCGTTTATGAACGATCCGTTCTTCCGGCAGTTTTTCGGCAACCAATTCCAAGGGGATGACCGTGAACGTACCAGAAAGGAGCAGGCCCTGGGTTCCGGGGTGATTGTATCTGCTGATGGTTATATTCTTACCGCCAATCATGTGGTGGCTGATGCCGATGAAGTGAAGGTATCTATTGCTGACAGTAAAAAGGAATATACTGCCAAAATAATCGGCAAGGATCGCGCAACCGATGTGGCCGTTCTGAAAATTTCCGCCAACAATCTGCCGGCGGTGGTGTTGGCCGATAGCGATCAGATTGAAATCGGAGATGTCGTTCTGGCGCTTGGCAATCCATTCGGCATTGGTCAAACGGTTACCATGGGAATCGTTAGTGCCACTGGCCGCAGCGGCCTTGGTTTCAATGGCTATGAAGATTTTATTCAAACCGACGCTGCCATTAATCCCGGCAATTCCGGTGGTGCTCTAGTGGATGCGGAGGGGCGGCTAGTTGGCATCAATACTGCCATTATTAGTCGCAGTGGCGGCAATCAAGGTATCGGGCTGGCAGTGCCGGTTAATTTGGCCCGTTCAGTCCTGGAGCGCTTGGTCAGTGGCGGAAAAATTAAGCGAGGGTATCTGGGAATCATGCCGCAGGATATTGATGCAGGATTGGCGAAACAGTTTAACCTTTCCGACGAGGACGGTGCATTGGTGGGGGACATTACGCAGGATTCCCCCGCTCAAAAAGCCGGATTAAAAGCCGGTGATGTCATTGTTTCCGTTAACGGCAAAAAAATCTCCGGCGCCCAAAGTCTCAAAGTAACCGTTTCGCAATTGGAGCCCGGCACTCAGGCTACTCTAAAAATATTACGCAATGGTTTGGTAAAAACCATGGTGGTGACGTTGGGTGAGTTGCCTGGCGATGTCGCGGCTGCGAATGGGAATCAGGACAACTCGGACGGAAGTAGCGGCAAGGCCGATGCCTTGGATGGGGTAACGGTTGCTGATATTGATTCCGAAATCCGGGGTCAGTTACGCATCCCGTCGAGCATCCGGGGGGCACTTGTGACCGAGGTGAGTGCCGATTCCAATTCCGCCGAGGCGGGCTTGCAGGCTAATGACCTCATCGTGGAGATCAATCGTCAGCCCATATCTAACTCAGAAGACGCTGTCAGGATTTGCCGGACTGCCAAAGGCGAGCAGATTCTGGTAAAAATCTGGCGCAGAATGGGCGATTTTGCGGGCACTCGTTACCTGAGCGTGGATAACACCAAACGGTCAAAATAACTCCCCTGGCTTGATTCCTTGAGGCTGAACCGGAAAGGTCATCACAGGATGGCTTTCCGGCACTGGCAAATTAGATAAATTTTCCGCCTCCGGCTTTGACAAATTGCCGGAGGCGGGCAAATTCTTGGTAGATGTCTGTTCAATATAAAGATTACTATCAAACCTTGGGCGTTTCGCGAAGTGCCAGCGACGCTGATATAAAAAAATCCTTCCGCAAACTGGCGCGAGAATTTCATCCTGACGTGGCCAAGGACAAAAAGAAAGCGGAAGAGAAATTTAAGGAGATTAACGAGGCCTATGAAGTTTTATCGGACGCTGGCAAGCGGAAGAAATACGACGAGCTAGGCTCTAATTGGAAATCAGGTGCCGAGTTTCGCGGGCCGCCCGGGCGTGGAAGTGGCCCACAATTTTCCCGCAGGCAAGGGACCACTCAGGAATTTGAATTTGGCGGCACCGGTTTTAGTGATTTCTTTGAACAACTTTTCGGTGCCCGCATGCGTGGCGGTGGCTTTGGTGGGGTGAACGAGGGAACTGGCGATGCCTACGCCGAGATGACTCGGGACATTGAGGGAGATATCATGGTAACGCTGGAGGAGGCGAAACACGGATCGCTGCGCACTGTGACGGTCCGGCATGAGAATAGCACTGATTCACATCAGGTTAAAATCCCTGCTGGCATCACGGAGGGGCAAAAACTCCGCATCGCCGGCAGAGGGGAGGGTGGTGGTGATTTATTTTTGCGGGTGCGCCTGGCTAAACATCCCGATTTTGAAGTGGATGGACGTGATCTTTTGTGCGAAATCGATCTGGCACCGTGGGAGGCTGCCATCGGAGCTGAAATAGCAGTGCCAACCCTCGATGGCAGTGTGAATATTAAGATCCCTGCTGGAACATCCAGTGGTCAGAAACTTCGTATGCGGGGGCGTGGTTTGGGCAAGAACGGAGATTTATTTGTGGTCACTAAAATAGTGGTGCCTGAGAAAATTTCAGAAGCACAGAAGAAGCTGTGGCAACAACTCGCCAACGAGTCTGGCTTTAACCCGCGGGGATAATTCAGGGGGGATTTGTTGAAATACAGAGCGGATGGTCTTCCCGTTCTGTTTAATCAGCCTGATTTTTCCAGGCTGTTCAAGTCTTCCGCGAGAAACTGGACCACGTCTTTGAAGCGGGCTTGGTTTTCCGGGTTTATGTCGCTCAATGTCAAATGAGCCTCCAGGCTAGTTCTGGCTATTTGCTCGTGGGTGGGTTTGATGGATTCCGGTGTGCAGGTAGTTAAATCGTCTGGAAGACGCAGCGGGCCAGTAGTGGTATTAAATAGGTGTCCCGCACCAAGATTTTCCAAAAGATCGCTGACGCGGTCTGTCGGGTTGTGCAGTTCAATACCGCGTCCAGATGGCGTTTTGCCGGGATTCAACTTCATGCCGAAGCCGGCTAGCACTCCCAAAAAGGTGCTGTCCATCAATATGCAATCGGTTAGATCAATAATAAAATGATTGAACCCCTTTTGGCCCAATTCGTTCAGCAGGGTCTTAAAATCCGGACTGGAGGCAAAAGTAGCGCGCCCCTCGATTTTTACGCAGGCAAAGTTTTTCCCAACGAGCACTGACAATTTAGGTGATGGCATTTTTCGCTTTCTTCCTTGTTCAATTTAGGTGACTCGGTCAGCGCAAACAATTTGCACCAGCGCCTGCTGCAATACCAGTGTTTTGTCCAAACCGCTGGACACGAGTCGCTGGTTGCACCGCAGCAGCGTGTCCATGGCCCGGACCAGCTCGGATGTGCTATATTTTTTAACCTGCGGCAAGGCTTTATAAAGTACGTAAGGGCTCATGGTCAGCGGGTTGAATTTTTTTTCAGTCGGCAATTGGCTGGCGGGCACATTTTCCAGTTGCGATTTGAAGTGATTGTAGTCACTGGTATCCTTGACCCAGCCCTCTCTTACCATTTCTTTGAGCAGCAGCATGGCGCGAACTTTACCGATGATGCCATAAAGCAAACCGATCTCAGATTTGTCCTTGTCGAGTTTCGTTTCCCACAGTTCCTCATCCAGTCGCTTGAGCAGGCGTGGCAGGTCGCGGTCGCCTAAGGCATCGCCTAGCGCGAACGCTTTGGCTGTTTTGCTATGGCAGCAGACTGCAGTGACATCCGCTAATTCAATTTTTCCGCGCGAACCAATATAGAGGCAGAGTTTTTCC
>Ga0007854_10002988_pt1 | contig 10350 bp, 10 predicted proteins | sample CryBogCBH12Aug08_FD_60382 | JGI IMG/M metagenome (GOLD analysis project Ga0007854, IMG submission 60382) | Freshwater microbial communities from Crystal Bog, Wisconsin, USA - CBH12Aug08 | ecosystem: Environmental > Aquatic > Freshwater > Lake | place: Crystal Bog, Wisconsin, USA | collected... | reverse complement strand
ACTGGGTGTCTCTCAATTTGGTGGTCTCAAGGTATCGGTGTTGTTTCCTCTGCCTGTCAGACCGGTTGATAAAACATGGCAAAAGAAGCTAAGTTTCTTTCATCTGAGGAAAAGTGCTTAAATTTTCAACTAACTTAAGTTTATTGTTCAATGAAGTGCCTTTGCTTGAGCGTTTTAAAGTAGCCAGGCAGCAAGGATTCCAGGCAGTTGAGGTGCAATTCCCTTATACGTTATCGGCAGAATCATTAAGAGCCTGTCTTGATGAGCAACAACTGACGCTGGTGCTGTTTAATGTAGACGCAGATGATTTGTTAGATGGCGGAGAAGGGTTGGCTAGTGTTCCTGAGAAGCAGGAGCAGTTTCGTCACGCAGTGGCGCAAGCAGTGGCTTATGCAAAGGTATTAAAACCTGAATTTATTAATGTGTTGCCTGGGCGGTGTTTTAATGAATATCGTCGGCAGGCGTATTTAAAGACTTTTAAAGATAACTTGTTGTTTGCCGTTGAGGCGTTTGCGCCTTTGGGGATTAAAACCGTTTTTGAAGCCATTAACGATCAGGATATGCCTGGGTTTATGATTAATCATGGGGTGCAAATGCTGGATATTCTGGATGAACTGCGCTTGCCTAGCTTATTTATGCAATATGATATTTATCATTTGACAAAGATGGGGGATGATATTGTCGGCTTTATTAGTCAAAATGCTGACAGAATAGGGCATATTCAATTTGCGGATTGTCCCGGACGTGGGCAGCCGGGAACGGGAGACATTGATTTTGAAAACCTGTTTTCAGTGATTAAGCAATCATCTTATTCAGGTTGGGTCGGTGCTGAATATAAGCCGATTGGTAGTTCATTAGACAGCTTAAACTGGTTTAACTCGGTTTTTTAGAGCGAAAGGGCGTAAATCTTGTCGCTCATGCAGTGGCCTTAATAAATGTTATAGTATCGCTAATGTCGTCATTGAGACGATGGTTATTAGTCGAGGTACTCAAAAACGGTAATAATTTGTTTTATATTCGGTTGTAGTTTAGTTACATTGATAACAACCGAGCCTTCATCTCTATGCACCAAGCCCAGCAAGTAAACAATTCCATTTTCGGTAACGACTTTTATCATGGCAGGGTCAAAGTCAGGTAGTGTTCTAATTTGCTTGAGTGCAGTTTTAACCGTTTGAGTTATGCTCTTGTCACTGGCGCGTGATTCTAAACTGCTGGGGCGAGAAATAGTTAAATTATCATGCACTATTTTCACGTTGCTGACGACTTGGACGATAGCAATAATTTTTGCTTTTAACGCTTCAGTAGGTGCTTCGCCAGTAATGAGAACTGCACCGTTATAGGTGTTGATGGTTATGTGACATTGACTTTTTATGGCGTCCTCGGCGTTAAGATCGGAATAGGCATCGGATATTATTTCTCGATCCGACAAAATAATCTCTCGGGTTCGTCTATCTTGAGCCAAGGTCTTTTCTGTGATTATTTCCTGGTTATTGGCGGTAGGTACACACGCAACGATACTTAAGGTATTAAGCAACATAATGATTAGAAATGCTTTTTTCATGGCTTGCCTATGATAATGGTAGGGTTTTTAACCGAATAATTGGTGATCAATTAAATCGCACAAGCAATCAGTAATCAATATATGCGCTTCCTGAATGCGAGTACTGGAAGTTGATGGTATACGTATTTCAATATCAGTTTCTTTCAGTAATGAGGGAATTAGTCCACCGTTATTTCCTGTTATCGCGATAACAGATATTTCTTTGTCGTGTGCAGTAGTAATGACTTTGGCTATATTGGTTGAGCTGTTACCATCCGTGTAAATAACCAGCATATCACCGCTTTGACCTAAGGCTCTGAGTTGTTTTGAGAAAATATCCTCAAAGTGAAACTCATTGGTTATTCCGGTTATTGTTGCTGTGTTGGTTGTTAATGCGATAACCGGTAACGAGGGGCGGTCACGTTCAAATTGGTTAAGCATGGCTGATGAAAGCAGTTGAGCGCTGGTTGCAGAGCGTCCACTACCGCAAGTCAGTATTTTTTTATCATTGAGTAGGGTCGAAACCAAGCGTTGAGAGGCATATTCAATTAATTCACTCAGATAAGTCATGGTATCCTGCTGAATTTTGATACTGTCAGTGAAGTGGTTTATTATTCTGTCTTGTAAACTCATGAGATCATTTTTAACTTAAAAAGCGTTTTTTATCCATTCTAGTTTGCTATTGCCAGAGATCGCAACAACATCAAAGCGGAGCGGAGTATCCTGTTTTTTTGAGGATAAATAGCAATGCGTTGTGGCTATTATACGCGATTGCTTGGCTCGGGTAATACTCTCCGTAGCGCTACCGTAACGATCGGTTTTTCGATAACGCACTTCAATAATAACTAATGATTGCTGGTCTTTCATAATCAAATCAAGCTCACCCAGCTTACAGCGATAATTTCTGGCTATTGGAATGAGTCCTTGACTGATGAGAAAATTGTGGGCTTGTTCTTCGGCTTTTTCACCCTGGATTAAGTGTGCAGCTTTGGTTGGGGATTTTGTTAGAGGCACGGGCTATCTACTGTGTGTCTGTAATCTGGCCGTATTGATACAGCAACATACTGATATAATCGGGGCTTACTCAAGTAATAATTACATCTAATCATGACGGTTCATGGTTTTATCTTTAAATTGAAGGTGATATGAATGGCAGTATCAAATATTAATGGTTCTGGCAAATTATACGTTGTTGCTACGCCAATAGGTAATTTAGCCGATATTAGTTTTAGAGCTGTTGAGATTTTAAAGAAGGTTGACTTGATTGCGGCAGAGGATACCCGGCATGTCAAGATGCTGCTACAGCATTATGGGATTATTAATAAATTAGTTTCATTGCATCAGTATAATGAGGATAAGGCTTCTTTAGTCATGTTAGAGAAACTACGTGAAGGCTTGTCTATTGCTTTGGTCTCTGATGCGGGTACACCTTTGTTAAGTGATCCGGGAATGCCACTTGTGAAAATGGTGAAGGACGCGGGTTTAGATGTGGTGCCTATTCCGGGTGCTTGTGCATTAATTGCGGCATTGTCTGCCTCAGGATTACCAGTGACGCAATTTTCTTTTGAGGGTTTTTTACCTAGAACGTCATCAGCACGCAAAGCTTTTTTTACTGAAAGGCTTAATTCTCCGAAGACTTGGGTTTTTTATGAGTCGTGCCACCGAATTTTAGCGGCATTACAGGATATGGCAGAGGTTTTACCTTTAGAGCGAGAAATTGTGATTGCTAGAGAGTTAACCAAGCTTCATGAGACGATTGTAAAGGCTAGTCTGGGTGATGCGTTGGACTTGGTTATGCACAGTGAGAACATGAGAAAGGGGGAGTTTGTTGTTATTGTTGATGGAGCGGCTGTCGATAAAGAGGCGCAAGTTATGACCCCTGAGCAGGAAAAAGTACTTCGGGTTTTATTGGCTGAGTGTTCAATAAAGTCAGCAGTTGCAATGGCTGTCGAGATTACGGGAGTAAGAAAAAAGGTGCTGTATCAAGCCGCATTAGTGATTGATAGGGATAAAAAAGATCAGCTTATCTGTTATTAGCAGTGGATTGCAATATGATTTCTCATTAGCTTTGCTTTAACGAATGAAGTATACTGACTGCCGAAAGAGTTGGCTGGGCAGTCGCTGTTTTATTGTCAAAATAAAATGGAGGAAAGTCCGGGCTCCATTGGGCAGAGTGCCAGGTAACGCCTGGGAGGCGTGAGCCTACGGAAAGTGCCACAGAAAATAAACCGCCTGTTATTTATTGATAGGTAAGGGTGAAAAGGTGCGGTAAGAGCGCACCGCGCAACTGGTAACAGCGGTGGCATGGTAAACCCCACTCGGAGCAAGATCAAATAGAGGGACAGACGCGTGGCCCGCGCGGTTCCTGGGTAGATTGCTTGAGCTGTAAGGTGACTTGCAGCCTAGATGAATGACTGTTCACGACAGAACCCGGCTTATAGGCTGACTCTTTCTTTTTTAATATCGTAATTCCCTTATAAAATTAAAGCATTGAGTTGCTCTATTCCTAACGTGTTTTCTGAATAAAATCAATTAACCATCTGATAAATAATAGAATTTGTTTCATTCTATGGTTCATCGTTTCGCCTTTTTTTTATAGTCACATAAGTCATTGTCAAAAAAGAAAGAGTTTAAATGAAAACATTCTTGACTATGAACTGTTTGGAATTTATAGTGCTTCTAGGTGGTGAAAAGTGGTAGAGAGTGGTTTTTTTAGGATTTTTGGAGTCAGTTTTTGTTTAGAGGCATTAGTTCAATTAATTTAGATGATAAAGGCCGTCTTGCAATACCCACTCGTTACCGAAAAGAGTTGGAAGAGTGCTGTGAGCAACAATTAATTGTAACGGTTGCAGTAAACGAAAGATGTGTTGGGGAAAGTGGCTGTTTATGGCTTTATCCCCTGCCCGAATGGGAGCGTCTTGAACAAACAATCAGTCGATTACCTACGTTAAATAAGATGGCCGGTAAGTTAAGGCGTTTCGTTATTGGAAATGCATCTGAATGTGAGATGGATGGTCAAGGGCGGTTTTTATTGCCAGAAAAACTAAGGAAGTTTGCTCAAATGGATAAAAAGATAGTTTTAGTCGGGCAACTTAATAAATTTGAAATTTGGAATGATGTTGCTTGGACAGCCAAAGAAAACGAATGGTTGAATAGTGATGATGATGAAGGTCTGAATGAGTTAGATACTTTGTCTTTTTAATACGGGAGTTTTGTTGATGGAACATTTACCCGTTATGTATGCAGAAGCTTTGCAACAATTGGCGATTAAAAAAGAAGGTGTTTATCTCGATTGTACGTTTGGTCGAGGGGGGCACAGTCGAGGCATTTTAAGTTTATTGGGTCAAGGTGGGCAATTGATTGCTTTTGATCGTGATTTTGATGCGGTTAATTCAAGTTACGCAAAAGCGATGCTACAAGATGGTCGTTTTCAGATAAAGCAGGTTTGCTTTTCACAGTTAGAAACGTTTATCGAAGCGAGTGAGCTGGTTGGAAAGGTAGACGGTATTTTGATGGATTTAGGCGTGTCATCACCTCAACTCGATAATCCTGAAAGGGGGTTTAGTTTTTTAAGAGAAGGATCTTTGGATATGCGTATGGATGGTACCTCAGGGATGTCTGCCGAGCAATGGTTGGCTACGGTTGATGAAAAGAAACTGGTCAGTGTTTTATTTGATTATGGTGAAGAAAAATTCGCCAGACGTATCGCGAAAGCGATAATCGATAGAAGACTGGAATCTCCTATCATAACAACAACTCAATTAGCCAGACTAATTGAAGATGTTGTGCCTATAAGAGAAAAAAATAAACACCCTGCAACGCGAACGTTTCAAGCCATTCGTATTGAAATTAACCGGGAGCTGGAGGAATTAAAAAGTGTTTTGCAACAGTCTGTGCGAGTTTTAAAGCCTGGCGGACGATTGGTCGCTATTTCATTTCATTCCCTTGAGGATAGAATCGTAAAACGTTTTATTAGGGATGAATCCGGAGCTAAGTTTAATCCTGGTAAGTTGCCAATAAGAGAAATTGATATTGCAAAAGGTGTGTTAACAAAAGTAGGAAAAGCATTGAAGGCTGATGTGCAAGAAATAAAACAAAATCCAAGGGCTAGAAGTGCTGTTATGCGTGTTGCTGAGAAGGTTTAAGTGATTATTGAGCGACTTTTGATTGTGGCGAGTGTGGTGCTTTTATTGTCATCCCTAGCCGTTGTTTATAGTAAGTATTATTCACGTCTGATTTTTATTGAGATTCAAAAGCAAGAGAGAGCGCTCGATCAATACGAAGTCGAATGGGGACAAATGCAATTGGAACTGACGATGTTGGGCGAGCAGAATCGATTAGAACTTGTGGCAAGGGAACAGTTAAAGCTGGTTATACCGCTAAGAGAAAAAATTATTTATATAAAACCATAAATGTTAGATTTTCGAGATAGAGGTTCTGTAAAGAAAGTCATAGATGACTTTTCCGGCAGGCGTAAGATTGTAGTTACTTTTATAATGGTCTGTATGCTGGTGCTTGTCGTTCGGGATATTCATTTACAGGTTATTAGTAAGCAATTTTTAAAGCATCAAGGCGATATGAGGCAAGTTGATGAGGTCGCTGTTTCAGCTTATAGAGGCATGATTATTGATAGAAATAGTGAGCCTTTAGCGATCAGTACGCCTGTTGAGTCTATTTGGATAAATCCCAGAGAATTAAGATACGCCAAACAGGAAGGGATAAGAGTAATGGAGAAGCTCCTGAATTTGCCTGATGGAAAAGTAATGGAATGGATTAAAGAGGAACCAAGACGGCAGTTTCTGTATATTGCTCGTCGGGTTAATCCACAATTAGGGGATGATGTAAAAGCATTAAAACTGGAAGGTGTTTATTTTGAAAGGGAGTTTAAGCGGTACTATCCGGCGGGTGGTGTTTCTGCTCATATTGTTGGATTTACCAATGTTGATGATATTGGGCAAGCCGGAATGGAGTCCGGTTACGAGAAACAGCTTAAAGGTACGGCAGGCAGTAAGCGCGTTATCAGAGATGGGCAGCGACGTATTATTGATGATGTAGAAAGTATCAATGAACCTGTTTCTGGAAAGACTCTGGAGTTAAGTATTGATCAACGCATTCAATATTTGGCTTATAAAGAACTACAGGTGGCCGTTGAAGAAAATAATGCGAAATCAGGAACATTAGTTGTCTTAGATGCAAAAAATGGGGAAATTCTAGCCGCTGTTAATCAACCTTCTTTTAATCCGAATACAAGGAATAATTTAAAAGAAAGTGTGTATAGAAATAGAGCCTTTACTGAGGTATTTGAACCGGGTTCAACGGTAAAGCCTTTTGTTGTCGCAGCCGCTTTGGATGGTGGGTATATAAAGCCTAATTCGATTTTTCCAACCAATGGCACTTTGCAAATTGGGCGTAATACAGTTAGGGATGTGCATAACTACGGTACCCTGGATGTAACCCATGTGCTTACAAAGTCCAGTAACGTGGGTGTGAGTATGATGTCTTTAAAAATGCCTCCGAAGTATCTGTGGGATACGTATCATCAACTTGGCTTTGGTGTTTCAGCAGGGGCTGGTTTTCCCGGTGAAGCCAGCGGGAGAATGAAGGATTATAAGCGATGGCACGATTTTGATCGGGCAACGATGTCGTTTGGATATGGCTTAAATAGCTCGGCATTGCAGTTGGCAAGAAGTTATACCGCACTGGCAGACGACGGTCTTTTGCATTCTGTCAGTTTGTTAAAGCGAGAGGAAGATAATGATGTTGTGCGCGTGTTTTCTGCTAAGACTGCAAGAAGTGTAAGAAAGATGATGGAGACTGTGTTAACGAAAGAAGGCACAGCCTATGAAGCAAGAGTTGATGGTTATAGTGCAGCCGGTAAAACAGGAACTGTAAAAAAAGCAACCGCAAGAGGTTATACAGAGAGCAGTTATTTCGCGGTTTTTGCAGGAATGGCACCGGTTAATGATCCTCGCTTGATCATAGTCGTCATGATTGATGAGCCTTCAGCCGGCAAGTATTACGGCGGTTTGGTATCCGCACCCGTATTTTCAAAGGTGATGGCGGGTGCGTTGAGAATACTTGAAGTGGCTCCCGATCAAGAGGAGACGATGCCTATTTTGTTAACACAAAGAAAACCATTCGATGTCAATGAAGTTAAGTGAATTATTAGAGGGATTTGTTTCATGTCAAAACGCTACTTTTTCTAAAGTCGGCGATACGTTTATAACTGGACTCGTTTTAGATAGTAGGGACGTTGTTACTGGAAATGTATTTATTGCGTTAGTGGGTGCTCAGCAACACGGTCTTTTCCACGCGAGTCAGGCCATTTTAAACGGTGCAGTTGTTATTATCTATGACCCTTTAGGTGGCGGCGAGCAGTTGGCGGAATCAATAGCGGATGTGCCCCTGATTGCAGTTGATAATTTGGCTGTTAAGCTGGGAGATATTGCTGCTCGTTATTATGGTGATCCTTCTGGCTTGATGTCTGTGATTGGTGTCACAGGAACGAACGGTAAAACATCCTGTACCCAATTTTTAAGTCAAATGTTAAATGACTGTGGAGTTGTGGGTACGTTGGGTTGGGGAGAGTCGGGACATTTAAATAAAACTAAAAATACTACGCCAGACGCGCTTGAAATCCAGAGAATATTGTCAGAATTACTGAAAAATAAGAAGAGTATTGTCGCGATGGAGGTTTCATCGCATGGCTTAGCGCAGGGTCGAGTCAACGGTGTGATATTTAAAGGTGCAGTATTTACTAATATTAGCCGTGATCATTTAGATTACCACGGAACTATGGATGATTACTTACAAGCTAAATTACAATTATTGTATAAGCCTGGATTAGCCTTTGTCGTAGTGAATCTTGATGATTCCTACTGTGAGAAAATTATCGATGCGGTACCCTCAAACATTGTTATATGGGGTGTCAGTTTTAAAGGTAAAACTGTAAGCGTTGGCGAAAGTGTTAAGGCGGCTATTTTGCACAGTGTCGCCGGTATTGAGTTTATGGTCAATTGGCGAGACGATAATCAACGAGTTTATGTGCCCATTTATGGGGATTTTAATGCTGAAAATAGCCTCCTTGTTTTGACGGTGATGCTGGCAATGGGCTACTCATTATCCGAGGCGGCTGAGAAACTAATAAGCGTAAAACCTGTGACAGGACGTATGCAACATTTTGGTGGTAACGGATTGCCGTTAGTTTTTGTTGATTATGCGCATACTCCGGATGCGTTGAATAAAGTAATATCGGGTCTTAAAAAGCATTGCCGATGGTCATTATGGGTGGTGTTTGGCTGTGGAGGCAACAGAGATAAAGGTAAAAGACCCGAGATGGGGGCGATTGCAGAACAGTGGGCTGATCGGGTGATTATTACGGATGATAACCCACGATTTGAAGCTAGTCTGGATATCGTAGGTGATATTCTGGCAGGTTGTAAGACTTCAATCAGTTCTGATTCGAACGCCAGGATTATCGTTATTCAAAATAGAAAGCAGGCAATACAAACGGCCATACTCAATGCAACTGAAGACGATTGTATTGTGATTGCAGGTAAAGGGCACGAGGATTATCAAGAGATTAATGGTGAGAGAATTAATTTTAGTGATAGTCAGGTGGTGATTGATACCTTAAAAATGAGAGTTTAAATAGTATGAAAATGATGCTGAGTGCCTGTGCTGCTATTGCGCAAGGAAAACTCATTGGAAAGGACGTTGCTATTACAGGGGTTAGCATAGATACGCGCGTCATTAAAGCAGATCAATTGTATGTTGCGATTAAAGGCCATAATTTTGATGGAAATGATTTTGTTGAACAGGCAGAAAAAGCGGGAGCGATTGCAGCAATTGTGCATGCAGGCGTTTCATCGGCTTTACCGCATATTGTTGTTGATGATACACGCTTAGCGTTGGCAAGATTGGCAGGAGCATGGCGTCTATCGTTTTCGGAGAATGAAAGGCCACTATCTGTAGTGGGGGTGACGGGTAGTAATGGTAAAACGACGGTTAAGGAAATGGTCGCTGCAATTTTGGCGGTTAAGGATACGGTTCTGTTTACTCAGGGTAACTTAAATAACGACATTGGAGTGCCTTTGACATTGTTTCGATTGACTGAACAAGATCGTTACGCCGTTATCGAAATGGGTGCAAATCACATTGGAGAAATTGCCTATACCAGTCATTATGCTAACGCGGACGTGGTCATTATTACCAATGCAGGTGCTGCACATTTGGAGGGTTTTGGCAGCTTAGGCAATGTGGCGAAAGCTAAAGGCGAAATCATTGAAACACTTGGAGATAAGGGTGTTGCTGTTCTCAACAGGGAAGATGCTTATTTTGATTATTGGAAAGCCGTTGCGGGAAACCGAAAGGTCATCTCATTTGGCCTAGGGGCAGATGCTGATGTAACGGCTAAAGTGACTGGAATGGGGATTAATAACAATTCGTTTATTAGTGCATTTAATTTGCTTACAGCCCAGGGTGCTGTTGAGGTAAATCTAAAGTTGGCAGGTCAGCATAATGTGCTTAATGCGTTGGCGGCAACTGCTGCAACACTGGCTTTGGGAATAGAACTAGAACAAGTTAAAGCCGGTTTAGAGAGTATAAAGCCAGTAGTGGGTCGAATGCAGCCTTTAGTAGGGCACTTAGGAAACATCATCATTGATGATACGTATAACGCTAATGCGGATTCTCTTGAAGCAGGTCTTGAAGCATTGAGCCAGCTAAAGGGTAGGCACTGGTTGGTGTTAGGTGCTTTTAGCGAGTTGGGGTCACATAGTGCCAAGATCCATGAGGAGATAGCTGAGGTT
>Ga0007854_10002987_pt1 | contig 10353 bp, 9 predicted proteins | sample CryBogCBH12Aug08_FD_60382 | JGI IMG/M metagenome (GOLD analysis project Ga0007854, IMG submission 60382) | Freshwater microbial communities from Crystal Bog, Wisconsin, USA - CBH12Aug08 | ecosystem: Environmental > Aquatic > Freshwater > Lake | place: Crystal Bog, Wisconsin, USA | collected... | reverse complement strand
GATGCCGGATCAGGCCTGCGCAACGTAACCGTAACAAGCACCCAGACTCCGGGTTCGCAGCTATATATGCGGGTTAAGGTGACAAGACTCTATTAGCAATTCCCCCAGCCGCACAGGTCATGCTCAAAGGATCAATAGTAAAAACCACATTCCAGGAACAGACAGGACTGAATGTTCATGATTTAGGTTGCAATCAAGCATGGAAAACGTGGTTGTATGACTGGCAGGCCACGCGCTTTCCTTGACGAGATGCGCGGAGTTTAACCCGGCGCAAGATACCCGCGCCAGAACCATTCAATATTGTTGAACGCCAGGCAATTTTCTTGACTCTCACCGCAAAATCATACAGCATTTCGATTCGCAATCATTTGCACCCAGAATCAACCAGCTTGAAACCCACCTCCATGAAAAACGACACCGCACAAAACCTCCCCTCCCCGCAACGCCGCATCTATTCGTGCATCGCACCGATGACGTCGCTGGCACTTGCCACCCTGACGGGTCTATTAAACGCCGCCGACACAACAACGAATTCTTCGCCGGCATCGGCGCCGATCCGTGCGCTGCTTGTCACGGGTGGACGCTACCACGACTACAATGGCCAGTCGAAAATTCTTACCGATGGAATCAGCGCCCGCGCAAATGTCCAGTGGACTGTGTTTCATGACAACGGCATGCTCAACGACGGAAAAGTCGAGGAATCCAAAATCAATGCTTTTTTTGGCAACCCGAATTGGAGCAAGGGCTTCGATGTAATTGTTTACAACGACAGCTTCCAGCGTAACAAGAACCTCCAATTAGTTAACGATAAGCTTGCCCCGCACAAGGCCGGTTTGCCCGCAGTGATATTGCACGGAACCGTGCATACCCATGTTGATCTCAAGACGGATGAATGGCGCGAATTCCTCGGAATCCGCTCACCAAGGCACGGTCTCCCGCAGCAAATTACCGTAAACAATAACGTCGCGCCGCAGAATCCGATCATGCAACCCTTCCCTGCCACATGGACTTTACTGAAAAGCGATGAACTCTACGATATAGACGAAGTAATGCCGACAGCCACGCCCCTGGCCCAGGCCCATGACATCCATACGGGCAAGGATTATTGCGTGATCTGGACAAATCTTTACGGACCGGCAAAGACACGCGTATTCGGCACATCGCTCATGCATTGCAATGTGTCAATGGAGTCCCCTGTGTATCTTGATCTCGTGACACGCGGATTACTCTGGTCGGTCAACAAACTTGATGCCGCGCACATGCATCCTGCCGCGCAAGTCATGATGGATGGATCAAAAGTAGAAGCCACTTTCGCGGATCAGTCCTCGAGTAAATTGACAGTTCACCAGTAACCATTGGCGTCGCGCCGACACCCTGCCGGGCAACCGACCTCATGAAAATAAAAATTCCAATATTCGCGCTGGTGTGCGCCGGCCTTTCGTTGGCCGTATTCGCACAGGACAAAGCCGTCACCAATCCCGCCGCCCTTCCCGCGGATCCCCAGCTTAAACTTGAATATAACAAAGCCCAAACAAAACAAAAAGAAGCAAACCCAGCCATGAAACCCGACATCCAAATTCTTACTTATCCCAAAGCTGCAAAAAAAGATTTTGAATGGGGCAACCTCACCTGGTTCGCAGGTCGATCACTCGGTAATTCAACCGAAATGACCATTGGTCGCTGCATTCTGAAACCCGGACAGAGCAATCCCCGCCATTATCATCCGAACTGCACCGAAATCCTGGTGGTCATGCAGGGGAACATCGAGCACACCGGTCCCAACGGGGAAAAAGTGAAGATGAGTGTTGGCGATACTGTGACCATTCCACCCAATACATGGCATCAAGCCAGCAACATCGGCGATAGCGAGGCGGTTCTGTTCATTGCTTTTTCGTCGGCGGATCGCGAGACAATCGGCGAGTAACCTCATCGTGGCTAATGTTTAGCACGCTCAATATAACATAAAACGCACAAATTCAGAGCACTTTCACGTTCTTTACTTCACGCTTATGACTACTCATTCCTCCTTTCGGGATCAACTGGTTTCAAGCCCGGTTTACTTTCCTCAGTGGCCACTTGAAAAAGTGCTTGAATCCTGTCGCGACCTTGGTTTTCAAAAATTTGAGGGTTTTTCTGAATGGGCAACAAGCAGGCTCGACTGGCGGGGCGATCCGGCAGATCCCCGCAAGCATGCAGAATCTATGGGACTGAGGTTTACCTCATTTCATTTACCGACGATCCGTGAAGACCTTGAAGCGGGCCTGGAAAATGCGTTGACTGCCGCGCATTATGCCGCCGGGCTTGGCGCGAAGATTGTACTTTTTAAGGCTGCCAGCCTGGAGATATTCCCGAAGGTCACGACGAAATTTCTTGATGCTCTCGACAAAGCCGGACTCGGACTTACTCCGGTGATTCAAAACCACAAGGGCTCGGCCATTTCAACGCCGGATGATTACCAAAAGGTGTTCGAGAGCACTGGACACGATCCCCGCCTAAAAGCCGTTTTGGAGGTTGGTCATTTCCAGCGGGTCGGCATTCCGTGGAAACAGGGCTGGGACTGTCTGGGCGACCGCGTTGCCCTGATTCACATCAACGAAATTCGAGAAGGAGAATCAGTTTTATTCGGCACAGGCGAAGTTGATTTTCGAGGGTTGATCAAACATATCAAAACCTCCGGCTACACGGGCAACATTGTCGTTGAGTTGGAACTATCAGGTCGGGAGTCAAATCCTCAACCAACCATCGACGGCGTCAGGCGGGCAGTATCGCTTTTGGAAAGTTTTTACCAGGAATCTTAACCATGACCACCCCATCTCCTATTTCCGATCCGCGTATCTGCATCGTTGGCGCCGGCGGGCTTTCCTCGAACCGCATCTACCCTTACATAGGCGCCGCCGGAGCTGAGTTGGTCGGCATCTGTGACCTGGACCAGGAAAAAGCCGCGCGCAATGCCCGCCGGTTTGGCGGCACCGTTTACGGCGATTATAAGAAAATGATCTCCGAACAGAAGCCCGACGGGGTCATTGTCTGCGTCGGCCCGAAGGTTCATTCTGTTTTGGCAGGCGAAATCATGCGCATGGGCTATCCGGTTTACACCGAAAAACCCCCGGCTGAAACGGCGGAAGAAGCCCTCGCTGTGGCCCGTATCGCGAAGGAGACAGGCCAACTCTGCACCACCGCATTTAAGAAGCGTTACAGTCAGGCCTACAGCCGTGCCAAAGAGTGGATCGGAAGTTTTCCTCCGGAACAGCGACTCTCCATCTCGATAGATTACTGTTCCGGACTCTATAAGAACGAGTCACCCCGCAGCGATTTTCTACTGGACTTTGCCATCCACGTCATTGACTTGACCCAGTTCCTGTTCGGCGAGGTCGAGTCGGTGTTTTCCTTTACAAAAAACTATCACGCCTATGCGGTATCACTCCGTTTTTCCAGCGGCGCAGTCGGCACGCTCAATCTCAATGATGGCCGGACCTGGGATCTCCCGACCGAAGAAGTGGAAATCACCATCGAAGGCGGCAACTTCATGAGTGTTCATAACTCATCGGCATGGCGCATTACCGGCAACCACAAGCCGATCGAGTGGCGCGAACCGCCCACTTATATTTCACGGGGGGACAGCGGTCGTGAAACCGGGCATCTCGCTGAGATCGAGGATTTTGTCGCCGCACTGAAAGAAAAACGGGTTACCACCCGCTCACAAGTTTATGAAAGCTACAAAAGCATGGTGCTCCACGATGCCATCCGGCTCTCCGCCGAGACCGGTCAAATTGTAAAGCCTGTTTATGAGTCGGTTTAATCCCGGCCATTTCCAAACCTGTTAGCCCCCTCCCCCGCAATAAGCCGCTGATATTACGAGAAGGATTTGAAGCAATTATGAAAAAATCTATCTACGCAATCGCCACGATGGACAGCAAAGGCAGCGAGATCGCCTATATCGGAGAACGAATCACCGCAGCCGGCGGATCGCCGATCCTCGTGGATGTCGGCACTCGTGATACCGCCCAGGCAGAGCCGGATATCTCGCGCGAAACCGTTGCCGCCTTTCATCCGAATGGCGTCAAGGCCGTTTTGGGCCTGACCGACCGCGGACAGGCAGTGACGGCAATGTCCGAAGCCCTGGTACATTTCCTTGTTGGCGAATTTGAATCCGGCAGGGTTGCAGGAGTCATCGGCATCGGCGGAACGGGCGGTACCGCGTTGATTTCCCCGGCGTTTAGGGCTCTGCCTATTGGTTTGCCGAAGATGCTGGTCTCAACGGTCGCGAGTGGCGACACAAAACCTTATGTCGGAACTTCTGATTTCAGCATGATGAATTCCGTGGTTGATGTCGCAGGTCTCAACCGTGTTTCCAGGCAGGTTCTGGCAAATGCAGCCCACGCCATTGCCGGAATGTCTGCCCACAAACTTCCCGCGGTCACGGGAGATAAACCATCCGCCGGATTGACAATGTTCGGGGTGACGACTCCCTGCGTCGATCAGGTTCGCATGGCGTTGGAGCAAAGCGGATGGGATTGCCTTGTCTTTCACGCCACAGGCACGGGCGGCCAGGCGATGGAAAAACTGGCGGACAACCATTTGATAGACGCGCTGCTCGATTTAACTACGACAGAGGTCGCTGATGAGGTGGTCGGCGGCGTCTTCCGGGCAGGCCCCTGCCGTTTCGATTTGCTGAGCAAGCATCCGATTCCGTGCGTCATGAGTCTTGGCGCCCTGGACATGGTCAATTTCGGCGCGATGGACACCGTGCCGGCTCAATTTCGAGACCGGAAACTTCATGTGCATAACTCACAGGTGACCCTGATGCGAACCACGGCGGATGAGAACCGCGAATTTGCCCGTTGGATTTGCCAGAAGATCAACCGCTCCATCGGGCCGCTTGTCATGCTGATTCCGCAAAAAGGCGTCTCACTTCTGGATGCGCCGGGCCAGCCATTTCACGATCCCGAAGCTGATGAGGCATTGTTCGAAGAACTGGAACGCCGGTTTAAGGGCACCCCCCAGCGGCGGTTGGTATATCTTCCATTTCATATCAATGACCCCGGATTCGCCAGTGCGGCGATCCATGAATTCAAAAACATCACATCCAATCCATGAGCAAACCAAACAACAGTCGCAACGCAATCCTCGAACGCCTCCGGGCAAAAATCAGCCGGGGTGAACCCATCATCGGCGGCGGAGCCGGCACCGGTCTTTCTGCCAAATGCGAAGAAGCCGGCGGGATCGATCTCATCGTTATTTACAATTCAGGCCGTTACCGGATGGCGGGTCGCGGGTCGCTTTCAGGGCTGATGTCCTATGGCAATGCAAACGCAGTGGTGAGGGAAATGGCTTATGAAGTTTTAACTGCGGTAAAACATACACCGGTTCTGGCCGGAGTCAACGGCACCGATCCTTTCATGATTGCACCCCATTTTCTAAAGGAATTGAAGGATCTCGGGTTCTGCGGGATTCAGAATTTTCCGACAGTCGGGTTGTGCGACGGTCTTTTTCGCGCCAACCTTGAGGAGACCGGCATGAGCTACAAACAGGAGGCCGAAGTCATTGCGCTGGCGCATGAGATGGATCTTCTGACCACGCCTTATGCTTTCAACGTCGAAGAGGCCCGCATGATGACCAAGGCCGGGGCTGACATCGTCGTGGCGCACATGGGACTTACCACCAGCGGCACAATCGGGGCACAGACTGCAAAAAGTCTCGACGCTTCGGTTAAGGAAGTGCAGGCGATTGCCGATGCCTGCCGCGAGATTCGTAACGATGTCATTATCCTATGCCACGGCGGCCCCATTGCAATGCCTGCTGATGCAGCCTATGTCCTGCAACGATGCAAGGGTGTGCATGGTTTTTATGGCGCTAGTTCCATGGAGCGGCTGCCGGTTGAGTCAGCGATTACCGACCAGATCAAAGCCTTCCGGGCCGTGCGCATGTCTGCCACTCCCGCATAATTTCGCCCGACATTATAAAACCACCCGGGATTACCATTGTAAAACCGGAGTCTCCTAACATTTCCTGATAATTGATAATCCACCATGAATGTTACTTACAATGCGGAATATTCCAATAGGTTAAAGGCCTGCTTCATTGGGTGCGGCGGGCATGCCTACAGAAATATCTATTCCGTTTTTCCATATCTTCCAGTCGAGTTGCTTGCGGTATGTGACCTTGATGAGGCAAAGGCTTCGCATACTGCGCGTACGTTCGGCGCACTCCGTTCCTACACAAACCACAAAGAGATGCTTGAAAAGGAGAAACCGGAAGTGGTCTTCATAGTGACGGGATACGATCAGGAAGGTCGCTCCCTGCATCCAGGATTAGCGGCGGATGTCATGGAACGAGGCTCGCATGTCTGGGTCGAAAAACCCCCGGTCAATAATATGGAAGATGTTGCCCTGCTCCGGAACACCATCCAGAGACATAAAAGACAATACGCAGTGGGATTCAAGAAAATGTTTGCTTCCGGGAATCGCAGGCTCAAACACATCATTTCGCAGCCTGAATTTGGAAAGGTTCAGACCATCTCGCTCCAGTATCCCCAGTACATCCCGAAGCCTGCCGACATGGAGTTCCCAAAGCGTGTAAGAGGCTTCCTGGACCATTTGTGCCATCCCGTATCGCTTCTCCAATCTCTGGGCGGGCGGGTTCACTCACTTCATTACACACGATCGGAGAATGGATCCGGTTTTGTTCTTTTCACCATGAAATCAGGCGTGGAAGCGGTCCTGAATCTATCCGCAAATTCAGGCATGGGATCCCCGCTGGAAAGAACACTGGTAACAGGCACCAATTCAAGCGTGGAAGTCAGGAACAACACCCATGTCACCTGGTACCGGCCCGAGGTTGTTAATGAGAACCGGATTTATGGTCGTGAGGAGGACTTTACCTTCTCGGAAAAGAATGCACCCATCGTCTGGGAATCCGAATTTTCACTTGGGAACCTTTATAATAAGAATATCTTTCTGCTCGGTTACTATGCGGAATTGAAGTATTTTTGTGACTGTATCCTTGAAGGGAAAACCATAGAAACCGGGGGAATTGATGACGCCGAAGAGGGCATCAGAATTTTCAACGCCTTTAGCCAGGGGCCAGGCAAGACCATTCAACTTTGAAACCCTTTTCGGACGGTTGAAAATGATTAACCTTTCCATGAATACAACCCGCTTCACACTCGGCTCCTCTCTTTTCGCCTGCCTGATACTTGGCACTGCCGCACCGCTTTTGTCGGCGGATCCAGCCTCGCCCGTCGCTGCTCCAACGCAACAACCTGCCACGGTTCAGACTGGAGAAGCTGGCAACCCCCGCAACTCCTGCTATCAGACCCAACCGGAGGGACAGGGGGCAATCGATGCAAAAGATTGGGTTCAACAAGCGCAGGCCATTATTCTAAAACATGGAACGGGGGCGACACCTGACTACAGTAAAGTTCAGTGTTACCGTGGAGCTTATTATACCGTTGTCTATAAAATGGATGGCACGTGTGTCTTGCAATCAAAAAGCCCAAAAGACGGAAGCAACACCAATGAAGTCGGGATGAATGCAATTGAACTCGCGGATACTGAGGGAAAAAAGTATGTCAAGGAAATGATCGAAACGGCCAAAACCTCCGGGGAAGGATGGATCGATTACTTATGGCCGGATCCAGATATGAAGAAAACCTGGACAAGATGCATCTATTTTCAAAGGGTGCGGGGCCAGGATGCTTTAGTCGGATGTTCATTTATTAAAATCCCCCGGACGCCTGTCTTGAAGGTCAGGCCAAAATTGGCATCAACCCAGCCCCAGCAGGGCGATGCGGGCAAGTCACGCCTCTTTGTTCCTGACCTTAATCTAATCATGCACTGGTGCCCTCCGGGTTCTTTCACGATGGGATCAAACAATTTACCTGCCACATTTCTCGATGGTCCGCCCCATCAGGTTACGCTCACTCACGGATTTTGGATCGCTGAAACCGAAGTGACGCAGGCGCAGTGGGAGGCGGTGATGGGAAATAACCCGACGCCCACCACCATAAGAGGCGATGGCATTGATGCAATCCGTTTGTCGAAGTTGTGCTTCAAGGGACCCGATCTGCCGATCGTGGAAATGACAAAAGACGAATGCGTGGAATTTTGCAAAAAACTGACGGAGCGCGAACACCAGGCGGGGCGTCTGCCCGCCGATGCGACTTACACCCTGCCAACCGAAGCTCAATGGGTTTACGCAGCCCAAGCTGGCTCGACTTCGCATTTCACCGGCGATCTTGACACAATTGCGTGGTATAAAATAAACGCGAACTCCATGACGCATCCCGTGGCCCAAAAGCTGCCGAATGCCTGGGGTCTCTATGATATGTATGGCAATGCATGGGAGTTTTGCAGTGACAAATACTCGAACTTTACGGCTGAGGCGACAACCGATCCGGTCGGTCCATCTTCCAGTGATGGAGACATTATTCGCGGTGGTGGCTGGGACGCCCCCTACAAGGCTTGCATTACAGCCATCCGCAAAAAGTGGCCTTTGGGATCACGTCGCTTCTACGTGGGGTTCCGTATTGTTTGCACCGCGGGACTTAAATAAACGTGCCACCTTTTGAGGCGGATGCCGGAGGGCATGTTTTCTCTTCAAGGTCAGGCCTTCTTCCCGGTTGGTGTTTTCTGCGTTTTCTTGATAAAACCGTGAAGCAAGAAAATTCGCTGACTGCCAACTCAAAACAAACAACGGGCGATGCGCGCATAGATCGCGACAAGGTTCGAAACGCAGAGAAAAATCTTGATACCAACCATCCCCACGCCATCCACACTCCCGGTGAACCGGTCATTTGAAAAAATGCCCGGAATCACTGGCGGCAGTTTCAAATACCTGGTTTTGAAAGATAGCCAGAAGGTCATTGCCAGCGGAACGTTTAACCCGGTTATCTCACACTGGAACGGTGAAGATGCGCAGGAGTTCGAGGGAAAAGCAAGGCGATGAGGAGGGAACAGGTTTGAACACCCTGTGACCGACGAGACAACGAAGCTTTTCCCTCGAAGAACCAGCAGATTCGCCGTTCCAGTGGGTGATAACCGGGTTAATCCATCGCATTGTTTGCTTAGTATATCGTTTTACATATTGGCAAATTGCAATCAAATGGGAAATACCGGACAATTTTGATACCGACATAAGATACCACCAGGCAACCCATGACAACTGTGGATAAGAAACCAAATGGGAAATAACAGTCCACATGAAAAGATCATCCCATCTATTATCCATAACTCCGGTTATCCGGAATGGGTGATTCACTGTCCCTGCTTCTATTGTTTACGAATATCTGAGTGACCCACAGCCGAATCCTTTTTTATGATTTGTACATAATTCTATTATTTGCCATGAATCCCAAAATTCTGTTTCATTGCGTGTTGTTTCGTAATTTAAACAAATTATGTCTTCTACTGCTCATTGCTTCGACAGCAGGTTTATGGAAACCGGCGTATGCTGGCGGCGGCGGCGAAAACCTGCTGCTGGTGGTAAACCCGAATGACGAACCTTCCTTGCGGATCGCAAATGCGTATATTGCGGCGCGGCATATTCCGGTTTGCAATGTGTTGTATCTCTCACCACCGTCAGTTCCAGGAGGGCTTACTGCGCTCGTAATTACCAGTTCACAGTTCACCTCCTCGTATCTCACGCCGATTGTCAACGCAATTGCAGCGCGGGGGTTGATCAATCAGATCGATTATATCGGGACTCTGGGGCAGGCGCAGGCGATCTATAATGGACAAGTAAGCCTCAATAGTTGTCTGAACCAGCTCACTCAACTTAATAACGGGATGTCGCAGGCAAACATCATTTATCGCCAGTCTGAACTTACCCAGGACGCCGGTTTTTATGGTTCTCAAGTTTTTAATTATACCCCAGGAACCAATGCGGCCATTCACCACACCCAATTACTGCCAAACCTAAGCGGAACTTCCCCGAGACCTAATGTGCAATGGTACATGTCCGGGATGATTGGGTATGCCGGTCAGTTCGGAATGAGCCCGGGGCAGGTGATTCAGAGTCTGCGAAGGAGCGTGGCGGCGGATGGGACAAAGCCGGTGGGAACCATTTATTTCGAGGATAACGGGGATATACGAAGCATTGTACGCGCTCCTTATTGGCCTTCGGTCCAGAACTACATGACGGCCAACGGAATATCCTGGATCCAACAAGGAAACAGTTCGTCATCATATACCGTGCCAGTGAATTGTCGCAACGTGATGGGGGCCGAGGTCGGTGCGGCGGGCTATCTCGCTCCGGCCGGGTCAAACTTCCTGCCAGGTTCATGGGCCGACAGCCTGACAAGTTGGGGTGGTGTTTATTCAGGCAATCCTCAAACGCAAATGGACATGCTGATTC
>Ga0007854_10002986_pt1 | contig 10354 bp, 9 predicted proteins | sample CryBogCBH12Aug08_FD_60382 | JGI IMG/M metagenome (GOLD analysis project Ga0007854, IMG submission 60382) | Freshwater microbial communities from Crystal Bog, Wisconsin, USA - CBH12Aug08 | ecosystem: Environmental > Aquatic > Freshwater > Lake | place: Crystal Bog, Wisconsin, USA | collected... | reverse complement strand
GATGCGGTGATGGCTTATGGTTATCCGGAAGGTGGCAACAATCTCTCCATCACCAAGGGCATCGTTTCACGCGTTGAATTTGCGCCGTATAGCTTTCCGGTGTTCGGTCTGCGTATTCAGGTTGATGCGGCTATCAACCCCGGCAACAGCGGCGGGCCGGCGGTCGTGGGTGACAAGATGATCGGTCTGACCTTCAGCCGCCTGAATGGCGCTGAGAATATCGGCTACATCATCCCCAGCGAGGAGATCGACCTGTTCCTGCAGGACATTGCCGACGGCCATTATGACGGTAAACCCATGATGTACGATGATTTGCAGACTCTCGAAAATCCTGCGCTGCGCTCCTACTTGAAGTTGGATCCGGCGGTCCACGGCATGGTGGTGCACAAACCTTATCAGTTTGGTGCGGCTTGTCCGTTGAAGGAGTGGGATGTCATCTCAAAAATCGGCGAGACGCCGGTGGACGACCAGGGCATGATCGGGATCGGCGACGATCTGCGGGTTCGCTTTCAATATCTCATCCAGCATGTCGCCACCAACGGCTCCGTGCCGCTGACGATTGTCCGTGCGGGTAAGGATCTGCGGGTCAACCTGCCCGTCTCGCCAACATATCCTCTGCTGATTCCGGGTTTGCACGGCTCCTATCCTTCATATTTTATTTACGGACCGCTGGTCTTCTCCGCTGCCACGGAGGATTATTTGGGCGGTTATCTGCGGTCTAAATATGCGGCCACCATCCTGACTCGTTTTAGCGCCTCCGGCAATCCGCTGTTGACGCGGATGTCGGACCAGCCGGCGTTTCCCGGCGAGGGTTTGGTCGTCATTTCTTCGCCGTTTTTCCCGCATAAGCTGGCTCAGGGCTATGGCAGCCCGCGCTCGGAAGTCGTCAGGTCCGTGAACGGGGTTCTCGTAAAAAACCTCAATCATCTCGTGGCGATACTCCGTGATTCAAAGGATGAATTCATCACTGTCGCCTGTGATACCCGTTACGGTGAAACCATGGTTTTCCCGCGCGCTCAGATGCTGGCCGCCACGGATGAAATCCTGACGGACAATGGCGTACGCTCGCAGGGGTCGCCGGACACGCTGGCCATCTGGAACGCCAAACCCGCCAGGTGACCGGCCTCACCTTCGCCTGAATGACCGCCCGCTTTCACCAGCCAAACCGAATGGCTACAGTATTTTTGAAAATGTTCTAATTGTTCGGTGGCGCGCCCGGTATGTTCAAAATTTCTGAGGCAAATTGCTTTCAGCCGGGTGTTTTGTCAGTCATTTGAAAGCTGTGCAAAAGTTAATCTCGCTTCCTCTTGCTGGATGTATGTCTCCAACCATGGCGCCCATTCAACTTGTTCACCCTGACCATGTGCCACTTTCCGCCGGCGCCGCTTTCCTGACTTCATTCCTGGGCGCTGTCCGCTTTCACGGCTGGGTGACGACGCGATAGAAGCGCGGACCCGATGAAGGGACATTTGAGTCCGCCAGGGTGAACGTGGAGTTGGTCGCCAGGAAGGTTGCCAGATGCGACCAGACCAGGAGATTCGGGGAGGTCTGCGCTTCGTATCGATAATCGGGCTGGAGGTTGAACTCGCATTTGAACGGGCCGGCAACGGACATCTGGGGCTTGCCCAATACGGCGCGCGGCAAGGTTCCCGGTGGAACGAAATTGAAGTTCTGGATTATGACTTCGACTTCATTGTTGTCGGTGGGCGGGGTGCTTTTGATCAGCCACAAATTAAGATGCACACATTCGTCGCCGCTTTGCGGGACGTTCGCGGCGTTGGTGAAAACATAGGCGGCGATCAGGTTGGTCGCAACGGCGGAGTAAGCACCGGTCTGGCATTGCCAGCTGATCCGATTGGTTTCCCAGATAAAAAGATGAGTGGAGTCGGCCAGCCCGGGCGGCACGCGATAGCGCGCCAGCTGGTTGGGCAGGTAATAAGGCTGGACGACAAACTGCGCGTTGTTTGTGTCCGCCGCGTTTTGCCAGCGGCTGCATTCGACATCCATTTCGCGATTCGTGTACGCCGGATCATCACTCCAGGTGAACAGGCCGAGCGTGACGTTCGGATCCAGATTGTTCACCGGCGTATTCAGCTCGAAGCGATAGCTGCCCGGGCCGAAGGTGCGCGCCGAGATGAGTTCGGCGCATTGCCAGGCGTTCGTCCGGTGGGTGATGCGCAGGTGCAGCCAGCCGTTCGTGTCGGTCCAGACATTGTTCGTGGCGTCGGAGAAATAATTCGGCCCCGGCCCGACCGGCGTGGTGTAGCTCTTCACCCACCAGTCGTAGCCGGAAAAACTCAGGAATCTTACGCCGGGCGCTGGCCGCGTGACCACGGTCTTGGCGATGGCTTGGGCGTAAAGAGTGTTTGTTAAACTGGCCTCACCCAGCGCGCAGGCCTGGTTGAAATTGGTGCTGACCAGCAGGGCGGCAAATCGCGTGGCGGTGGCGTCCCCCGCACCGCCGGTGGTCACGTTGGCCGACCACGAACCATCCGGTTGAATCGGCGCGAGCGGTTGCGCGCAGGTTGGTTTGGTTACCCAGCCGTAGCCCGGCACGTAAATGAAAACCGCCACCGCGTTCGACGCCGGATTTACATTCAACACTTTTCCGGAAAGCGGACTAAAGGATCCATAAGCGGGCAGGTTGGTGATAAGAATCGATGGCGGCGAAGCCATGCCTTGCGCCGTGATTGCCGCAAAAAAAATCGCGAACCATGTCCTGAATGCTTTCATTATTATCAGAAATCAGCCTGTAAGTAACTTATCGGTTCCCTTCGGAAAGGCAAATTTTGATCAAACTGAAAATGATCTGATCCCCATTCTATTTGTTCGCTGGCGGGTAGTCTCATGCCACAACCATTCCAATGCTTCGGGCAGAGTTTGTTGTTTTACCCGACCGTCCACATGGCCGGCGTCGCGGGCAAATCCAAACTGGTAATGATAACCTTTGGCCGCCACCGCTTTCGCCATCTTTTCATTCGCCGCCACCCAATCATGCATCCCGTCGTGCATGGCGTTCGGATTCAAAAGGTCGTGGTCGCCGACTTCCATCCAGAGACGAATGGGTTTGGGCTGGCTTTCCGGGATGAGATGCTCATGAAATTCCCACGCGCCGTGCGGCGTCTCGGCCTTCGGCGGCCACTGCTGGTTTACATAGGTGCCGGAATAACTGAGCACGCGATGGTAAAGTTCCGGATGATACCACGCCATGATGAGCGCGCATGAGCCGCCCGAACTGCCGCCCATGGTCGCGCGCCCGTCAGGATCTTTGGTGAGTGTGACATGGCACTTGCTTTCCACGAGTGGCAGAACTTCCTGTTCGACGAACTCCGCATAGCGTCCCGACAGCGTGTCGTATTCCAGACCGCGCTCACTCCCTTGCGCATCACCGCTGCCATGGCCGATGGATATGGCAATCATCACCGGCACCTTTTTCTCTATGATCAAATGATCAAGCACCGTGAACAGCGAACGGTCTGGTCCGTCGGCGCCCACGATGAACGGCGCCGCCTTTCCGGGGATATATTGCTTTGGCACAAAAACCTCCACCCGCCGGTTGTAGGGGGCCGGATGGCTGGTGGTTACGATGAGCTTGGCGGGGTTGGCCGGATCCGGCCTGCCCAACGTCCCCGGTTCGCGTGTGATGCCGGGATAAAACTTGCTGTCCGCCGAATCCATCGTGAAAGCAAAGACGGTTCCTGACAGCGCGTTCGCGGTGATTTCCCGCGCGTATGGGTGCGTCGGGCCAAGGATGAAATTTCCATCGGCTTTCGCCGGCGGAACCTAGCCGTCCGGTAATTCCGTTGCCGCCCCAAATCCCGGTGAGTGCGGATCCCGGATGGGGCGCGGCCTTGATGGGCTTCTCGCCTGTCATCAGGGCTAGCATGACGCCGCAACTCATGGCGGCGTAAAAAGGTCGAACCGCAGTCATCTTTCACCCGTCAAAAGAAATTCCGCCCGCAGGCAGCCTGGTTGCGGCGCGATAGGCCTTGGGACTCGGAATTGATGGTCAAAGCGTATTCATCTCCGGTGGCCGGCTGCGAGTAAAAAGATTTCCTCCTGCCGCCCGCCGGTCTGTTTATTTTTGATTCAACTGTTTTGATTTGGCCACGTTCCAAACCTTGAATTCAGCGAAAACCCCTGATTTTTCAATAATTTGGCGCTTGCCCCGTTGGCATTGTTAAAGCTGTCAACCTGGCGAGAGTTAATGGAGAGGAATATTATGATGAAAACAATCGAAGCCATGGGTGAAGCCATCCGTAATCCGAAGCATCCCTTCCGCAAAGCCGAACATCATTCGCACAAGGCCCTTAAAAACCGGCATGAGCGGCATAAAATCAAAGAATATCTCAACCTGAATAATTGGGTCGCCGAGGAAACCGAACAGGCCTTGGCTTGACTCCCGGCGCCGGCGCGATCGGTGCTTGGCGGATTCTCCGAATAATCCGGTGGGCTGGCGATTCTTCTGCGGGAGCCCCCCGGGGTTCACGAGATTTCGTTCACGGCCACCGCCAGGGCGGCTTGAATTTTGCGAGGACCGTCACCGCCCGGACATTGGTCCTTTTCCTCCAGTCGATGGATGAGATCGAGGACCTGTTTGCGGGCATACGGTCCGCCGCCGTATCGCAACAACGTGTTCGGCAACCGAAAGGGCGGTCGTTTTAAATCAGGCAGCTTCCCGTCGCGCGCTGCCGCAGTGGGCAGGTGGCCTCGTCGGTTTCCGCCAGCGCGTTGCGGCCGGTCGCCCTCAAACCTTGGGCGGCCACCAGCGCTTCACCTTTCGTCAAATGCGGCGTCAGCCCGGTGAGTTGGAACCGGCAACACCCGGTGCACGCCTGACAAAAACATTCCACGCGCCGTTTGGCCAGCTCTTCGTAAACTGCCCGGACTCCTGCGAGGGGGCGCTTCAATTCTTCCCGCCTCATGCCTTGTTTGAAAAATCGGGTGATTATTAGCCAGAATCCCCTTCCGCCTTCCAGCAGAACAACGGCTGTGGTTCTTTGACGCTTCGACGCAACGTCAGTGGGCGCAAACCTCCGGTTTTCAGCGCTTGAAATTGGTTGTATCAGCGGAGCCGGATCGGTGCGACAATGAATTGTCGGTATGCCAACGTGAACATTTCATCCGCCATCTTTGACTGCAGCGCGCCGGATCTGGCTTCTTGTCCGGAGGCAACGCTGCCGGAATTCGCTTTCATCGGCCGGTCCAACTCCGGCAAGTCATCCCTGCTGAACCTGCTTTCGGGCCAGGCCGGCTTGGCCCGCACCTCGCCGACGCCGGGTTTCACCAAGCTCATCAATTTTTTCACGATAAACAAGACCTGGCGGCTGGTGGATCTGCCGGGCTACGGTTTCGCCGAAGGGGCGAAGCAGGACAGCGCGCGGTTCAATCAGGCGGTGTCGCATTATTTGAAGCGGCGCACGAGCCTGTGCCTGGTCTTCGCGCTGATTGATTCGGGGCTGGAGCCGCAGGAGATGGATGTGGACTTCGTCGAATGGCTGACCCGCAACGCCGTGCCCTTCGTCCTCGTATTCACCAAGACCGACAAGGAAACTCCGGTCGTGGTGCAGGCAAATATTGCGGCCTTTCATGCGCGCATCGCCGGCTGGTTTGAACAGCCGCCGGCCGCCTACAAGTGTTCCGCCACGCTGGGCCAGGGCCGGAGCGAACTCCTCGGTGTGATTGGCGCAACTTTGGACGCCATCCCGGCCGATCCGGAACCCGCGAAGCCGGCCGGGCCGCTGCCGCCGGAAGTCGAACCGCCGTTCAGCTTAAAAGTGCTGGCCGAAAATGCGCAGGCACCCGGTCCGCGCGCAAAAAAACGATTCAAAGACGAGCGTCCTTGGTAAGGTAATCGCCATCCAACTCTGCCCCGCATCGGGTTGCGCGATGGATTCTGTCAAGGATCACGGTTTGCTCTACGACCTTTCCATCCCCAAACAGAAAGCCAGAAACTTTCGACCGCGTTGAAATTTCCGGCTCCGCTGTTGATTTTTGCTTCGAACCGGTTCAGTCTGTCGACTCAATTTCACTATGAAAAATATCGCATCCCTGATTACCGCGCTCGTCTTCACTGCGTTTCTGGCTGGCAGCCCGGCGGCTCGCGGGCAGGGGGTATTCTCCGGCAAAGTCGCGGAGACTATGGATGCGGGCGGCTACACTTATGTGCTCGTGGATACCGGCACCAATAAAATCTGGGCGGCCGCGCCTCAGTTTCCCGTCAGGAAAGGCGACGCGGTGGCGGTGCCGGATGCCATGCCGATGACGGGTTTCCACAGCCAGACCTTGAACCGTGATTTTGACGTGGTCTATTTTGCCGGCAGCATCCCGGTGTACGGCACCAATCCGGGCGCGGTGACGTTGCCGCCGGGACATCCGGCCATTGGCGGCGCGGCCGGCGAACTTCCCCCCAATCACCCGCCGATGACCTCCGCAACCGGGTCGTCCAAAATGGATTTTAGCGGCATCAAGCCCGCCAGCGGGGGCAAAACCGTCGCCGGAATCTATGCCGACAGCGCCAGCCTAGCGGGAAAGACGATCACGGTTCGCGGCAAAGTGGTGAAATATAACCCCGGCATCATGGGCAAAAACTGGCTGCACCTCCAGGACGGCACCGGCAGTATCGGCAGTAATGATCTGCTCGTCACCAGCGCCGACGCGGCTAAGCCAGGCGACACCGTGCTGGTTGAGGCCACGGTGGCCGTTAACCGGGATTTCGGCGCCGGTTACAAATACCGCGTGATGCTGGAAGACGCCAAGGTAACCGTCGAGTAATCCTCCACTCCTAATACCAGTCGCTAAAGGGCCGCCAGCACCCGATTTTAATGGGCTGCCACTTGTGTTTTTTCGGTTCCATCCTATTTTGTCCGCGCTATGGATAAAACGATTTCCACCCCACACCTGTTTCAACCGCTGAACGTCCGTTCAATCACACTGCGCAACCGGATCGGGGTCTCGCCGATGTGCCAATACTCGGCCGTAGACGGCGTGGCGAATGATTGGCATTACGTGCATCTGGGTTCGCGGGCGGTTGGCGGCGCGGGCTTGGTCATTGTCGAGGCGACGGCGGTCTCGCCGGAAGGCCGCATCACGCCGGGCTGCCTGGGTCTTTGGTCCGACGAGCATGTCAAACCGCTGGCGCGCATCGCGCAGTTCGTGAAGGCAAACGGCGCTGTGGCGGGTATCCAGATTGCCCACGCCGGCCGCAAGGCCTCGGCGGATTTGCCGTGGCGCGGCGGTGCGCATTTGGCGGCGGCCCGGGGCGGCTGGGATACGATTGCGCCGAGCGCAATCCCGTTCGGCGGCGAATTGACCAAAGTGCCGGGCGCCATGTCGGCACCGGATATTCTCCGGGTGCAAAATGATTTTGTCGCTGCGGCCCAACGCGCGTTGGCCGCGGGTTTCGAATGGCTGGAACTCCATGCGGCGCATGGTTATCTGTTCAATGAGTTTCTTTCCCCCCTCACCAACCGGCGCACCGACAATTACGGCGGCAGTTTCGAGAACCGCATCCGGCTGTTGCTCGACACGACGCGCGCCGTCCGGAAAATCTGGCCGGACACGCTGCCGCTGGCGGTGCGCATCTCGGCGGTTGATTGGATGGAGGGCGGATGGCAGATCGAAGACAGCATCGCACTCGCAAAATTGCTGAAGTCCGAGGGCGTGGACCTGATGGACTGCAGTTCCGGCGGCGTGGTGCCGGACGCGAAAATCGCCGTAAAACCCGGCTATCAGGTTCCGTTTGCCGGAGCCGTCCGTCACGGTGCCGGCATCGCGACCGCCGCCGTGGGCTTCATCACCGAACCCCGGCAGGCGGACGAGATCGTTCGTCTTGGTCAGGCGGATGTGGTTTTGCTCGCGCGGCAAATGCTGGTGGATCCCTATTGGCCGGCGCACGCCGCCCAGGCGCTGGGTTATAAACTGCCGCCGCCGAACCAATACGCCCGGGCCTGGTGATCCCCGGCGTGCCGGTTTCCTAAAAATGGCATTCTCAAATCACCGTCAAAAATCGTTGCGAATGGCTCAGGTTGTGGCAACTTAGGTTGTGATATCAACTATGAACAAACCTAAAATTATCGCTTACTTGAAACCGACCTGCGGCTGGAGCCAGGGCGTCCGCGCCGTCCTGCGCAAATACGACCTGCCGTTCGAGGACCGCGACATCATCAACGATCCGTTGCAGCGCCAGGAAATGATTGAGAAAAGCGGCCAGATGATGAGTCCCTGCGTTGAGATCAACGGCCAGATGCTGCCGGACATCAGCGGCGAGGAAGTCGAAGCCTGGATGCTGGCGAACCAGGTCGTCACGCCGAACGACCGGGTGCCCGATGCGCCGATCAACCAGCCCTGCGCCCACGAAATGCCGGCCGCCGCGCCCCTGAATTTTGCCGTGCGCCGGTAAACCGCTTTGGCCTCGCCCGGCCGCGTGGAGCAATCCGCGCGGCTTGTTTGTTGGGTCAACCGCGGTTAAATTCCCGCCATGCAGATTGTTACCCCCGTGGCTGCGATGCAGCGCCTCGCCGGAAAATGGCGGCGGGCGGGCGCCCGCATCGGCTTGGTGCCGACGATGGGCTATCTGCACGCCGGCCATCTCAGCCTCGTCCAGCGCGCGCGCCAGGCGGTCGGCGCGCGCGGCAAAGTCGTGGTCAGTCTCTACGTCAACCCGACGCAATTCGCGCCGACGGAGGACCTCGCCCGTTATCCGCGCGATTTGAAGCGTGATTTGAAGCTTTGCCGGGCCGCCGGCGTGGATGTGGTGTTCACACCCGGCGACGCCGCCATGTATCCCGGTCGGGCGACCGGCGGTTACAGCACCTACGTCGTCGAGGAAAAATTGGGCCGTATGATGGAAGGCGCGGCGCGCCCGGCCCATTTTCGCGGCGTCACCACGGTGGTCGCAAAACTGTTCAACCTCGTGCTGCCGGACGTGGCGGTGTTCGGGCAAAAAGATTTCCAGCAGGCGGCGGTCGTCCGGCGCATGGTGGCGGATTTGAATTTCCCCGTAAAAATCATCGTCGCGCCGACCCTGCGCGAGCCGGACGGCCTCGCGCTGAGTTCACGTAATAAGTATCTGAACCCCGGCCAGCGTGGCCAGGCGGTGATTTTGTTTTGTGCCTTGCAGTCGGCGAAAAAAACCGTGGCGAAAAAATCGGTTTCCGCCGCCAAACTGAAACAGAAATTGCGGAAAATGATCACCGCCGCGCCGCTGGCCAAGCTGGATTACCTCGAATTCTTTGACCCGCAAACCTTGGAGCCGGTGTCAAAAGTGACGGCCGGGGTGCAAATGGCGCTCGCGGTTTATCTTGGCAAAACCCGCCTGATTGACAACGCGGAGCTTTGAAATGAAACGATTCGACTTCCTCGTTCTCGGCAGCGGCATCGCGGGGCTGACTTTCGCCCTCAAGGTCGCGCCGCACGGCCGTGTGGCCATCGTCACCAAGAAGGACCGGGCGGAGTCGAACACCAACTACGCCCAGGGCGGCATCGCGTCGGTGACCAGCAAGGAGGATTCTTTCGAATCGCATGTGCGCGACACGCTGGAAGCCGGCGCGGGATTGTGCAAGGAGAGCGTCGTCCGGACGATCGTCGAGGAGGGCCCGGCGCGGATCCAGGAATTGATTGAGCTCGGCATGAAGTTTACCGAGAGCAATTCGCCGGGCGTGGACGGCGGCAAACAGCTCGATCTCGGCCGTGAGGGCGGCCATTCCAAGCGCCGCATCCTGCACGCGCAGGATGTCACCGGCCGCGAAATTGAGCGGGCGCTGCTGAACGCGGTTTCCCGGCAGCCCAACATCGAGATTTTTGAAAACCATCTCGCCATCGACCTGGTCACGAGCCAGAAACTCGGCCAGGCCGGCGGGAATCGCTGTCTTGGGGCGTATGTGTTCGAGAAGAAATCCGGCCGGGTGAGGATTTTTTCCGCGCCGGTGACGCTGCTGGCAACGGGGGGCTGCGGCAAGGTTTATCTCTACACCACCAATCCTGATATTGCCACGGGCGACGGCGTGGCGATGGCGTATCGCGCGGGCGCGCCGATTGCCAATATGGAATTCGTCCAGTTTCATCCGACGTGTTTGTATCATCCGCAGGCGAAATCGTTTCTGATTTCCGAGGCGGTGCGCGGCGAGGGCGGCGTTTTGAAGACGCTCGCCGGGCGGGAATTCATGGACGCGTATCATCCGCTGAAATCGCTGGCGCCGCGTGACGTGGTGGCGCGGGCGATTGACCGGGAAATGAAAAAAACCGGGGCGGAACACGTCTGGCTGGACATCACGCACAAGCCGGCCAAATTCATCATCGAACGTTTTCCCAACATTTACCAGACTTGCCTCCGCTACGGCATTGATATCACGAA
>Ga0007854_10002985_pt1 | contig 10356 bp, 4 predicted proteins | sample CryBogCBH12Aug08_FD_60382 | JGI IMG/M metagenome (GOLD analysis project Ga0007854, IMG submission 60382) | Freshwater microbial communities from Crystal Bog, Wisconsin, USA - CBH12Aug08 | ecosystem: Environmental > Aquatic > Freshwater > Lake | place: Crystal Bog, Wisconsin, USA | collected... | reverse complement strand
ATTTCGGTCTTGGTGAATTTGCCGGTGACGTAGTTGCGGTTGATCGTCCGCGCGAGCCGAGTTGCTCCGTTCCAATCGCCGCGCCACGGTCCATCCTCGCTCGACCAAAGCGGGCAGCCGATGTTCTGCGCCGCCGCCGGACTTTTGGAATCACGATAATGCACCCCGACACGGGCCACGGCGGCGCGCAGTTCCGGATCGTTTTTTATTTCGTCCACAATTTTCCAGCCGTTGCGGTCAAAATTGTCAGCGGCCACGATGCCGAGTTTCTGCAAACCTGCCTCATCCAGCGTGTGCCGGAGCAGCTTGATCCAATTCGTGTCGTGCGACGTTTCGTTCCAGATGCCGGTATAATTGATTTCGAGGTGGTGAACCCGCTTGGCACCTTGCAAAAATTTCACAACGTAGTCCGCCATGTCCTGCGAATAATATTTGCCACCGCCAATCCAGCCCGGCGCGCCCCAGGCGAGGCAGTCGAGTATGACGTCGCGGTTCCGGTTTTTTGCCTCCTTCATCAGCCACCACTCGTAACCGCGCTGATAATTTTCGTCGTCGCGCGAACGCATATGGGTCAGTTCGATGCCGTCGGTGGAATTCACTTCGCCACCGATTTCCACTTTCAAATGCTGAAAGCCCGCGCCGAAATCCGGCTTGAACAAATAATCCAGCACTTCGCGCCGCTGTTTCTCGGGATATTCAATTAACAGCCGCGACGACGCGCCGGCACTAACCGCGCCAATACCTTCAAAGACCCGACCACCACTGGCAGGATTCAATTCGATGACTTTTACTGACGGTGGATTTGTCTGGGCGACGGCTGATCCAACGGCAACCACTAAAACCAGTCCTATGAATGCGCAGCATTTCTTGGTAGCGCAGCGAGGGATTCCGGATTTCATGTGATTCATGGCTGGACAGGCTTCAAGTTTATACACCGGACGCGCATCAATTCCTGACCGGTGATTTCGCGTCCAAACAACCGAATCTCAAAATTGCCTCCCGGCAAGGTCACTTCGCCGAAACTCTCCGTAACCCGACTGCCCTGCCGAACCTTGCCGGTGAATTCTTTGTCCGCCAGCTGAACGATGTATCTGCCGCCTGCCCCCTGGTGAGCCGGCGCAATTTCCTTGCCGGCATCGCCCTCTACCAACCGCGTCGCCTTGCTGGTCGTGGGTGCGTCATAGTTCACGGCCAGTTTGAATGTTGCTTTTTCGTTCAGCCGCACGGCCCAGATCACCGAGTCGTCGCCAGTCACCCAGTTCTGTGCGGTGTCGTTACTCTTTTCGCCCGAGCCGAAGCGCAGTTTGCCGGTGAGTTTCGCGTCGAAGGCCCGCAGTTCATTCGTGCCAACATTAGTTGCCAGCAATCGCGACGCATCGCCGCGCGGCTCGCCCACACATTCCAACGCAATCACCGAGTCCGCCGCGTCCGGCGCTGGCGAGGGGACGGTCACGACGACATCCAGACCAACGCGGGAACATTTCAGGGGCTGGCCGGGCTTCGCGAGCACCCGCGCGCTAAGAACTTCCGTCGTTAGACCGCCCACGACCAGCTTGCCATCGCGCGGCCAGTCAAAAACGTGCAGATAAAGCGTGTTGCCTTTGCGCGTGGATTCGCCCCACGCCTGCACCGCCAGGGGCGTGCGCGTCGTGCCGCGGATGGATTCACCATTGAAGGCCCACCATTTGGCAATGCCTTTGAGGATGCTAACATCGGCTTCATCGATGCGACCATTCCCCATCGGACCAATGTTCATCAACTCATTGCCTCCGCGCGCCGCCGACTTGGCAAGCAAGCGGATGAAATAGGCAACGGGTTTGTGCGATCGGTCGTTCTTGTTGTAGCCGTAGGATTCGTTCGTCGTCGGGATGCCCTCCCAGTCGCCATCTTGCGGTGGAAACTCGGCGGGACGATCACAGGTGCTCGCATAGTCACCGAGCCCATAGATTAGCCGGCCGTTCACAACCAACGACGGCTTTGCCTGACGCACCGCCGCCATGATGCGGCAGTTCTCCTCGTCCGGCAGTTTGTGCGGCGTGTCGAACCACATGATATCGGGATCGTAATTGCGAATGAGTTCGAGAATCTGCGGAATGGATTTTTCGTCCACATACTTGCGGGCCTTGGGCAGAAATTCAGGATAGTTATTCCACCAGTCCGAGCCATGCAGCAGCTTGTCGCCGCCCGGATTTTGATAATCCCAGTCGTTGCCAGGCGCATTTTCCTCGCCCCAGTCAAAAGCGTGCGAGTAATAGAAACCGAACTTGATGCCGTATTTCTTGCAGGCGGCGCGCAGTTCCTTCATCGGATCGCGTGCGAACGGTGTCGCCTTGACAATGTTGTAGTCGCTGACTTGCGAATCATACATCGCAAAGCCGTCGTGGTGTTTCGCCGTGATGATGAAGTAGCCCATGCCGGCTTCCTTCGCCAAACGAATCCATTCATCGGCATTGAAATCCACGGGATTGAATTTACCCGCCACCTCCCGGCGATACACGGGAATGGGGATTTTCGCCATGCGCTGAATGTGCTCGCCATAGCCGCCATAGGCTTTGCCTGCCCAAGTGCCGCTCAAACTGGAATACACGCCCCAATGAACAAACATGCCGAAGCGCGCCTCGCGCCACCACCCCAGCCGCGCATCACGTTCCGCTGGCGTCGTGACCAGCGACTCGCGACCCGGAGCGCGCGGCGGCTCATTGGTCGCCGCCTGCAATCCGGAAATTAAAGCAGCAATAAGAATTCCCGATGCCAGTTTAGCCTTCATCCGTTCAAGCAGTTTGTGTGGCCATCAAAATGATAGCCGGCTTTCCGATTGGCGATTCGACTTACTTCGCTTCGCCAGTGAATCGCAGGGAAGCCAGGTTGATGGCCTGCCAGTTCGCGGCATCCTTGGCACGCACGCTCACGGTGAAATTGCCGGCCTGCTTGATTTCCACAGTGCCGATGTCAACGGTGGCAAACTTGTCCCAGCCGGCGGTTCGGGCAACTTTGCCGTCAAGCTTATGTCCGGCTGCTTCCACTTGAAATTCAGCATCGCCGTTCGCGGAGGCAATCGTCGCACTGACAAGATATGTGCCGGGATTCTCTGCACGACCGGTCCACGAAACCCATTCGTCGCCGTTATCCCAGTAGCCGATGTTCGGCTTGCCGCCCTGCTCTTCCAGCTTGAGATGCTCGCCGTGCAATACCGCGTCCGTCGCGCCGAAAATCAGCCGTCCATGCGGGTCAGGCGTGACAATTGCGGCGGGCGCGGCGGCATCGGGCGTTTCAGGGATGGGCACGGGCTTGAGGTTGCTGCCGGTGATGCGCAGGGTGCAGGTGAGGTCGCTCAATTTTTCTCCAGTCAATTCGACGGCGAGGCCGTTCGTGGTCTGCGAAAATTTCAATTCGCCCGTATGACCAAGCAGCTCGACTTTTCCAATTTTGTTTTGCGTCGCGTCATCCGTCGCCGCGAGCGAGCGGACAAGGATTTGATTTTCGGACGGCCAGCCCATCGCAATCGCGTAGAGCGTCGCGCCCTTCGTCGTAAAACGAATATCCTTGGCGCTGTAGGTGAAATTTTCCTTGAACGCGCCGCCTTTGGCTTTTACTTCGCCTTCGCCGAAAATCTGCCACGGACGCGTGCCGTAAATCGCCTCGCCATTCACCGCCGTCCAGTCAGCAAGCTCGTGCAGCATGGTTTCGACTTCGGGATCGAGCGTGCCATCAGGACGCAGCACGACGTTGAGCAGCAGGTTTCCATTCTTGCTCGTGATGTCCACGAGCATATGCACCGTCCAACTCAAGGGCTGATATTTCCAGTGCCGGTTGTAAAACCAGTCGCCGATGGACGTGTCGGTCTGCCACGGAACCGGACTGATGCCGCCGCCCACGCCGCGTTCGTAATCCTGCACCCAGCGTCCGGCGCTCGGCTCCTTGCAGTTGTAAATCGCTTCGGTTTTTCCGCCGTGATCGGCGACGCTTGTGTTGTAAAGATTCGCAATCTGGCTCAAGCCGACTTCATTGCCAAACGGCACCGGGCCGTCGCTGTAAAGCAAATCGGGATGATAATTGTCCACGAGTTCCTTGATTTCGTAATACCACTGCTGCTGCCAGCGCGGGTCTTTGGTATACCAGGAACTCTTGTCATCCGGCGCGGCGGGAAAATGATACAAATCCCAGTTGTTCGAGTTCGCGCCATCGTAAGGCACGCCGGCGAGCGGGCCAGTCTTGTCCGATTTGTGCGAATCTTGAAACCAACTGAAGCTCGCGCCGAGATGCTCGGACACGCCGAAGGGCAAACCGTTTTTTTTCGCCGCCGCCTGCCATTCGCCGACGACGTCGCGGTGCGGGCCGACTTGCACGGCGTTCCATTTGTGCAATTTGGAATTCCACAAAAAGAAATCATCGTGATGCGAACCCATGCTGACGAAATATTTCGCGCCGGCCTTTTTGTAAAGTTCGATCAATTTTTCCGGCTCCCATTTTTCCGCCTTCCACAGCGGAATGATGTCTTTCCAGCCGTTCGTCGAGGGATGCCCCCAGCGCGCAAGGTGGTCGTTGTATTGCGGTGTGCCTTGCTGATACATCTTGCGCGCATACCAGTCGCCTTCCATCGGCACGGCTTGCGGTCCCCAGTGCGCCCAGATGCCGAACTTCGCGTCGCGGAACCATTCCGGACAGGAATAATTGGTGAGCGAATCGCGCGAGCCGGTGAACGGCCCGGCGGCGACGGGCAAGTCCATCGCGGTTGCCTTGAGTGAAAACGCTAGGGTGAAAGCCAGCGCCGTTGGGATTTTGGCTGTGATCATGGCGCATACTATTCAGTTCCACCCGGAACCACAATGCGACGAATGGTGGATTTACGCGCGGCTTGGTGTCGGCAGCGAGTCCGGTCAAGGCAGCCACTGTGCGCGCCAGAACTGCTGCGCGCCGGAAATGCTGTTTGTGAAGTTCTGCGTAAAACCGGAAAGCGTGTTGGTGGCTGCGGAAATCCAGCCGACGTTCAAGTTGGTTGAAGATTGTAAAACGTAAGTGGCATTGGGCTGGCCTTGGAGTTGAAAGGTGAATTTCCCGGACAGCGATGCGGGCCGCACCAGCTTCGGCGGCGGCGCGGGATTGAAGACGAGCACGCTCGCGGAATATGGCGCGAAGGTGTTTGTGAAATTAATTCCAGCCGTGGTGATGGAATTCGTCTGGATGTCCGGCGAGCCAAGGCCGGTGCGCGCCGCGTCGTCCTGCGGGATGCCGTAGCTGTAAATCACGGCATTGGTCGCAGGCAGCCAGCCGCCGAAATTCACGGCGGCGGTGAGGTTGGATGAGGAACTTTTGTTGATTACGAGCATCGTGAACGTGCCGTTGGTGCGCTTCACGGAATAAGTCGCGAGCAACTGGTAATCGCTGGTGGCTTTCACCACGGCATCCCCGCCGCTGGCAAAAAACGGCATCAGCTTGGCGACATAATATTTCGGATAACGGTTCGTCGGCGCGCCCGCGTTGTAAACGATGCCGCCGTCTTGATAAAAATAGCCGGAAGAGTTGGTGCGCCAGCCGTAAAGTGCCGGATCGGAATTGGTAATGGTGCCACCATCAGGCCCGTTGTTGCGCGTGTCCCACCAAAGCCGCGAGTTGAGTTCCGTTTGCATCACCTGACCGAGGCTGTCCGCAAACAAGAGTCCGCCAACCAGACTGACGCTTTGGGGGTCGCCCGTGGAACCGTTCTCGGTGGATTCCAAAGTGATGTTCGTTCCCGCGCTGCCCAGATAATCCGTCACCATCTGCCGCAAACTCACGGCGTCGGAAGCCCAGGTGCTGGCCCAAAGCAGATTGTAAGTGTCGCCATCGGACGGCGGATATTTATGTTCGATGAGAAAGTCTGGCAGCACATTATTGCTGCGCATATAAGTCAACATGACCGGCGTCCAGCCGTTGTGCGTCACGCCGGTGCGTGGATTTACGACGGGATGATTCGTGTAATTCGACGTGCCATCCTCGGTGATGTCGGCGACCGCGCCGATCTTGATCGTCGGGTCCACGGCTTTCATCTGCGCGTAGTAATTCGTGAAGCGCATCGCATAAGTCCACGGATCGTGGGGCTGCCAGGGCGCGTTGGTGTTGTTGTCCGTTTCCCAACTGCCGCCGACTTCGTTGCCGATTTCCCAGTATTTGAAATTGCAATGATTCGTGACGTTGAACATCCGCACGCCGAACGCCGCCTCGGCCGCATCGCTGCTGCCGTAGTTGCAAATGATAAAAGCCTGCGCGTGGGTGTTGGTGGCGAGTTGAATGAAGTTGGTGGAGAATGAACCCCAGTTGCGGTTGACGTAACCTTCGCTATTCGGTTCGTTCGTCCAATGATAGCCATCGCCCCAACTGCCGCCGGGCCAGCGCAGGCAGGGATTGCCCAAGTCATTCATGAGGCTGACGCTTGTGGCGGAATAAACATTGCCGTCCCACGCGACTTGGTTGATGCCGAAAACTTTTGCGTCCACCGTGCGCACCGTTTGCGTGGCGAGCAAACCGACGTGAACCAGCACCGGTGCGGGCACAGCGACGAGGGCGATGTCATCAATGAAATAATTCGACTGTAACGTGCCACCGTTCCAGATTTGAAACGCGGTGAGATTGGTTTTGTTCGCGACCCCGAGCGCAGCCAGCGAAAACGTCAGCTTCGTCCAACTGTTCGTCGGGGCTGTTCCACTGAGGCGCGGCAGACCGGCGGTGGAGCCACCCAGTTCAGCTTGCACGCCAATGTATTGCCCGCCGTTCGGGCCGCCATTGACCCAAAACGTCAGGTTGGTGTAAAGACTGGTGTCCATCGCGTCATGCTTGAGCCACCACGCCTGATAACTGCCGGTGGCGGCGAAAACCATCGCATTGCTGCCGGAGTGGACGGGATTGTTCGTGCTGTAATGCGGCACCCAGCCCCAGTCGCCCCAGCCGTTGTTGCGCTGGTCGGAAAAGATGAGCGCGTCATCGCTGGCGAATCCGCTGGCCGCCAATGACAATATCAAAGACAGAATACAATTTCTTCGGAGTCTAAGCATTGATTGACTATTCTCGTTTTTTGCTAATTACTCAAATAATAAACCCTATAGCCGGTTACTTTCATCAATTTGGATAGGCCAGCCGGTAAAACACGCTCCCATTGGCCGGATTGATCGTGTTTGTGACGCTAACCACGGAAGCCGAGCCGGGAGCATTCATCCAATTGGTGCTAAGCCCCACGTTCGAAGAATTGGTCTGCACTTGCAGCAGCCAACCCCGATGGTCGGCTGGCCAGGAAAACACCAAGTTCGAACTGCCGCTTCGCATCCGCGTCAGCCACGGAGGCGAAGTGACGTTGGTCACGGTAACCACGGTATTAGCGATATAGCTTCCGTCCAGCGTCGTCGCGGTAATGGTAGTCGTCCCGGCAACATTGCCGGTCACCAGTCCTGACCCGGAGACGCTGGCGATGGCGGCGTTGGTGGAAGCCCAAGAAAACGTTGGGTTCGAGGCGTTGGTTGGCCAGACGGAGGCAGCCAGTTGCACGGTTCCATTGACGGGCACGGAACAAGCGACTGGAATAACGGTTATGTTGGTAACAAAAATCCAAGAATCCATGTAGGGAACGCCGCGTCCCACTGAACTCATATAGACGCGGCCGCAGACATTCTTGTCGCCCTCGATGAGTCCGGCATTCCCCCGGCCGCCATACTGATGGTTGGTGTCATTGACACTGACCCAAGTTGCGGCTTTGTCAGTAGAACGATACATGCCGACCACGCTTGAACTGGTGGGGCGGCCATAGATAAACAATGTCGGATAAGTTGCGCCAGGAACGGTCTTGCCGAAGGCAATGGCATCCGCTTCGGTGACGTTCGCAGAATAGAAAGTCGAACCGGAATTGGTGGAATATTTCAAGCCACTGCCGTTCAGCGCGACCCAAACATGCCCCTCCCAGCCGGGAGCAACGCAGAACGTGGAGGAACCACCGGTGCCAACCGAGCCGGCCCGGGCAAAGGTCTGGCCGCCATTGCTGCTGACATACAGATAGCCATCGCTGCTGTTGTAGGCATAAAATTTCAATGGATTTTGCGGATCACCTTCCGGGTTGCAACGGAAAGCCAATCCGGTGCTGGGCACCCAGTTCGTTCCAAAATTGGTGGTGACATAATTGGTAGCGACTCCACCCACCGTGGAATTCCACAAAAGGGTCGTGCCGTCGGCGGAAATGGCCACGCTGCCATTGGTCATCACGCCCGGGGTGGAAGGACATTTGGTCCAGGTAACCGGCAGTTGCGACGAATAATAAAGTTCGCCATTGGATACGATTCTGGCGATAACATTGCTCTTATTGCCCGCGTAGGCAAAGCTGGTGGACTGACTCATGTTGGTTGGCGCAGCAACGGTAATGTTCGTATTGATAAAACCACCTTGATCACCCACGGAAGTTATGAAAAGGCCGTTGGGAATGCTGAGGAAGTTAATGGGCACCGTTTCCTCCAGCCCCTTGACCATGAATTTCCAAGTCGAAAGCGTGAGGCCTGAATTCAGGTTCGTCGTGCAAAAAAGCCCGTTGCCCGAACCGACAAACACGCGATCGGAATTAAAGGGATCCATTTCAATGGAACCGGCCCAGTGAATGGCAGCCGGGGCAATGTAAGGGAAGCCATTGGGGCTCATCGTGAATTGGCTGTTGCCGATAAGGTCGTTCCACGTTGCGCCGCCATTGGTGGTCACGTAAAAACGGTCGCCATAAGAATTATTAGGCTGCCACTTCCATTCCGAGTAAGTTGAGGCGATCAGCTTGTTCGGATTCGTGGCGCAAACACTGATGCCGCAATAGGTCAGGTTGCCGTTGGGAGAGCAGTTAGTCCAAACACCATTGGTGATATTGTATTTCATGATTGCGCCGTTGGGATCGTTGCCGTAGGTGATGTAGAGATTGCGGTCACTGGCCAGGACACAACGCTCCGGCAACGATGCGGCAGGGCTGTTGGTCAAGGCCGTCCAGGTGTTCCCCGCGTCGTTGCTCACATAGAAGTTGGTTCCGAGCGCAAACACGCCGACAAAAATACGCGGCGTGGCGCTGCCCGGAGTGCCCGACAGCGCGTCAAACTTCACAAAACTGATGTTGGAAGTGCCGATGTTCAAACTGCTCACGACATTCCACGTGGCCCCGGAATCGGTGCTTTTAAAAAGTCCATTGGCCCGGCTGCCGCAATAAACGATGCTGCCCAAGTTGGGATCCACCGCCAGTGACTCACCTTTGTTGCGATCCGAACCATTTCCATTGGCTTTGAATTTTGAAGTCACATCAGTGATCGTGAAGTTGGTTCCATAATTGGTAGAGCGAAGAATCGCAGTGATGCCGCCGTTCCAATAGGACGTGCCCGCTAAAATATACAAAATTCCCGGCGACTGGGGATCTACGGCGAGGCTTTCGACGCCCATGTAGGAAACCTGGTTCGGGGACAGCCAGTCCAAAAGCGGAATCCATGACTGCGTTGCCTCGTCCCAGCGATACGCGCCACCAACGTCCGTCTTAGCATAAATGAGATTAGGCTGGCTGGGGCAGGTGATAATTCCGGTGACATATCCGCCACCGCCCATGACCACATTGCCATACGACTGAGCAATTCCTTCCCGGCGGCAACAAGCCCACAGCATAAGGAATAAGGGCAAAAAGCGCTTCAACCGGGAGTTAATGGACTTGATCGGGAGCAAGAGCAATGAGGGCAGCGCCCAATTTCGCGCTTCATGATTGGCGTCTGTAGCTAGGCTCAAAGAATCAGTGTTCATGATCGCATCGTAATCGCCCGCCGGCGGCACTGTCGTTGATCCAACACGGGAAGTAAGTGTAATTCGACGCGTCTAGGAGACCGTGAACAAAGGGCAACACCTGCCAGCCCCAGTGGCCCCAGCCATGGTTTAAACGGTCAGAAAAAACCAGCATGGCATCGCTGGCAAACAGTGGAACGGCGGCCAGCAAGAACCACAGAACCGCGACCCGCGGGCTACTAATCATTAAATCGCGCATTGATCTGAAGTTAACCCGATTTCCGGGTAACCACACAAATAAAAGCGGGGACGGCTAAACCATAGCCGTCCCCGCAACCCCATTACCTAAACAGCCGGTCCGGCAATTATCCGGAACAAATGCCGTCAACCCCATTACGGATGTGTCATGCGGTAAAACACCTGGGGCTTGGTGGCATCAATATTAATGATCTCCTGATTCGTCGAACCGGAACCAACCACCGTAAACCAATCATTTGTGTTCGAGAGGTCAACCGAGTTGGACTGCAACAGCCAGCCGACATAGTTCGTGGGCCAGTTGATGGTCAACTGGCTGCCAGTCACGTTGAACGTGAGGTTGGTACCGGTGGC
>Ga0007854_10002984_pt1 | contig 10363 bp, 9 predicted proteins | sample CryBogCBH12Aug08_FD_60382 | JGI IMG/M metagenome (GOLD analysis project Ga0007854, IMG submission 60382) | Freshwater microbial communities from Crystal Bog, Wisconsin, USA - CBH12Aug08 | ecosystem: Environmental > Aquatic > Freshwater > Lake | place: Crystal Bog, Wisconsin, USA | collected... | reverse complement strand
CGTAAGTCTGTCGGAATGGCTGATGCACCGGCAATCACGTTGAAAAGAATGTACCACTGGGTACCAAGGATCATAAGTGGTGCAGTCCATATTTCCGGTGAAAGATGGTATCGAAGCAGAATAAAAACAGCAATCGGGAAGAACAGGTTTGCCGGAAAAGCAGCCAGAAACTGGGCCAGAGGCTGAACCCTGTTGGCCAGACGAGGATTGAGACCAATAATAACCCCAATCGGCACCCAAATCACACTGGCAAGAATCAGTAAAACAAAAACGCGGGCAAATGTTATCAGCCCCAGCATGAAAACACCAAATATTTCGCTATGATTGACCCCGCTCGTGATGAAACTTATCAGCATCCAGGCACCAAAAGCCATTCCACTGATTAAAATCCCATACCATGTCACTCCTTGCAACCTCATAACCAGTGAGGAGGATTCTTTGAATTTGAGTGTGTGACGGGGCAGTTTCGGAAGCCGTTCGATGAAAACAGTCCACTGCTTCCCCATTTTCCGGGTTAAGCTACGAAGGAGATGGGCTCGCTGAAACAAGGTTAAAATCCATGATTCTGCCGAATCCTGACTTTCAGTCAATTCAAACTTGAACTTCTCAGCCCATGCTACCAGTGGACGAAAGAGTAATTGATCGTAAACGAGAATGACAATCAGCATGGTGAGAAGTGCATAGCCAATTGCAGGAAGGTTCTTACTCTGAATAGCCTGAGCTACATAGGATCCAATTCCGGGAAGCGTCACGGATGTCTTCCCGACAGTAATAGCTTCAGACGCCACAACGAAAAACCAGCCGCCTGACACAGACATCATCGTATTCCATATCAGGTTCGGTGTAGCAAAGGGAGCTTCAAGTTTCCAGAACTTCTGCCAGGAGGAAAGGCCAAAAAGGTCCGAGGCTTCCTGAAGTTCCTTAGGTACAGTTTTCAGTGACTGATAAAAACTGAAAGCCATATTCCATGCCTGGGAGGTAAAAATGGCAAAAATGGAGGCCATTTCAACACCGAGCAGGTTGCCGGGAAACATGGCAATGAACCCTGTGACAGTAATGGAAAGAAAGCCAAGAATCGGTACCGATTGGAGGATGTCGAGAAAAGGGACGAGAATGCTTTCTGCCCGACGACTTTTGGCAGCAATTGTCGCATAGATAAAGGTGAACGCAAAAGAGATTATAAGTGCTGAAACCATCCGGAGTACCGTGCGCAGAGCATACAGGGGAAGATGCACTGGATCAAGTGAAAGAGGGATCTGCTCTCCGAACGTATATGGAACTGACATCAGACGACTCCCCCATGCCAGAAGGGTAACGAGTCCCATGACAATGATAAATGCTACAATGTCCCAGATATAGGACTTTTTTTTGATGTTCTTTTCTAACCAGGTCATGGCCGTAATCCTTTGTCAAGCGACTTTTTTTCTTTTACGGAGGCATAATAATTGTTTGGATAAATGTATATGGGTATATCAGGGTGATTGTTTTCTTCAGCCATCGAGGGTTGTGTCAGCGGATCACTTGAAGAAAAAGGTCAGGTTAACGGCTTTATAGCAGCTAAGCTACCTGAATATAGATAAATAAGTTATGAAGAAATATTAAGGGACTGTTAAAAGAAGAGAAAAAATTTCTATGATCTGAGACTCTGATCCTGTAAAATATCGACGGAATATATCCTGAACTTGTAATAACTCAAAATTTTGAACTGGATATGATATACTCCATGTCAAAAGGGAAATGGAAACAGATTTTCTTTATCTGAATCAATTGGAAGTTTAATGTAATAATCGCTTTTTATCACTTAAGCAATGGCTGCAGTGATAATGGTTTAATGCTCAATTTGAGCCATCTTTTTTTCCTCATTTTTTGCCGCTTCATTGAAGCATTTCTCGGCATATGAATTTTGTTCAATTTTTCTGGAGCCGCTTAAAAGAGCACCCTTTGGCCAGGATTGGACCGGGGCTTATCACAGGGGTCGCTGACGATGATCCAAGCGGTATAGCGACCTACTCTCAGGCAGGTGCCCAATTCGGTCTGAACATGCTCTGGACGATGCCGCTCGCATTTCCTTTAATGGCGGCAATTCAATCCATGTGCGCGCAAATCGGAAGGGTTACCGGAAAAGGGCTTGCTGCCAACATCAAAACCACATTTCCTCCAATTGTTCTTCAGGGTGTAGTGCTGCTCCTGCTGATCGCAAATACCCTCAATATTGCAGCTGATGTCGCTGCCATGGGGGAAGTGGCGGAGCTAATTACCGGGTTCAATCGTCATATCATGACGGCAGTTTTCGTGTTCGGAACGTTATTGCTTCAGGTGTTTGTCCCCTATCATCGCTATGTCAATTTTTTGAAGTGGCTGACTATTTCACTGCTGGCGTATGCAGCGGTACTGTTCACGGTTCATGTGCCCTGGGGTGAGGTTATGCAGCGGACTGTCTGGCCAAAATTCACAGCAAATGCAGATGCCGCAGCAGTAATTGTCGGTGTCTTCGGCACTACCATCAGTCCGTACCTGTTTTTCTGGCAGGCATCAGAAGAAGTAGAGGATATGCGATCAAAACCCGGTGCAGTTTCGCTCGTCTCCAATGCAAGCATGGCTGGTGAAGAACTTCGTCGTATCCGGTGGGATACCTGGAGCGGCATGCTCTACTCGAATATAACGGCATATTTCATCATTCTCGCAACCGCAGTTACCCTCAACGTGTCAGGGATAACAGATATCAATACCGCCGGTCAGGCAGCAAATGCTCTAAGACCTCTTGCAGGAGACTTCGCATTTCTACTGTTTGCCATAGGGATTCTCGGCGTTGGTCTGATAGGGGTGCCGGTATTGGCCGGTTCAGGTGCCTATGCACTTTCGGAGGCTATAGGCTGGAATTCAGGCCTCGAAAACAAGGCTAAAGATGCCCAGGGTTTTTACACTATTATAACCGTCAGCGTCTTGCTCGGGCTTGTTATCCAGTATACACCGATCAGTCCGATGAAGGCATTATTCTGGAGTGCTGTCATCAACGGCGTCATCGCTGTCCCGCTCATGGCGGTGATCATTCTGCTGGTTTCGAAAAAATCCGTAATGGGCAATTTCACAGCAAGTCGTCCGATCATCATTCTTGGCTGGATAGCGGTTGCGGTCATGGGTGCGGCTGCAATTGGAATGTTCATGCCGACTTAGGCAACCCGGGATTTGACATCCCTGATACAGCTTTTTTTAAAAATCAAGAAGTTGCAATTTGTATTTTGGACTTCTTCCGGTATTTCTTTTTGTCGTCGGATATTATCGAAGAGGCACGGCTATATCATAACTACAATCGGGAAATCTGTTTTCCTGGGCAACTAAATCAGAATTCATGATGAAAAAAAATCCGGCTTTTCTGTGTGCCGCCATAATTGCAGGTTTACTCGCCGTTCCTGCATACGCAGCTGAGTCTCCTTCCTGTTATATCAGTGGAAATATCGGTGAGTGCTGGTGCTATGATAATGACATCATACCTCGGGACAAAGCAGGAACCCTGTCAACTACTGGTGGTCTAACCCTGATGGGAGCTGTCGGCATTAAGTTCAGCGGCACCTGCAGGCTTGAGGCTGAACTCGGTTATCAGCGAAATAATGCTAACCATATTACTTTCAACACAGAAGTTTATCGTATATCGGGGCTTCTTTCAGAGACTTCAATTCTGGCAAATGGTTACTATGATTTCAATAGACGTACCATCAACCCTTATCTTACTGCCGGTTTAGGGTGGGCAAGTTTTGATGTGAATGGCTTGAATGGCAGGCATGGTTTAAATGGCTTGAACGAAATTCATTCAGCGTTTGCTTATCAGTTTGGAGCAGGTGTATCCATTCCAGTAACTAAACGTCTCGATATTGATGCTCGCTATCGTTATGCCAGAAGCAGTACGATGAGTCTCGACAATAATTACACAACTTTTCAACTCGCCAGCAACAGCGTTTTAGCTGGTTTGAGAGTCTGGTTCTAAATTTAAATGACAATTCTATTACAAAAGGAGGTTTATTACCTCCTTTTTTGATTTAAAAGTCATTTTCTGTAAAGCGTGACGTAATAATTATGAACGCGATAATAAGTAACCGAGTTTTTGCACATGTTAACAATAGACCGTTTACAATTCATGGCACCCGCCTGCGTTATGCCGGAAAGCCATCCTGCTCGAATAATCTGCACAACAAACCTATACTATCGTCAATACACTTCAAAAATTATTCTCAATAAACCACAAGCTTTTCAAAAAAAGGCCGTCAAAAACAACAATGAATCAATCCGGAATTGAACAGATTCATGTTTGTTTATGGAAAGTAAGAACTTTTATAACCAATAATTAACCTGAGAAAAACGATGAAAAAGACAATGATGATGGCGTTGACTGTCACAATGCTTGGAATTGGAAGCGTTGCTTCTGCTTCAACAGATTACAGCCACTATTCAGATACCGAACTGGGCGGACTTCGTGCAAAAATACAGAAGGCTCCCCTTGAAGAGCAAATATCCTATCGGCACGAATGGCATAAAAGACTGGCCGAACTCGGACCGGATAAAGGTCAGCGCTCCTGGGGCTCGCCAGAAGGAGAAAGATGCCACAGGAGAGGGAACAGATTACAGGAAAAACTTGGATTAAACGACAGCCAAAGGATTAAACTCAAGGAAATCCGTGAGAAACAATTCAGTTTTGTTGTTGCAGAAAGAAAAGAGCTTCTATCATTAAACCGCGAGCTTCACGCTGAGTCCTTCAAGGAAAGTCCTGACAAAAATAAAATTGATGAGCTTTCAGATAAAATCGGCAAAAAACATGCATCGCTTGCCCGCCTGAAAAGCCGTCACCTATCAGAACTTGCATCTCTACTGACACCTGCACAACGCAATAAAATACAGGCACTAAGAGATGCACGAGAACTACGAGGGCATTATGGCAGGAATTTTCAATAATTAAACCCGTTACCAAGGATCAAAAGCAGGCCGGACAGCAATGACAGCCTGCTTTTTTTTATAACCAGTTTTAAAAAACTGAAAGCGGAATACCCGTTCATGATAAGTATGAAAAGAGAACTCAAAACACTGTACCGATCATACTTACAGCAATTGCCTGTAAAAAGTGCGCCAGCATACGCGAAGAAGCAACGCTTTCAAATTTCAATTCAATCCGTCTATACTGATCAATGATAACATGTCAATTCAATGACTCCTATTTCCCTGTTTTGGATGGAGTAGGCATGACTGCTCACAATTATGCTCTGTGGCTGGATACGTTCAGTGCAAATTCCTATTTAATAGCCCCAAAAGTAAACAACCATCTCAGCGAAGAAAATTATAACGTTTTACTGTACAATTCAATAATGTTGCCTGGCATGCATCCATACCGAATCGGTCTTCCTGGGATTGATGTGCGGTTTAAACGTAAAATGAATTCTCTGAATTTTGAGATTCTTCATGCACATTGCCCATTTGTGTCGGGAAAAATAGCCTTGAATCTCTCCAAAAAGCTGGATATTCCTCTGGTTGCTACCTTTCACAGCAAGTACAGGGAAGATTTCAAAAAAATGGTGAATTCCACGTTTTTTGTGGAATCAATGGTAAAATATATTGTCGATTATTACAATGCTGTAAACTACGTCTGGGTTCCAAATGAAGCCACAGGAAAAACTTTGAAGGAATACGGCTATTGTGGTGACTATACTGTGGTACCGAACGGAACTGATATGGAAATCCCCGATGAAACAATTTATCAGCAATACAGAGCCGGCGGGTTTGAATTTCTTGGGTGCGGGCCTAATGATCTTATTCTTCTTTTTGTAGGACAACACCGTTGGGAAAAAAATGTGCGCATGATCATTGATTCATTACGAATCCTGAAAAACGAAAAGGTCACGTTCACAATGGTATTCGTTGGCGAAGGATATGCTTATAATGAAATGCAGCGGCTTGTTAGACAGATGATGCTGCATGATCATGTAATTTTCACCGGATTGATCTCTGATAGAGAACAACTGAAAGAGCTTTATGCATGTTCTGACCTGTTTGTCTTTCCTTCTCTTTATGACAACGCACCACTCGTCATGATGGAGGCTGCTGCCTTTCAGGTACCATCGATTGTTGTGAGAGAATCATCGGCTTCGGAATGTATCCAGGATCAAATCAATGGATTTATGATTGACAATAACCATGAATCTCTTGCTGCTACCATCAAAGATCTTTCCCGTCATCCTGAAAAAATAAAAAGAGCAGGTGAACATGCAGCCACATCAATCTACAGAAGCTGGAAAGATGTTGTTGCAAAGGTTCATGCGAACTATGCACTCATTATTGAGAAGCATAGATGCACAAACAAAATGCATATTCACAACAATATTACTGTTCCATGATGATTTTTCGATATGATTTTTCGATATGATTAAAAAAAAGTACATTTTTGACAACGATAAGTCTGTAAAGCTGACCCAGATGTACCTGTTATAGAAAAGTATTTCATTATTGTTTTTTTTACCGCATCCAATACACCAGAATAACCTGAAATTTCCCATTATATTCAAGACATTCATTATCACTATGCCATTTTTCAGACATACCGTTTCTGGCATCATCATCGTTTTATGTGCTTTGTTTTTCACCCCTCTGCATCTGACTGCTGCGGAGCCTGGTGATTATATTGCTATCCGCAAGGAAGGATCGGGAAAGCTCGCACTGGTACTCAACAAGCCTGATGGTGCTGGAAAAAAAGAGGGTGACTGGGCTCAGAGTCTCAATACCATTATACGCGATGGTCTTGATTTTACCAGAATTTTCACACTGATCTCTCCGCCACTCAATGTGAAGGATTTCAGTGACAAGAAGAGTGTGATGATTAATTTCGGCGCTCTTAATTCTGTAGGCGGAGAAGTGTATGCCGGCGGAACAGTTTCACATAAAGCCGGCTATATCAATTTTGATGCAGAGGTTTATGAGATAGCGAGCGCAAAGACACTTTTAAAAAAAACCTATACAGGCAAAGAAGATCAGCTTCGTTCGATCGGGCATGCATTCTGTGAAGATCTTATTGAGCTTCTTACCGGCAAAAAGTCGGTTTTCGGCAGCAAGATTGTCTACGTTTCAAATAAATCCGGATTTAAGGAGATCTATGAGTGCGACTTTGATGGGCACGGCGTTGAACAACTGACCAATTCCCGATCCATATCCCTGACACCTGCGCTTTCACCGGATGGCAGGTACCTTGCCTATACCGACTTTACATCCGGCAGGCCGGCTCTGTATATCAAAAACCTTGCTGAGAAAAAAACATCAGCAGCAAGTAAAAGTGGTGTCAGCATTGCTCCCGGCTGGAGGAATAACAACGAGGTAGCGACAACTCTCTCCTTCGAGGGTGATCAGAAAATCTATCTTCTGAAGCCAGATGGCTCACTTTCCCGAAAGGTTACATCCAACAGGGGGATAGATCTTTCCCCTTCATTTTCTCCAGATGGAAGTAAAATGGCATTCGTTTCATCGAGAAATGGCCAACCTCAAATCTTTATTCAGGATCTGCAGGGTGGAGAGGTTCATCGACTTACCTTCAATGGGAACTATAATACTCAACCATCATGGTCACCTTCAGGACATAAAATTGCCTACTCAACAATGGAAAACAGAGGCGAAATCAATTTATTTGTCATAAATGCTGATGGATCCGGGTTATTGCAGTTGACAAGAAGTTCTGGAGAAAACGAACATCCGTCTTGGTCTCCAGATGGAGAGATGATTGTATTTTCATCCAGTCGCCAGGGAAAGAAAAAATTGTTTGTCATGAGTTCTACAGGAGAAAATCAGAGACGTTTATTGCAGAGTGAAGGTGAAGAGATTCAGCCATCATGGTCTTTGTTCAGAAAGTAGTATATTATTACAGTTCATATTGAAATGTAACTGAAGAGGGAGTTGCTATGTTTGGAGAAATGGATTTAGTACTTATAGGCGGTGTGGTTTTACTGCTTTTTGGACCATCAAAACTGCCTGAGCTGATGAAGGGTATGGGAAAAGGTATAAGGGAGTTTAAAAAAGCACAGAGTGATATTGAAGCAGAAATCAATAAGATTGTTCATACTCCTGCGGCATTAGATAAACCTGTTAACAGTCCAGCATCTTTACATGAACCGGAAGTCTCCGGCATTAACAAGTCGTAACCATTCAGTAACCAGACAAAAAATCGCATTCTTTTTGTTGCAGCGTTGACCGTAAGGATATTTGCTCAGGCATTGAACCGGAATGTTCGCAATGACTGTTCCGGTTCAATGTTTTTCTGATCGTTTCAAATGCCAATCTGTAGACCAAGCAGGACGCTGTTGCTGGATAATCTGTTGTTTTCAAAGAGGGTATCGACGGTCACATTTGTTGAAAAGTAGCGATAGCGGGCATCAAGCCTTACATTGCTGCTGAGCGGGATGGTAAAACCGACGCCGACCTGGTATGCAAACGCAGCTTCATTGATTGAGGGCAGGTCAGGCAGTCCGCCACGCAAGGCAAGGCCGCCGGTATTGACGTCAGCTACGCCTACACCAGCAGTTACATAAGGCTGGGCAGCACCGAAAACAGGAATATCATAGTAGCCGTTGGCGAGAAAAGAGACTACGGAGATATTCCTGTTTACATTTATCCCGTAATAATTATTATTGCTGTTCGTCTGATAACCAACTTCTCCCTCAATTCTACAGTTGTTTCTGAAGCCATAGCCGACGGCACCAAGCAAAGTAATGCCTGAATTATAATTATAGTAGTTGCCGAAATCACCATTACTCATTTCTACTCCGCCAATATTGGCACTGACGTATGCTCCTGTGGTTGATGAAGCTGGTGCTATCCACCTGCCACGACGAGTATAGACAACTGAAGACGAAGGAGAAGGTGACCATAGGCCATTGCCAGTTTCTATAGCTGATTCCGGTATGGCCTTTCTGGTATCCCCTCCATCTTCAGCGAAAGCCGGTGCCGCCCATATACCAATTCCTGCGACTAATAATGTGATCACTGTCTTTTTCATTGTTTTCATGTTTATTCGTTAAAATCAGGAACTTTCTCATATCCATTTGACAACAATATCCCATAACACATCATTCAGTTATCTTGTTTGATTGTTATCTGTTGAACGACTGTCATGATGTGCATCGTTAAGATTGTTGCTGCTATTCATATCAGTATGATGCCCCCTGTTATCCTGATTACCATCAGGATGCGACTCAAGATCGCGGGCTTTCCTGATATCATCAATGTTATGTTTTCTTATGATATCAGGGACATTGTCTTCCTCGATAATAACCCATGGCCCGCGGCAAGCAGGAGAAGAATACCAGAGCTTATTATTATATATATAATAGAAGTTATCATAGTAGATCATGTCATAAGGAGTTCCAACGGAAACTGAAAACCCGTAGCCCGGCAGAACAATAAAACCCGGTCGTGCATCAATAACAAGATATCCTCCATTCCATGCCCAATATGGGCCTCCCCATACCCAATAAGGACTTCCCCATGCCCAATACGAGCCTCTCCACCCCCAATGCGGGCCACCTCCCCATCCACGTGAACGCATTCTGCCTTCCGCATGAGCACCAGCAGGATCTGCAGCAAGAAGTACTGCCGCAATTCCTGCAACTATACAAATATTTTTTTTCACAGGTGTTCTCCCTTTAACATATTGGTTAAACAATATCAAGATTCTCCTATTAAGATAATGTCGCCAGCCTGTATCCCTTCCCTGCCGTTTTTATTGATAGCTTGTTACTATTTTACGACATCGCAACCCATTTACTTGATTTGACGATCTTATTTTTTATTTCCAGCGCATAAATTTCATTTTTGAAAATGAAAATAAAATACAGTATAGAAACCACAAGTTTTCCAAAAAAATGTCGTCCAATAATACGGGAACATATATGAATGGAAAACAATGATAATGGTGGTGGCAACTGGATTCCTGAAAGATCAACACTCGGACAAGTCTGTGATGTGGTCGGCAAGTGGCTTGAAGGGCATCCTGAAGAATGGAATAAACCAAAAGCTCTGAAAGAAGCATTTCCGATACAAAAGAGATCAGTAAAAAAAGGTTGTAGGCTTTCAATGCTCCTTATTTCCTTCTTGATATAACTTCATCACACTCTGATATTCCATGAAAAAAACGCGAAAGCTGATAACTTTAGTGCTGCTTGCTCTTGCTCTGAACACCCTGGAGAATACCGCTGAAGCAAAAAACAGACCATCCAATGCTGGCAGACAGAGTGCTGCCTCTGCTGAGCAGACAGAAAGCACTGACGCCAAAAAGGAGGTTTTCTCCGTTACATCAATCTCCTTCAGCGGCCTGGAAACCCTCAACGAAAAGGAAATAACC
>Ga0007854_10002982_pt1 | contig 10371 bp, 8 predicted proteins | sample CryBogCBH12Aug08_FD_60382 | JGI IMG/M metagenome (GOLD analysis project Ga0007854, IMG submission 60382) | Freshwater microbial communities from Crystal Bog, Wisconsin, USA - CBH12Aug08 | ecosystem: Environmental > Aquatic > Freshwater > Lake | place: Crystal Bog, Wisconsin, USA | collected... | reverse complement strand
TACTTTCTGGTTAACCAACGGCACGACCATCAATGCCAATGTTTCGATTTCCGATGCCGCCGGTAGCAAAGCAACAGCTACCGCAAGTGAAACCGTTCTGACGGACTCACTGTCTGCTTCAGTCAATCTCGTTCCTGTCACAGGCAATATCATAAGCGGCACGGTAGGCGGCAATGTGCATGCGGGTGATACGGTTACACTGACGATTTGCACTGAAGATAATGCACATACCGTGACGGCAACTGTTGATAGCCATCTGAACTTCAGCACCGCTAACAATGCGGTTGGCAATCAGGTTTCCACTTCATGGCTAACCAATGGCACGACCATCAATGCCAACGTTTCGATTTCCGATGCGGCCGGCAGCAAGGCAACAGCAACAGCAACCGAAACAGTTACAACGCACAGCCAAATTAGCGCTAATCTAGTCAGTAGCACCAGTAGTAACAATAGTTCACCTGGTTTTCATGACAATGGGAATGGAACCTACACTATTACCAACGACCCGTCTAATAGTGGCGACAGTGGAAACCAGCAAGGTTTCTACACTTTCACTCCTGGAGTTGACACCATTGTGTTTTCTCATACCAATAGCGGAACAACTAATATGTATTCAGAAGTCAGTAAATTCGGGAATAATGACGTGCTAAACCTGAATGATATTCTCTCTAATGGCGGCCACATCAAGTCAGTCGTTACCAGCAATGACAAAACAACTGCAGATGTGAGTGTAACTGAGGGAAGTCATTCCGATGTTGTTCATATTGTGTTTAATGCTGCTTTATCTGGAAACCAGCATCTGTCAATTGACTCTAGTACAAACCTGATAAAGATTACAGGCTAACAACTAGTCTCAAACATAGAGTGTCAACCCCATCAACTTCAATGTTGACGGAGGGTTATTTGAGCAAGAGTAGTGAGTTTCATGTTTCTAAAATTAAATCTTGCAACATCGCCATCCAAATGCTCAAGACAATAGCTCTTTCCCCTAAAAATAAATCGGGATCTACATTAGTCCGAATGGACTATTGTAAGATGCGGCATGGAATGATTTAATAATACTAAATGAGTGTTTAACATTGACTTAATTTCAAGTGGCACTGATACCCTTATAATTCAAGTAATTTCCAGAAATGATAGTAATGATTTAATTATGAATTGCATTGATACATTGATAACTAGAATATAGAACAGTGACAAAAGGTTAGTTTTTAAAAAGGAAATTTATATGCGTTTTATTTCTAAACTTTTACTGATAGGTCTTACACTTTTCCTATCCGTACCATCCACAAATGCTGAAGCTAGTGGTGCCAGTTTTAGTTCATTTTCGCTAAATAATATTAACAATATAGGTAATGATGTTACAGGAGATGGATATGTTACTGGCTCATTTCCAAACCTCATACTAACGGGGACAGACAATGGTAGCGGCACAGTCTGGACGACCGATACAGCGACTGTCATCTCAGGTGGAACGTTCACATTCAATTGGAATTACGGGACAGCTGACAGTTCTTCGAAATGGGATCCAGCGGGCTATATTTTAGGTGCGAGCCTACTTCCAGCCTACACTACTCAGTTGTCATCGGACTCACAACTAAGCTCTTCCGGTACAACAACATTAACATTAGCCGCAGGACAAGTTTTTGGATTTTATGTCAAAACTACTGACTCAACGGGCGGTGCCGGATTTATTAATATAGCCGCAGTCCCTGAACCTGAAACTTACGGCATGATGCTGGTTGGTCTCGGGTTGTTGGGTTTCATGGTACGTCGTAAGAATTCTGCATAAACGTAAGTCCTAAGCCACAAATGAAAAACTTCATTATGGCCCGGTTTTATATTAGCGCAATGCGCTTGCTGCCTTATCAAATATCATCAACATGGCCGTATCCGTTCGCCACGTTTAGGCATTTCATGGCTGTTTAGTTTTTCAAATACTCCAAATTGTTGTGGATGAAATCGCAACGAATCAAATGTAAAGTCAACTTTTTAAACTTGGCCGGAATAAACCTTTTATCGCCAAACATTTAAACAGTATACATAAAAAATGTTGCGCAAATTGCACAACATAAATATGTGTTAGAGGAATACAATATGGAAAAATTGAATAATTAAGGAATTGTCGGTATGTATATGCGATCAGTTTTTAAAAAATCCGTTTTTGCAATACTGGTCAGCTCTGTTTTATCAGGTGTTCAGGTAAACGCAATAACCTTGGATGAGGCGGCCAATAAGGCGCTTCAGACCAATCCCGATGTCTTAGCCAAGTGGCACGAATTCAAAGCAAGCGTTTCTGAACGAGATACCGTCTGGGGGCAAAATCTTCCCTCTTTGGATGTGCTGTATGGAACCGCCTACCAACGTCAACAAAGTCCACTTTATAGCCCCGCTGAGAGTTTGCGCAGATATAACAACCAGACCAGCTCGGTGACTCTGAGCCAGAATCTTTTCCAAGGATTTTCTACTCTCAACGACACCAAGCGCCTTGAGCATGCCAGTATGGTACGTTTCTACGAAATGCTCGATCTTTCCGAAAGTACCGTGCTTGATGCGGTCACAGCTTATATTGATGTCTGGCGCCACCGACAACTGGTTGAGTACGCACAAACAAACTATGTCACTCACCGCCTTGCTTACGCAAAAGTTACTGAGCGCGCGAAATCCGGAGTGGGTCGTCAAGTAGATATGGAAACCGCTGCAGGTCGTTTGGCTCTGGCCGAATCTAATTTGGTGACTGAAACCGCCAACCTGCATGATGTCAGCGCACGTTACCAGCGCATTGTTGGCGAGTTCCCAAAAGAAGATATGGACCCACCGCCCTCTATTTTTTCCAAGAGCTTGCCAAAAGAACCCGCGCAAAGTATTGCTCTAGGATTTGAGAAGTCCCCACGACTCAAAGCTGCCGTTGAAAACATCCTCTCGGCCAAACGTAATGTTGAGGTACAAAAATCCGGGTTTTACCCCCGAGTTGATGCTTACCTGGAAAAACAACACGATTTGAATGATTCCGGTTATACCAATCCGACTACGGGTGGTTCCGGCGTGACGGATATATCAACTGCAGGGCTGACCATTTCGTGGAATCTTTTCCGGGGCTTTCAGGACAGCTCTAAAAAGCTCAAGGCCACTGAAGAAGTCTACATGGCAAAAGACCAACGTGAAAAAACCTGCCGCGAAGTACGCCAGACGCTTGCCATGTCTTTCAACGACCACCAGCGTATCACTGAGCAGTTAGCCTACCTTGACCAGCACCAGTTGAGTACTGACAAGGTTCGTGAAGCTTTCCGAAACCAGTACGACATTGGCCAGCGCACTCTGCTGGATGTGCTTGATACCGAAAACGAATTCTATACTGCTGAACAAGACTCCCTGAATGCGGCAATGGATCTGCTGATTGCCGATGCCAAATATCAGGCTGCAGCGGGTAACCTGCTTAATACCCTTAAGCTCAAAAATCTGGACATGACACCGCCCAACCCTGAAACTGCGCCGGATAATGACATGTTAGTGAGCTGTTCGACTGACCCGGCCGGTATCCCGTTGATTGACAAGGAGACATTGTTCAAAGCGGCCGTGGAAATGGATAGACTGACCCGCAAACCAGCAGTTCTGACTTCTGCTACCCCTATAACTACCCCTATCACGGCCCCTGCCCAAGCCCCTCAAAATATAAAACCACTTACCACAAACTTCATCAAGCCGGAAAAATCGGTCGTCATTACAGGGTGTAATTTCGACTTAGATTCTTCTAAATTAGATCCCTGTTCCTATTTTAAATTAAAACCTGTGTTTGACTTTGCAAAGAATTATCCTGATACAGATATTGAGGTAGTTGGGCACACGGATGACCGGGCTAGCGATGACTATAATTTAAAACTGTCTAAAAAACGTGCCGAGGTAGTCAAAGACTGGTTAGTCAAAAATGGGATTGAAGCAAAGCGAATTATCACCAAGGGTATGGGTAAGTCTCAACCGGCCTGCAGCAACAAAACCTTAAAGGGCCGTGCAGAGAATCGCCGAGTTGAAATACATTACACAGTTCAGGAAAAATAGCCTTTACGCCCGTGCCATTAATTTTGCGATTTGAGGCACTTTAAAAGCCCACACCGGTACGAATATAGAGGTACTGTTGCAGGGCTTTTTTTACTTGTTGTCGATAATTTAAACCCAATGATTAATTGCGGATAACTCATTGTTGATAAAAAAACGATATTGTTTTGAATTGGCACTTGCTTGCTGCGGCTTAAGTTTTATTGCGTTTCTGGCCGGAGCAATCGAGGGGTTCCGTCTGGAACACGTTCTTCAGCTCGTACAGCAACGCTATGGAGGCAATGCCGTTGAGGTAACCAAGGAGTGGAGTGACATTCTGACCCTTTTTCATAGCGAGTCGGAACAAAAAAAACTTAAGGATGTCAACGAATACTTTAACCGCAAAATTCATTTTGATACTGATTGGCATGTTTGGGGAGTAGAAGATTACTGGGCAACGCCTATCGAAGCACTCATGAAAGGGGCGGGGGACTGCGAAGATTACGCTATCGCAAAGTATTTTTCACTGAAGTTATTGGGCGTGCCAGTAGCCAAGTTGCGCATGACGTACGTCAAGGCAAGAATCGGCGGTGCAGATAGCACGCTCACCCAAGCCCACATGGTTCTGACGTACTATTCAACACCGGATGCAGAACCGCTGGTACTTGACAATCTGGTGAGCGAAATTCGCCCCGCTTCACGGCGAACCGATCTAATCCCAATATTCAGTTTCAACTCGGAAGGTATTTGGGCTGCAGGCAGTGATGCACCTCAACCGAGAGGGGGAAGTCGTTTGTCAAAATGGACAGATGTCATTGAGAAAATGAAGAGTGAAGGCTTTGATTGAAATGAGGTATATATGTCATTAATGCGTCAATTGTGGCTTGCAGTTATCGTTTCTACTGTGCTGGCCTTTGCTGGAAGCTTGCTCGTCAGTATCTGGTCTGCCCAGGGGTATTTGACCCAGCAACTAGAACGGAAGAATGGCGATGTCGCCAATTCTCTGGCACTTTCCATGACCCAGCAAAATAAAGATCCTGTGACAGTCGAGTTGCAGCTAACCGCTTTGTTTGACACGGGTTATTATCAATTAATATCCGTGGTGGACCCGCTCGGAAAAGTGATTTCCCAGCGTATTCAGGATAAATCCGAGGCCAATGTCCCACCCTGGTTCATCAAAGCCTTCCCGATAAACTCAAAACCGGGCCTGGCACAAATCAGCGATGGCTGGAAGCAATACGGAACGGTAAAGGTAGTGAGCCATACTCAATTCGCCTATCAGGCCCTGTGGGAACAAACCGGTAAATTGTTACTCTGGTTTTGCGTGGGCGGCAGTTGTGTAGGACTTCTCGGAATGCTCGCCTTACGCGCGATTGGCCGTTCTCTCAACGACGTGGTAAAACAAGCTGGCGCAATCAGCGACCGACGCTTTGTGACGATTAGCGAACCCAGGACACCGGAACTTCGTGCACTGGCGCGTGCGATGAACGGTATGGTAGCGAGTGTCAGGCAGATGTTCAACGAGACTGCGACGCGCTTGGAGGAGCTATTACGTCGGGTCAATTACGACCAGCTAACCGGTTTGCCCAATCGCGAATATTTCATGGCCTACTTCAAGGAACAACTCACGGGTGACGAAGAGGCGGGGAGTGGTATTCTGGCAGTGATGCGCTTGCCCGACCTGAATGAAGTGAATGATGCACTTGGACGGGCAGGCGCGGATAAATTGCTCAAGGAAATTGGGCAGATCTTTACAGACTTTTCCCGGAAATATGAAGGTGCCTTGTCCGGTCGAATCAAGGCGGGTGACATCGCTGTGGTGTTGCCGGGAGAAAACGATCCGCGTCATATATCCCAACAACTGGCAAAGTTATTTGATGAAAATTTGGTACCTCAGTGGCTTGGGCTACCCGATATTTATCATTTGGGTGTAGTTCGATTTGAGCATGGCAGCAATTTTGGCGAGATACTTTCCCGTGTGGATCATGCCATCGCACTGGCCGAAGGAGATGGCGCCAATGCGAGCCGTGTCGTCGAAAGTGACTCCCAGATGCACGTCCTTCCGAGTGAGCAGTGGCGTACCCTCTTAACCCAAGGAGTGAATACCGGTAACGTCAAATTGATGTTTTATCCGGTTATCAGGCATGAAGGGATCATTCTTCATCAGGAGGGGGTGGTTCGATTGCAGTCCGAACCGGGTAAACCGTTACTGACCGCCGGCGATTTTATGCCGATTGCGGCGCACTTGAATTTAACCGCACTGATTGATCTGGAAGTCATCCGTCTGGCTATCCTGCATTTAGCCACGATCAAAGACGATGTAGCAGTCAATCTTTCAGCCGAGACCATAGGTAATTGGACTTTCCGTACTGACCTTGCAAAACTCTTGCGCACCCATCCTGAGATTTGCCAGCGTTTGTGGTTTGAGGTAACCGAATATGGCGCATTCAAACATTTCGATGCTTTTAAAGATCTTTGTCAGACTCTCAAGGACTTTGGTTGCCATGTCGGCATAGAACAATTCGGGCAACGATTATCTGAAAGCCAAAAACTGACCGAACTCGGACTTGATTATGTCAAGATTCATCCTGGCCTGATCCACGGCATTGAGGAGAACAAGGGCAATCAAGAATTCCTGGATCGTTTCTGCGGGATTGCCCATGCTGTAGGCGTGATCGTCATTGCTGTCGGAGTCAGAAACGAAACTGAATTGCCGATACTGAAATCCCTTGGAATTGATGGGCTAACCGGCCCGGTGATCGGAAAATAATGTTAATTTACCACAATGATTAAACAGAATATTGACTGCTCCCTTATACCCATGTAGAATGGTCAACTAATACCGATTGATTTTGATCGGTGAAGGCGTGCTGGCTCTCTCAATTTGAACTGCACTCCCCAATTAAGCCTATCGCGCGTGGCCTTAAAGTTCGTTGCTGTTATACTCTAGTCGTACCGGAAGAAAATAAACAACGCGCTCAACCCTTTTTAAAGTCAAATTCGAAATATGAGTTCATTTGTTACCGAACGCGTTTTGAGCGTTCATCACTGGAATGAAAATCTCTTCAGCTTCAAAACAACACGTAACACCGGGTTTCGTTTTGAAAATGGTCAGTTTGTGATGATTGGCCTGAGTGTTGGCGAACGTCCGCTGACTCGTGCGTATAGCATTGCCAGCGCCAACTACGAAGAACACCTGGAATTTCTAAGCATCAAAGTTAACAACGGTCCGCTCACTTCACGTTTGCAACACCTAAAAGTCAATGATGAAGTATTGGTCGGTCGCAAGCCAACCGGAACACTCGTGATTCATGATTTGAAGCCGGGTAAAAATCTTTATCTATTATCCACGGGAACCGGACTCGCGCCATTTATGAGTGTCATTCAGGATTTTGAGGCTTATGAACGGTTTGAAAAAATAGTACTGGTACATGGTGTTCGCTATGTCAGCGAACTTGCTTATGCAGATTTTATAGAAAATGTGTTGCCAAATAATGAGTTTATCGGCGAGCAAGTACGTGAAAAGCTAATTTATTACCCAACCGTTACCCGAGAGCCCTTCCGTCACCAAGGACGGCTGACGGATCTTATTAATTCCGGCAAGCTGTTCGAGGATATTGGATTACCTCCCATAAATCCGGTAGATGATCGGATCATGATATGTGGTAGCCCCCATATGCTAGGAGATACCTCTACCCTGCTGGACAGCAGGGGGTTTGTTGTATCTTCCCGCATTGGAGTTCCGGGAGATTATGTTATTGAACGTGCGTTTGTAGAAAAGTAATTTGGCTATTTAAGAAAGTTTTGAATTTATTTCGATAAACTGCTGATATTCTTGTCAACCAAACAGGATATCGTGCGTTATTAGTCACTATGACAATTATAGTATTGTCATAAACGTTTACCATTACTAAATAATTGGAGTCTAAAAATGAAACTGTTGTCCACACTGATCGCCGCTGTTTTCGCACTCGTAACTTTCTCTGCTGCTGCTGCTGACGCTGCAGCTCCTGCTGCAGCTCCTGCTGCTATGGCTGCTCCTGCTGCTGACGCTGCTACAAAGCCAGCAAAGAAGGCCAAAAAGCATAAAAAGGCAAAGAAAGCTGCTGCCGCTCCTGCTGCTGACGCTGCTCCTGCTGCCAAGTAATTTGGTGCAAGCCTAAAAAAGCAGGGGCAACCCTGCTTTTTTTATTTGATCTTCCCAAATCGCCAATCCGCCTCGTGATTTGATACCAATAACCCTATTGCCCTCCCCCAGTTAACAGTATTTCAGCAAACTTCTCAATTCAAATAGTGCGAGTTGTAGATTTTTCATCCAAGGGGGTAAAATAAGCACCAAAGTTCACAATCAAGGCATTATTAGGAATATTGAGGTGGCTGCCATGACAACCGTTTCCAACGTTACCCCATCAAGCGTAAATGGATACAGCACGCTTTCCGCTTATTCAAATCCTGTTTCTCAAACTTCCGACTCAGGAATGGCAAGCACTGCCGCCCGCCTTTCTGCAGAAGCCAATATAGTCGCAACACTGGGAAGCGGAACAGCTTCGCCATTGACCTATGATGCGACCGGCATCCTGAATTCTTTGGTACAAGCCGGGTTACCTCCCTCAACTTCCCCAACAGGAAGTAGTACAAATCCACAAGTATCCGCTCAGAACTCAACCGATCAAAGCATTATCGGCACCTTAACCTCAAATTCGGCAAACTCAGGAGTTTATAATTCATCCGGTCTGCTTCAGGGAATTTCATCCAACACCACAGCTAACTGGACGACTGCACTCAAGTCAAATCCCAGTCTTGCTTCTTCGGTCATTTCGGATTCATTTAACCAAGGTATCGTTGGAACGCTGTCCACCCTGGCTTAGGTAGCCGCCAAGACCAAAAACCGGAATAATTTATAAAACCAACATGACCATTCTGAAAGACATAGGCGATCTGAGTGTTTTCGTCGTTGAGCCGTCAACCGCACAAGCCCATTTCATTGAGTTGCAACTAAAAAATATCGGTGTCCGATTTACCAGCCTATTCAAAGATGGCACGAGTGCTTTTAACGCGATGCAGGGACAAATACCCGATGTAATCATCAGTGCCATGCACTTGCCGGATATGACGGGTGGTGAACTGGTCGCAAAGATGCGTGCCAGTGAAAATACCAGTCAGATTGCATTTATCTTGGTATCCAGCGAATCCAATCCGCGTTATCTTGAACCCGTGCGCCAAAATGGATCCTGCGCCATTCTTGGTAAACCGTTTAGCAGTGAGCAAATGAAAAAAGCACTGCACACCTCGCTGGATTATTTGAATCCGGATAATGACCAACTGGACGTCAGCAGCAAGATCGATCTGGAAGCAGTCAAGGTTCTTCTGGTGGATGACAGCCGCAGCGCCCGGGCCTTCATGCGTCGGGTTCTGGAAAACCTGGGAATCCATAATTTCACTGAAGCCGAGAACGGCAGAAAAGCGGTCGAGATTATCCAGCAACAGTACTTTGACCTTGTGGTGACCGATTACAACATGCCTGAAATGGATGGCCGTGAATTAACCGAATACATCCGCACGCAAAGCTGGCAAAGCACAGTACCGATTTTGATGGTCTCAAGCGAAAGCAATGAGAGCCGCTTATCTGCGGTAGCACAGGCGGGAGTATCGGGAGTTTGCGACAAACCGTTCGAGCCAACGGTTGTCAGAAGTCTGCTTGAAAAAATGTTACGTGTCGATTAGATTGTTAAATCGAGCCGTAAGCGCCACTCGTTTCAAATACGCCTCCCGCGCAATTTGCGCATCTTCGAGAAAGTAAGGCAACTCCTTTAGCAGCATGGCTTGCGGACCATCTACCAGAGCTTTGGGCGGCATCGGGTGGAAATCCACCAACACCATGTTGGCTCCAGCCAAGATACCCTGCGCAGTCACATGCATCATATCGAGAATACCGTCGGGGGAAGCGGCACGGGAACCCACCGAATGAGAGGGATCCACGCATACCGGCATACGGGTTAGCCGCTTCACCACCGGGACATGCGCAAAATCAACAAAGTTACGGTGCGGATCGCCCATATTGGTTTTCATGCCGCGCAAGCAAAATACCACGTTGCGGTTACCCTCGGAAGCCAGATATTCGGCTGCATTCAGCGACTCATCCAAGGTGATACCAAAACCGCGTTTCAGCAGCACCGGCATTTCGGTCTGACGTCCGACAATTTTCAGTAGTTCAAAATTTTGCGTGTTGCGCGTCCCAATTTGCAATATCACTCCGGTCGGGTTACCGGTCAAATGCAATGCCTCGCGAATTTCATTGAGATGCGACTCATGGGTAATTTCCATCGCCATCACTTTGAT
>Ga0007854_10002981_pt1 | contig 10373 bp, 4 predicted proteins | sample CryBogCBH12Aug08_FD_60382 | JGI IMG/M metagenome (GOLD analysis project Ga0007854, IMG submission 60382) | Freshwater microbial communities from Crystal Bog, Wisconsin, USA - CBH12Aug08 | ecosystem: Environmental > Aquatic > Freshwater > Lake | place: Crystal Bog, Wisconsin, USA | collected... | reverse complement strand
CGAATCCGCTGATAGTCCGAGTAGGGCGGATACAAGGATGTGATCCGCGACGATATGCCCCCCCCACAATCGCATGGCGGAACCCCTCCATGGTTCCGCCCTTACGATCCTTAAAAGCGACTGCCTACTGTTTTGGCGTAAATCGACCCTTCGCGATTAACACCCAAGCCAAGTGAAAAATCAGATTTTTTCCTATATACAGGCCTCGACCGTTTGTGAAAAAATCCATTCCATTGCGGTGTTGCCAAACGGTTTGTCCGATGGCAGACCGATTGAACCGGAGAATTTTAGCTGGCTACTGCTCCGTCACTAAGGCGCAGCCTTAGTTGGACTTCTCTTGGAAAACGCCCATCCATTATCAGGTAAAGACACAATGCTACCGTCAGAACAGGAAATCATTGCAACGATTTGCGAAATCGTCAAAAACATCATGCAAGACTGGGGATTGGATGCAGAAGTCGACACGGGAACCTTGTTGATCCAAGACTTGGGGTTTACGTCGATGGATATCATCGATCTGATCGCCACGCTGGAAACGCGCTATCAGCGCAAACTACCTTACGAGACTTTGGTGACTTCTGCTGACGGCTCATATCGCAACGAACTTGCCGTCAAGGAACTTGCAGAGTTCATTCGTCAAAATTTTGATGTGACCCGGCACGACACAATAGCGGTTTAGCTCATGTCAAGCCTTATGTTTTATTGCCACAATGTTTCCGGGTTAGGGCATATCGTGCGCTCGCTGCAAATTGCGACGGCGGCGCGACGGCTCGGTGCATCCGAGTGCGTGATTGTCACAGGGTGCAACCATTTGCGCCATGTCTCGGTCAATCCGGTGCTGAGGCTCGAACAATTACCTCCGCTGCGCAAAGATGGCTGGCAATTCAAAGCGACCGACCCCGCGCTGGCCGGTGTTGATGCCTTGAAGCTCAGGGCCGGGATAATACTATCTATCTGCCGTCGGGAACGGCCCGATGCCGTACTGGTGGACCATAGCCCCCTGGGGCTTGGCAATGAACTGTTGCCAACGCTGACGGCTGCCGCCGAGGAAGGCTGGCCGACCCGTTTTGTCTGGGGCATTCCCTATTTCAGCCGATCCGCATTGATTTCCCCTGCTAGGCCGCCGGGCAATCCGGCCATTGCGCGTGCCATTGCCCATTACAGCAGCGCGGTGGCCTATGTCGATCAGCAAGAAGTCGATGTGTTCTCCAAATTCAAGCCTTGGGTTCTGCCTGCCAAAACCAAGTATGTGGGGTTTGTCGCGGAGACACCTTCCTCCCTGGGTGATATGTCGCAAGGCTTGGTTGCAATCACTTGCGGCGGCGGCACCTTTGCTGTCGAGGTGTGCCAATTGGTGTTGGCAGCTAGGGAGCGGTTGGGGGGATCGGAAGCGGTCCGTTTGCGCATTTTAACTGGCCCCATGGCCGACTCGGCTGCTGTCGCCCAAGCCCTTGAGGGCCGGCACGGTGTCGAACTGTGGATGACCGGGCACACCCACGATGCCATCCGCGATGCCGCAGCCGTGGTTTCCTGCGCCGGTTACAACAATGCCGCGCTGTTGTTGCGCATTGGTTTGCCCGTGGTGTTTTTGCCTGTGTCGGACGACCAGCGAGACCGCGCGGCAAGCATAGCGTCGCTGCCCGGTGTCTGGACGCTAGACCCGAATGCGGTCAACGCGGTGGATTTGGCGGTGGATGCACTGCGCGAAGCACTTGCCTGTGGACGGGTGGCGCGTTGTTCGGATTGGGATTTCAATGGGGCGGATGCCGCTGCCCGATGGCTGCTGGACGAAGCATCTGATTCAACTCACCCCTACCGCAGCCAGGCGAATAAGCCGGTATTTGAGTTTGATTCAACGGCATTGCAGGCCGGGGGGGAGCGATGAAAATCGCGATTGCCCGCGGCGAAGGCTGCTTCGGTGGCATCTTCCGGCGCTTCCGTGAACTGTCGGCTTGGTGTCAGGGTCGCCATGAAACTGTCGGCCTTATGCCCTTGGCGAAGGAAGACGGATCCTTGGATTGGCCTGTGCGCACCCTGTGTTACAGCCGTTTACGCCACATCCGGCCAAACCTGTTGCGTGCCGAATCAATTAATGGGGTGCTTGATGCATGCGAGGGGCTGATCGAACGGATGGCCTGTGATTTACGCACCGAATGCCCTGACAAAGTACTGGCGGTCGATACGGACTTGAAAGGCTTGTGCGTGGTGGCTGCCTGCCACCGTGCAGGCCTGCCTGTGACGACCTTCGTCGCGGGGGTTTCCAGTGAGGAAGCTGGGCGCGAACGTGGGCGTCCGCAGCCATTCGTGGCGTTGGCGGAGCGCTACTGCCTGGAACAAAGCGACCGGCTGATTTTCCCGTCCTTGTTCGTGGCTGAATATTGCGCTGCCAAGCATCTTGGCATGGCTCCGTTTGCCGTCGTGCATAACGGCATAGCCGACACGTTTTTGCGCACGGAGCGACCCTTGCATGACTCACGCGCCATCGGTGCGGTGATGCGCCTGTCCTGGGTCAAAAACCCCGAGGCACTGTGGCAGATTGCCGATATGTTGCACAGGCGCGGCTATTCGTTGGATCTGATCACCGATGCGGATGCAAAGTCGCAACCCGCCGATTTGAAGGTCTTGGCAAATGTCAATTTGGTCGAGCCAACCTTGTCGGACGAGTCCTTGGCCCGCTTTTACGGGCTTTGCCGTGCCGTCGTCTGCCCTTCAAGGTTCGAAGCGTCGGGCAACGTACCGATGGAGTCGATTGCGGTCGGCACCCCTGCTGTGATAACCGACCGTATGGGTATAGGCGAATTGTTCCGGTCATTGGGGCTGGGCCATTTGATTGTGCCGGTGGGCGACGTGGAAGGCGCGGTGGACCGCTTGGTGAGTGCCGAGCCTATCCCCCAGCCTGTGCGCGAATTCCTCCGCACGGAATTTTCTTGGCAGGCGGTATGCCCCCGCCTAGTCACAGCTATGTAAAGGGGGAGGGAAAGCCATGCTTGCTGTAATGTTCCACAATGTCATTGGCGAAATGTTGGACCCTTATGACCGCACTTTGGCGCGGATACACGGCAACCGTTTTGAACGGGTCATAGCCCATTGCATGGAGCACTACGATATCGTCCCTTTTGGCGAAGCCATGGCGCGGATGAAAGCCGGGGAAGACACTTCGCGGACACTGACCATCACGTTCGACGACGGTTTTGCAGGCGTTTACGAGGTGGCAAGGCCAATCATGGCATGGCTGGGGCTTGTCGGGACTGTGTTCATCATGACGGGCCAAGCTGATTCAGCCCCCACCGGCCAGCTTATGGAGTTTGAGCGGCTGGAGATCGGGCTGAGGCTGACATCGTCACAGGGTCTGGAATTCCCTTGGTTAGGCTTGGACGTGCTAGATGTCTCCACCGTGTCTGCAAGGGTAAAAGGCTTGCGACTCATTAAACAGGTGCTCAAGCGGCAAGTGGCGCCCGTCCGGCAAGAGTCCATGGCGCGTATTTTGGAAGCACTCGGCATCAGCCCTGAGGCTATTGCCGCCCATGCCGATAATTCCATTCGCTACCGCAAGCTGAGTTCATCCCAAGTACGGGGGCTGTTGGCAGAGGGTTGGACGATAGGCGGCCACACCCGTAGCCATACTAGCCTAAGAGGGTTGGGCAAGTCGGTATTAAAGTACGAGGTGGAAGGCAATGCTGAAGACTTGGCGGCCGGTTTCGGCCTTCGCAATATCCCCTTCGCCTATCCCTACGGAACTCCGGGCGACATGGACCGATATGCCAAGGAGGCGGTCCGGGCCGCCGGTTTTTCTGCTGCGTTCACCACCAATCCGGGGTGCAACGGGCATTCGACCGATTTATTTGAGCTCTGCCGGTATAGCGACGTGGCCTTGCTGAGTCAAGGTGGCTCGCCCGTCCGGGAGCGTAGGCATTCGTTTAACGAGGAAAGCTAACTGTGCATATTTCTAGATCAACTTCGGAGTTTGAGTGTATAGCGCTGGTCCCTTGCGGACCGCGACATCCTTACATGGCACTTGCAGCAATGCGGGGCGGCGGCATCGGTGTGGTGGACCTTGAGTTTGCAGCCACATGCGCCGGCCCGGCGGCAGGGCTGGCCGAAAGAATATTTTGGTTATGCAACCGCGCACGCCTGGGCGATAGGATAGGTGTGCGGCTTGCGCCACAGCATGTGACCGACTACGCAGACTGCTTGTCAGAACTGGCGGGGCGGGACGGGGTGGTCGTTTTAACCGAACCCCCTTGCGCGACGGCACTGGCTACCGCTCGCGAATTGTCCGGCCTTAGGGTCTTGGTCGAAGTACGCTCGCTGTCGGACTACTTAAAACTGGCAGACGGCGAAGCAGTCCCCGACGGGGTGATCGCCTGCGGCAATGAAACGGGCGGGTTCGTCGGGGACGACACGACTTTCATCTTGTTGCAAAAACTATTGCAACGGTCAGCCATCCCTGTCTACGCACGAGGTGGCATCGGCTTGAATGCGGTGGCTGGTTGCCGGGCCGCCGGAGCACGCGGCGTGGTGCTAGACGACCAGATATTACTGACCCCGGAGTCGCCGCTGCCTGACGATTGGAAGCGACACCTGGATGGGCCAGCCGGACATGAGACAGCCGTCATCGGCCAGGAAACAGGACGGCCTTGCCGGGTGCTTGACCGGCCTGTGTTTGACGGTGTTACGAAGCTTAAGGCAGTGGCTCTTTCCTTGGCAGCTCGGCCAGCTACATCCCCCGGCGAGGAATGGGGGGAGGCTGTTGCGACCTATGTCGCTTGGAATGCCCCCGATGCGGCGGCGTGGCCAGTCGGCCAAGGCATTGGCTTGGCCGTCACCTTGCAGCGCCGGTTCCATGGGACTGAGGGCATAGTAAAAGCCTTCATCCGTGAAAGTAGCGTGGGCATCTCGCTGGCGCAGGAACACCACCCCTTTGCCAAAGGTTCGCCTTTGGCTCGATCCCACGGTACCGACTATCCTGTCGTGCAAGGCCCGATGACACGGGTCAGCGACCGTCCCGAATTCGCACTGGCTGTTGCGGAAGGCGGTGCGCTGCCGCTGATAGCCTTGTCTATGCTCAGTGGCTGGCAGATGCGGCCTATACTTGAAGCAACCAAGGACTGCCTTGGCGAGCGGCCTTGGGGGGTGGGAATATTAGGGTTCGTCCCGTCGGCTTTGCGCGAGGAGCAAATCGCGGAAGTCCGCCGTGTCCGTCCACCATTTGCAATCATCGCCGGTGGCCGGCCTGATCTCGCCTCCGATTTGGAGTCCGACGGCATTGCCACCTATCTGCATGTGCCTGTCCCGGCACTGTTGCGTAGTTTTTTGGCGCAAGGTGCCAAGCGTTTCATTTTCGAGGGCAGGGAGTGTGGCGGTCATGTCGGGCCACTGTGCAGCTTTCCGCTGTGGGAAGCCATGATCGAGGTGCTGTTAGATGCCGTGGCCCCGGCCGATGCGCCGTCGATCCATGTTTTATTTGCCGGCGGCATACACGATGCCGTTTCCGTTACCATCTTATCCGCGATGGTCGCGCCGCTGGCCGAGCGGGGCATCTGTTGCGGACTATTAATGGGTACGGCTTACCTTTTCACCCGCGAGGCGGTCGAAACTGGCGCGGTCGTCGAGCATTACCAACGGGAGGCAGTGGCCTGCGAGTCCACCGTGCTGCTGACCAGTGGGGTCGGACACTCCAATCGCGTTGCTTACACCTCCTTCGCCGACGAATTCGAACGCGAGCGTTTGGCACTGTTGAAGTCGCACACGCCGCCTGACAAAGTGCAAGCCGAACTCGAGAGCATCATGTTGGGCAGGCTGCGTCTGGCCAGTAAGGGTTTGACGCGCGATGCGCAAGGCGACTTAATCCCCGTGGAGGTTGGCGAGCAGGCCGCTTCGGGAATGTATATGTTGGGGCAAGTAGCGACTTTGCGGGCTTCGGTGGAGCGCATTGCCGATCTACACCTTGATGTCTGCGAACGCTCTGCCGAAGCCATTGATGCGGCTGCCCGCAGTCATGTTTCCCAGCCACACGCCGGGTATGCCGAGGGCGTTGCCATCATCGGCATGGCGGGTATTTTGCCAGGGGCTGCGACGCATGAACAATTCTGGCGCAACATCCTCGACCACACCGATTCCATACGCGAGGTTCCAACCGACCGTTTCAACATCCTGAGCAGCTATGACCCGGAAAAATCCACACGCGACAAGTCGTACAGTAAATGGGGCGGCTTCATCGACGATGTCGCCTTCGACCCTATCCGCTACCGCATACCCCCCACGGTTATGCCGAGCATTAGCACGACGCAGATGTTGGCACTTGAGGCGACGCAGCGGGCTCTAGCCGATGCCGGCTATGCCGACGGTAACTTCGACCGCGCCAATACGGCAGTGGTGCTTGGCACCAACGGCGGCGGCAGTTTTTTGAACGAACAACTCGTGGCCCGATCCATGCTGCCCCATTTGTTCGGCGAAGTGGACGAAAGCGTACTGTCCGCCATGCCGGAATGGACCGGGGAGACCTTACCCGGTGTGCTGGCAAACGTGGCAGCCGGACGCATTGCCAACCAGTTTGACTTGGGTGGCCCAAACTATGCCGTGGATGCGGCCTGCGCCTCGTCCATCGTGGCACTGGACTTGGCGGTGCGGGAACTTGAATCGGGCCGCAGCAATATGGCAATCTCCGGCGGGGTCGACACCGCACAGACCCCGTTTTCCTACGTTGCATTCAGCAAAACCCAGGCGTTGTCGCCGACTGGGCGTATCCAAGTGTTCGACAAGTCGGCAGACGGCACGGTCATCAGCGAAGGCGTTTGTATTTTGGTGCTGAAGCGACTGTCCGATGCGTTGCGCCATCATGACCGCATTTACGCCGTCATCCGCGGGACTGGCGGGTCCAGCGACGGTAAGGGGCTGGGGTTGACCGCCCCAAAGGTCGAAGGGCAGCGCCGCGCCGTCGACCGGGCGTTGCGTCAGGCCGGCATCAGTGCAGCTACGCTAGGCCTTTACGAGGCTCACGGCACTGGCACCCAGCTAGGCGACCGCACCGAGTTGGAAACGCTGATGCAGTTGCTGCGCGAATCTGGGGCTGCGCCTTATTCTTGCAATGTGGGCTCGGTCAAGGCGCTGATCGGCCATACCAAGATGGCGGCGGGAGCGGTCGGTGTCGCCAAAGCGGCCCTTGCTCTATACCACAGGGTGCTGCCGCCGCATGGGGCTGTCAGCCAGCCGGTCGATCCCTTGACTGAAGCGGAGACACCACTTTACATCTTGGATCGGCCCAAGCCATGGCTGCTTGACGCTAGACACCCGCGCCGTGCTGGTGTCAGCGCGTTCGGGTTTGGCGGCACCAACGGTCACATTGTGCTGGAGGAATCCGAGGAACGGCATGGTGCGGCGGTAGGCGCGGACCTTTGGCCTTGCGAGTTATTACTGTTTTGTAGGCGTACTGTGGACGAACTAATGGCCCGTGTCACCGCCGTGGCTGACGCGCTCGCTCATGGCAGCAAGCCGAGTTTAGCCAGCCTCGCCCTTGCCTTGGCGCGGGAGGCGGAACAGACCCAGTCCGGGCCACGCATGGCAGTCGTCGCCGCCAACCTGGAGGAGTTGGCAGAAGCATTGTCAGCTTTTGAAAAGAAAATGCGCAACGAGGCGATGGCCGTTCCATCCCCGAAGATAATGTTCGCGCAGCCTGGAAAGTCGGACGCGAACTGTGTCGCGTTCCTATTTCCAGGGCAAGGATCGCAATATTTGAATATGGGGCTAGAGCCTACGCTCTATAACGAGGATGTGCGCGCTGCATTCGAGTTTTCAAACGAGGCACTGGTTAATGACGGTAAGGACTTGACCGATTATGTCTTCGTCCCGACTGCGACCAGTCAGGCGGAGCAGGATCGCTTGAAGCTGGCACTGAACCGCACTGACCATGCACAGCCTGCCATCGGCGCATTGTCAGTCGGTTTCCTCGATCTGCTGGACCGGCTGGGGGTAGTCGCGGACATGTTCGGCGGACACAGTTACGGGGAACTCACCGCCTTACATGCCGCCGGCATGCTCTCTAGGCAAACGTTTTTTCGCCTCTCGCAGATACGCGGGCAGGCCATGAACCAATGTTGCGGCAACGGCGGCATGGTTAGCGTAGCAGCATCGCGCGAACAAGCGGCAGCTTTCGCCAAGGATGTGCCCGGTGTCGTCGTAGCCAATCATAACGGGCCATCCCAGACTGTCCTATCCGGTCTGCTAGAGGGGTTGAAAACGGTGCAGGCAAAATGTTCGGCGGAGGGCGTACAGGCCATTTCGCTACCGGTGGCCGGTGCGTTCCACTCGCCCTTAATGGCATCGGCGATGGAACCTTGGTCTGCTGCGCTTGAAAAGGCCGCGTGGCGTAAACCGCGCTGCCCGGTGTATGGGAATTCAGACGGCACACCCTATGACGGCGACGCGGAAGCGACCCGGCGACGGCTGCGCGAGCATGTGTTAAATCCGGTCGAGTTTACGACCCAAATTGCCCGCATGCATGAAGATGGCGCACGCATCTTTGTCGAGGTTGGGCCAGGCAAGGTCCTTACCCGTTTGGTATCGTCCATCCTCAAGGACTTGCCACACCAGTGCATCGCCATGGACTCAATGCAAGGGCAATTGAGCGGATTCTTGCAAGGCATTGGGGAGCTGGCGGTATGCGGGGCCGTGCCTTGGCCGTCGCAACTGTTCCAAGGACGCGGCCTTGTGGCAACTCCTTTGGACCGTCTGCTTGAAGATTCCAAACTAACGGCGACACCGGCTACAGAATGGCGGGTCAATGGAACCCATGCCCGGCCGGCCTCCGGGGCGGTTCCTGAACAGTCGCCCTCGTTCAGTCCAGTGCCGCGCGAAGCTGCTGCAAGCATTGGCCAACCCGTCGCTCGCCCAGTTGCCTCCCAAGCATACGGCAGTGACCAAGCCGACATTCTTTCCGCCTATTCGGCCTACCAAGAAACCATGCGCCGGTTCCTTGCCTTGGAAGAGCAGGCTCTGGCCGGTTTCATGGCACTGGCGCATTCCAGCGGCGGAGGCTTGGCGCATAGAGTGGAGGCTGGAATCAAGTCATTCGACCCTTGGCTAGGCCGCAGTATGCCCAGCCCCCATCTCGCGCCCGATAAGGCAAAACTCCCTAATGCGGTCCCCCAGCCAGAGCCCGAGGCGGAACCCAAACCAGTGAGCGATGAGGCGAGTCATGCCAAGGCGCTTGAAAACTTGCAGGACATCGTCTTGCGGGTCCTTGGCAAGCAGACTGGTTACCCCATTGAAACCTTGGGCTTGGACCTCGACTTGGCAGGTGACCTCGGCATTGATTCGCTCAGGAAAGTCGAGTTCTTCACTGCGCTGGCAGAAACCTTGCCGACAGCGGAGCAGGCAATCATCACAGGTGCCATGGAAGAAATCATGGCCACCTCGACAATTAGGGCACTGCTTGCCCGTCTACGCACACTACTGGAAAAACCACAGGCTGCTGCGACCACGCCGCCGCTGTTCGCCGCAGGGGGGAGCGATGCGCTAGCTGGCCTTCCTGCGGCCAACAGCGAGCATTCGATTGACCCACCCGCCAATGACAGGAACGGCTGTCCGCGCTACCTGCCTACGGAATATAGCTTGCCGGTTGAAAAATTGCACGGCAGTGCTTTGCGCGGGACCGTTCTCATCACCGAGGACGGTGAAGGTGTGGCGCAACGCATCGCGGAGAAGTTGGACCGTCTCGGTGTCACCAGTATCCTACTCGGGCGCGGGATGCTGGAAAACCCGGAGGCGTTGCGACATTGCTTAAGCGACGGCGCGGATAAGTTGTGCGCCATCGTCCACCTTGCGCCAGTTGCGCGGGAGGCGATGCCTAGCCAGTTTGAAGCATGGCATCGCCTCGTTCAAATCCAAGCCAAGTCACTGTTCCATATCCTTCATTCAGGCGGACAAAAATTGCGCCGCACACAGGATGTGGCACCATTACAAATAGTCGCCGCAAGCTTGATGGGGGGGCGGTTTGGGCGTGACGGGTCGTTTGGTCCCGGCCTGCCGATTGGCGGTGCCGCCGCAGGGATGCTCAAAAGCCTAGCCTTGGAATGGCCTGGCACGGTCGTCAAAGCGATTGACTTCGACGGTTCGCAAGACGCCATGCAGATGGCCGATTGGCTGATTGACGAGTTGCTGCATGGGGATGGTCACCATGAAATCGGTTATCCGGGTGGTATCCGAACTGTGTTCACCCACAGGGCCGCACCACACCTGCGGGACGGTTCGCAAAATATCGCAACACCCACGGCTGACTGGGTCGTACTCGCCACGGGCGGTGCGCGTGGCATCACTGCCGACGTGTTGCGCAAATTGGCACAACCGGGCATGACCGTGATTTTATCTGGCCGCTC
>Ga0007854_10002979_pt1 | contig 10381 bp, 5 predicted proteins | sample CryBogCBH12Aug08_FD_60382 | JGI IMG/M metagenome (GOLD analysis project Ga0007854, IMG submission 60382) | Freshwater microbial communities from Crystal Bog, Wisconsin, USA - CBH12Aug08 | ecosystem: Environmental > Aquatic > Freshwater > Lake | place: Crystal Bog, Wisconsin, USA | collected... | reverse complement strand
CGCATGTACATCAGGAAACTATTGTCCTTCCAGTTCAACTTCTCAGACAGCATGTGCCGCAGGGTCCTATTGTTCTACACCATCAAGTCAGGTCGCATGTACATCAGGAAACTATTGTCCTTCCAGTTCAACTTCGCAGACAGCATGTGCGGCTGGATTCTATTGTTCTACACCATCAAGTCAGCTCGCTTGTACATCAGGAAACTTTTGTCCTGCTGCATCAACTGCGCAGACAGCATGTGCGGCTGGTTCCTATTGTGCAACACCAGCAACTCAGGTGGCATGTTCATCTGGTAACTACTGTCCTTCTGCGTCAACTTTTCAGGCGGCATGTGCTGCAGGATACTTTTGTTCTACACCAGCAAGTCAGACACAATGTACTCTCGGAAGTTATTGCCCCACTAGTTCAACTTCGCAGACAGTATGCACAATTGGCAATTATTGTCCTGCAGGCTCATCTGCGCAGAATGCATGTGCAGCTGGATCCTATTGTGCTACACCAGCAACTCAGGTCGCATGTTTATCAGGTAACTACTGTCCTGCTAGATCAACGGCGCAGACACAATGTGCGGTAGGTTCCTATTGTGCAACACCTGCAACTCAGGTGGCATGTTCTTCAGGAAGCTACTGTCCTGCAGGATCAGCTGCTCAAAATCTATGTCCGGCTGGATCCTATTGTCCTACAACAACAAGTCAGGTAGCGTGCCCATCAGGAAGTTATTGCCCTGTTGGATCTTCCTCTCCGACAGTATGTGCGACTGGATGGTATTCTTCCACAGGATCATCCAGTTGTTCCCCAGTTCTGGCTCAGAGTATTACCTTCGACTTAGCGCCAACGATATCAGTCGGAGGAAACGGAGTTGTGGCAGCCACTGGAGGTAACTCTGGCAATCCGGTCACCTTTAGCTCTCAGACACCTGCTGTGTGTAGTGTGTTAGGTAATACAGTGACAGGCATTGTGGTTGGTACATGTACGATAGCGGCTGATCAATTGGGAAATGCAAGCTATGCTGCTGCACAGACCGTTACTCAGAGCTTCTCAGTTGCAAATGCAACTATCAGCAATAGTGATGGAGATGTTCCGCTACCATCGTGGGCTCTGGTTTTACTTGCTGCTGGATTGATGGGGGCGATGTGGCGACAACAAAGAATTGTCTGAGTGGTAGCCATTTCAGAAAATCATCGGTGTCTGGCCGAAGTTCGGGAGGTTGCAACGATACTCACTATGGTCAGCTTATGGCGCATAGCGCCAATTCACCAGATTCCGCTTCGGAGCAGCCAAAATAAATGTTGGTGAAGTCCGGTAGGTACTTTCACGATTGCAGCGAGCCAAGCGGGTAAAGCAACCTATACGACTGCACCGACTGTAACTCAGAGCTTCAGTGTGACTGCTGCTACAACAACTGGAAATAGCGGTGGCGACGTACCGTTACCGCCATGGGCATACGTGCTTCTCGCATTCGGGTTAATGGGTGCGATGTGGCGAAGCCAGAAAACGGTCCGACAGGATTGTGATGGCAGCTTAGGCCTTCGGCTAGGGGCTGCTTCGCAGCGATAGCCAACGTTTCCTTTGAATTTCTTGCTGCTCATTGAAGTGCCGCTTCACGCATAAACCTGCATTTGATGATCTCAAATTTATTGGATGAAAGCAGCTTGGATAAAAGCAGCGATTCAGGCTTTTTTGCTCACGTCGAATGTTTTGGATGCCAAGAACCGGCACTTGGTGAAATAGCGGTAAGGCATCCAAATTGGCCTAACCGGACTTTTTGCATGCGGGATCAATTGCAGAACAATTCAATGCTACAAAGACAGAGATCTGACATAGGCCAGGTCTCTGATAATGCTTGATGAAGCTTGTTACATATCGTTGCTTATTTATCTGGGCAAACAGAAAATATGATCAATAAACTTAATGCAATAAAAGGTAAAAACATCAATGGCAAGTAGATCATGGATGACATTTTAGTTTCTCCTGGATAAAGTTAAATTGAAAATTTTTACTTTTGCTGTGATCTAGCTACACCCCACAAAACTGGATCGAACTAGATCAGATGGGTTTAATTATTGCTATCTTCCTTTGGTACTTTCCAATACCACGACCAAACCAGTAAACAAAGGCAGTGCAAGTAATACGAGTTCTGTTATTCCCATGATGATCTCCTTAAATTATTGGTTGTTTTATGCTGTCCATGAATTTCTCATTTAATCATCACAAACTCTAACATAGAATACCCAAGTAAACTAGTAAACTATAACCCTATCATATTGATGGATATTGGATTATTTGCTACTCAGGCCAAAGAGGGAGCGTATTACGATCAATTTTTCTATCTGTCAAAATGATAGGTCAAATTTTTCCCACGATTGAAAAAAATAACTGCTCTATTCGCAGATTACAACAAAACTGAGTCTGTGCGGTACAGAGCCGAAACCTCAAGGCTAAACTTGGTTATTTGCAGGCTCAGAGCCTTCAAGAAACAACCGCCCTTTATTATTGAACTGGGTGGAGCGTGGAATAAATCCAATTTTCCTTAACAGATTACTTGTCGATTTCAGCTTCTATCCCCGCTATCGATTCGCGCGCCTGCATCATTGCTCTGACTTGTCTCGAAAGCGATGCAGGGTCGGGCAGTTGTCCGGATGACTGCGCAGACTCCGACTGGATACCTTGATCGAGCATGTAGAGCATAGCTTGGCCCTGCGTTTTCAGGTGTTGTTTTTCCATCGAGTTGGTTATTTCAGTTTCAAAATTTCGCTTGGGATCGTTCATAGCAGCAAAAAATATTTCTTTTTCCAAGCTGAGTTTGTTGGAATCCTGATTGCAACCGGTAATTGTCAGCAGAGCGAGTAAAGCAATGAATAGTGTCTTCATGAGGTTTCCGAATTGGCTAATAGCGATTGGCAAATAAAATCGATGAAGTCTGCGGGCACTTGTGTCGCTTTCTTGCATGGTATTATTCTACACCTTGACCGACTGCCAATTCTCAAAATGCAATGATCTGTTTAGACCTGTGGCTGTGATTTCCTTGCATGAGTTCAAAAGAAAATGAAGTGGTTTGCTGTTAGTGAATGTTTTTTTCGTGCGCTCAGACATCAGCTTAATCCGACTAAAAATTATGAGGAATAAATTTTTTCTCAATTGTTTTGCATCCATGCCGATACAAAACCTGTTAAAGCTATTTTTTCGTAACACATGTTGAATACATTATTTTTTTACGCGATCAAATTGCTCTTATTTAGAGGATCATGATGAATGGATAGTCTTGCCAGAGGGTGGAGCAAACTTTCACTTGCGCTGAAGCTGCAGGTTCTTATTCAGGGGTTCCTGATTGTCATCCTGATTGCCGCGCAGTTATGGATTTCGACCCAATTTGAGAGCCAAGTCCTTTACGCTGCCAAAGAACGGGCAATAACGGTGGCGGATGGTGCCATCAACGGTTTGAATATTTTGATGATCACCAAGGGTGCCAAAAGTGAAATCATCGGCGACAAGGAAAGCCGTGCCCAGTTCATTCAGAAATTTTCTTTATCTGAAGGAATCAAGGAATTGCGTGTCATCCGTGGCAAGGGAGTCGACGACGAATACCACAAGCCCAAATTGCCCGAAGAAAATGTTGTGGACGATATGGATCGTATGGTTCTCTCCAGTGGAAAATCTGACTCCAAAATGTCTAAAGATGGTGACGAAGCCTGGCTAAGAACCGAGATCCCATTCATAGCAAAAAAGGAATTTCGTGGTATCAAGTGCCTTGAATGCCATGGGGTAGACGAGGGTACCGTTCTTGGTGCAGCCAGCATCACCATCAACATTAAAGACGATCTGGCCAAAATCCGTAAAATTAACACCTTGATCTGGATCGGTCAGGGTTTGCTCCAACTCATATTGTTTTTCGTTATAGGCTATATGGTCCGTCACCTACTCAGACAACTTGGTGGAGAACCGGCTTACGTCATCGATATTGTCAGGCAAATTGCAAAGGGTAATTTATCGGGCAAGATTGCGACTCGAACCGGTGACAATTCCAGCTTGCTGGCTGCCATGAAGCAAATGCAAGCTGGTCTCAAGGGCATTATTGGTGGCGTGCTGCAAACTGCGGACAACGTTAGTCAATCAGCGCAGCAACTTGCCACATCATCGCATGATGTTCTGACTTCTTCTGAACGTCAGAGTGATGCCTCGGCATCGGTGGCGGCTTCGGTCGAAGAAATGACAGTCAGCGTCGGACAGATTTCCGAAAATGCTGCTGATGCACGGAGACACGCTTCGGGTACTGGGAATCTGGCCAAGGAAGGATCCAGTGCAGTTCAGGAAGTAATCGTGCAGATGAATAAAATATCGGAGACCGTCTCAGATTCCTCCACTTTAATTACCTCGCTTGGCGAAAAGTCTCATCAAATATCCAGTATAGTCAATGTTATCAAAGAAATCGCTGACCAAACTAATCTGTTGGCTTTAAATGCAGCCATCGAGGCTGCACGAGCAGGTGAGCAAGGAAGAGGATTTGCCGTAGTTGCCGACGAGGTTAGAAAACTGGCTGAAAGGACGGCGCTTTCTACGCAGAAGATCACTGAGATGGTCAAAACAATTCAAGGTGGTACGGACAGAGCTGTGGCATCTATGGAGGAAGGAAGCGCACGAGTCAGTGAAAGCGTTAAAATTGTGGAGCATGCAGAGGGTTCGATGGCAAAAATTCAGGATGGCGTACTGAAAGTACTATCCTCGGTTGGCGATATTTCACAGGCACTGACAGAACAAAGTTCCGCCAGCACACTGATTGCGAAAAATGTCGAAGGTATAGCCCTTATGTCTGAAGAAACGAGTACCATCATGAAAGACGTCGCCGCTTCGGCTGATCATCTTCAAAAACTTGCAGCGCAACTTAAGGAATCAGTAGGCCAATTTACTTTGTAGGTAATTATCTGTTTATAAGATTTGCGAAAAATAAGCTTAAAAGTTTGGTGCATTGGGGATTCCATTATTTTGCTATAATGCTACGCTTTGCAAAGGATGTTTCCCATGCGTATTATCCAGAAGGCGCTAACCTTTGACGATGTTCTGCTGGTTCCTGCACATTCGAGTGTGCTACCACGCGACGTTAGTCTGCATACCCAACTTACTCGCAAAATCAGACTGAACATCCCGTTACTTTCTGCCGCCATGGACACTGTTACTGAAGCACGTCTTGCGATTGCGTTGGCGCAGGAGGGGGGCATAGGTATTGTCCACAAAAACATGACTTCCAAGGCGCAGGCATTGGAAGTTTCCAAAGTCAAACGCTTTGAAAGTGGTGTCGTCAAAGATCCGGTTACCATTGCACCGGATATGACGGTACGGGACGTGTTGACTCTTACCCGGCAACACAAGATTTCCGGCCTGCCTGTGGTAGAAGGCAAGAAAGTAGTAGGCATTGTCACCAACCGCGACCTGCGTTTTGAAACCAATCTCGATCAATCTATCATCAATATTATGACGCCACGGGAGCGCCTTATTACAGTGATGGAAAATGCCAGCCGTGACGAAGCGCGAGTTTTGATGCATCAACATCGTATCGAACGCGTGTTGGTGGTAAATGAGGCGTTTGAATTGTGCGGATTGATTACCGTAAAAGACATTTTGAAATCGAGCGAACATCCTCTGGCTTGCAAAGACGAGTTGGGGCGTTTACGCGTAGGTGCAGCGATCGGAGTGGGGGAGGGCACGGAAGAACGAGCGGCATTGTTGGTTGAGGCAGGAGTGGATGTACTGATTGTGGATACAGCTCACGGCCATTCACAGGGCGTGTTGGACCGTGTGCAATGGGTGAAGAAAAGCTTCCCGCAAGTTGAAGTGATCGGAGGCAATATTGCTACCGGTTCCGCTGCCAGAGCATTGATGGATCATGGCGCGGATGGTGTCAAAGTGGGTATTGGTCCAGGCTCAATTTGTACCACGCGGATGGTTGCAGGGGTGGGCGTGCCTCAGATCAGCGCCATTCAGAATGTTGCGGATGCGCTACAAGGTACCTGTGTGCCGCTGATTGCTGATGGAGGCGTGCGTTTTTCCGGAGATATTTCCAAGGCGATTGCTGCGGGAGCCAATGTGGTGATGCTGGGCGGGTTATTTGCCGGAACGGAAGAAGCACCGGGTGAAGTCGAATTGTTCCAGGGACGTTCGTATAAATCCTATCGGGGCATGGGGAGTTTGGGAGCCATGCAGCAAGGCTCCAGTGACCGGTATTTTCAAGATAACGAAAGCGGTAATCAGGACAAACTGGTACCGGAAGGTGTGGAAGGACGAGTTCCCTACAAGGGGAGTGTTTTGGCTGTGATCCATCAATTGATGGGAGGCTTGCGCTCAAGCATGGGCTATCTGGGTTGTCCTGATATAGCTACGATGCATACCAAGGCAGAATTCGTCGAGATTACCTCTGCGGGAATTCGTGAGTCACATGTGCATGATGTTCAGATCACCAAGGAAGCGCCGAATTACCATGTTGACTGACCGCAACCTTTGACCTGAGATTGCATAGCGGGATGTAAAAATGAACCGTCAAATCACATTTCAAAAACTCACTTATCCTATTTTTGTTTGATAGATATGCATAAAAAAATCCTCATCCTCGATTTTGGTTCCCAGTACAGCCAGCTTATTGCGCGTCGCGTACGTGAGACTCACGTTTTTTGCGAGTTGCATCCATGGGATATGGCATCTGAGGCCATACAGGAGTTTAACCCTTCCGGCATCATTTTGTCCGGCGGCCCGAATTCAGTTTATGAGGACGAAACACCTAAAGCACCTCAAATCGTTTTTGAATCGGGCATTCCGGTGCTGGGCATTTGTTACGGCATGCAAACCATGGCTGCGCAACTGGGTGGCATAGTAGAAAGTGGCAAAGTGCGTGAATTCGGTTATGCGGAAATTCGCGCCCGGGGCCATTCAAAACTGTTTGAGGGAATACAGGACAAAGCCAATGAACAGGGCCACGGGTTGCTGGATGTGTGGATGAGCCACGGTGACAAGGTGACCTCCCTGCCGTCCGGCTTCTCGGTGATAGCTTCCAATGAGGCTACTCCGATTGCAGCAATGGCAGATGAAAAACGACGTTTCTACGCTGTTCAGTTTCACCCGGAAGTGACTCACACTTATCAGGGCAGAGCGCTGATCGAGCGTTTTGTGCACACCATTTGCGGCTGCGGCGAAGATTGGAATATGCCGGATTATATTGCCGAAGCCGTTGGTAAAATCCGTGCACAGGTCGGCAATGAAGAGGTGATACTGGGATTGTCAGGCGGCGTGGATTCATCCGTTGCGGCGGCTTTGTTGCATCGAGCCATTGGTACGCAATTGACTTGCGTGTTTGTTGACAATGGGCTATTGCGTTTGAATGAAGTTGCTCAGGTGATGGAGACTTTTGCGAAGAATCTGGGCGTAAAAGTCATTCATGTTGACGCCAGTGGTGAATTCATGAGGCATCTGGTTGGAATTTCTGATCCCGAGCAAAAGCGCAAAATTATTGGTCGGGAGTTTGTAGAAGTATTTCAGCGCGAGTCTGCCAAACTTGCGCAGGCTAAATGGCTGGCTCAGGGCACAATATATCCTGATGTAATTGAATCTGCGGGAGCAAAAACCAAGAAGGCACACACAATCAAGTCTCATCATAACGTTGGGGGGTTGCCTGATACGCTTCACTTAAAACTGCTTGAACCTTTGCGTGAATTATTCAAGGATGAAGTTCGTGAGCTCGGTGTAGCACTCGGGCTTCCTCCCGATATGGTTTATCGGCATCCCTTCCCGGGGCCTGGTTTGGGTGTGCGCATCCTTGGCGAGGTAAAGTTCGAATATGCCGAACTCTTGCGCCGAGCCGATGCAATCTTTATTGAAGAACTTCGCAATACTCGCGATGCGAGTGGCAAAACATGGTATGAACTGACCTCGCAGGCTTTTACGGTGTTCCTGCCCGTTAAAAGTGTTGGAGTGATGGGAGATGGACGAACTTACGAATGGGTTGTTGCCTTGCGTGCCGTGCAAACACAAGATTTCATGACAGCCCATTGGGCAGAGTTACCGCATTCGCTTCTGGGGAAAGTCTCCAACCGTATTATCAACGAAGTGCGCGGCATTAATCGTGTGGTATATGACATATCTGGAAAACCTCCTGCTACTATTGAGTGGGAGTGATTAGAAGGATTTATTAACTGATTTAACAATCCCGATATATTTGCTCTGCTGGACTGCATTAACCATTTTAAGCAAACCCCACTTCCCATGAATCTCGACTGGCAAGATGGATTGCCTTATTCATCGCGCTTTGGCGATGTATATTTCTCTGCCGATTCAGGACTCGAAGAAACTCGCCATGTATTCCTCCAGGGTAATCTTTTGGCTGAACGGTTTTCCTCCTTATCCTCAGGTGAAAGTTTTGCAATCGGTGAAACAGGCTTTGGTACTGCACTGAATTTTCTATGTGCTTGGCAACTATTTATTCGGGTAGCTCAGCCAGGAGTGACGCTGGATTTTTTTAGTATCGAAAAATATCCGCTGAACGATAATGAATTGAACCGAGCGTTGGCACTTTGGTCAGAACTGCAACCTCAGGCGGAAGATTTGTTGAAGAAGTGGCATCGCCGTGTACCTGGCTGGAATCGCTGGTCGTTTGAGGGCGGACGTGTCCGTCTGACACTGGCAATCGGCGATGTCATTGAGGTTTTGCCGGAGTTGCCAAATGAAGTGATGGATGCATGGTTCCTGGATGGTTTTTCTCCGGCTAAAAATCCGGAAATGTGGAGTAATGAAGTTCTATCCGGTATCTCGAGAGCTTCCCGCCATGGTGCCACTCTGGCGACTTACACCAGTGCAGGCTGGGTACGGCGCGGTTTGCAGCAGGCTGGATTTACTTTAGAAAGAGTACCGGGTTTCGGGCGCAAACGTGAAATGATGCGTGGAGAAATTTCTTCCTTGTCATTAATGATGGATAGAAGCCATACTCCCAAAACAGCTGTCGTCATTGGTGGAGGGGTGGCTGGTTGTGCTGCAGCACATGCCCTGGCAGAGCGCGGTGTGGCTGTGACCCTGCTGGAAAGCGCAGGCAACTTGGCGACCGGAGCATCGGGTAATTCTCGCGGTATGCTGCACGCACGTTTCGGAGCCGGTAACGACCCGGTTCATCGTTTTGTGTTGGCAGCCTATGGGCACACTCTGGCGTTGTTAGATGAGGTATTACCCGTTGACGGCATACTGCGCGAAGAATGTGGATTGTTGCAACTGGATTTTTCAGCTAATGAGAGTAAGCGAATGGCGCGCCTTGCAGAACGCGAATGGCCGTTACATTTACTGCGTTTTGTTGATGCCGTGGCGGCCGCTGGCTTGACTGGTATGCAAATGGCCTATGGTGGATTGTGGTTTCCAGGTGGAGGCTGGGTTGTGCCGCGGTCGTTGTGCGAACGTTTAGCGGACAATACGCGTATCAATATTCGGTTGTCTCACACAGTGAATAGCCTGACTCAAAGTGACGCAGGCTGGACCGTGACTGGCAAGAATCGCTTGGGTGAAACATGGTCCTTCGAAGCAGAACGGGTAGTTGTATGCTGCGCTCATTCAGCTCTGGCATTGGAGCCATTTGCAAGGTTTCCGCTGACCCCGGTGCGAGGTCAGGTGACTTTGCTCCCTTCTACACTTGCCAGTCAGTCATTACGGGCAGTTGTATGTGGAGAAGGTTACTGTTCCCCTGCGCTGGAAGGTATGCATGTGACCGGAGCAAGCCATGCTTTTGATGATGAGTCGCTGGAGTCGCGTACATCGGATCATCTAGACAATCTTGCCAAGCTGGCAGCACATGCACCCGCTTTACGTGAAGCGCTAGGCGAAATTGATATTGAAAATCTGGTGGGCAGGGCTGCAATACGCTGTTCCGCGCCCGGTTCGATGCCGTTGGTTGGTCAAGTGCAGGCGGATTTATATTGTAGTTTGGCACATGGTACGCGGGGTTTGCTCACCGCCGGACTCTCTGGAGAAATAATCGCGGCCCTTGCCTGTGGGCACATGCCACCGCTGCCAACCCCGGTGCAGAAAGCTTTGAACGGATGGAAGTCATGAGCATCCTAAATTTTTTTGAGCTTTCCAAAATACATGACACGTTTGCCAAGCTCCCCCTCACTGCCCTCCCCCGATGGAAGAGGGTTATGTCCCCACTCACTCTGGGGGAGGGCTAGGGGGTAAAACTGCCAACTATTATCGAGACATCAATAGCGACCTTTTGTATTTTAATACGATGAATCTTTTACATCTTTCATTCAACATGCTGCGTCGGGATTGGCGTGCCGGAGAGTGGCGTGTGTTGCTGATGGCGCTTATGCTGGCCATTGGAAGTATCGCGACGGTTGGACTGTTTGCTGACCGGGTGCG
>Ga0007854_10002976_pt1 | contig 10386 bp, 10 predicted proteins | sample CryBogCBH12Aug08_FD_60382 | JGI IMG/M metagenome (GOLD analysis project Ga0007854, IMG submission 60382) | Freshwater microbial communities from Crystal Bog, Wisconsin, USA - CBH12Aug08 | ecosystem: Environmental > Aquatic > Freshwater > Lake | place: Crystal Bog, Wisconsin, USA | collected... | reverse complement strand
CCAGCTCAGCCTGCGGTGTCGACATCGGTCCTCCCATCGCCGGGTCCTCCGCATCATCGCATGGGCGCGCCCGACGCTACGGTGTCGCTCGGGGGGTGGTGCCATGGGGGGCATCTCGGTCGACTACGGCGGCGTGAACCACCTGGCGCTCGTCTGCTCGGACAAGGCCGCCACGGTGGCCTTCTACGAGGGGCTCCTGGGCATGGCCCTGGTCAAGACGATCGAGCTGCCGGCTGGCCTCGGGACGCACCTGTTCTTCGACTGCGGCAATGGGGACTGCCTGGCCTTCTTCTGGTTCCCCGATGCCGAGCCACCGATGCCCGGGATCTCGGGCCCCGGATGTCGACCCGATACCGGACCGCTCACCTCGGCGGTGGGCTCGATGAACCACGTCGCCTTCACCATCCCGCTGGGAGCGCTCGAAGGGGCGCGGGCAGCGCTGGTCGAGGCCGGGGTTGCCTGTAGTGAGATCGCCTACCACGACGACAGCGAGTGGGGGCTCGCCACGGACCCCGAGGACCCCGGCGTCTTCGTGGCCTCGCTGTACTTCCAGGATCCTGATGGGATCCTGCTGGAGTTCGCCGCCTGGACCCGGGCATTGGGTCCTCAGGACGTCGACCGCCAGTTGCTCGACGGGCCATCGCGGTGAGCCGGCTCCGCCAGGTTCCGCGAGCCGAGGTGGCTGATCCCCTCACCCTCGCCGTCTACGACCACCGCTTCCCGGGCCGCTGCCCGGTGGCGGAACCGGGCACCGATGACGGGACCCGAGGGGACTTCTGGACCACCTACGCGCTGGTTCCCGACGTGCTGGCCCATGCAGTGGGGGGCTTCCTCCTCTACCAGTCCTCGGATCGGGTCCTGCCTGCGACCTGGCGAGAGTTGGCTCAGCTGCGGGTGGGGGTCCTGGTCGGCAGCGCCTTCGTCGCCCGGCAGCATCGCCGAGCGGCCCAGATGGCGGGCTGCAGCGCGGCGGCCATGGCCGCTGCGTCGGCCCTGGGCCCTCGGCCAGCGAGCGGCGAGGCGGAGGTCGAGATCGTGCTCGACTACGTCGACGCGCTGGTGCTCGACCTCGGCACGGTGGATCCGGCGACCTCAGCGCAGCTCCACGAGCTGCTCGGCGACGTCGGCATGCTCGAGTTGACCTACATCGCCACGCTCTACCTGGCGCACGCTGTGGCCTGCAAGGCGCTCGAGCTGGAAGACGACGCGCCCGAGGTTGCGCTATGACCGACCTGCTGCTGCTCGAGCGACCCGAGGAGTTGACGCCCGAGGTGCTCACCGAGGTGCTGCGCCGCGCGGGGAGGCTCCGAGCGGACCAGGTGGTGACCCAGGTGGAGGCCCGCTCCATCGGCACCGGGCAGATGGGTGACACCTCACGCTTCAGCTACCACCTCGCCGATGGCGCCACCGGCACCGTGGTCGGGAAGTTCGCCTCGGCCGATCCGGGGAGCAGGGCCGTCGGGCTCGCGCTGCGGGCCTATGAGATCGAGGTCAGCTTCTACCGAGATCTCGCCTCGCGAGTGCAGATGCGGGTCCCGGGCTGCTTGCACGCCGTGGTCGATCCAACGACGGGAACCTTCACCTTGCTGCTCGACGATGCCGGTGACGCGGTCCAGGGCGACCAGCTCGAGGGCTGCAGCGTGGACGCTGCTCGCACCTGCCTCACCGAGCTGGCGGGACTGCATGGCCCGACCCTCAACGACCGAGCGGTCGCGGCACTGGGTTGGCTCAACCGCTCGACCCCTGAGGGCGAGGCGACCACGGCCGCGCTGGTCGGTTCCCTGCTCCCGGGGTTCTGCGAGCGCTACCGATCCGACCTCACCGCGGACCAGGTGGCGATCATCACCGAGGTGATCGAGCAGATGCCGGCTCGGGTGGGTCGGCGCTCCCCGTTGCACGCCGCCACCCATGGCGACTTCCGGCTCGACAACCTGCTGTTCGCGCCCGGAGGCGGAGCCCCGGTGGTGGTCGACTTCCAGACCATGGCCTGGGCACACCCGGCGCTCGACGTGGCCTACTTCATCGCTGGTTCGCTGCCCGCCGAGGCTCGCCGAGCCAATGAGGCCCAGCTGCTCTCGCACTACCTCGACCAGCTCGACCGCTACCTCGACCAGCCACTCGACCGGCCAGCCTTCCTGGCCGCCTACGCCGACGAAGCGGTCCACGGGATCATCATGGCGGTCGGGGCGTCGATGCTCGTCGCCCGCACCGAACGGGGGGATCAGATGTTCCTCACCTCGGCTCGTCGACACGCCGACCACCTGCGCGACCTGCGGGACGCGCCGAACCACCTGGAGGGTTTCCATGGCTGAGTCCACCCACGACGTGGCCGCGGGCGATGAGGGTCGGCACGCGCCGGAGGCCGATCCGCTCTGGAACGAGTCGGTGTACCTCGACCTCGTCGACGCCTCGGGCTCTGTCGGCGCCTACCTGCGCCTCGGGCTCTACCCCAACCTCGAGGTGGCCTGGTGGACGGCGGCGGTCGTGGGGCCAGACCGCAAGCCCGTCCTGGCGACCGCCTATGACCTCCCGGTCGCGGCCGACGGCTTCTGCGCCGGGAGTGGCCCGGACTCGATCGCCATCACCTGCCCGGATCCGCTCACCACCTGCGAGGTGGTGACCTCGACTGAGGCGGTCTGCTTCGACGATGCCGCAGATCCCTACCACGGCCGACCGGGCTCTCCCCGGCGACTCGAGCTGGACCTGACCTTCCGGACCGATGGGGTCCCCTACCACTACGGCCTCACCACTCGCTACGAGATCCCCTGCCTGGTCGAGGGCACCATCACGATCGATGGAGATGTCCAGAAGGTGGCCGGCCCTGGGCAGCGGGATCACTCCTGGGGCGTGCGGGACTGGTGGGCCTTCAGCTGGTGCTGGTCGGCAGTCCGACTCGACGATGGCACCCGACTCCACCTGGCCGACATCCGTCTCCCCGGGTTCCCCCCGCTCGGCTACGTCCAGCGCGATGGGGCGGTGGAGCCCCTCGACCAGCTCGAGGTCACCGAACTCCTCGGCGAAGAGCAGTTCCCGACCGAGGCGCAGCTCCGCCTCAGCCCGGGGGGTTACGACCTCGCGGTGACCCCCATCGCCTACGGCCCACTCCTGCTCACGGCGCCCGATGGTCGGGTCAGCCGCTTCCCCCGGGCGATGGTCCAGGTGGAGGGTGGGGGGCGCCACGGCGTCGGGTGGATTGAGTGGAACCAACCGCAGCAGTGAGGGGCGCCTACTTCGAGCCACTCGGGTCGGATCGCTACCGCGCGACTGCGCACACCATCGGTCCTTGGAGCCCCGCCGCGCAGCACGGGGGTCCTCCGTCGGCGCTGCTGGCGATGGCCGTCCACCAGGCGTTGGCGCCCAGTGGGCTCCGCCTCGCCCGGGTGAGCGTCGACCTCCTCGGGCCGGTCCCGGTCACCGAGCTCCAGGTCGAGACCGAGGTCCTGCGCTCGGGACGCTCGGTGGCCCTGGTCGAAGCCCGGCTCATCGATGGCGCGAAGCCGGTGGCGGTCGCCCGAGGCTGGGCGCTGCGGCCGTCGCCGATTCCGGCCACCGCCGCCCCGCCCAGGGTCACCGGCCCCTGGCCAGCGCCGCTCGACTGCGAGCGCCAGTGGCAGGACCGGACCGGGACCTACCTCGGCTCGGTCGAGTGGCGTCCGGTCCACGGCGACCTCGAGACCCCAGGACCCGGAGCGGTGTGGGCCCGGCGCCAGGTGGAGGTGGTGGCCGGGCATCCCACCCCACCCATGGCTGCGGCGTTGGCGGTCGCCGACGTGGCCTCAGGGATCTCCGGCGTCGTGCCCTTTGCGACCTGGTACGCGATCAACGTCGACCTCCACGTGGCCCTACAGCGAGATCCCGTCGGCGAGTGGCTCCTCATCGACGCGGTGAGCGCCATCGACCCCGGCGGAACCGGCGTCTGCACCTCGACCCTGGCTGATGCCGATGGCCCGTGTGGAGTTTCCGTCCAGACCCTCTACGTCGCCCCTCGGCCCAGCTGAGCCGGGACGCGACGACGCCGGCCAGGCGAACCCGGCCGGCGTCGATGCGGTCGGTCTTCGATCAGGCGATCGAGAGACCCTTGGCCGCGTCGTAGCGGCGAGCCACATCGGCCCAGTTGACGAGGTTCCAGATCGCGGTGACGAAGTCCGCCTTCACGTTCTTGTACTGCAGGTAGAAGGCGTGCTCCCAGGCGTCGATCACGAAGATCGGGACCGAGCCGTTGGTGAGGTTCGACTGGTGGTCGTAGACCTGGGTCACGAGCAGGCGGTTCGACAGCGGCTCCACCACCAGCGCTCCCCAGCCCGATCCCTGGATGGTGGTCGAGGCCTGGGTCATCTGCGCCTGGAAGGCGTCGAAGGAGCCGAAGGAGGCCTCGATCGCCGAGGCCAGCTCACCGTCGGGGCGGTCGCCGCCCTCGGGGGAGAGGTTGGTCCAGAAGATCGAGTGCAGGACATGGCCCGAGACGTTGAAGGCCAGGGTCTTCTCGAGGCCGACGATCGCGGCGTAGTCGCCCTTGGCGCGAGCTTCCTCGAGCTTCTCCAAGGTGGTGTTGGCGCCAGCGACGTAGGCCGCGTGGTGCTTGCCATGGTGGAGCGCCACGATCTCGCCGGAGTAGTGCGGCTCGAGCGCAGCGGGGTCGTAGGGCAGGTCGGGGAGGCTGTAGACGGCCATCAGGTGCTCCTTCGGTGCAGTGAGGTTCGCCTGCAACCTAGTGGTCGAGGCTCGACCTTGCGACCAACGGCCGCCTAGGCCGGGGCGCGCTCAGCGGGGTAGGCCAGGCCCCCGAGGACCGTGCCCCACACCGGGACCTCTCGGAGCGCAAGCGGGTCGACCTCGAAGGGGTCGGCCTCGAGCACGGTGAAGTCGGCGCGTTTGCCGGCCTCGATTGAGCCCAACTCGTGGTCGAGGTGGAGCTGGTAGGCCGCCTCGACCGTCACTGCCCGGAGCGCCTCGGCCACGGTGACCGCCTCGGCGGCGCCGAGGATGCGCCCCGAGGGGGTCAACCGGTTCACCGCGCACCAGGCGGTGTGCAGCTGGCCCGTCGGCGTGACGCCCCCGTCGGCGTGGTAGGTGGCGGAGATCCCGAGATCGATCGCACTGCGGCAGGCCCACATCCGGTTGGCCCGCTCTGGGCCCACGGTCTGGTCGTGGTGCTGGTCTCCCCAGTACCAGAGGTGGTTGGTGAAGATGTTGGCCGCCATCCCGAGCCGGGCCATCCGGCGGAACTGGGCAGCGGTGGCGAGCTGGACATGCTGGGCGGCATGGCGGTGGTCGAGCCAGCTGTGGGTCCGTAGTGCCGCGTCGACCGCCTCGATGAAGGCCTCGGTGGCCTCGTCGCCGTTGGTGTGGCAGGCGACCTGGAGGTCTCGACGGTGGAAGGCCCCGACGGCAGCCGAGAGCTCCTCGGCCGTGAGCTGGGCCTGGGCGTGGTCCTCGAGGAGGTAGTAGCCAGGCTGGCAGAGGCAGGCCGTGCCACCTTGGATCGAGCCGTCGGCGATCAGCTTGATCCCGCCGATGCGGAGTTTGTCGGTCGAGCGGCTCGAGAGCGCGACGGCTCGCTCAGCAGCGTCCTCCCAGTCGCAGGTCGTGCCCGGGGCGCAGGGCCAGTTGTAGTAGACGAGGCGCGCCGGGAAGGAGGCCTCGGCGGTCACCGCCAGTGCCGGTTCCAACGCCGCCGGGTTGGTGAGCAGCGGACCGGCCATCTCCGCCACGGTGGTCACCCCGGCATTGCGGCAGAGCCGAGCGAAGTCCACCAACCCGGTGGGACTCGAGATGGCGGCGACCACGGCACCCATGGCTGGGCCGACCCGGCTCATGGCGCGGGACTCATGCAGCTCACCGGTGGGTTGGCCACTGGCGTCGCGCTGGATGCCGGGCGTGGGGTCGTCGGCGTCGATCCCGCAGAGCTCCAGCATGGCCGTGTTGACCGCCATGAGGTGCAAGCTGGCGTGCAGGACCGCGATCGGCCGGGTCGTCGACACCTGGTCCAGGTGTCGACGATCGAGCCGCGCCTCGTGGGGGAAGAAGATGGGATCGAGGCCAACCGCCAGCAGCGGTTCGTCGGGACCGAGGTCGCGCTGCGCGGCGCGGAGGCGGTCGAGGATCTCGTCGTAGCTCTTGAGGCCGGGGTCCACCCGGCCATCAGGCCGCGGCCGTGGGTAGTAGCCGACGTGGGGGAGCCCCGAGAGGGCTCCCTCGAGGCTGTGGCTATGCGCCTCGATCATCCCCGGCAGCAGGACCAGCCCATCGAAGCGGCGATCGACCTCGGCGGGGCCCCACGAGGCGCACTCGTCGAGCGTGCCGACGCAGATGATCCGGCCGTCGTCCACCCGAACCGCCTCGGCCGTCGGTCGATGCGTGGCCATCGTGTGGATCTGTCCGGCGGTGAAGATCGTCGCCATCGCTGCCTCCTCGACGGTGTTGAGGATAGAGGGGTCGGTGCCCCGGTCGGAGTGCGAGAGTCCCCGTCGCTCCTCGACCGACGGTGATCCCGCGTGGGCGCAACGCGCGCGGCGGCTCAGTTCGTCGGTGGCTCGGGCGGGGAGTCCCAGCCAGGTGGCGGCGGTGGTGGTGGTGCCGGGGCGGCAGCTTCTCGGCGGTAGCGGGCCACGATGAACGCTGAACGGGCGAAGGCCTCGCTCAACGCCAGCGCTGCCAGCGCCGCGACCGCTGCTGAGGCCACCGTGGCATGGGTCGTGTTGAGCGAATTCTCGGTCAGCCGGAGGACCAGTAGCAGGCCGACCAAGGCGTACTCGAGGCCGCTGCGGGTGAGCACGATCGAGCGGGTTTCGGGTACCGCTCGGACGTACATCACCTTGGCTCGGAGCCGGCCGATCGCCACGCCGACCGCTGCGCCGGCAATGGCGGCGACGAGGTGCGCCACATTGGCGGTCGAGAGCCTCCAGAGGTAGCCGCCGATGATCACCAGGCTCACCAGTGGGTCGAGCAGGGTGATCGCCAGGGGTCGGATGCGCTCGCCTCTTCCAAGGGTCGCCTGGGTTGACTGGAGCTTGCCGCGCCGTACCAGCACCACCAACACCACGAGGACGGGGAGCAAGAGGAGGCTCGAGAGCGGGCTCGTCTGAGTGGCGCCGAGCACGATCGAAGGCTAGTGAGCATTGGCGGTCACCAGCCCCAGGTCGTCCTGGCGCCTACCGTGGTGGGCGCTCGTCGACCGCGGGTGGGAAGCTGAGGAGGAGCCGGTGGCAGGACCGATGCAAGCAGGGAGCTCGGCAGGACTGGGCGACGCCGAGGCGCCACCACGCCAGCAAGCCGTCCTCGGGACGCTGATCTTGGTGGCCGCAGTGGCCAACCTGCCCTTGGCGGTGGCCAATGTCGCCCTCCCGAGCATCGGGCTCGCCTTCAACGCCTCCCAGACCGCCCTCAACATGGTGGCGGTGAGCTACTCGCTCGGCCTGGCCGTCTCGGTGCTGTGGTTCGGCGCCGTGGGTGACCGCTACGGACGCAAGCAGATGCTGCTCGTCGGGGTCGTCCTGTCCGGGATCGCCTGCCCGATCATGGCCTGGGCGCCGAGCATCAACGTGCTGATCATCGCTCGGATCGTCGGGGGGCTCGCGGCCGGGATGGCCTACCCCACCACGCTGTCGCTGATCACCGCGCTCTGGAAGGGTGCGGCGCGAACTCGCTCAATCGCCCTGTGGTCCGCCGTGGGCGGTTCGATCTCGGCGGTTGGCCCGCTCCTCTCCGGTCTGCTCTTGGAGCGCTACTGGTGGGGCTCGGTGTTCCTCATCACCCTGCCGTTGATCGTGGTGGCGATCGTCCTGTCCGCGACCCAACTGCCGAGCCACGTCAATGAGAGCACCGAGGAGGTGGACCACTTCGGTGGGCTCCTCTCCGCCATCTTGGTGGCGGCCCTGATCCTCGGGATCAACTTCGCGGTGGTCCCGAATACCGGGACCTTCGTGCTGTCGATGGCGGTGCTAGCGGTCGGCGCTGCGGTGGGCTTCATCGTTCGAGAGCGACGAGCCCGGAACCCGCTCTACGACCTCGACGTCGCCGGTCGGCGGATCTTCTGGGTCGCAGCCTGCGCCGGCATCATCGTCTTCGGCTCGCTCATGGGGGCGATGTTCATCGGGCAGCAGTTCCTCCAGAACGTCCTCGGCTACTCAACCATCGACGCCGGCTTGGCGATCCTGCCGGCCGCCGTCTTCATGGTGATCATCGCTCCGCAGTCGGCGAAGTTGGTCGAGAAGCAGGGCGCCCGATTCACCCTGCTCGTTGGGTACGCCTGCATCCTGGCTGGCTTCGCGGTGATGCTGGTGTTCTGGAAGAGCGGTGCCAGCTACTGGCCGATCGGCATTGGCTACGCCTTCGTCGGTGCAGGGGTCGGCTTCGCTGGTACCCCGGCCAGCCACAGCCTGACCGGTTCGGTGCCGGTCACCCGGGTCGGCATGGCCTCGGGCACCGCGGACCTCCAGCGCGACCTCGGCGGGGCCATCCTGCAGTCGATCATGGGAGCGCTGCTCACTGCGGGGTACGCCACCTACGCCGCCAAGGCGATCTCGGGGTCACCGAATTCGGCCTCGATCAACCAGCAGGTCCAGAGTGAGCTCACGAAGTCCTACGACGGTGCTGCGGCGATCGCCAAGCAGTACCCGCAGTACTCCAAGCAGATCCTGTCGGCGGCTCGGGACTCCTTCACCCACGGCCAGGACTGGGCCTACGCCGCGGGCATGCTGGCCGTGCTGCTCGGGGCAGTGCTCGTGGCGACCTGCTTCCCCAAGGGGCCGAAGGAGCGTGAGCTGCTCGCGTCCTACGCCGAAGCTGACGCGCACCTGGTGCCGACGAGTTGACCAGGTCTGCCTCGCCAGGGTGACCCCCTGGCCGTCGCCCCTACGCTGAACCTGCGGCGCGAGCCGCGCACAGGTGAGGTGGTGGAGATGGCGAAGATACTGGTCACCGGGGCATCGGGGTATGTCGGTGGTCGCCTGGTCCCGGCACTGCTCGAGGCGCACCACGAGGTCTGCTGCCTCGCCCGCACGCCCGCCAAGCTCGATGCCGCCACCTGGCGGCCGGCGGTCGAGGTGGTCGCCGGCGAGGTCGGGGCCGTGCCGGCCGGAGCACTGGAGGGCGTGGAGGTGGCGGTCTACCTCGTCCACGCCATTGGGCAGGGACGCAACTGGGTCAGCGACGAGCAGCGCGATGCCGAGGCGTTCGGCCGGTCCTGCGCAGCGGCGGGAGTTCGCCGCATCATCTACCTGGGTGGCCTCGGTCGTGACGACGACCAGCTGAGCGAGCACCTGCGGAGCCGCCAAGCCGTGGGACAGCTGCTCGGCGCGGCGGGGGTGGAGGTGCTGGAACTGCGAGCGGGGGTGGTGATCGGCTCGGGTTCTGCCAGCTTCGAGATGCTGCGCTACCTGGTCGAGGTGCTGCCGATCATGGTGACCCCTCGCTGGGTCGACACGCGCTGCCAGCCCATCGCCATCGCCGATGTGGTCCAGCTCCTCGTCGCCGCGGTCGAGGCTCCAGATGCGGGCATCGTCGAGATCGGTGGCGCCGACATCGTCTCCTACGCCGAGATGATGGCCTGCTACGCCGAGGTGGCGGGCCTGAAGCGCCGTCGGCTCCTGAAGGTCCCACTCCTCACCCCGGGGTTGTCGTCGCGCTGGGTGGGCCTCGTCACCCCGGTGCCCGTGCCGCTCGCCCGCGAGCTGGTGGAGAGCCTGGTCAACGAGGTGGTCGCCGATCCAGCGAAGGCGCCGCGATTCGCCCCCACGCCACCCATGGGGTTGCGGGAGGCAATCGCCCGGGCGTTGGCCGCCACTGAGGAAGGCCAGGTCCCCACCCGCTTCGTCGACGCGGACCTGGTGCACTTCCGCCCGAGTCCGACGGATCCGGAGTGGTCCGGTGGCACCGTGCGACGCGACGTGCGTCGCCAGGTGGTCCCGGCGAGCACCTCCCAGGTCTTCGCGGCGGTGTGCTCAATCGGCGGCCCCCAGGGCTGGTTCTCTGGGGAGTTCCTCTGGCAGGTCCGCGGCATCGCCGACCAGCTGCTCGGGGGCCCGGGACTCCGGCGAGGGCGGCCGGTGACCTTGACCGTGGGCGATGCGCTCGACTTCTGGCGGGTCGAAGAGCTCATCCCGGATCGGCGGCTCCGACTCCATGCGGAGATGCGGCTCCCCGGCGAGGCTCGGCTCACCTGGGATCTCGAGGCGGTGCCGGGTGGCACCGAGCTCACCCAGACCGCGCTCTTCCGCCCGAGAGGGCTGATGGGCCGGGCCTACTGGCTAGCCGTGGCGCCCTTCCACCGCTTCGTGTTCCCCGGGATGCTGTCGGGCATCGCCCGGGCGGCCACCGCAGCGCGCGGCGCGGTGGCTCAGAGCGGGTAGGAACCGAAGCGCCCCCAGGCGACGAAGACGGCCAGCG
>Ga0007854_10002975_pt1 | contig 10386 bp, 9 predicted proteins | sample CryBogCBH12Aug08_FD_60382 | JGI IMG/M metagenome (GOLD analysis project Ga0007854, IMG submission 60382) | Freshwater microbial communities from Crystal Bog, Wisconsin, USA - CBH12Aug08 | ecosystem: Environmental > Aquatic > Freshwater > Lake | place: Crystal Bog, Wisconsin, USA | collected... | reverse complement strand
TTTGCAACACGCCTTCGACGCGCTCGACGACGTCAAGGTCTCCGAATAATTCTCGGACCAAACTTCAAACCGGCGGACGGGCAACCGTTCGCCGGTTTTTTATTTTCATTTGGGAGACGACTTAAGGGGTCGCTACCTTTCCAGACAGAAATATGAGACTCGTCGCTTCGTTTCCTGCAAATCATTTCAACGTAAACAACGCCCGGTGCCGGTAATGCAGAATCTTGAACTCCGGCTCGTCCCGCAGCGTTTCCACCAAATCAAACTTGTCCTCGAATGCCGGAAAAAACGCGTCGCCTTCCACCTCGCGTTTCACCAGCGTCAGGTAAAGGTCGGAGCAAAACGGCAGCGTCTGCTCGTAAATCTGCGCGCCGCCGCAGATGAAAAACTCCAGCGGCGAACTCGCCGGGTCCAACTTCAGCACATTTTTGATGATGCGCAGGTCCACCGTCGCCGCGCCGCCGATTTTGGGCAGTTCAAACTGCGTGGGCTGGTCAGGGAAGTGCGTCTTGCCGCGCCCGACCCACGCCTCGCCGAACACCGCCGGCAAGGCCGTCTGTAATTTTCCGGGATGCCGGCTCAACACGATGTTGATTCGGTTGGGCAGCGGCTTGTTGCCGAGGCTGGCGAACGTCTTGCGTCCCATGATGACCACGTTGCCCGACGTCATCCGCTTGAACCACTTGAAATCCTCCGGCAAATGCCACGGGATTTGGTTGCCCGCGCCGATCACGCGGTTCAACGACATCGCGGCGATGGCTTTGAAGTGTTTCATGTTGGAGTTCAAGCTTCAGCTTGCGGGACAAGAGGGTAATTAGAATCGGGAACAAGCTAAAGCTTGAACTCCGCTACCAGTCCGGCGCAAGCCGGGCTGTCACCGGAAATTCCCGCGTATCTTTTTCTTTTCCCGGCGGCGGGTGGAAAGCCTATCATCGGCACATGAACTGCATCGTCACCGCCGGACCGACGTTTGAGCCGCTCGACGACGTGCGCCGGCTCACGAACTTTTCCACGGGCCGGCTCGGCACGGAGCTGGCCAACTTTCTCGCGGCGCGCGGTCATCGCGTGACGTTGCTCGTTGGCGAGTCGGCGACTTACAAAGGCGAATGTAACGCGCAATCGGTGAAAACTTTTTCCACCACGGCGGATTTGCGCGCGCAGCTGAAAGCGTTTGCCGGCAAAAAGGTGGATGCAATTTTTCACGCCGCGGCGGTGAGCGACTTTGCGTTCGGGCAAATTTTTACGGAAACCAAAGCCGGAGAGTTTTCCGCGCTCAAAACCGCGAAGAAAATTTCCACGCGTTCGGGCAGCCTGCTGGTCGAATTGGTGCCCACGCCAAAAATCATCGCGGAACTGCGCGGCTGGTTTCCAAAAACAAAAATCATTGGCTGGAAATTCGAGGCCGATGGCGGGCGGGCGGATGCCTTGCATGCGGCGGAAAAGCAGCTGGCGGATTGCGCGACGGATTTTTGCGTGGCGAACGGGCCGGCTTACGGCAAAGGATTCAGTCTCGTGATGGCGCGTGGACGGAAGCATTGGGCCACGATGGAGAAACTGTTTGCCGCGTTGGAGCAAATTTAGGATTACGCGCGGCTTGGAGAATTTTACGGCTGGTAAATCGAATGTTGTAAATCCAACTTCACACTTCGAAGTCCTTCAGTTGTTTCAATCCCAGCTTCATTGGCAGCCAGCCAATGACGGCTGACAACAGAATGAACCCGGCAATGCTGGCGATTACCCAGTCGCTGTGCCCGTGGTAGCCGCCGCCGCCGAGCACGAGCAGCGCAAGCGAGGCAATAATGTAGATGGAACTTAGCACGAAACACAGCGTGCCGCCGAAGCCGCTGACGATTTTGTTCGGGTTGGTTTCCTTCACGTTGGGATACAGAATGCCAAGGCCGACAGCGAGGCCGTTGAGCGCAAAAGTCATCACAGTGACCACCGCGCCAAAGAAAGCGACGTCGTCCCACGGCATCTGGAGCAGGTAGCACGAAAGCGTGACAAGCCCGAGCGTGACGGCGAGCGAGGCGGCGCTGGCGAGCCAGTATTTCGTCATCACCACGCGGGCCAGCCCCATCGGCGACATGCCGACAATCCACATCCGCCGGCCTTCGAGGGAAAATTGCGGGAAGACAAACCGCGTGGTGACGGAGGCGAGGTTGAAGGCGCACGCACCGAGGTTGAGGAAGGCGACGGCGTGAATCCAAAATGGGCTGGTAAGCTGGTGCGTAAAGTTGCGGAGGTTGATGATGTAGGCGCCGAGCAGGCCGAAGAACATCACGGACTGGCCCCATTGCGTGGTGTCGCGCCAGAACATCCGGATGTCCTTCACGGCGAGCGCGCGGGTGTCGGGCGGCAGCCAGAATATTTTTGCGAAAAATTTTTCCAGCAGGCCCGGCGCGGCGGAGTTTCGCACCAGCTTGCGGCCGAAAGTGAATTTGAATCCGCCTGGCGCCCGGCTTTGCACCGCCGAAGCCGTGCCGTAAAACAGGTTGCCGAACCGGGTGAATGCGATGCTGCCGAAGAATAGCGTGTGGCTCAACAATACCGCCGCGAAAAACAGCGCATGGCGCGGAATGCCTTCGGCCCATTGCAGCACCGCGCCGGAGAGCCAATAGCTCGGCAGGAATGGAAACATGGTGAAGCGGGTTTTGGCCAGCAGCCGGTCGAGCGCCTCCAGCGTGCGTTTGTCCAGCAGATCGTCGTCCACGGGATTGCTCTTCCACCAGAACGCGACGAAGGCCAGCAGCACGACGGCTACGACCAGCAGGCTGATTTGAAAACTTTTCCGGTCCAAGTGCCGCCCAATGCCAATGGCCAGCGCCGCGCCGAAGACGCTCGGCAGCACGATGAACAGCCCGATGAGCAGCACCGTCATGGGATAGAAATGCCACGGCAAATCTCGCACCATCCCGAAGGCCGCCAACAGCGGCGCGATTAGAAATAGAAACGCCCACGATGCCAGCATCGTGGATTCGATGAACTTCCAGTTGAAGATGGTTTGGTTGGAGACCGGCAACGTCAGCAGGAAAGCCGTCTCGCGGTTTCGGAAAAGATTGGTGTAGGCGATGATGAGATTGCTCAAAAGCAGCAGCGCAAACAAAAAGGCAAATAGCGTGTAGAGCAGGCGCTCTGTCAGCACCGCGCCGAGGCCGGGGAATTTAGCCATGAATTCCATGCCATGATAAAATAGTTCAAACGCCAGCACGAGGTAGCCCAGCACGAACGCGCTGATAATGGCTGTCAGGAGCCGCGACTGTTCGCGCACAGCGAGCAGCCGCCGCCAGGAATGAATGGCATTGGTCCGCAATAGCAGAAGCAGCGGTGAGGATTTTATCTGGCTGATGATTCCGGACACGCGACCAAAGTAACTTTCAAACGCACTGCCCGCAACTAGGGAAACACGCCTGCCAAATTAACTTTGAACTATTTACCGATACAGACTGCAATTACACATGGCTGACTTAAAGACAATCATACTACTTAAGCCACTAGTTTGATATGCGGTTTTAAAAACACTTATCGCAACTTACCATGCTACTTTTATTATTGCCTATTTCGACTAAGCTGGTTTAATTATTACATGAGTATTATCAACCTATCACCAGCTCAACTACGTAAGGCCGCCGATCTTCAAGAAAAGATTGCCAGGCTTCAATCTGAACTTACCGCTCTGGTTGGCGGTGAAACAAAAGCCGCGCCGGCGGTAGCCAAGCCGGCGGCCAAGAAAAAAGGTGGCATGAGCGCTGCAGGCCGGGCGAAAGTCGCGGCCGCGCAAAAGGCGCGTTGGGCCAAAATCAAGGCTGCCAAGGGCAAAACCGCCGTTGTTGCGCCGGCAAAGAAAGCGCGCAAAAAAATGAGCGCCGAAGCCCGCGCCAAGATAGCCGCCGCCGCCAAAACCAGATGGGCCAAGGTAAAGGCCGCGCAGGCCAAAAAGTAATTTGACCCTTGTCAAAGGATTGTCATTCCCGCCGCTATAACCTAGCCGGCGGGATTTTTTTGTTGGTGGGGCTGGTTGGTGCGGCAATTATTTACTGGGCGGGGATCCGCTCGGCGGACTTATCTAATGATCCCGCTATGTCAGCCTACTACAAGGCAGAGTCGCGACAGATGGGTATGCTTTATGGCAAGGAGGGTTTGTTAATTGAAGACTTGCGCAACGACTTGCAGCAACCCGGAACCCAGGCGCTGTTGATAGTAACAGCTTCGGGTGTGGTTGCCGCCGGATGTTTTCTGCTCGCCCGATTTCCTGAAAAGAAGGACGGGGCAGATTAAGCTTCAGCGCAGAAATTCTTTGTAGAAAGTGGCTGCGGAAATTAAAAAGCCAATGGCCGTAATGATTTGCCGGATTCTCGCCTGCGAAATGCGCTGGGAATAATGTGAACCCAAATAATAACCCGCCACGGCACCCACGGTCATGATGGCCGCACGACGCCAGTCAATCAGGCCGGCACCGATGAACCACACCGCCGCCACCAGATTGAGCAGCGAACCCAAAACCGTCTTGAGCGTGTTCATCTCAAAAATATTCTCCATCCCGACAAAGCCCAGCGTCGCCAGCATCAGGATGCCGATGCCCGCACCGAAATAGCCGCCATAAATTGATACTAGAAATTGCAGGCTGATCGCCGCCCAATAGACCCGGCCGGATTTGGCGTCGCCATCGGTAGACAAATGGGAACTGGCAAATCGCCGGAAAAAACCTTGGGCGAGAAATAGCACCGTTGCGAACAGAATCAGGAACGGCACCAGCTTGGAAAAAGTGTGGTTGCTGGTGTGCGTCAGCAGGGCGCTGCCAATCAAGCCGCCCACCAGGCTCACTGGCAAAAAAAGTTTCAGCCAGGGCGTGATGGCTTTGAGGTGACGCCGGTTGCCAAACATGCCGCCGCTGGTTCCCAGCACCAGCGCCAGAGTGCTGGTGGCGTTGGCGACCAGCGGCGATGTGCCGAAGGCCAGCAAGGTCGGAAAGGTCAGCAAAGTGCCGCCGCCGGCAACCGCATTGATTGCGCCCGCACCGATAGCAGAACCGGCTAAGCCGAATATTTCCCAGTAAGAAATCATTTTTGCCAAATGTTCAAAGCTCAATACTCTCCGTGGATTCAAACATGGCAAATCCAAAATTTCAGCGCGGATAAAGTTTTACCAACGGTTCCAGCGGCCAGCCGGATAAAATGCCCGGCGCAAATTTTTTCAATTTGGCTTTTCCACAGCCTGCGGTAGATTGACCGCATCAAGACGGCCACGCACATCAAGTTTTGGGGCGTTCGCGGATCCATCCCATCTCCCGGCGCGGATACCGTGCGTTACGGCGGCAACACCACCTGCGTCGAAGTTCGTTGTGGCCGCGACATCGTCATTTTAGATGCCGGCACGGGCTTGCGCAAACTTGGCCAATCGCTGCTCGAGGAATTTCCACGCGGCCAGCTCAACCTGACGCTGCTCATTTCGCATACGCATTGGGATCACATTCAGGGTCTGCCTTTCTTCGCGCCGATTTACCAGGCCCGCTCCCGGCTGCGCATTCTGGGCTGTGAAGGCGCGCGCCAAAGCCTCGTGTCCGCGCTCACCGGCCAGATGGAAAGCACTTATTTCCCCGTGCCGTTTTCCCAGTTGCCCAGCAACATCGAAATTGAGGAGCTGAAGGAATTTAATTTTAGCATCGGCCATCTTCTGATTCAGGCGCACCGCGCCAATCATCCCGGACTGACCGTGGGCTACCGGCTGTTTTCGCCGGATGGCCTCATCTGTTTTTTCCCCGACACCGAGCCGAGGCTGGGCGGCGATGATCGTGAAATGCTGGATTTCGTCCGGGACGCGGATGTGCTGGTGCTGGATTCACAATACGACCGCGCGGAATATAAAAAACACACCGGCTGGGGCCACGGCTGTGTGGATGATTCGGTGGCGCTCGCGCTCAAGGCCGGCGTGAAAAAACTCGTCCTGTTCCACCATGACCCCGACCATGACGACCGGAAAATCGACCGCCGGCTGAAACACGCCCGCGCCCTCGTGAAAAAGCAGCGCGGCGAGCTAAAGGTGGAGGCGGCCCGCGAAGGCATGATCATCACTTTGGGCGGCGGCAAAAAATAACGGCAAAATAAAATTGCTGGTCTCCCGTCCAAGCAGGATTCCTGCGGAAGCTTTTCCTTGACCATCGCCGGCAAAATAAATACGGCCTGAAAGAAAGAATGGTGGGTTGGGAGAGACTCGAACTCTCGACCAATGCCTTAAAAGGGCACTGCTCTACCGACTGAGCTACCAACCCACAAGGGCCGGGCAACATATATTTTCCACGCCAAAATGCAAGGCTTTTTGCCCGCCCGCAATTCGGCTGGCAGAACTTCCGCCCGCAGTCTAACCTGCGCCATGCGGTTGCATGACCGATACCTTTTCCGCGAACTGCTCACGCCGCTGGCCTACTGCCTCGGCGGTTTCCTGATTTTCTGGATCGCCTATTTTTTCTTTACCGAACTCGAGCGCATCCAGGAATACCGCCTCGGCCTGCTCGACGCCGCCGAGTATGCCCTCGCCATGACGCCGGGGTTTTTCGTCATGGTGCTGCCCATTGCGCTGCTGCTGGCGCTGCTTTACGCGCTCACGCATCATGCGCGGTATCACGAACTCACCGCGCTCCGCGCCGCGGGCGTCAGCCTGTGGCGATTGTGCGCTCCGTATTTCGTGGTCGGTATCCTCTGCGGCGGATTTTATTTTGCGATGAACGAAATCGCCGTGCCCGCCTGCGCCCACTGGACGGATGAAATTCTTACCCGCCATGTCCCGGCCAAGGCGAACCCGAAGGTCAAAACGCATTTCACCAACGTCAACTTCCGCACCGCCCACGCCAACCGCATCTGGTATATCGGCGAATATGACTACGGCAGCCAGACGCTTGTAAATCCCAACGTGACTTGGACTATGCCGGACGGCTCCTGGCGCGTCTTGCAGGCGAGCCAGGGCGAATACGAAAACGGCAACTGGATTTTCACCAACGCCCGCCTGTTCGCGCAGACGGGCAACGGCGGCGGCCTGGTGCCCCTGCTCACGACCAACCGGCTGGTCGTCACGGACTTTGCCGAGTCGCCGCGGGAAATCCTCAGCAACATCAAGATGAGCGATGCCCAAACCCTGCGCGGATCGCGCAACGCCGATATTCCCCTCCGCGATTTGAAGGATTACCTCCTCCTGAACCACGACCTGCCGGCGAACGACCTCAACGCCCTGCTCACCAAATATTACGGCCGCTTTGCCGCGCCGTGGACGTGTCTCGTCGTGGTGCTCATCGCCATCCCGTTCGGCGCGCAATCCGGCCGGCGCAATTTGTTTTTCGGCGTCGCGGGGAGCATTGCCATCTGCTTCACCTATTTTATTTTGCAGCAGGTGGGCATGACGCTCGGTATGGCGAACCACCTGCCGCCGTGGATTGGCGCGTGGCTGCCGAACCTCGTCTTCGCCGCCTTGGGCTCGGGGCTCATCCTGCGCACGCGCTGAGGGCCGCACATTTTTAGTTTTTAATTTTCAGTTTTCAGTTAAACAATCGGCCGGCGGCCTTGGCGCGCGGGGAACTGGCGGTGCGGGCCGCCCACTAAAAGCTTAAAATTAAAAACCAACCACTGAACCCGTGAGCGACGCCCCGGAAAATTTGAACTCCAGCCACGAGCGGTTGCGCCTGCTTTACCAGGTCAGCAACGTCATCCATTCCACGCTCGATTCGCAGGAGGCGCTGCAGCTCATCGTGAGCGAGGCCGTCCGCGTCATGCGCGCGGCGAGCGGCTCGTTGGTGCTCATCAACCCCACTTCCAATTTCCTCGAAATCCACGCGGCGCAAAATCTGTCCTCCGCCGCGCGCAAGCTCAAGCTCCGCGTCGGCGAGGGCATTACCGGCTGGGTGGCCCAATCCGGCAAGCCCGCGCGCGTCGGTGACGTCCTGCAGGACAAGCGCTACGTCAGCCTGCGCAAGGATGTGCGCTCCGAACTCGCGGTGCCCCTCGAAGTGCAGGGGGAAATTCGCGGCGTCATCAATGTGGACTCCGATCGGCCCGATGCGTTTTCGGCGGACGACCAGGAGTTGCTCCAGGAGCTGTCCGGCCTGGCCGCCCGCGTGATTCACAACACCTGGCTGTATGAGCAATTGCGGTTGAAGGTCGGACTCTTTGAATCGCTCTCCACCGTCAGCCGGACCATCAATTCCACGCTGAACCTTGATGAAGCCCTGCGCGCCATCACCAAGGAAGCCTGCGAACTCATGCGCGCCCGCATGTGCTCGCTCATGTTGCTCGATGACACGCGTGAGTGGCTGGATCTCCGCGCCAGCTTCGGCGCGGGCGATGCCTACATCCACAAACCGCGCCTCAGCGCCGGCGAGAGCCTCATCGGCGTCGTCGTGCGGCGCAAAAAGCCCTTGCAGGTCGCCAATGTCCAGACGGACACCCGCTATCAAAACGTGGACCTCGCCCGGCGCGAAAACCTCGTCTCGCTCCTCAGCGTGCCCCTGATTTTTGCCGGGCAATGCATCGGCGCCCTCTCCGTCTATACCGCCCGGCCGTATAGTTTCTCCAACGAGGAAATCAAGATCCTCTCCGCGCTCGCCGAGCTTTCGGCCATCGCCATCGAGAAGGCGCGGCTTTACGAACGCGTCGTGGACGTGGAGGAGCAGCTCCGCCAAAATGAAAAGCTCTCCGCGCTCGGGTTGCTCGCCGCCGAGGTGGCGCATGAAATCCGCAACCCGCTCACCGTGATGAAGCTGCTTTATCATTCCCTCAATTTGAAGTTTGAGGCCAAAGACCCGCGCCGGAAGGACGCCGAAATCATCGAGGCCAAGATCGAGCACCTCAACAAGATCGTGGAGCAGATTTTGGATTTTGCGCGCACCACGGAACCCAAGTTCGCGTCCGTGAACCTCAATGACCTCGTGGATGAACTCAGTTTGCTCGTGCGGCACAAGCTCGCGAACCAGAACATCCAGCTCGTGCATCAATTGGCGCCCAGCCTGCCGGCCGTCGCGGGCGACGCGCCCCAATTGGAGCAAGCCTTCCTGAATCTCATCCTCAACGCCGCCGAGGCCATGCCCGAGGGCGGCACCCTCACGATTCGTTCCCTCGAGGTGACCGGGGCGGACAAAACCCGGCGCGTGGCCGTGGAATTCAAGGACACCGGCGGCGGCATGACCGCCGAGCAGCAGCAGCAAGCCTTCAAAACCAAGCTGGCCACCACCAAAGCCAAGGGCAGCGGCCTGGGGCTGGCGATTGTGGGCCGCATCATCGAAACGCACCATGGCGAAATCCGCATCCGCTCCCGGCTCGGCCGCGGCACCACCATCCGCATCGCCCTGCCCGCGAGTTGAAGCCACGGCCATTCGCCCGCCGCTCACCCGGATTTTTCATCCAGCCACCCCTTCCCGCCGCCCAAAAGTGTCCAAAAATGGTTAAAATGGTCATTCGTGGTATTGGAACGACCAAACGGACGTCCAAATGGTCATTCGTGCCATTGGAATGACCATCCAGACGGTTGGGCGTGGGCCGGTAAATTGGGAACGCTGGCCTGAACCCTTTTCACCCGCTCCGCCGGTAGGGCTGACCTGCGGGTCAGCCGGGGGCAAAGGGGAAGGCCGCACAGCCGCGTCGCCCTACCGCCCAAGCCTTCCCGCCGCCCAAAAGTGTCCAAAAGTTGGAGGAATGGTCGTTCGTGCCAGCCGAATGACCATTTCTTCAAGGAAATGGTCATCCGTGAAATAGACTAAGGCATTTCTTCAAAGTTTTGCTCGTCCGTGAAATAGACTAGGGCATTTCTTCAAGGAAATGGTCATCCGTAAAATAGACTAGAGTATTTCTTCAAAGTTTTGGTCATCCGTGAAATAGACTAGACCATTTCTTCAAAGTTTTGGTCATTCGTGAATTTGGAATGACCCTTCCGTCGGTTGGGGGCGGGCTGGAAAATTGGGAACGCTAGCCTGAACCCTTTTCTCCCTCTCCCCGCTGGGACGGGGCGAGGGAATCCGGCGGGCGGCCTTCGGCGCGCGGCGGGACGGCTTATTTCCCCATCTGGCCGCGCGTGACGCCGAGCTGGTTGAAGAGTTTCAACTCGCGCCAGAGTTGCGCGCCGGCAATCTCCCCGCGCAGCAGTTGCCGGTATTTCGTGAGCGTGCGCACGACTTCGTCGGGACTTTCATTGAGAAATTCCACGCGGAACTGCCGCACGCCCAGCGCGAGGAGGCGTTCCACAAATTCCGCGCCCGTTTGCGCCTGCGAATTGAACACCGTATTCCGGCAACCGGCATCGGCCTTGAGCGGATGCTCCGCGCCCACGCGGTCGCGCAGCCGCACGTCATGAACGTCGCACGGCCGGCCGCAATCGTGGTAATCCTTGCCGCTGGAAAGAAACGCGCAGAAC
>Ga0007854_10002973_pt1 | contig 10389 bp, 5 predicted proteins | sample CryBogCBH12Aug08_FD_60382 | JGI IMG/M metagenome (GOLD analysis project Ga0007854, IMG submission 60382) | Freshwater microbial communities from Crystal Bog, Wisconsin, USA - CBH12Aug08 | ecosystem: Environmental > Aquatic > Freshwater > Lake | place: Crystal Bog, Wisconsin, USA | collected... | reverse complement strand
AGCCAATGCGACGGGCCTTCGACCTGTGCGTCGGCAAAACCCGCAACAACATCAAGCGGCTGGCCGACGAACCCAAGGCCGCGCCGTGGGCCGTGGACGGAAATTATTTTGCGCACCCCGAGGGCTTCAACGAGCTGGGTAACTGGACGACTTCGTTCCTCACCGGCATGGCGCTCATCGCCTGGCGCGAGACGGAAGACGAATTTTTCCTCCAGCAACTGCTGCGCCTCGCCCCCGCGTATCGTGCCAAGGCGATCAACGCCAAATTTCATTCGCACCACGACATGGGCTTTCTCTACTCGCTGTATTCCGTAGCGCTACACAAGCTGACCGGAGATGCGCAGCACCGGGAAGTCGGACTGGCGGCGGCAGAAGCGCTTTATCAGCGCTTCAACCATACGGGTAATTTCATCCGCGCTTGGGGACATTTGGGCACGGATGAACAGGAAAACATGGCAATCATTGACTGCATGATGAATTTGTCCCTGCTCTATTGGGCAACTATCGAATCCGGGAATCCCAAGTTCCGCGCGGCTGCAATCAAGCAGGCTGACACGACCTTAAAATATTTTATCCGTCCAGATGACTCTGTGTTCCATGCCTACCGCTTCGATTTAAAAACCGGCCAGCCCATCGGCGGCGATAATTACTGCGGCCGGGCCGTGGAATCACACTGGGCGCGTGGCACCGGCTGGGCCATTTACGGTTTTGCGTTGAGCTACCGGCACACGGGCGACAAAAAGTATCTGGACGCCTCGCTGCGGCTGGCGCGAAAGTTCAACCAGGAATTAAACGGCGACGGGATTCCCGTCTGGGATTTCATACTGCCCGCCGGCGAAAAGCCTTTGCGCGACACCTCTGCTGCTGCCGTCGTCGTGTGTGGTTATCAGGAACTGGAAAAACTTGGCGCGGCGGACGCCTTGATTTCAAAAACCAAGGAATCGCTCCTCCAGCATCTGTGTTCCGAGCACTATCTGAACTTCGACGAAACCTGTCCGGGCGTGTTGCGCGACGGACAGGTGGGTTCCAACGGCCCCGGCTCGGCCCAGAACGCCTACATGACTTGGGGCGATTACTATCTCATGGAAGCGCTGGACCGTGAATTGCACCAGAGTGAAACCTGGTGGTGAAGCTTCTTGGACTTTGGAGCCGAATGGCCAGCGCATTTGGTTTCCAAGAGAAATAATTATGCGCGTCCCCGGCAAAGTTCTGTTGCTTTCGACGGCACTATATTTGGTTCCAGCCTTGGCCGAGGCCGCCGAGTGGCAATACTCCGTTCCCGCCGAAGGCAGCGTGACGCGCCGGGCCTACCTTTGGGTGCCACCGGATTGCCGGCACATTCGTGGACTGCTCGTCGGCCTGCAAAACATGCTGGAAAAACCGATGTTTCAAGACCCTGAAATTCGCCGGGCCTGTGCGGATTCCGGTCTGGGCATTGTTTGGATTGCGCCGCTGACGGAGAACAACCAGGAAAAGCTGCGCAACAATTTCGGACCGGAGGCCTGGCCGACGCTTCAACAAATGCTCGCGGATCTGGCCAAGGAATCCGGCTATTCCGAAATCACTACTGCGCCGCTGCTGCCCGTGGCCCATTCCGCCGCCACGCCATTTGTCTGGGGCATGGACAATCTCGGCGCGGCGCACATCATCGCCATTCTGCCCTACAAAGGCTGGTTCGCGGGGCACATAGCACCGGGCGTTCCGGTGCTGCACGTTTCTTCCGAATATGGGGAAGTCGGCGGCACAAATTGGGGCGAAACTTATTTGAACGACCGCAAAGAAGTATTGCGGTTGCGCGGCGACGGCGCGGACCGGCTTATCGGCGAATTCACGGACATCGGCGCGGGACATTTCGAATGGAATCACGAAGCCGCGCCAATCATCGCCTTGTTCATCCGAAAAGCCGTTGCCGCTCGCGTTCCGGCCAATGCACCATTGGATCGGCCGGTTGAACTCAAGTCAGTTGACCCAAAATCTGGCTGGCTCCTTGACCCCACAAAACTTGGCGAAACGAATAACCAGCCCGTTGCCTACGCCAAATGGCCGGGCGATTCCACGAAGGCGTTCTGGTATTTCGACGAGGAGATGGCCCGGGCAGTGAACGACCGCATGGCGGCGGGCCTGGCGAAGAAACCGCAGGTGATTGACTTCGTTGAAAACGGCAAGCCCGCTTCGTTGGTGCAGGGCGGCATGGCAAATTTGCATCCGAAGTTTCTGGCCGACGGCGTGACGTTCACCGTCGAGGCGACAGCATTGGACAAATCGCCGATCCAAAAACTTTATGGCGGTGCCGCCGTCGGTCATGCATCTGGGCCGATTCAATTTCGCGTCAGCACCGGCGCCCTCAGGCAGACCGGCTCAAACACATTTCGTGTCTGGCTTGAACGCGGCGGCGTGGAACGTCAAGGCTCGCCGTGGGAACCGTGGATCATGGCCTGGCAGCCGGGCGACCAGGAATATCGCCGGGCCGACCGACCTGGGCATCCTTGGGTTTTTGTCGTGAACAAAAGCGGCCTGCCGCAAGCCATCACTTTTCCAAAAATTCAAAATCAAAAGGCCGGCGCGAAAACATTGAAGCTCAAGGCCACGAGCAGTTCCGGCCTGCCTGTGCAATTCTTCGTCGTGTCCGGTCCGGCGGAAATGAATGGTGATGACACTTTGACATTTCTCCCCGTTCCGCCACGCAGCAAATTTCCAGCGCGGGTGATAGTCGGCGCGTATCAGTGGGGCAGAATGGTCGAACCGAAGATTCAATCTGCCGGTCCGATATTTCAGGAGTTCCTGATCGAGAAATGAGCTTACGGGTTTACACATTTAATCATTTAACATGGCTTTGATGAATCCGGCTTCATCCGTGCGCTTTATGTCGTTGTGGGCCATCAATGGCCCGCTTGACCAGACGCGGTTACGACGGCAGTTGGATCAGCTGAAAGCCGCCGGTCTCGACGGCGTCGTGTGGCATCCGCGCTTTTATCCGAACGAGCCGCCATATCTCGGCGACCGTTATCTCGCCGAAGTCTCTGACGTTATTCTTTACGCAAAATCTCTTGGCCTCGCGTTTTGGATTTACGACGAGGACGGCTGGCCCAGCGGCACGGTCGGCGGGCAACTGCTTAAAAAATTTCCCGACGACGCGCAACGCTGGGCGGAACTTGTCACCAAAAAACCGGAACGCTGTCTTGCCGAATTCAAGCACGCCGGGAAGAAATGGTTTCTCGCCGAACGCATCGGTGCAGGCGTGGACTACTTTGCGCCCGACCTTGCCCAGCATTTTCTTCAACTCACACATGAGCGTTATCGCACGGGCTTGAAGCCGGCAGCGTGGCAACACGTTGAGGCAGTTTTCTGCGACGAGCCTGAATTTGGGCTGGGGCACGCCTACGCTTCGCTTTCGAAACATGGGGCAATCCCGTGGACACCTCGATTGCCGGAAATTTTCCATCAGCGCCACGGTGAAGATTTGTTGCCGCTAATCCCCCAGTTATTTTTCCCAGGGAATGAGGCGGCGGAAGTTCGCGTAAAATTTTGGGAACTGCTCACCGATATTTTCAACGAGTCTTTTACCGCGCCCATCAACAATTGGTGCAAGCGGCACGGCAAATTGTTCACCGCCCATCTCAAAGGCGAGGAACATCCGCTGTTTCAGGTGCCGACGAACGGGTCGTGCCATCAATTTTTCCGCCACCTCTCACTGCCGGCCATCGACGCGCTGGAAAGATATCCGGCAAATAACTTCTTCCCGCGCCAAGTCTCTTCCGCTGCGCGCCAGTTTGGCAGTGGCCGCTGCATGGTTGAAGCATTCGGCGGCGCGGGCTGGGGTGCGACCCCGGAGGATTTGGAAAATTATCTACTTTGGCTCGGTCGCCATGGCCTTACGGATTTTGTGTTGCACTTGAGCCAGTATCGGCTCGACAGTGCGGCGATGCACGACTGGCCGCCATCGCAGCCGCGGCATTTGACATGGCGTGACGCCTACCCCGAAGTCCTGCGGCGAGTGCGCACTGAGCTGCAAATGATGCCACGACCGGCGGCTGACACGCTCGTCATCGCCCCCAATCGCGGCATCATGGCGCATTTTGAACCACGGGAATTTCTCCAAACGAATGTCCACAACGCCGCGATTTATCCCGAGAGTGTTGCCGGAAAAGTAAACCGGCGCTTCCTAGAAAGAGTTGAAAACCTTCACCGGTGCGATGTCAATTACGACATAGCGGATGAACGCACGGTGGAAACATTTGGCAAATGGACCGGTAAATCCCTCGTCGTGGGCGCTTGTAATTATCGCCATGTAATTGTGGACAAGGGCTGCCAGCTAAACGACTCCGGTAAATCCCTCATCAAATCATTTCTACAAAAAACAGAAATCATCATTCCAACCCGAATTAAAAGGCCACACGAATCTGCTACGGAGAATACGGACTTTCCCGTTAATATTGATTGGGAACTGGCTTTCCATCCGCGCAACTCACTCCTGCTCGAACCGGTCCTGAACAAAGACGGCTGGTTTACCGCAAGCTTCACAAGCCGGACACCTTTGCCTGGCACGGTGATGGAACTGATATTTGCCGATGAGGTTGCCGAGGCATATTTCAACGGTAAGTTACTTTCGCCAAAAAAGACGGAAGACGGTTGTGTGGCGAAGATTAGACCGTCGTTGCTCCAAAGAAAGAACCACCTGCGCTTTCGTGCGGCAATATCCAATGAACTAATTCCGTTTGTCTGGGTATGTGGATTGTTCCGGGTAATGAGCCGCAAACCTTTCAATGCCGGACCGAACCACACCATCCGCACCCTAGGGCCTTTTTCTTTGCAGCCAGCCCGCAATAAAGTCCAACGCGACCTGATAAAAGACGGTTTTCCATTTCTGGGAAAAACTCTATTATTAAAAGGTGAAATCTGCCTGCCAGAAAATGCAACCCAGCTTCGCATCGCGGGAGCGATTACTGATGCCGCCCGTTTGTTCGTAGCTGGCGAAAACTGGGGCTGGACCTGGCCAGCCCAGGACGAGTTGATTTTTGATAGAAAATTGGATGCCGGGAAACATTGTTTAACCTTTGAGCTGGCTCCCAATGGATTCAATCTCTTCGGCCCCCATCATTATTATCAAGGTGACTGGCATATCATCAGCCCGGATCAAATCAAGGGCCGAAGGAACTTTGCCGATCCCGCTGATGCGCCGATGAACACCCATGTCAAGTCATGGCATTTTCGGCGTTTCACTCTGCCTGACCAGTTATTTTTCAAGCCTGCTATCCAATAAAACCGGTTCACATTTTAAGCACCCCACCTCGAAATAAGCCCATGCAATTAAAAAGGAAATTGATTTGTTACAGCGTAGCAATATGCGCGGTTTGGACAAAGGCCGTTGCCGCTGATGGAACCGCGATTCTGGATTCGGTGACCTTCGGCAACACCAACTCGGAAACCGCCCACAATTGTTCCATCAGCCACGGCGCGGCAATCGTGGGCGGATTGCGCGAGCCGGCACGAATTTTATTGCCGCTTTCGGACACTGATTGGGAAGGTGGACGCCTTGCGTTCACAGTCAAAGTGGATGCCAATAAGCAAAACTATGCGACCGTGCGATTCTGGGGTTCTGACTCGACACGCAACGACCTCATTCTTTTTTGCGAGGGCAAGCAAGTCGGCTACCGGCATCTCGGCGACGTTGACCTGCTGGATATCGGCGGCGAGGAAGCAGCATTTCCCGGCCGATTCATTTACACCACCACCCCGTTGCCGCTGGCGCTGACGCGGGGCAAAACCACTTTGCACTGTGAGATCCGCAGCAGCGGTCAAACGTGGGCCTACGGCAACACCTTTGACAAGTTTCAGAAACCAATGACCACGCCGACGCGCGGCCTCTATAAATTTTACACGCACACCGATGGATTTTTCTCTCCGCCCGAAAAGGAAAAGCAAGGTGACGCTCCGAAGAATTTACCAGTGCGATCCACGCCCGGCGCGGAAGTTATTGATAAATTGAAAGCGCGCGTGAATTGGGAGGTCAATAGTTTGCTCAAGTCCGCGCGGCCGCTCAACGAGATGCAGATGGAATTTCTGGCGCGGGCCTATTTTGTGAAGTGGACACCGGCCTTTCAAAATCCCAGGGTCGCGGCGCAGGTCGTAAAAGGCATGGATGCACTATTTGCCGCGTGGCGTGAAAATCCGGAACTAGCCCACAACGACCCTTCCACGCCGAATCCGGGCTGGTTTGAATTTGGCCCGGCGGGTCAGGCAGTTTCGCTATTGGGCGAGCAGTTGAAACCTTTACTGGAAGCGCAAATTGACGTCGGCAGCCAAAAGATTTCCCGCCGCGCCGCCTGGTCCCAATTGCTGGTGGCCGGGCGCGACTGGCACCGGCATCACCGCCGGCTTTACACCAACCAGACCATGATCACCGACATGGAAATCTACCAATCCAATCGCGGCCTGGAAGTCGTTGATCCGGCAAACGCGCTGCCTGAAGCCGAGGTTCGCCGCTACCTTAACGAAGCGCTCGCGCTGGAACCTTGGCGGGACAGCGATCCCGGCGGTGACAGCCGCAGTTGGGGCATGGGCACAAATTACTGGCAGCTTACAGCGAAGCATTTGACGAAGGAACTCGGCTTCGTCGGCTATTACGGCGAAGTGTTGGACTGGGTAACTTCGATTTACAATGCCACGCGACCGGCGCCGGGCCAGCCCGGCGACGAAAAAATCAGGGCGCAGTTGGAAAAAATCGCCGCCGCCCGCGCGGTGTTCCGTTATCCCGGTGTGGACGAAGACGGTTTCCGCGCCATGCGCATTGAGGCAGTCGTCGGCTGGCGCGACCCGGGGCATTATCCCGGCGACGTGGCTTATGCCGAACGGGCGACGTGGGACGCCTCGCCGATTTACGCTGCAGCGGCCACGCTGGACCCGGATGCGGTCGGCCATGCGCAGCAGATGTTTGATGACGGCCAGTTTTTCATTTCGCTCGAACGCCAGATGAAGCAGGCGAACAACTTGCGCGTCACCGCCGGTTTGCTTGAGGTGCCGGACGACTACGAACTCATCCGTTCGCAGCCGCCGTCCGCGAAACGGCTGCCGATGACGCCCGGACAGCCCAATTTTGTATTCAGCGACGAAGAGGACGGCGTGGTGGCGGTGAAAAATGGAGATGAGATTTTTTATGCCTCACTTTACTGGCGCGCTCGTAATGCGGTTAATTTTCTCGCGCGCGTGCATTTCACCACGCCGACGGTGGATCGCATTGCCGTGGTGCATGAGGACGTGCAGTTCACCTCAAGCGGGCAATTTTACACGCGGCCGGATCAGATCAATTTCGGCTTCGCCAACGGCGGGCCGAAATACCCGGTCGAAATGCACTCCGCGCTCGCGGGCGAAAAACTGCCAATCGCCAAAATTCCCGCTGGCGTGAGCTTCCGGCCCGGCGACGAGAGCGTCTATGCGGGCAAAGGCGATTTTTATACGCTACGCTATGGTGATTATCTCGTCGGCATGAACCTGACCACGGACAAAACATTTTTGCTCACTCCGCCCGGCGATGCCGGTGAAGTGAAAGAACTCGTTTCCGGCAAAACCGTGCAGCCTGCCATGCCGCTTAACGTCGCGCCGCGTTCGACGGTCGTATTATGGCTCAACCACTAACACGTCATGAATTCTTTAAGACAAATTATACCAGGCTTCTTTTTTCTGGCTGTGGTTTTTACGGCGCGACCGGCGGAATGGCAGTGGTCGGTGCCGATCAAAAGTGAAAAACCGGAGAACGGTCCGGCGCGAGCGTGGCTGTGGATTCCGCCCAACTGCGAACGCGTGCGCGGCGTGGTGGTGGCCCAGCACAACATGGAGGAGATTTCCATCCTGGAAAATCCGAAGTTCCGGGCGGCGCTGGCGGAAATGAACTTCGCGGAAATCTGGGTTGCGCCATTTTTTGACCACGAGTTTCGTTTCAACGCGAGCGCGGGCGAAACCTTTGATTCGATGGTGGCAACGCTCGCCGAAGCATCCGGTTACGAGGAACTAAAATTCGCGCCGGTGGCGCCGCTGGGCCATTCGGCGGCGGCGAGCTGGCCGTATTATTTTGCCGCGTGGAATCCGGGGCGCACGCTGGCGGCGCTTTCCGTGAGCGGCCAATGGCCGTATTTTCGCGACAAAATTTTTGCGCCGGACATCTGGGGCGACCGCACCATTGATTTTGTTCCGTGCCTCGAAAGCATGGGCGAATACGAAGCCGCCAACGATTGGTCGCGCGAAGGTTTGTGGGAGCGGCAGCAGCATCCCAAAACGCCGCTCTCGATGCTGGCGAATCCGGGGCAAGGACACTTTGCGAGCACCGACGCGAAGGTGGAATACCTCGCACTCTATCTCAAGAAAGCCGTGCAGTATCGCGTGCCGAAAAATTGGGACGCCACCTCGCCGCCGAATCTCATTCCAATTGACCCGGCCAAAACCGGCTGGCTGGCGGACAAGTGGCGGCGCAATCAGCCGCCGAGCGCGTCCGCCGCGCCCGTTGGCGAATACAAAGGCGATCCAAAACAGGCGTTCTGGTTCTTCGACGCCGAACTGGCGCGGGCGACGGAAAAATACGAGGCCGCTTTTCGCGGACTCAAGCCGCAGCTCGTTGGCTATATGCAGGACGGAAAAATGGTTCCGCAAAAAGATTCGCATTTGCAGGTGGATTTGAAATTCGAGCCACAGGCGGATGGCGTGACGTTCAAACTGGCCGGCGCGTTTTACGACGCAGTTCCGTCCGGCAGTCCGCGGCTGCCGGGCTGGACGGGTTTGCCGACCAATGCGCCGCTCGGCCATGCGGGCAGCGGAGACATTTCCATTGATCGTATTTCCGGGCCGTTTGAAAAAATTGCGCCGGACACGTTCGCCGTCCGTTTTCAAAAAGAAACGCTACAGGTCACCAACGCCCGTTCCTATGAGCTGGTCTTGGCCGCGACGCATCCGGGCGACGCGGACTACAAGCCCGCCGTGCAGCAGGCGCATCTGTTCGTGCCGGCGCGAAACACGCAGGGCGCAGAGCAGCACATTTCGTTTCCAAAAATTCCCGACCAGAAAGCGGGGGTGAAATCTTTGCCGCTCGGCGCAGCGTCGGATGCAAACCTGCCGGTTTATTATTTCGTCCGCGAAGGCCCGGCGGAAATGGAGGGCAATGTTTTGAAGTTCACCCCGATTCCGCCGCGCGCGAAATTTCCGGTTAAAGTCACCGTTGTCGCCTGGCAATACGGGCGCGGCGCGGAACCGAAACTGAAAACCGCCGAGCCGGTGGAGCGCAGTTTTTTTATCACACAATGAACCAGCACGAATTCATCGCCATTGACGAGGGGCACGCCACGCTGCTGCACATCAATGAAAACGACCAGTCGAAAAACTGGATTGTGCCCATCGGCCAGCCGGCGGCGCGCGACATGCAGTTGATTGGCGGTGGGAAAATTCTTATCGGCCATCATCACGGCTACAGCGAGTTCGACCTTGCGCTCGGCCGGTTGACCAAGGAATTCAAATCGCTTGCCGGCGTCACTGCCGTCCGCCGCCAGCCGGACGGCCGCACGATCATCGCCGGCGTGGACGTTCCCGGCGCGAAAGGCGTGGCGGTGCTGGAACTCGACGCGAGCGACCGAGAAATCCACCGTGCGATTTTTCCCGGCGACTACGTCCGGCTCATTCGGCAGACGGATGAGGGCACTTATTTGATGTCGTGCAACGACCGCATCCGCGAGGGCTCGCGCGACGGGAAATACCTCCGCGAATTCCCGGTGGACGGATTTTACCACGCGTGGAAATCGCTGCGGCTGCCGAATGGAAATCTGCTGGTCACGGCCGGCTACGGCGCGTTTGTGGTCGAGCTTGACCCGGATGGAAAAATCGTCCGCAAGTTTGGCGGCAAGGAATCCGTGCCTGAAAAGGTGCGGCCGTTTTTCTACGCCATGTTTCAATTATTGCCAAATGGCAACCTCGTCCTCGCCAACTGGCAAGGCCACGGGCCGGGCTTTGGCCAGTCGGGCGTGCAACTGTTGGAATTCAATCCGGCGGGCGAAATCGTCTGGACTTGGAGCAAGGCGGATTTGATTTCATCGTTGCAGGGCGTGCTGGTTTTGGACGGCTTGGACACGGCAAAGCTGCACGACGAGCGCGGCGGTTTGATGGCACCGGTCTTGTAAACAACCCTAACCGCAAGGTCTGGCCGGACACAAGGACCGGGGCAAAAGGCCAACGGCCAACACATGTCCGGGCTGGGTGAAACCAATTAACCATTCCAGATGGTCGAGCTTATTGCCCCATCAGCCGGTAGAAGGCTTGCGGTTCCGTCCCCTGCGGGATAGGGAAACTAAACGCCCCGCCCGAAACGGCGTTGGTCGCCATCGGCGTCCAGGTGACCGGCGGCGTCAGGCTGGT
>Ga0007854_10002968_pt1 | contig 10397 bp, 7 predicted proteins | sample CryBogCBH12Aug08_FD_60382 | JGI IMG/M metagenome (GOLD analysis project Ga0007854, IMG submission 60382) | Freshwater microbial communities from Crystal Bog, Wisconsin, USA - CBH12Aug08 | ecosystem: Environmental > Aquatic > Freshwater > Lake | place: Crystal Bog, Wisconsin, USA | collected... | reverse complement strand
TGAGGCGAATGCCGCGGAACGGACACGTCGTCTGCGCGAGATCAACGAGGGACTGGTCAGCGGGCGCGGCTTGTGGGGTGATCAGCTTTCCCGCCTTCAGCAGAAGGGCTGGACACCTGAAGAGATCGCCGCCTATCTGCCGGGAGTCCGTGTGGAGCCGGTTTTCACAGCGCACCCGACGGAAGCAAAACGGGGAGCGGTCCTCGACCAGCATCGCCTGATCCATCAACTTCTTGCTGAACTCGACCGCCAGGATCTGACACCCAGCGAACGTCTCGAGATCCGGCGCAAGATCAAGATTTGCTTGGAGCGCCTCTGGAGAAGCGGAGAGATCTTCCTCGATCAACCGGACATCGCCGACGAGCGTCGCGCCGTCATGTTTTACCTGAGGGACATCCTTCCCTCAGTGGTCACGCGTCTCGATATGCGCCTGCGCTGGGCATGGAATGAGCTCGGCTTTCCGCCGGAACTCATGGGCGCTCCGGAGAGTCGCCCCCATCTCAGTTTCGGAACGTGGGTCGGTGGAGACAGGGATGGACACCCCTTTGTCACAGCCAAAGTCACCGGTGAAACCCTCAAGGAACTGCGTCTCAATGCCCTGATCGTCCTGCACCGCCAACTCGATACCCTTGCCGAGGCACTCCCTCTCTCCAGCCATTTCCAGAAGGCCTCCCAAGAGTTGCTCGATAGGGTGGCGGTTCTCCGCGGGGAGCTTGGCCCCTTGGGAGAGCAGATCACGGCACGCTATCCCGGCGAGCCATGGCGTCAACTGGTGCTTCTCATTCAAGGCCGTCTGCCTTTGCAAATCGGTGCAGCGGATCGTGCATGGATCGCTGAGTCCGGGGCCCGCTACCATCGCCCGGAGGAGGTGGTTGCCGATCTGACCATCTTGCAGGCAAGTCTCGCCGAGGTTGGAGGCCAGCGTCTCATTCGCGAAACTGTCTGGCCCGTGATGCGCATTCTTGACGTCTTTGGATTCCATCTCGCCGAACTGGACGTCCGGCAGAACAGCAACACGCACGATCTTGCGATGGCTCAACTCCTGAAAGCCGCCGCCATTCCCGATGCTGAGAACTTCCCCACATGGAACGAAGAAAAGCGCCTTGCCTTCCTCCGCGAGGAACTCCGCTCTCCGCGACCGTTCCTCGGGGCGAATCATTACCTTGGCCTTGGCACCGAGGCCGATGCCGTCCTGAACTGTTATAATACCCTGCGCGAGCATATCCGGGAACATGGCAGAGAGGGAGTAGGCGCTCTCATCATCAGCATGACCCGTCAGCTTTCCGACCTGCTCGTGATTCCGATTCTCGCCCGCGAGGCAGGTCTGACCGATTGGAAGGATGGTATCCTCTCCTCCCCCCTGCCGATCGTGCCCCTCTTTGAAACACTCGACGATCTGGAACGCAGCCCCTCCCTGATCCGGGAGTTTCTTGCCGAACCCGTTGCCAAGGCCTCCCTGATCTACCGGGATGGACGTCTTCCGGTCCAGCAGGTAATGATCGGCTACAGTGACAGCAACAAGGATTGCGGCATCATGGCCAGTCAGTGGGGACTGCATGAGGCTCAGCAGGCCATGACCAGGGTCGCCGCAGAATCCGGTGTCTCCCTGCGCTTTTTCCACGGTCGTGGCGGAACCATCAGCCGTGGGGCAGGGCCCACGCATCTATTCCTGGATGCTCTTCCAGCCGGGGCCCTTCAGGGGGATCATCGGATGACGGAGCAAGGAGAGACGATCGCCCAGAAATACGCCGATGTCTCCACGGCAACTTATCACCTGGAACTGCTCCTTGCCGGTGTCACCGGTATCTCCCTCGCGGGAAACCGCCCGGGCAGGGAGACTGGAACATGTTCCCGCATTGCCGACTATCTGGCCAAGGCAAGCCGCAAGGCTTATCGGGGCCTGATCGATGCACCGGGGTTCATCACGTTTTATGATCAGGCGACCCCGATCGACGCCCTGGAGTCGAGCCGTATTGGATCGCGTCCCAAGCGTCGCTCCGGTCAGCGCAGCCTGGCCGACCTCCGAGCCATCCCCTGGGTCTTTAGCTGGAATCAGTGCCGTTACTACCTACCCGGATGGTTCGGGGTCGGCAGCGCCCTGGAGGCCCTAGAAAAGGAACAGCCTGAACTCTTCAAGACACTGCAGTCGGAGCTCAGGAACTACTCATTCCTTTATTATGTCCTCTCTAATGTAGAGACTAATATGGCGAGTGCCGACCTCCCAATCATGAAGGATTACGCGGCACTGGTAACTGATCAGGAAGTCCGCGACAGAATCTTCACCATGATCTCGGAGGAATTCCAACGAACCCAGGAACAACTCCGCAAAGTCTTTGGAGGAAGTCTTGAGGAACGTCGCCCTCGCATGGGCAAAACCCTCCAACTACGCGCCCGCGCCCTGGCACTTCTCCACGAGCAACAGATCGCCACCATCAAGGAATGGCGTGCCGCCCGCACAGAGAATCCCGCCAAGGCGGATGCCCTGCTGCCACGCGTTCTCCTCTCGATTAATGCTATAGCAAGCGGCTTGAGAACAACGGGATAAGGTTTCTTTTACGAATTAATAGTCACTATAACCAGCACTCTGCGCGATGAATCTTGGAATCGTCGGTGGCGGTCCCGCAGGTCTTATGGCCGCGGAAGTGCTTGCCGAAACAGCAGTCCGTGCAGGGATCAATGTAACCCTCTTTGATGGAAAACCCTCTGTAGGGAGGAAATTCCTGGTAGCCGGACATGGGGGTCTCAACCTAACCCACTCAGAAAGCTTGGATCGGTTTTCTGAAAAGTATCAAGGAAGCTTTATATCAGGATACTGGACATCACTACTTGAAGAGTTCAGTAACGAGGATACAAGAGCGTGGGCCTGCGGCCTTGGAATTGAAACCTTTATCGGAACAAGCGGAAGGGTATTCCCCAAAGGGTTTAAGGCCGCTCCTCTACTGCGTCGCTGGGTTCAAAGAATCAAGAATCATGGTGTCAGGGTTGAGGCGCGCCATTATTTACAAAAGATCACCCGGAAGGATGCCCGGATAGAACTGGACTTATCCACTCCAGAGGGCATGATCACAAAGTCTTTTGATGCTGTTATTTTTGCCTTGGGAGGAGCCTCCTGGCCGGAAACCGGCTCGGACGCGCAGTGGGTTCCCCTATTCCAGCAACTGGGGATTTCGGTTGCGCCTTTCCAAGCGGCTAACTGTGGTTGGAAGACACGCTGGCATCCGGACATCATTTCCCTTGTGGCTGGAGAACCTCTGAAGAATATCGCGGTTTCTGCAGGGAATATCACGATTCATGGCGAACTCATGATCACATCTTATGGAGTGGAAGGGGGAGCCATCTACCAGTTGGGGCATTCCTTACGATCCATGGCACACCCCCTCCTTTTCATCGATTTGAAGCCCACCTTTTCCACAGAGGAATTAGCCCAGAAAATCTCCTCTTATTCAGGTGATTTCATCAACTCGGCCAAGAAGGCATGGCGTCTTGGAAATGCCGCTCATGCCCTTTTAAGTACCTTGGCTCCCCCTGAAGCTCGTAACGCCCCCCATGCCTTGGCCAGTTTTGCCAAGAGATTACCGATTCCCCTCACCGGCCCGAGACCAATTGCCGAGGCCATTTCCTCAGCCGGTGGTGTCTCGTTTGAGGAATTAAATGACGATCTGATGCTTAAAAATCACCCCGGCCTCTTTGTCACAGGTGAAATGATAGATTGGGAAGCTCCCACGGGCGGATATCTCCTGCAGGGATGCTTCGCAACTGGATTACGGGCAGCTCAAGGTGCCCTGAAGTACCTGTCAGTCATTTCATAGAACACCGACTCTCTGTTTCTTACTGCTCATGGTAATTGTACAGTAACCCACCATCCACAACGAAGGTAGCCCCGGTAACGTAGGAGGCATCATCGGAAGCCAGGAAAGCGGCGAGGCCTGAAACATCATCCGGCTTGCCGAGACGACCAAGCGGGATCTTCGACTCCAGGAGAGCGAGGAGTTGGGGATTGTTCAGCAGGGCGGTATTGATCGGCGTGGCGATGGCTCCCGGAGCAATGTTGTTGACCGTGATCCCGAGGGGGCCGAGTTCGACCGCGAGGTCGCGGCAGAGCATCTTGAGGGCTCCCTTGCTGGCGCAATAGGTGGAGAAGTGAGGGAAAGGGAGTTCCTCGTGCACGGAGCTGATATTGATGACACGTCCGGGACGGTTCGTGGCGCGCAGGTGATTCACAAAATCCTGTGTGATGAAGAAAGTTCCGCGTAGGTTGATCTGGAGGACAAAATCGAAGTCCTTCTCGGTGACATCCCAGAAATCGGCATGTTTCTCGACGCCGGCATTGTTCACGAGGATGTCGATCTTCCCCATCTTCTCGACTCCCTCGGTAATGACACGGCGATCATCCTCCGTGTTGGCAAGATCCCCCTGGATCATATGCACCCTGCGTCCCAGAGCCGTGATGTCCGCGGCTGTCTCCTGCGCGCTCTGTCCGAGGGCACGATCATCGACAATGATATCGGCCCCTTCTTGGGCAAGACGGATGGCGATGGCTTGTCCGATTCCTTGAGCGCTACCGGTGACGAGTGCTACTTTTCCTGCGAGTTTCATAGGTTTTGATTAATAAAATATGCTTCAGCGCGGGCTCCACTCCGTGAGTACAATTAGGAATTACGGTAAGAATTTCACAATCTGCGACTTAATGCACTTCAATGATTACCTGGATGCAAAAGATTATCCTGGAGGACGGGGTTTTCGTTGGCCAAGAGTTCGGCCACCAGTGCAGTCCACCCAGTCTGATGACTGGCTCCGCATCCGCGTCCCGTGTCGCCATGAAAATACTCGTTAAAGAGGACAAGATCCTTCCAGTGAGGGTCGGTCGCATAACGGTTATCACCACCATGGCACGGACGATTTCCTTGGGCGTCGGGGAGAAAGAGTGAAGTGACGCGCTGAGACAGAAGATTTGATGCCTCAGTCAAGTTTACCCAGTTCCCTGAACGCGCCGGGAACTCGACCTTGAAAGTGTCGCCGTAGAATTGCCCGTACATCTTGAGTGAGCGGATGATTAGAAAGTTGATTGGCATCCAGACCGGGCCGCGCCAGTTCGAGTTCCCGCCAAACATCCGGGTTCTACCCTCCCCAGGCTCATAATCCACGGAGTAGACCTCACCATTCACCGTGTAGGTGTAAGGATGATTCTCATGGTATTTTGAAACCGAGCGTATTCCATGCGGTGAAAGAAACTCCTCCTCATCAAACATGTATCGAAGGATGCTTTCCAGGCGTTTTCTGGGAGTCACCGTGAGCAGGTGGAATGCATCAGGTCCCTCGGACACCCCCCCATTCATTTCGATAAGATTGCGACAAAGTTCAGGACGGTTTTTAAGGAACCAATCCAGGCGGTTTTTGTATCCGGGATTAAAATTGCGCATTTCGGGCGTTACGATGCCAGCCGCAAGCATTGGAATTAAGCCGACGATGGATCGTACCTTGATGGGGACGCTCCGATCGTCGAGTTTCAGATGGTCGTAGTAAAATCCATCCTCCTCATCCCAAAGACCGTTGCCCCCGAAGTCGTTAATCGCCTCCACGATACGGGTAAAGTGGGTCAAAAACTTCGTCCCCATGTCGGCATAGACCGGATTTTCCAAGGCAAGTTCCAACGACATCCGCAGCATCAGAAGGCAATAGAATGCCATCCAGGCAGAGCCATCTGCCTGTTTGAGACGACCTCCTGTCGGCAGCGGCTTGGAGCGGTCAAAGACCGAGATGTTATCGAAGCCAAGAAACCCCCCCTCGAAGAGATTGTTTCCATCGCTGTCCTTGCGATTCACCCACCAGTTGAAGTTGAGAAGGAGCTTCTGGAAGATTTTTTCTAAGAAGACCGTATCCCGACGTCCTCTGTTTTTTTCTGAATAGTAAAGCATCACGGCGGCCCAGCCATGAACGGGAGGGTTCACATCCGAGAAGTTCCACTCATAAGCGGGCATCTGGCCGTTAGGATGCGTGTACCATTCACGCAGCAGAAGAATGAGCTGGTCCTTGCAGTAAGGTGCATCGATACGGTTGAGGGCAACTGTGTGGAAAGCAAGGTCCCAGGAGCAGTAATAGGGATATTCCCAAGCGTCGGGCATCGAGAGGACATCCCTGTTGAAAATATTATCCCAATCCTTGTTGCGAAAATCATGACCCGGAGCTGGCGTGGGCTCCGTGGAATCGCCTTTTTGCCATTCCGTTTGGACAAGATTGTAGAACTGTTTTGACCAGAGAAGTCCCGCATAGGCCTGGCGGGCAACCTTCTTTTCCTCCGACGTGAGATCTGGCTTTAAAATCGCAGAGTAGAACTCGTCTGCCTCCTTGATCCTGGTGGCAAAAATATCTTCAAAACTGTCATCCAAGGCCTCACCCACCGTCTCATCTTCCGCAGTAAGTCTCATCCGCAAAATAACGGATTCCCCGGCCGGAATACATAGATTATAGCGGGCTGCGACCTTGGTGCCGAACTTCTCGGGATTAACGGCATCGGACTTTCCATCAATCACCACATCATGAAAGGCATCCTTGAAAAACCTGCGCGCCGACTTGCTTCCGTAGAGGCGCTCGGTGTTGGTCTCGTTATCCGTGAAGAGTAATTCGGGCAATGTGCCGTCGGGCCCTTTCTCAAAAGTCATCACCCCCTCTCCCATGACTGCGTGACTTGTGCCAATAACTCCCGGTCTTAACTGCGAGAGGCGTGGCTCCGTGAGGCACTCCTCTGCGATGTTTCCCCAAGACCAAGTATTCCGATACCAGAGGGTTGGGAGGAAAACGAGATCCGCTTGATCAGGCCCCCTGTTGCTAATGGTAACCTTGATTAGGATATCCTTGATTGATCCTTTGGCATACTCGACCTGAACGTCAAAATAGCGATTCTGATCGAAGACCCCGGTATCGACTAACTCGTATTCCCGCTGGTCCTGGCCCCGCTTGGCATTCACATCAATCAGTTGTTGATAAGGGAATTTCGCCTGGGGGTACTTGTAAAGACCCCGGCAGTAAGAATGCGTCGGGGTTGCATCCAGGTAGTAGTAGAGCTCCTTGACATCCTCTCCATGGTTGCCCTGCGGACCCGAGAGACCGAAGAGACGTTCTTTCAGAATAGGATCTTTTCCATTCCAGAGCGTGAGACCGAAACAAATCCTTCCAAAGCGATCACTCATTCCGAGAATGCCATCCTCTCCCCATCGGTAAACCCGACTGCGTGCCTGATCAAAGGGAAAGGATGTCCAGACATCACCATCACTGGAGTAATCCTCACGAACCGTTCCCCACTGCCGCTCGGAGAGGTAGGTGCCCCAGAGTTTCCAAAAACGCTCGCGACGCGTGTCCTCGCCGAGGCGGATCTCCTCGGCGGTTGGTGAAACAGGATCAGTCTCGGGCATCTCGTTCATGAAGTGATGGAGTTCAGGCACCGACGGGACATTTCAGTCTTTTCCTAAGTCGGTCAAGGGCCGACTGGGAGACGACTTGCTTGAAGGTGATTCGGTCCGCGGGGATGGTCTCCTTCCAAACATCGGTCGCCTCACCCGCTGTCGCCAGGGCGATCCAGACGGTGCCGACGGGTTTCTCCGGAGTACCACCATCCGGCCCCGCAATACCGGTCGTGGCAAGGGCATAGGTGGCCCCGCTTTGATTCAGCAATCCCTGCGCCATGGCACGAACGACCGGTTCACTCACGGCGCCGTGAGCCTCGATCAACTGAGCGGGAACATTCAGCAAGGCGGTCTTTGAGTTGTTGCTGTAAGTGACAAATCCCTCAAGGAATACCTTGGAAGAACCCGGCACGTTGGTGAGACGATTGGCAAGATGGCCCCCAGTGCAGGACTCCGCGGCGGCGAGTGTCGCTCCCTGCTCCGCCAGCAGATGGACAACGATCTCTTCCATGGATTGCTCAATCCCCGAGACAAGATGATCGCCAATCACGGCTAGAAGCGCAGGTTCCACCTGATCGAGAATGTCGGTCGATCCGATCAGGCGGAAATCGACCTCGTTGGGACGAGCGCAGTAACCGACCTCCAGATCGCCCCGGTTGGAGAGTTCCAATCCGATCCTGGCCTCCAGCATCGACTCCCCCATACCGACGACTTTGTAGATCCTACATTCCTGCGAGAGACCGCCGGAATGCTTTGAGGCCAACTCCTTGAGGAGAGGAAGCACATGGGCGGAGGCCATCGGTTGCAATTCGCGAGGAGGCCCGGGTAGAAGGAAAATATGGGGTGACGACCAGGAGATCCCTTCCACGGCAGGCAGATAGAGACCGGGCGCGGTGCCATTGTCATTGGGAAGAACGATTGACCCCTCGGGAGCCATCGCCTGACGCTCCATGCGTGGTTGAAAAGCAAATCCACGGCGTTTGCATCGCTCCTGAATGCGTTCCAGGGTCTCGGGATGAGGGATCATCTTCCTGCCCAAGAGTTCCGCAACCAGTTCCCGGGTGATATCGTCGGTCGTTGGCCCGAGTCCACCGGTCACAATGATGACATCCGTGCGGGAAAAAGCATCCAGGAGAGCGTCACGGATCGGCGCACCATCAGGAACCGTGGTCTGACGGGAAATTCTGAGTCCGATCGGGAAAAGCTGCTGTCCGAACCATGAGAGATGTGCGTCACGGACATTCCCGAGCAAGAGCTCGCTACCGGTGTTCAGCAGTTCGACGCGGAGGCTCACTGCTCGGCCCCCGTCACGATACCGAGCCAGTGGTCGACCATCCCCTTCTGCCAGACAGATTCCTCCATGGCATACGCATGGCCCAGATTGGCAAGCATCCTTGCGATGAGCTCCCTGGAACCGGGGTTCTCCAAATGTTCGTCGCTCAGTTCGATCTTCTGACGAGCAAGGATATCGGCACAGTCGGCAAGGGAGAGGATGCGACCGGAATGAAAAGGGTCGAAATAGGTCTCACCACAACGGGCTATGAAATGACCGGGAAGATTCACTCCGTGGAGAGTAACCCCTGCCCGGGCCGCAACGAACATATAAAGGAGTGTTAGCGTCAAGGGAAGCCCACGGCGACTCTCCATCACGCAGGGCAAGAGAGAATTCTCGTGATTGTAGTAATCGTTGGCATTCCCGTCGAAACCGAGTTCGCCATGCAAGTACCGGGTCAGCACACCGACCGGATCTGAAGCCCCCTCGGAGAGTCGACGGCGAACTTCGCCTCCCCATCCGTTCAGTAGGGCAACACACTCTTCCTGATCGATCCAGGGTATCAAGGCTCCGGCCATCAGCCAGGAAGCCTGCTCCAGAGGGATCTCCTCGTCCTTCAGAAGCCTCTCCAACTCGATTCCTGAGCGCTTGCCCGCAATGGCATGGAGCACCTCCTGAGCATGGGCCGCGACAATTGCAGAGTCGGCATTTACAAGGTCGCGAAGATCCGGCACGACGCTCTCTCCCTTAAGCACCAACTGCTCCTTGACCAGGACGACGGTATCAGGATCATCGTCCCGGAAAAGACGGGCCAGAGCATCACACTGCGTGGACATAGGGATAAGAATGAAACCTGAAAGGTGAAAGCTGAAGCACTAAAACAGCGGTGTATCACGCCGCAACAACGTCCACCTGGGTGATTTCCCCCTCCTCGGTCGTGATCCTCACCGTGGCGGGACGGCAGCAGACGGCACAATCCTCGATCATCTCCACGATCGCATCTTCGGCAGTCTCCACCTGAATGGCATACTCCTCACCACATTGCGGACACTGGATCAGAATCTCCTCAAGCCAATCCATCTGGGGGAAAGGATGAAGTCAGAAGGCTGAATGTTGAAATGGATACAGGGAACATGAAGGCACCTCTTCCAAACACTCGGATTTATATGGCTTATCCAGTGATCTCCAAGCGAGGGGCGTCTCCCCAGAGAGATTCCAGCGCGTAGAGATCACGCCTCTCCTTGTGGAAGATATGGATGATCACACTGCCGTAATCGATGATGACCCACTGGCTGACGGGGAATCCATCCTCGGCGATCGGGCGGAGTCCCGTGGCCTCGCGGACCTTCTCGCGGATCGAGCCGGCTATGGCCTTGAGCTGAGGCTCGGAAGTTCCCGAGACAATCAGGAAAAAATCGGTGAAGGAAGAAATACCTCTCATATCGAGGACAACAACATCCTCAGCCTTCTTATCGAAAGCCCCTTCGGCACAGAGTCTCACGAGAGACTCTTCGGGATCGATCTTCACGACCTTCCTCTCCCTGACCTTTTTCTCCGTCTTGAGGGGAGCGGTTGCCTTGGGCTTCTTAGCTGTGGCCATGGAGGGAGGGGCAGTACGGGTGATGACTCATGATGAAATCATATACCCCCTCGGGCACCATAAAGCGAATGGAAAGCCCCTTCGACATGCGCTCCCTGATTTCCGTCGAGGAGAGGTCGATTCG
>Ga0007854_10002961_pt1 | contig 10401 bp, 9 predicted proteins | sample CryBogCBH12Aug08_FD_60382 | JGI IMG/M metagenome (GOLD analysis project Ga0007854, IMG submission 60382) | Freshwater microbial communities from Crystal Bog, Wisconsin, USA - CBH12Aug08 | ecosystem: Environmental > Aquatic > Freshwater > Lake | place: Crystal Bog, Wisconsin, USA | collected... | reverse complement strand
AGCCAGTATCGATCCGCGCAGCGCGGTGGCCCCCGACGACGAGGCGGCCAGGCCGTCGATCGCCGCGAGCGTCGGTCCGATGCAGGGCGTCCAGCCCACCGCGAAGAAGAGTCCGAGCAGCGCCGCGCCGAGCACCGAGGCGCGGGGCAAGAAGTGCACGCGGCGTTCGCGCTGCAGCCACGACGAGGGCCACCAGCCCGCGAAGAAGCATCCGAGCACGATGGTCACCACGCCGAAGGCGATGGACAGGGGCCGCTGGTGGGACTTCAAGACGTCGCCGAATTGGCCGAAGAGCGCCCCGAAGCTGACGAAGACCGCCGAGAAGCCCAGCACGAAGGCTCCCGCGCCCATCAGGGTGCGTCCCCTTCCACCGCGCCAACCCTCGACGCCGGCCGATCCGCTCAAGAAGGCGAGGTATCCCGGCAGCAGCGGCAAGACGCAGGGCGACACGAAGGAGACCAGTCCCGCGGCGAAGGCCAGGGGAAAGGCGGCCAGGAGCGAGGCGGGCAGCGTGGCTATCACGGAGCGGCCCACCACTGGCCGACCAGGGCGTTGAGCTGCTCGTGACGCGCGACGTTCTCGTGTCGGGCGGGCACCTCGGCCACCACCACGCTCAGTCCGACCCGCGCCAGGGCGCTCTCGATCGCCGCGTCGAGTTGCGCCGTCGTGGTCACGCGCTGCGCGTGGTGACCGAAACCGGCCGCCACGGCCACCAGGTCCAGCTCGCGCGGGGTCGCGAAGAGTCGCTCGAACTCGGACTCGGACAGCTCGCGCGCCTGCGCCAGGAAGGAGAAGATCCCCCCGCCGCGGTTGTCGCTCACCACCAACACGGCGCTGGAGGGCGACCCGGTGCCCTCCACCAGGGCCGAGACGTCGTGGAGCATGGTGACGTCGCCCACCAGGCCGATCGCGCGCGATCCGCTCGCCACCCCGAGGAAGGTCGAGACCACCCCGTCGATGCCGTTGGCGCCGCGGTTGGCGTAGACCGGCGAGGTCCGAGGCGGCGTCCACCATTCGACGTCGCGCACCGGCATCGACGAACCGACGACGAGGGCGCTCTGGCTGCGATTGGCCGCCTCCACCACCCGGCGCGCGACCCGCACCTCGTCGAGCGGACCTTCGTCGAGGGTCCTCAACCCGCGCTCGACGCGGTCGCTCGCCTCACGCCAGTTCCCCACGTAGGCCGCGTCGCCGCGATGGGCGCCGTCGCTGGGGTCGGGGCCACCCGCCACGCGCCGCGTGACGATCGCGTCGGGATCGGCGACCGGTCCCCCGGCGTCGAGCGCCAGGACCGGGACGTCACCCGAGGCCAGTCGCTGGGCGAGGAACTTCGAGGCGGGGATCCCTCCCATGCGCACGACGACGTCGGGGCACAACGAGTCCCAGATGAGGTCGTGACGACACAGTGGATCGGCGTAGGCCAGCGCGCCGCGCGCGGTCGCGTCGCCCACCACCACCCAGTCGCACGCCCAGGCCGCGTCGATCAGCTCCGCGCCGACCCCGGAGCCGACCACGCACAAGACCCGCCGGCCCGCCAGGTCGAGCGCGTCGCGACCCGACCTGGGCGTCGGGTCGTGCACCTCGCTGCGCGGCGCCGGGAGTTCGAGGGCTTCGCCCAACAGCGGCTCGACGAAGGCGGCGTTGAGGTGCACCGGACCGGCCGTGCCCTGGTCGCCGCGGGCCCTGCAGTAGAGACGTTGGGCGAGGGGGCGCCAGGAGGCGGCCGCCTCGAGTCGGGCGACGCCGGGCTCCTCGTAGAGACGCACCTTGGCGCCGAAGAGTTGGTTCTGATCGATGGTCTGGGGCGCGCCCACCCCGTGCAGCTCCGGCGGTCGGTCGGCGGTGAGCACGAGCAGGGGCACGTGCGCCAGGTCGGCTTCGGCGACGGCGGCGTGCAGTTCGGCCGCGGCGGTGCCGCTGGTGACCACGATCGCCACGGGGCGCTGCGTCGCCAGCGCCCGGCCGAGGGCGAAGAAGGCCGCGCTGCGCTCGTCGATGCGCACGTGCAGCGTCAGTGACGCGGCGCGAGAGACGGCCAGGGCCAAGGGAGTGGAGCGCGATCCGGGGCAGACGACCACGTCGCGCAGGCCCCAACGGCACCATTCGTCGACCAGGGTGGCCACGAAGGTCGCCTGCACCGCGCTGGTAGTCGGTACGCTCTGTTGCAATGCCACTCCTCACCCTGGACCGACACGGCTCGGGAAGCCCGCTCGTGTGGCTTCACGGCTTCACCCAGACCCGAAGGTCGGCGCGCCGGTTCCGTTCCATTCTGGCAGGTCGCCACGAGGTGCTGACCCTGGACCTGCCCGGTCACGGTGGGGCCGCCGACCTCGACGCCTCCTTGCCCCACATCGCCGAGCTCGTCCTCGACGCCCTCCCCGAGGGCGAGCTGGCCCTGGGCGGCTACTCCTTCGGCGCGCGCGTCGCCCTGCACGCGGCCCTCCTGGACCCCGGGCGATGCAGCCATCTCCTCCTCCTGGGCGCCTCGCGCGGCATCGCCGACCTCGACGAACGGGCGCAGCGTCGCCGGCGCGACGAAGCCCTCGCCGACCACCTGGAGAACGTCGGCACCGAGGTCTTCTTGAACGAGTGGCTCTCCCAGCCGCTCTTCGCCACCCTCGGCCCTCACGCCGAGGCCGACACCCGCTCCCTCGACGCCGAGGGGCTCGCCGCGAGTCTGCGCAGCGCCGGGACCGGCACCCAGGAGTGGCTCGGCGACTCCCTGGCGGCGGTGTCGACGCCGACGCTCGCCATGGCGGGCGAACTCGACGCCAAGTTCCTGGCCGAGGCCCGGGCCATCGCCGAGGCCGTGCCCCACGGCCGCTTCGTCGCCATCGCCGGGGCCGGACACGCGGCCCACCTCGAGCAGCCCGAGCTGGTCGCGGCCGCGATCGAGGACTTCCTCGTCAGCGCGTGACGAACATCACCACGGCGGTGACGGCGCCGACGGTCCACTGGGCGTAGGAGGACTGCTTGAGCAGCGGCAGCAGTTCGCGGCTCGACTTGGCGGAGAAGGCCAGCTGCAGGGCGGGGATGTACATCGCGAGCGCCACCGCCCCGACGAGGGCCTCTCCCCCGAGGGCCGCGCCGAGCACCGCGGCGGCGACGAAGACGGCGAAGAGCCACGCGCCGCGGCGCCGGCCCAGACGCGCCGCCAGCGTCTTCTTGCCCGCCGCGCGGTCACCGTCGACGTCGCGCAGGTTGTTGGCCTCGAGCAGGGCGCAGGCCATGGAGCCCGTGACCAGTCCCCACCACCAGGCGCCCGCCGGGATGCGCCCGTGTTGGGCGAAGGCGGTGCCGACCGTGGCGACGAAGCCGAAGTAGATCATGACGAAGACCTCGCCGAAGCCGTAGTAGCCGTAGGGCTTGGGACCGCCGGTGTAGAACCACCCGGCGGCGATGGCGCTCGCCCCGATCGGGACGAAGACCCAACTGGTCAGGATGCTCAGGGCCAGTCCCGCCACGGCGGCCAGGGCGAAGAAGGCGAGGGCCGCCCGCTTCACCGCGTTGGCCGGGACCAGTCGAGACGCCGTCAAGCGAAAGGGGCCCACGCGCACCTCGTCGGTGCCGCGCACCCCGTCGGAATAATCATTGGCGTAGTTGGTGCCGATCTGCAGCGCCAGGGCCACCACGAGGCAGAGCAGGCTCGCCGCGACGTTGTAGGGACGCGGGCGGCTGAGCGAAGCGCCAATCACCACGGGCACGGCCGCGGCCGGCAGGGTGCGCACCCGCGCCGCGAGCACCCATCGGCGCAGCGGGCCGGGGTTCATGGACGCTTGGGGAAACGCGAGAAATCGGGCTTGCGGTGCTCGACGAAGGCGTTGCGGCCCTCCTGGCCCTCCTCGGACATGTAGAAGAGCATGGTGGCGTCGCCGGCCAGTTGCTGCACGCCCGCCAGGCCGTCCTCGGCCGCGTTGAAGCCCGCCTTGAGCATGCGCAGGGCCAGCGGCGAGAGGGTCAGGATTTGGCGGCACCACGCCACGGTCTCGGCCTCGAGCTCGTCGAGGGGCACGACGGCGTTGACGAGGCCCCAGTCGAGGGCCTGCGCCGCGTCGTACTGACGGCACAGGAACCAGACCTCCTTGGCCCGCTTGAGGCCGATGCTGTTGGCCAGCAGCGAGGAGCCGTAGCCGCCGTCGAAGGAGCCCACCTTGGGACCGGTCTGGCCGAAGCGGGCGTTGTCGGCGGCCAAGGAGAGGTCGCAGACCAGGTGCAAGATGTGCCCACCGCCAATGGCGTAGCCCGCGATCTGGGCGATGACCGGCTTGGGCAGTCGGCGGATCTGCACCTGCAGGTCGAGCACGTTGAGACGGCCCACGCCGCGCCGCGCGACGTCGTCGTCGCCCATGTAGCCGTCGTTGCCCCGGATCTTCTGGTCCCCGCCCGAACAGAAGGCGTCGGGCCCGGCACCGGTCAAGACGATGACCCCCACTTCGATGTCGTCGCGGGCCCGTTCGAAGGCGTCGGAGAGCTCGAAGAGCGTCTGGGGACGAAAGGCGTTGCGCCGTTCGGGGCGGTTGATGGTGATCCGCGCGATCCCCTCCGCCGTCTCGTAGATGATGTCCTCGTAGTCGCCCAGGGTCTGCCACGCGGGCAGGGGCAGACCGCGGAAGTCGTCCACGGGGTCGTGCGGGGAACCAGAAATCACTGTCGTTGCCATGGTCCCACGCTATCGCCCTCGCCCCTCGCCCCCTCGCCCGTTTCGCCGCGCGGGACGTAGAGTTCCTTCGTGGCTTCGCTCCTCGCCCTCGATTTCGACCTCGGCCCCGAGCTGGCGTCGGCGGTACGCGACTGCGTCGACGCTCAGCAGGCCTTCTGCGTGCTCGACCGACGCCTCGCGCCCTCGCGCCGCGAACACGAGCTCGCGGCGCTCGGCGCCACCCACCGCCGCGACGCGTCGGGAACGCGGCGCCTCGAGGGGGGCCTGGAGGTGCCCGAGGGCATCGGGGTCGTCATGTTGACCTCGGGGTCGAGTGGAACGCCCAAGGCCGCCATGTTGACGTGGGACGCGCTGCGCGCGAGCGCCGAGCTCACGAGCGCCGCTCTCGACCGGGGGCGCGGCGCTCGCTGGCTGGCCTGTCTGCCGGCCAATCACATCGGCGGACTGGCGGTCGTGTTGCGCGCGGCCTTCGGGCACGGCGCACTCGTCTGGGGTGACCCCCACGACCTGTCGACGGGTCCGACGCTTGGCGCGACCCACGTGGCCGTGGTGCGGGCACAACTGCACCGTTTCGACCTGTCGGGCTACGACCTGGTCCTGCTCGGCGGCGCCCGCCCGCCCGGTGAGGTGCCCGCCAACGTCGTGACCACCTGGGGCATGACCGAGACGGGTTCGGGCGTGGTCTACGACGGCCGAGCGCTGCCGGGCGTCGAGCTCGCCATCGTCGAGGGCGAGTTGGTGTTGCGCAGCCCCACCCTCTTCAGCGCCTACCGCTCCTCACCGCGACCACGCGTCACCGGTCCCGACGGGACCTCCGACTGGTTCCCCACCGGCGACGCCGCCACGATCACCGAGGGCCGCCTGCGGGTTCGCGGGAGAATCGGCTACGTGATCAACAGCGGCGGTGAGAAGGTCTGGCCCGACGACCTCGAGGCGGCCCTCTCCTCGGTGCCGGGCGTCACGGACGTCGCCGTGACGGGCTTGGAGGACCAGGAATGGGGCGAACGCGTCGTCGCCCTCGTGGTGAGCGACGCCCCCCTCGACGAGGCGCTGCGCGCCACCGCGGCCGAGCGCATCGGGCCCTGGGCCAAGCCCCGCGAGGTCCACTACGTGCAGCAAATTCCCCGCACCGCCAACGGAAAGATCCGCCGCGACGCGCTGGCGCGCATCGCGGCGGATCTCGCCACGGAGTAAGGATCTAGCGGACGAGGGTGCTGCCGCGACGGGCCACCGAGTCGATGGTGACCGCGGCGAGCAGGACGAGCGCGGTGGCGATGTACTGCTGGGGCGCACCGAGCTGGATCAGGGCCATGCCGTTGTAGATCGTCGCGATCACGAAGCCACCGATCAGCGCGTGCACCATCTTGCCGCGCCCGCCGAAGAGGCTGGTGCCACCGATGACCGCCGAGGCCACCGCGTACAGCACGAGCGTTCCGCCGTTGATGGAGTCGTTGGCGCCGTTGAGGTTGGACGCGTAGACCAGTCCGGCGATGCCCGAGATGAGGCCCGTCATCATGAAGGCCATGAGGCGGTAGCGGTTCACCGCGACGCCGGCGCGACGCGCCGCCTCGGCGTTGCCGCCGATGGCGTAGATGTAGCGTCCGGGCTTGGTCTTGTTCAAGATGAAGGTGCAGATCCCCAAGACGGCGCCCACGAGCAGCACGGCGTAGGGCATGCCCTTGATCGGCGTGAACTTGCCGCGGTTGGAGTTGAAGATCCAGATCAAAAGGCCACCGGCGATGCTCAGGCCCGCGATGCGCAACGCCAAGAGCGCCATCGGCACCGATTCCAGACCGCGCGCCGCACGGTTGGCGTTGCGACGGATGAGGGTGACGGCGAGGGCCAGCACGGTACCCACGACGAAGATCCACGTGAAGGTGGTCGAGAGGTCCGCGTAGACGATGTCGTAGAGAAAGCCGCCATGGATGGAGATGGCGCCGCCGGTGCCCTGGCTATCGATGATCCACAGGACCAGGCCCTCGAGGCCCAGTTGTCCGGCCAGCGTCACGATGAACGACGGCAGACGGAGTCCGATGACCAGGAATCCCCATAACGCGCCGAAGAAGGTGGTCACGACGAGCGAGAGGCCGACGGCGAAGTACCACGCCCAGTGGAACTGGGTGTCGGTCAAAATGACGGAGATGCCCCCGGCGAGGCCGGCGTTGAAACCGGCGGACAGGTCGATCTCGCCCAACAGCAGGAGCCAGACCTCGGCGATGCCGAGCAGGACGAAGATGGTCGCCTGCACCATGAGGTTGGAGAGGTTGCCGACGGACAAGAAGACCGAGGAGCGGATCTGGAAATACGCCCCCAGGGCGATGAGCCCGACGACGATGGGGATCATCCCGCTGTCGCCGCGGCGGAAGCGCGTCATCATCAGACGCAAGACGTTGGCGTTGCTCGGCGTGGTGCGTACTTCGGTGTTCGTCTCGGTGGACACGAGGTAGGAACCTTTCAGTTCGAAGAGGCGGCGGCGGAGACGCGATCGGACCGACCGGTCGTGATCATCTCCACTGCGCTGTTACGGTCGTAATTGGCGATGGGGCCGTGGCTGACGAGAGTACCGAGGTACATGACCGCGATCCGATCGGCCACCGAGAACACATCGTTGAGGTTGTGCGAGATCACCAGGACGGCGATGCCCTTCGACGACAGCGTGCGGATGAGCTCCAGCACCTGGGCCGTCTGGGAGACGCCCAACGCGGCGGTGGGTTCGTCGAGGATCACGAGCTTGGACTCGCGCATCACGGCGCGCGCGACCGCGACCGCCTGACGCTGGCCGCCCGAGAGCGACCCGACCACTTGGCGCACCGACTTGACCGTCGACACCGAGAGGTCCGCGAGGGTCTGCTTGGTCGTGATCTCCATGGAGATCTCGTCCAGGAGGCCCGCCTTGGTGTCCTCGCGACCGAGGTACATGTTCTGGACGATGTCGAGGTTGTCGCAGAGCGCGAGGTCCTGGTACACGGTGGCGATCCCGAGGTGCGAGGCGTCACGCGGCGTGTGCACGTGGACTTCCTTGCCCTGCCAGTACATCGTGCCGCTACTCGGCGCCCAGATGCCCGAGATCGTCTTGATGAGGGTCGACTTTCCCGCACCGTTGTCACCGATCAAGGCGGTGACCTGTCCGGCCGGGATGTCGAGGTCCACGTGCTGCAGAGCCTGCACGGCACCGAAACTCTTGGTGATGTCGCGCAGGCTCAGCAGCATGGGTGCTGAAGGATCCACCCCCGAGCCATTCGGCCCAGAAAGTCCAGAATCGGACGAGGTGAGGTTCATGTTCTCGGGGGTGGTCTCCATCAGCGGTGACTACTTGATGCCGTACTTCGCGCAGTCAGCCTTGTAGGTCGGCTGCGGCAGGCCCTTCACCGTCGGCGCCGCGTTGGTGCACAGCTGCGACGGGATGATGACGTGGTCCTTGATGACGGTCTTCTCAATGAGGTTAGGCGTCACCCAGGTCGGGGTCAGCAACACCGACTTGACGTGCTTCAGGCTCTTGATCAGCGCAGCCGAGTCCGGCGTGGTGCCGTTGACGAGGCCGGCCGGCGGGGTAACGCCAGCGCGCAGGTAGATGCCCAGAGCAGCCGCGGCCTGAGCCTCAAGCCAGATCGGCTTGTAGACGGTGCCGCACTGGTAGCCCGAGATCACGTTCTGGAAACCAGGCAGCGAAGCGTCCTGGCCGGTGAACGGGAAGGTGTTGGGCTTAAGGCCCTGGCTCTGCAGGTAGCCGATGATCGGCACGGCGTTGGCGTCGTTCGGCGTCAACACGGCGTTGATGCTCGAGTCCTTGGTGTAGGCACCCTGGAAGTCGGTCAGCGCGACGCTGGCGGTCCAGGTACCGGTGCCCTCGAAGGTCAACTTGTAGCCAGAAGCCTTCATGACGGCGTTGTAGCCCTTGGAGAACAACGTGGCGTTGTTGTCCGTGGGCGCACCGGCCATCACGTACACGTTCGGGTTGCTCACGTGCCAGGCCTTGATGCAGGCGACCTCACCCTGACCGATCAAGGTGCCGACCGCGACGTTGTTGAAGGAGACGTAGTAGCTACGCGCTCCACCCAAGGTCAGACGGTCGTAGTCGACCACCTTCACGCCGCGAGCCAAGGCGTAGGCCTCGATGATCGCACCGGTGGTGGAGTCCAGCGGGTCCAGCAAGAGGACCTTGGCACCCTTGGCGATGTCCGCCTGGGCGTCGGTCAGCTGCGTGGTGTCGCTGCCCTGCGCGTTCTGCACGATGTACTGGCTCGCGGTCATGCCGGCAGCCTTGAAGGCGGCCTTCAGGTACGGAGCGTCGAACTCGGTGTAACGGGCGGACGAAGCGGTGTCGGGCAGGATCACGGCGATGGAGCCGGTGCCCTTGGCGACAACACTCTTGAGGTACTTCATGGTGCTGAAGTTCGTGTTGAACGTGGAGTCCGACACGGTGGCCTTAGCGGTGCTCGCACCACTTACGGCGGGCAACATGGCGGCAGCGATGCTACCCACCAGGGTGACCGACGCAAGGATCCTTGCAGTCTTGAAATTCATCTCCCCAACTCTTTTCTGACACCCGAAGGTGTCTCTCGGTTTTTTTGCTTTTACTGCAGACGCCGCAACTCTCTCAAGCCACGGCCAGGAAAAGATAACACTTCCCGTAATGAAACATACTGAAAGTGACCGATTGTTTCACGGAATTGTCACCTGCTTTGGGGCGTTCACCAGCCCGTTTTCCTCCGCCGGTCGCGGAGTGTGCAGTTGTACTGAAACGCCGCGGTGGATCAGGTGTTCAGACCGGTGATGGTGCCGAGCAGGCTCTCCACCGTGAACTCCGAGGTCGGGGCGTCCTTGACCACGCGCCCCAGGCGTAGCACGATGATGCGGTCGGTGACCTCGAGCACGTGCGGCAGTGTGTGGGAGATAAACAGTACGCACAGTCCCGCGTCGCGAGCCGCCTTGATGACCTTTAGCACTTCTAGGGACTGGCGGGCCCCCAAGTGGTTGGTGGGCTCGTCGAGCACGATGACGTGCTGGGCCCACATGACGGCCCGTCCGATGGCCACGGCCTGACGCTGGCCACCCGAGAGCTCCGAGACGGTGCGCTTCGAGGGGGGCACGGAGATGCCGACCTTCTCGAGCTCCTCGAGGGCCCGGCGCTCCATGGCGCGCTGGTTCAAGAAGCCGAACTTGCCCCACACTCCCCCGCGCTTCACCTCGCGACCGAGGAAGACGTTGGAGCCAATCGTCAGGTCCGGCGCGAGGCCCGAATCCTGGTAGAGGGTCTCGATGCCGTTCACCATCGAGTCGTGGGGGGACTTCCAACGGCGCACCTGCCCGTCGACCAGCAGCTCGCCCTTGTCCGCGGGGTGCACCCCCGAGATCGTCTTGATGAGCGTCGACTTGCCGGCGCCGTTGTCGCCCACGAGACCGATGACCTCGCCGGCGTAGGCCTTGAAGCTCACGTCGGTGAGCGCCTCGACGGAAGCGTAGGACTTCGAGATGTTGCGTAGCTCCAGGATGGGGCTCTTCTCGTTGGTCACTTTCGACTCCTAGAGGCAGTGGTGCGCAGGGCCTGCAGTCCGGCGGCGACCGCGATGATGGCGCCCACGACGACCTGGTTCCAGGTCGGCGCCACGTTGATGAAGATCAGCCCGTCACCCACCACGGTCAAGATGGCGCAGCCGAGGAGCGTGCCGACGGCGTTGCCCGAACCGCCCGTCAGGGCGACCCCGCCGATGACGACGCAGGCGATGGCCTCGAGGTTGGAG
>Ga0007854_10002954_pt1 | contig 10425 bp, 13 predicted proteins | sample CryBogCBH12Aug08_FD_60382 | JGI IMG/M metagenome (GOLD analysis project Ga0007854, IMG submission 60382) | Freshwater microbial communities from Crystal Bog, Wisconsin, USA - CBH12Aug08 | ecosystem: Environmental > Aquatic > Freshwater > Lake | place: Crystal Bog, Wisconsin, USA | collected... | reverse complement strand
TGAAGTTAATTGGTTATACGTTGATTGCGTAGGGTTTCCAGATGTTGGAATAACATTGTTAATAATTGGAAATTGCCCTAAAGCAGTCGTTTCGCTTGGAATAACGTCCACAGCAGCATAAGGAGGTGCAATATTTTGATCCACCAAATAAGATGGATACATTGGGAAAAATTGATTCAAAGTAAGCCAAATTGGTAGGCTATTTGAAACAATTACGCTTTGAGCATCAAAATCGGTCATCGTATCAATGATCTGAGTATCCATAATGGAATACAAAGAGCTACCACGATAATGATACAAATCAGCCTGTTTATAGTAGTTATCCCTACTATTGAACGAAAATTTCAACCCTTGATATTCAGCTACATATATAAATTGAGGATTTATTGCATTAAAGTCTGTAATTGATTGAGTGGCTGTAAAAATAATGTTGTTAAAAGCAGGTTGCCTATCTTCCAACATTTGTACATTAGTGTTGAAATGGAAAGAACCAGTAACAGTTATTTGTTTTTTAGGTATTTCTGGAGGCAAATTATCAGGTAACAGCTTGTTATATTGCGACGCATTATAAATTGCAGAATCTGTTAAAAGACTAGCATTTACCCAAAAAACATATCCATCTAAAGGCAATACAAGTTTTACATAAAGGGTAAAAGTAACTTCTTGGTTTAAAGATATAGTTTCAACGCCTTGCGCTAAACCTGCTCCTAATTCTGTTTTACCAAGAGATTCGCCAAGAGTAGCCATTATTCAATCCAAGTCAACAAAGAGGCTTCCATAGTGCCTGTATCTTGAAAAGAAGGTCGTCTAGGACCATGTTTTAGTTTAAGCCTACGATTTGTACCCTTTAAAGCCGCACCAGTTGGAACTCCGGGAACTACTCCAGCTAACTTTTCTAAGTCTATAAAATCCTGAAAATCTTTGGTAATTTTATCTATAAAGTGAATTTGCTTAGGAGCAACGTCAAATTTAAGCATATTTTCCATTTCACCTTCAATATAGGTTTCTAGGTGAATTGCTATGCTATCGGCTTCAATTTCAGCAAATTTAGAAAATAAACTGTATTTTTCTTCCATCCAAGTCGCTACTTGAAATGTATTAGCCGAACTATCAAGTTCAGGAACTACATTTACGCCAAGACATAGCTTCAAGTTAAGCCCCAAAGAGTTCCAAGCGATTGCATATAACCCAAAGCTGTTCTTCCGTATGGGTCTTTAAGCCTTTGTAGATCAATTAAAGAAAGGTTTGATAACCCTTGCCCTACAGTAAGACTTTGGCTTGTAGAAACATCCGATGCCGAATTAATTACTCCAGCAACAAAACTATCTACCCCAAATTTTGCCCTTGCTTCAGCCCAAAATGTTTGACCTCTAATATCTTGCTGAAATTGAATTAATAGACTTCCACCGAAGTTATATACAGTTAAAGTATATATATCAGGTAGTGAATTGGCATAATCATACGGAACTAAATCAAGCGCAACTACAAAAGCATAGTTCCAGCCCGGATCAGTTGGGGACATGGCTGTAGTAGGAATACCCATAGCCCATTGCGCCCAAGCTATAAATCCGTCTAATGTTGGAGGGGATACAATAGGATCAGCCATAATTAATCCATTAAGTTAATACTTGAAGTGTAACAAAAAACCACCATAAGGTGGTCTTTTTTATGATTTACGAGGTCTGCCTTTTCGGGGCGCAACGCCTTCTCTTGATACTTCAATGGTTTGTTGGAACTTTTGCTCATTATCACCAGCATTTTTCCGTTCTTCAACCACTTCAATTTCAAGACCTGAAGTTTGTTTTAAACCCATTTCTTGCGCTTTAGTAGATAAAATTCCATCTGCGGCGGCGGCAGTAATGTTTCTTGCATTTTGCGCCCTATCAATGGCTTCTTGATCTTTTTGGGTAAAACCATTTTCAATGGCTGATACGTTTAATGGCTTATCAATACGATAAGCAATTCCACCAAAGCCTTTTCCTACCTTTGAAACCTCCATCATGCCGTAAACCTCATGTTGTTTAATAATATGAGAAATACGATCTGGGCTACCATCAATCTCTGTTTGCGTACCAGAACGCAGTTTACGCATAAAAGGTTGTGGATTTTCTAAATCCATCCAAGTGAAATTGAATTCCTGTTTACTGCAATTAGCTATATAAAGTTTCATATTAAATCTCCCGATAAGGGTGAGGGGATGATGATGCGAGCCTTTTTTAAGGACTCCACCCCCTCATATAAAGCATCTCGGCATCACACGAGGTTATTAAACTATAACAAAAAAACCACCCTAAGGTGGCTTTTCTGATTATTTCTCAATTATGCAAATGCGGCTGACAAAATTGAAATTGCTTCTGGGCGAATACCCCAACCTGAAGTACTACGCATAGTGTAGAGGGTAGTAATACCACCATCAGCAATAGGAGTAGGGATTTCAGTAGGAGCAGACACATCAGTCAACATCAATGTAGTTGCAGTTTGATTTGGTGTCAAAGTAGCAAATACGTTGGTATTGATAGCGTTATTAGCTTTAGGAATGTTTAATTCTGGAGCAACTAGAAGAATCGCATCAGTACCACCAGCACCTTGACCAATTAATGTGTCATCAGCGGCAAAACTAACATCATCCCCACCTGCCCAAGAAGCAACAGTTTCTACCAAACCAGCGGCAGTTTCAACACCAGCACCGATTCTTTGGAACTGTGTTAAAGACACAACACCAGAATAAGAGATTTGGCTAATGAAACGCTGTGGAGCTAGGAAAACTAAACGGAGTGGCTGACCAATCTGCAAAGTTTGTACCTTTAAAGCACCAATCATGTTCAACATATATTGAGCAAGCTGACCAGAATCCCAGTTAGCATATCCAGTATTGCCGTTTGAATCAGCACCTAATACTTGAGTAGTTGCACCAGCAGTATTGAGTAGTCCTTCTCCGTTGGCTGGATTAAAGCCATAAAGAAGTGAATTACGCATTTGCTGTGCAATACCTTGACGAGCCGCTAAACGCATGGCATGTGGAAGTGCATAACCCCAAGCACCAGTAGCCGCTTGATCGAAGTTATCATACTGGGCACGAGTTTGTAAGCGATAAGTCGCTGTACTCATCATGCTAGGGATAACAGAAGCACTTGGCAACTGATTAACTGTGGATTGGTTAGCCGATACTTGAGTTGTAACCTGAATCTTTTTTGCGTAAACATAAAGATCAGCTTCGCCAAGGCGAGGCATTGGGTTCTCAGTAGCGAGGGTTGTGAACGCACCTGAAGCCAAACTGTATTGCATAATCAGTTCAGGCATCATGTGATGCGGATTTACTGTTACAAATGAGGGTGCAAAGCCTGACATAGTAATATTCCTTTATTAAATTAGCACAAGTGCTACATTTTGGTTGTAAACCCAGTTTGCATTATTTGTTCCTGAATTATAGGAAACAGTTTTATTGCCACTGGTGCTAATTTGCAATACCTTAACAGGCAAAGCTGGTTGAGTACCTGGTTGAGTAGTAGTAACCCAATTATTTGTGTAATCAAAATAAACAGTAGTGCTAATCAATTCGCCATCAATGCCCAAAGAAGCTGGATTAAGGATAAGTGGAATACGAGCACCGCTACCAAAACGGTAGAAATTTACAGACATACCGGGCGAATACAAAGGAGCATTAGATTGTGGAGTTGTAATTCCACCAAATGCTTGATTGAATACGCAAATACCTGTTGGTACGTTAGTTGCATCTGCCGCTAATACTGTTGATCCAAGAGTATTAGTTCCGGGTTGGACATTACCTAAAGAACCAGTTTGTCCTGCGGTTGAAAACTCTTGAATAGGCAAACCACCCCAAACTGGGAGAGTTGCCTCAGTTGAAAGAACACCGCCAGCTAGTTGAAACTTAACTGCTGGATCGTCTTGTGCATCACCTTGAGTAAAACCAGCAGAGTTGGTATTAAATAGACCAGCCGCATTGGTAGTTACCATTGGTTGTAGAGAAATTTGTGCAGACATGATTTATTCCTTATCGCTTGTTGTTGTTAAGGTTAAATTCTTTAACACGCATAGCTGGAACTTTGAAAGCATCCATCCATCCGAATCCACCTTTGAATTTACTAATCATACGACCAGCACGATCTTTTTCGTGAAGCTCAATCTCTTGATCGGCGGCGTACATAGTTGGTGATTTAGCGGCTACCAAAGCATCAGCATAAATCTGCTTTTCAGCGATATTTAGTAACATTGCATCTTTGATAGCAGACAAGTTTACTTCTTTATACGCATCACTATGAGCCTGTAAACCTCTAGCCATACGCTTGCGATAAGACATAAGGTTTTCGCCTTTTAATGGGCGTGATGCAGATTTGCCAAAAGCGGCATATACAGAATCAGCTTTTGCTTGAGCATCAGCCATAGAGGCTTCATCTTCATCAGCTTTTTTGGCTTCTTCTTCTAAATCTTCATCAGATTTGGCTTCTTCTTCTTCAGCCGCATCAAATTTCATTTCTCCTGCTGGCATTTCAATCTTGCCTTCAGAATCAGATTTTTCGACAGGTTCAGCTTTTTCAGCTTCATCTTTTTTCTTATCAGCCGCAGAAACTAATGGTGGAGCAGGTAAATCTTTCTCCATACTATCCATGCGAGCAGATAAACTATTAATATTCGTATTCAAGCCTTTTACAGCTTGCAGAATATCCGCTAGTACATCACCATTGGCATCTGCCTTTGGCTCAAGTTTGTTTTCAGTCATATCAGACACCTCTTGGTTATTTAAAAGAACTCCTGTGGCATCGCCACCCTTATCCCACACCCCCTTAGAACCTCTAGCTTTTGTAACAATAGCTATATGATCCAAAAGAAATGGGACACCTTCAATCAAAAGCGGTTGCCCGTTCTCAGTAGTAAGTGTAGTGTTTCCAGCAGTATTGTCAAATACTACTGAAGGCGAGGTAGATATTTCACCCTCGCAAATCTCGGTAACGGCTGATTGATCGTAAATTTTAGCAATCCCCCAAACCTCATCGCCTTTAATATATGGCAACATAATTGATCCAACGGCACGATTTTTGAATTCTTCTGTATTTAATACAGCTGAATCTGGATGATCCATAATGACCATCAAACCATTGCAACGCTTTAAAAACTCGTCATTTAAATACAATTCTGGATCACGCCATACATGCTCTCCGATTGCAGAACGGAAAGCTAACCCAGTTCCAGTAATGCGAATAGCCAAAAGCATAACATTTGCATATAACTGGGGGCTTGGTAATAGTCCTTTAGACATAGATTCTGCTATATCTGTTTCGGTTTCCACGCCTAAAGCATCTTCTTTAATGCAATTGGGTTTTACCATCTTTTCGATAAGATCAATATCTTCTAGTTCATCAGGATGATCGTCTTTTTTAATGCAATTAGGATCTACCATTTTTTCAATGAGCTTAATATCTTCAGGCTCATCTGGATGTTCGTCAGGCTTAATATCGCAATCTACTGGAGCTTCACAATCATCTGGAGTACTCAATAATGTAGGTTCTGCGGGTATATCTTCGGTATTATCGGCTTTTAATATCTCGCCTAAAACTAATTCATTTAGCCAAGTATCCATCTCAGCATCGGTAAATTCTTTACCTACTGACTGTGGAATACCTACTTTTTTAGCAAATTCTGGGTTATGCGCTACTGCTCGCATAAGTCTTTCCTGTTTTTCGCTAACTGCTGGCATAAATATCCTACTTAATTTTTGATGATTGTAACTCTGCTTTACCTTTTTGTGTAAGCATATCTTCAGGTAATTGCCTTAAATTGTATAAATATACATAATTGCATCGGCAATAAACTTCTTCACCCGGTCTAGTAATTTCATCAGTATACCCATTTATTGGTTTTATTAATCCTTTTTCTGAAGCCCAGTTATTTCGTATTAAATAAACCTTATCGGCTCTTTCCTTGTGTTCTTCCCTGTAATGGTAATTAGGCTGTTTCCAATGGCTATGCCATTCCCCTGCTATAGCTCCATTATCAACGGCAACGATATTATTAATGTTATCTATCAGCTTATGGGTTTGGTCAATAATTACCCTGCGTTGCTCAAAAGGCATTTTGGCAATAGATTTACGGATATTTTGCTTTTCTTTTACCTTATCTACGGCTTTTGAACCGCCTTTGGGTATAGATGTAGCCCACCCTTGAAAGCGTTGCAATACTTCTTCTATGTTCTTATTTCGGTTTAATTTTATTAAATCAGCAGAAGCCATAATCCGTCTATCCAACTCAGCCCTGAGTTTTGGCTTTAATCTGGATACATCAAATGCGGATACTGACTTAATACCGCCACGCTGTACTAATCTGGTAAATGCCTGATTTAAAGCCTTTTCCATCTCTCGTTGCATCTGAGATTCAGGCATCATAGCCCTATTTGCCGCATCTTTTAGCTTTTTAAGCCAATCATCGACACGCTTTTTACTATCAAAGCCATGTTTGATAAAGTCATTGATTGCGGAGGTAAGAACCTCGAAAAAGGTCATACTTACCTAGAATTCGGTTCTTTTTCTTCAGGGAGTGCGCCCTGTGGGGGTTCGTAATCAGCTATTTGTTCAGTATCCAATTGCAAGGTGCTTTGGAACATATCAGGCATTTCATTTAAATTGTCTTGCGCCCATTGGATAGCTAAAGCTCTATTGTATGGATCAATAACAGGTAATATTGTCCGAAGAATCTCAGTAAGTCCTTTGAGCTTGATTTCCTCAGTTTTAACCTTTTCTGATTCTGGTTCTTCTAATAGACTTTCCCATTGGGCTTTGAAAGCATCTTTCCATTCATAAAAGGCTTGTTCATAGGTCTTTTTCTTATAAACATCTGGATATTCCTTTTTGATAGATTCAAAGAATTCCTTATTCCAAGCCCTGTGCATAACGATCTTGTCGAAGAATACAAATAAGCTGTGCATATCTTCACGAATACCATCTATATATTGAACAATAGCTTTTGAATCTTCAGTACCTTCACCAAAACCATTAGTAAATGCTTCATCTTTAATCAATAAAGCTGGAACATCCGCCGCCGCCGCAATATTGGCAATGATATTGTTTCTAGCGGTAGTCATGGCTGTATCGGTATTGCTCATATTAATAGATTCAATTGCTTCTTCAACATCAATACTTAATACATTACCTGTTCCGCCTTCTTGCAAATATGTACGCTTAATACCAGCCGCCATTTGCATAGCCCTGTTAACAATAGAACCTGCTGGTTTTTGTTTAGCAATTAATAATCCAGCTTTAAATGTTACTAAGTCATCGGTAATCATTGACTGAATAAAAGACTTTAATGGATATAACGCCCTAAGAAATACAGAACGACCTGTAAATCCAAACGCAGAAGATTGATATGATAAATATATTGGGGTGTTATTAAATACCACTACAGAACGGCTTGGATGGTATGGCTGTCCTGAAGCTGTTGCATAAGGTAATGGCTTTTGGAAGTCAGGAGCATTAGGATTCTGATTGGTAACAATTGATCCTGCTAGGTTTAATGGATCAAGCTGGTTAAAGTAAAGCTCTAAATCAGGTAGTGTCCAAGGATCAATGGTTTCATTTGTAGGAATATATGAACCATCTGATTTTTTACCGCCATAAACAATTGCCGCCGCACCATAAGCTCTTTTGATATATGAAATATCTCTTATGTGATTGGTAGCACCTATTTTTTCCCATTCTTTTTGAAACGCATCAATAAGCATTTCTTTCGGTTGACAATCAATAGTTAATACTCTAGGCTTAGAAAGAGCTAACATAATAGGCTTTTCTACTAACTTTCCGCCTAATGGATGATATTCCCATAGAGTTTTACAAAGTCCGTATCCAGCATCAGAACCGGGCTGAATATCGCCAGATTCAAGAATTTCCATTAATTGAGAGCCGACCTGTGTGCTGGTAATATTAATATAAGACATAGTTATCCCTAGTATCCTGCTCCGTTGCCAACGCCAATAGCAATACTATAAACAAAAGCATCCAATAAGTCATCGCTTCTTTTATGAGCATCTTTATCGCCTATGCGAAATTGAGCTAATTGTTGCAATAAATGATTCCGAGTTGCGCCTTTAAAACTGACTGTTTTATCGTATGCAAACTCAGTAATCTTCATCTTTTCTTGTGTAAAGTACCCTGAAACGCTGATTGCTCTTTCGTCTTTGCCTTTTGCAGTTAATCCGCTTTCAATGGCTTTGACATTCCAACCTTTGTTAAATCCCTGTTGTAACAGAATAGATCCAGCCGCAGCATCTTCAATCCAAGCACCTAGACTTCCAGCCCTTGCGCTTGTTTGAACCGCTAAATCTTCTAATCGTTGAAACACACTTGGCATCCAGTTTTCAAGCATAGCACCATCAATTTGAATAATGTCCCAATCAAGGATTATTAGCTCTTGACCATAGAATTTGTTAGTACCCACATACACAATAGCAGTTCCATCATGTTCTTGACCGCCTTTAACGGCTGTATCAATAACTGCATAAACACCATCTATTTTAGTTGGAAATGGTAATGGTTTTTTATCAATTAATAATTTATCAATACTAAAAAATGCTGATCCTGACCAATCTATGAATTCAGCTAGATATTCTTGCTGGAACACCAAAGGATGATTTAACAGCCTTTCCTTCTCTAATTCATCCTGTGGAACATAGGGATTTGTAATGGTTGGAGCATGGAAAGAGGTAAAACCCATTTCTGGGTTATTACATATCTTATAAAAGAAATTATCTGGATCAACGCCTTTAGGTGTGGAGAATACCCATGCCTTACCCTTAGTAGTCAACATTGTGGGTTTTATGGACTTTTGCCAAATATCTAACATTTGCGGGGTTTTGGTAAACGCCGCTTCATCTATCAATACATAGTCATACTCAAATCCACGCCCTGCAAGCTCATTATCATTTAACCGCCAAAAGTCTACTGTTCCACCTTTTTTGGTTCTGATTCGGATATTTTTGTTTTTATAAGCAACAACAGGTTTGAGCATTTCATAGATATGATCGTATGGTTCGCCAAGCTGTTTATATTCTGGAGCAAATACCCCTACGCTATAGCCTTTATTTGCCGCACTAGCCGCAATAGTTTCCAATAACCTAGTCTTACCCCATCTTCTACCGCAACGCACTACATTTAACTGACTACGCTGGTTAAATACATCCACTTGACCACTATGCAGTTTTGGAATAGCAATTTGGATTTCCATTAATCTGGTAACCCACCAGTAACAGTCACATTAATGTTTTCATTGCTTGCAACATCTGGTTCTTTCCATCCAGCCCTGCGACTAAGCCAAAAAGTCATACAAGTATTATCCGATTGCAAAGCCTTTTGATATAACCGAGTAGCTACTTGGACATTAGCATCTATGCGCCCTACTTCAATATCATCTTTGTAATACTTTCTAAGGGTGTCATCACTAATGCCCATTTTAGTAGCTATATCATCTTGGCTAACATTCATAGCCGCAAGCATCCTGACAAATTCTTTATCTCTTTCAGAAGGTCTATGAGATTTACGACCTCTGGTTTCCTCTTTAAACTTGCCCTGTTTAATCAATAGCTTCTTAACTTGATCGGGAGTTCTTCTTTTTATCTTAGGTCTAGGTGTTTTTGTGGTCATAAGCACTAAAAAAAATTAGGATTTTTTAATTTCCTTTTGTATATCAATAAGTTACAGAACAATAAAACTATGCAGTTTTTTTGAATTTCTATAGATACCACTATATTTCTATATGAATCAATAACTTACATAGTTTTACTGAATACGATTACCTAAATATACACCTTTTTCCACTTCTATCCACTTATAACCTAAAGATTCTTGTATTAGCTCTAATAAGCCTTCTTCTGTTGTTTCGTATTTTCTTTCAAAGGCTTTTCTGCCCATCCCATGTATTCCAGTATCTCCTCTATGGTGTTCTCTACAGAGAGGGATTGCGGGACTATCGGCTCTTGATCTTGTTCTTCTAATGTGATGTATCTCGGATGGTGTTCCTTCTCCGTATCCAAGCTGGAAGCAGAGAATACAGCCAAATCGTGCCATGCGATCATACAGTTCCTTTTCAGCTTTTTTCATTTTTATCGTATTCCCTAATGAATTGCTCTATTTTTCTGAACTTTTTTAGAAAACTGATAAATCGGTTTGGTATCGGTGATTTGTTTTTGATTGTATATAAGACATAAATATCTTTTTCAGGTATTTCATTCATAGTGCTCAAAGCTGTTAAATGCTTTTTCTAGCTTTAATAGCTCTAATTGGAAGTATTGTTCCTTAATTAAATGAGCCGCTTCCCGAATGTGTTTCCAATTAACTGTACCGGGTTTAAGCAATTCTTCGGCTAATTCTAAAGGTGTCATCTGGATTTATAGATTTCGTTTCTATCTACATTAAATGTTTC
>Ga0007854_10002952_pt1 | contig 10435 bp, 13 predicted proteins | sample CryBogCBH12Aug08_FD_60382 | JGI IMG/M metagenome (GOLD analysis project Ga0007854, IMG submission 60382) | Freshwater microbial communities from Crystal Bog, Wisconsin, USA - CBH12Aug08 | ecosystem: Environmental > Aquatic > Freshwater > Lake | place: Crystal Bog, Wisconsin, USA | collected... | reverse complement strand
GGGGCGCATACGCCGAGCACTTTTCCGGCGGCGTCTCAAATTGTCGGCCTAATTTGGGAATAGGCTGCAAAAAATTTTAACCGATTCGACTTCGTTTCATTTCAACTTTTCAACAGCGCGGCCAAGTCCAGTTCCCGCGTGAACATCGCCAGTTCGCCGGCGGGCGTGCGCGGCCATTCGGCGGCGGGACGGTCGCGGTAGAGTTCCACGCCGTTGCCGTCGGGGTCGCGCAAATAAACCGCCTCGCTCACGCCGTGGTCAGCCGCGCCGTCCAGTTCCCCGCCCGCCGCCAGCACGCGGCGCACGGCGTCCGCCAGCGTCGCGCGGTCGGGATACAAAATCGCGACGTGATACAGCCCGGTGCTGCGCGGCGGCGGCGGCGAACCGCCTTTGCTCTCCCAAGTGTTCAAACCGATATGATGATGATAGCCGCCCGCCGAAATGAACGCGGCCGACGCGCCAAATTTCTGCTGCAATTCAAAGCCGAGCACGCCGCAGTAAAATTGCAGCGCGCGTTCGAGGTCGGCGACTTTCAGGTGGACGTGGCCGATGGTGACGCGCGGGTCAATGGGCTTGAATTTCGTTTCCATGGCGGGAGGATAATTCAAACAGCGATGGAAGGCGAACGCATCTGCTTGCGCCAGCGGCGTTCGAGCCGCTAACCTTTCGCCATGATCACCGACACGCTTGGGCTTGGCCATCGTTACGCCAGTTTGCATCCGCGCTTCGCCGCCGCGTTTGATTTTTTGCAGAAGCTGCCCGCCGACCAGCCGCTGGGCCGCTTCGAAATTGACGGCGACAATTGCTTCGCGCTAACGCAAAGCTACACAACCAAGCCGGCGGCGGATGGGAAATTTGAGTCGCACGAGAAATACATCGACATTCAGTTCATCCAAGCCGGCCAGGAAACTTTGCTGTGGACGCCGCGAGCGTCTCTGAAAGTCACACAGCCTTACAACGCGGAAAAGGACGTGGCATTTTACGCCATGCCAGCGCGAACGACGGCGGTGAATCTGGTCGCGGGTGAATTCGCAATTTTCTTTCCCGAAGACGGCCACGCGCCGGGCATTGAATACGTCAGCCCAATGACCGTCCGCAAGGTTGTCATCAAAATCCGCGCCTGAATTTTTCTCCGCGCCGCATCAGCGCGGAGAAAATTGCCAGCGGTCCGCCGGTTCCATCACCGAGCGCGGGCCGGTTCCATTTAACCACGCCAGCGCCTCGGCATCGCCGCGCAGATACGCGTCCCAAAACGCCGTGGACAGCGCGAGGATAACGCGGTGATGGTTTGGGTTGCGCGGCTCCCGGTCGCCGGGCAACGCGCGGTCGGTGAAGACGGAATGCTCCGCCTTGTCCAGCACGACCTCATATTTTGGCGCACTGTGCAGCGCGGGATAAACTTCCAGACGAGATTTCAAGCTTTGACCACCGATCGGCACGACATCCTTCGTGCCCGTCATCAGCAACCAGGGAATTTTCACCGAGACAAATGCCTTGTCCGCGCTCGTGCCTTTCGGCGTGCCGGGGCTGAACGCAATCGCCGCCGTGATGCGCGGGTCGGTGAGCTTCGTGCCTTCAATCGGCAACGTCTCGCCGCTCACGGCTTCGGTCGTCACCGCGCCAAAGGAATGGCCGGACATCCCGATCTTCGCCAAGTCCAGCCGGCCGGAAATCGGATCGCTTTTGTCTGCGTTCCAATGCGTCAAGTCATCCAGCACGGCGGGAATATCATCCGCGCGCAGCATGAAATTATCCAGCGAGGCGGCCTTCCGCATCGCGTGCATCCGAAACAGCCACGCCGTGTTTTTCCAAACCGAATCGTCGCTGCCGGGATGCTGCACGAACACGGCCACATAACCGCGCGCCGCCCACTGCTCGCCGAGAAACGCGCTGCCGAAACGGTTGCCGCCGAGGCCGTGGCTGAACAGCACGACCGGCGCGGGCGCGGAATTCGTCGGCAAATAAATCAGCACGGGAATATCGCGGTCGCGTTTCGCGTCGTGGATGACGCGGTCAATTTTCTGCGCGTGGAAATCCGGCGGCACGGCCAGCGGATCGTAGTTCGCCGCGCCCGCTGCGGACGTGAAGAGCGACAGCGCAAAAGCGAAGAATTTCAGACCAAACGTAAATTGCATTTTCATATTTTGCCAGACGCCGGCGGGCGACGGAATGTTACCCAAGTTCGGATTGTGTCGCGGCGCGAAAAATTGTTATCCTGATTCTTTATGAGCAAACCGACCACTTGTCCGATGTGCGAGATGAACGAGATTTTGGAGCATCCCGAAAAATGGGAATGCGTCACCTGCGGCCACGAATGGCCGCGCGAAGCCGCGCCGGATGCGCCCGACGCGCCGCGCGTGGTCAAGGACGCGCACGGCAACATTCTCGCCGACGGCGATTGCGTTGTGCTCATCAAAGATTTGAAACTCGGCGGTTCGGCGGTGCTCAAGGGCGGCTCGAAGTCCCGGCCCATCCGGCTGGTGGACGGCGACCATGAGATTGACTGCAAGGTGGACGGCATCGGTGTGCGCCTCAAGGCGTGCTTCGTGAAAAAGGCGTGAGCGCACAAACGCGCGACAATCATTTACAATCAACGGCCAGCGGCGCATGATGACCGTGCTGGCGGGGAAACAGTCATCCCGCCAATCAGTAAAACTCGGTTAACAAAACTAAAATACTATGGCAGCCAAAGCTAAAGCCAAAAAACCCGCACCGAAGAAAAAAGTCGCAGCCAAGAAAAAGAAGTAACTTCAAGCTGCCGCTCCCGCGGCTTCCACCCGGGAGCGGCAGGCTTTTCCCATGAAATTACGCCAGGGCCAGATTTGGAAATGCGGCGACGAATACGTCCGCATCGTGCATCTGGAACGCCTTGAAGTCGGTTACAAGTCCGCGTCAAATCTCAAGTTCTCCGACGGCCAGCACGAGCACACCAGCAAAAAAGATTTCTGCCGCCTGCTCAAAGGCGCGACGCTCGTCTCCCCGCTCCCGCCGGAAAATTCCTCAACGCCGCCAGCGCGAACGGCCTGAACGCGGCGCGCTGCTGGGAAATTGCCGTTCGTTGCCACCCTCACGATTACCGCTCGCCGGCTGCGGCTCCGGACGCGATTGCCTACCCTGCTGCGGATGGCGCGACTGCCCCGGACGCGGCGGTTGTCCCTGCCGTTGCTGGCGATTCTGATTCTGACCGCGCGAAAAATGGCGTCCCTCTTCCATCGGATTGTAGGGCGGCGCGGCGGCGGTGTAATTAAATCCCTCCGCTTTTTTCCGCACGATGCCGCGCCCGATGAAGCGTTCCAGCGCGCGCAATTCGGCGTGATCCTCGTTCGTCACGAAGCTGATCGCGTCGCCAATTTGATTCGCGCGACCGGTGCGACCGATGCGGTGGACGTAATCCTCGACGTGCATCGGGAAATCATAATTCACGACGTGCGAAATGCCGTCCACGTCAATACCGCGTGCCGCGATGTCCGTCGCGACGAGCACGCGCACGGCACCGGACTTGAAATCCTGTAGCGCGCGCAAACGCTGGTTCTGCGAACGGTTCGAGTGCAGCGTGGCGCAGCGGATGCCCTTTTGTTCGAGCTGCCGCGCGACGCGGTCCGCCGCGTGCTTCATGCGCGAAAATATCAGGACCATTTCCATTTTCGGATCCTGCAACAAATGTTGCAGCAGCGCGGGCTTCAAATGTTTCGGCACTTCATAGACGAACTGCGTGACGGTCTCGGCGGGATTTGCGCGGCGGCCGATTTGAATAATTTTCGGCGCGTGCTGAAATTCGTGCGTGAGCGATTCGATCTCCTTCGAGAGCGTCGCGGAGAACATCAGCGTCTGCCGCACTTTCGGCAACTGCTGCACGATGCGGCGGATGTCCGGCAGAAAACCCATGTCCAGCATCCGGTCAGCCTCGTCGAGCACGAGATATTTCAACTGCGAAAAGTCCGCCGCGCGCTGGCCGATCAAATCCAGCAGGCGCCCCGGACACGCGACGACGACATCCGTGCCCGACCGCAGCGCGCGGATCTGCGGCTGTTCGCCGACGCCGCCGAACACCGTGGCGACCGTGAGCGGCAGATGTTTCGCGTAGGCGCGGATATTTTCCTCGATCTGCACGACGAGTTCGCGCGTCGGCGCGATGACCAAAACCTTGGTGCCGCGCCGTTGTCCCGGCGGTTGCTGCGCGAGCTTGGTGAGCATCGGCAGCGTGAACGCCGCCGTCTTGCCGGTGCCCGTCTGCGCGATGCCGATGAGGTCGTGGCCCGCGATGATCGGCGGGATGGCGGCGGTTTGGATCGGCGTCGGCTCGGTGTAACCGGCTTCCGTGACCGCCCGCAGGATTTTGGCATCAAGGCCAAGAACGCTGAATGACATAAAGGTTCAATATAACAGAAGCAAAGACGATAGCAGCAACTAACTTGGCCGTGGTCAACCGGGGGAAAATTCCTTAACTTCGCCGCGGTGAAATCCGATTTGCCAGATCATTACGCCACGCTCGGCCTGCACCGGGACTGCACCGACGCGCAGATTCGCAACGCCTACCGGCTGCTCGCCAAGCAGCAGCATCCCGATGTGAACGGCGGCTCACCCGCCGCCGTCGCGCAGACACAAGCGCTGAACGCCGCGTATGAAATCTTGAGCGACTCGGAAAGCCGCCGTGAATACGACCGCGAACTCGCATCCCGCCAAAAGCCAGCCACCGCTTCGCGTGCCAGCAAGGCGATGCTCAACGTCGCCAAGGAAGTTCACCTGCGCATCGAAGAATTTCTGCGCGGCACACGATTGGAAGTCCGCGTGAACGAACCCAGCCACGCCGACGGCGCGGAAATCTACGAACTCAACGTGCCGCCGGAGACCGCGCCCGGCACGCGCTTCAAGCTGTCGCGTGCTGGCGGCGGCTTTGTGACCGTGCGGGTCAAGGCGCGGCCGGATTTCCGTTTCAAGGTGCGCGGGTCGGATTTGCGCTGCGACTTGAAAATTAATTTCCAGCGCGCCCAGCAAGGCGGCACCGAATCCGTGCGCAGCATGACGGGAAATTTTCTCCGCATCACCATCCCCGCGAAAGTCGCCCGCGGCGAAATCATCCGCCTCCCGAACGAAGGCCTGCCCAAACCGCGCGGCGGACGCGGTGATTTGCTGGTGCGCATCCTCTACACGCCCGACGTGCAGATCCGGCGCGTGTTCCGCCGCTGACGACGACCCGCCAACCGCAAGGCTTACTTGACCTGTGTATCCGTCGTCGTCGTCGTCGTGGGACTGTGGTAGGTGGTGTCCTGCGTCGTCGTGGTCGTTTTGTGGGTTTCATCCGAAGCGCAGCCGGAGATGAGCGCAAGGGCGACGATGGCGAGACAGGAGGTAATAATTTTTTTCATATAGGTTGTTTGATGTTTGATGAACAAGCCATGATGCCTTCCTCGATTGATTCCGGGCTATGGGGTCTAACCCTACCTGAACCCCGCGGCAGCCGCGACTGCGGAAATCTTGTTGCGACGATCTGAACGCGCCTGAAATGCAGATCTGGCGCGTCTGCCAGCGAATCGTTCCGCACAAATTTCTCGTCTGGCACGCCGATTCGTCCCAGACTCTGGCATCATGAACCTCCGTTATATTTTGCACGCGTCGCTCATCGGCGTCGTGACGCTCGCCGCCTTCACCGTTTCATTCCGCGCGGACGCGGAGGATGATTCTGCGCCGCAATATTACGAGCTGCGCGTTTACACCACCAAGTCCGCCGCGCAGCAGGGGCGCATCAATGATTACTGGCAACAGGCCGCCGTGCCGGCCTACAACCGCCTCGGCTGCCAGCCCGTCGGCGTGTTCACCGAGCTGAAAGATTCCGAGACGAATAATATTTACGTCTTCATCCCGCACGCCTCGGCGTCCGCGTTTGCCGCCGCGCCCGCGCAGCTCGCCGCCGATGCGGCGTTCCAGAAAGCCGGCGCCGAATTTCTCAACGCACCCAAGACCAACGCCGCCTACGAAGGTTTTCAAACGTCCTTGCTCGTGGCGTTCGACGGCATGCAGCGGCTCAACCTCCCGCCGCCGGACAAAAAGCCGAACGTCTTTGAACTCCGCACCTACGTCAGTTCGAGCGAAGCGAAGGGATTAAACAAAATCAAAATGTTCGAGAGCGGCGAGATTAGCGTGATGAAGGAAGTCGGCCTCGCGCCGATTTTTTACGGGCGCACGCTCACCGGTCCGGTGATGCCCAGCCTCGTTTATATGACGTGCGGCGAAGATCTGGACGCACATAAGAAACATTGGTCGGCGTTCGGAGCGGCACCGGTGTGGAAACAGTTGCAGGCCGACCCGCAATTCAAGGACAACATGACCACCGCCATCAAGGCCATTCTCAAACGCACGGCGGCCTCGCAGTTCTGAACACGCCGCCGTGCGCGTCAGGGCAGTTCCAGATTCAGGTAGTCATACATCACATGGGCGTCCGCCGAGATGGCCCGCTCCAAGGCGAGCGTGAGGATGTTTTCGCCGAGCTTCAACCGGCTCGTCGGGATGGCCAGATATTCCACGCAATACTTGGCATGAATGCCCTCGCGCAGCAGCGCGTCGCCGCCTTGCACCGACGGGCTGACTTGGGCGAACGGTTTGGCCTCGCCATTCACGAACACACTGATCCGCGCCCGCTGCGCGCTGGCGATGGCGAGCGTCAAGGTCGCCGTGCCCGGCGGCACGTTGGTGAGATTGAAATGAATCCGCCATTTCCACGGCGCGGCGGCGGGCTTGCCGTCAGTGCGGTATTGCGCCTGCGCATAATTCCAATCCGTCGCCCAGTCGCTCCGGCCGACGACGTAATCCAGCGGATTGGAAAACTCGTTGCCGAACTTATCCCACAGATAACCGTGAAAATAATTGGTGCCGTGCCGGTATTCCCGAGCGGTGCGGTCCGGCACGCCGATTTCCCACGCGAGGCTTCGGCCTGGGTGCGGCACGTTCCAAACGACCTCGCCAAGCTGGTTGGTCTGGCCGGCGGTGACCACGACCGCCGGTTTTGAATATTCCCCAACGGCACCGGTTATGAAACTGGAAAACGTGTAGCGGCCGGGCCGCACGTTGGGAATGGTGAAGTTCCCCTGCGCGTCGGCCTTCACCCAATACTCGTAATGCTTCGATTCGAATTGCCAGTTGCCGGACGGCGGCGGCTGGGACACGCCCACCCACGCGTTCGCGCCGGTGAGCTTCGGCTTCAACGCATCCTGCACCACCAGCCTCCCGCTGAGGGCACCGCGCTGGCCGGCCAAGGGATACGCCGGCTGATTGACGAGCCAGGCGTAAGGCCAAGCAGCTGATTCCGCCTGCGCCTGCGCCCGGGCGTCGGCCCAGCAGGCGTCGCCGCCGGCAGGATTGGCGTTGCAATAAAGCAGGAACGGCCCGTATAACTTTTGCCACGCTTCGCCCGCCGCCACGCTCACGCCCGGCCCGTTGTAATGATCCATCCCGAAATGCAAATGGTTGATGCCCGCCGCCGCATTCAAATCCTGCTTCATCGGGCCGTCGTTGAAATACTCATGGCTGCCCAGCACGATCCAGCCGCCGATTTTGTTGCGGTCGCTCGCGTGACCCCAGCAGCCGAGGTCCCAATACTCCGCGTTGAAATCATATTTGCAATCGTATTGCCCCGCCATGACGCCGGTGGTGAGCTGGGTGATTTCCTTGATGGGCGTCCGCTGGGCGTGCTGGTAATCGTAGCTGTTGGGCATCTGCCAGTGGCGCAAATCATCCACGTAGATGTTTTCCAGCAGATCATCCGACAACTTCCAGACGATGCGCCATTCGCCGACGCCCGTCGCGGGATAATTCGCCGGGTGCGTCAGCAGCGCATACGAATACAAGCCGGTCGCACCGCGCCGCAAAACATAATGCACCTCGATGTCGAACGCCTGCGCCTGCCGGCTCCAGTAACTTTTGAAGCCCACGTCCACCATGTCCGGCGTCGCCACCTTCACCGTGCACACGCAATGCGACGGCTGCCGGTAATGGTCGCCGCCGTCCATGCTGTAATAGATTTCCCGCGCCATTTCCTGACCGCGAAAGCGCAGCGACGGCAGCGCCGCGTTGGCCTTGGTGATGGTCGCCGTGAGCAGGCCATTGGCGAGCACCACGCGTGCGCCCAAATCCTTGAACGTCACAGCCGATCCGGTCGTGCCGCCGCCGGGGACATTGGCCAGCAATGATCCGCTGCCCAGCCACACCAGCAGCCAGACCGTAGGAATAAAACGGCGGCGAAAATATGGCATCATCTGCACACAAACATTTCCCAACCGGCGAAAGATACCGGACATTGCCGCCGACACCCTTGCGAGCGCTGGAAGTTTCCAAGGAAACATTGCCGGTAAGACATCAACCCTCATGGAAATTAATAATTTCAGTCCAATTACCACGCCAAAACCTCCTAGGCCAGCAGAAACAACGGACGTTTAACATTGCTATGTCACCGTCGCGCGCTGACCCTAGAGCATGAGCAAAAGCCTCCAACAACATGGGTTCAAGGAAATCTACAAGCAACTTCGCTTCGCGATGAAGAACAGCGGTCTGGAAACCATCCAGGTTCTCGTCACTCGGCGCGCGGGAAAATTCCGATTCGCTTTCACCGGCTCGGCCGAACAGGTCGTGAAGGCGGAAGCGATTCTCGCCGCCTGGGCCTGATTTTTTCCGTCCTTGTTATGCCTGCGCAGGCGCACCGGAAAATTTTCCGCGGGCGGATGATGTCTTGCGTCTGGCATTTACAATCACCGCTCCATCCCGCACCCTGCGACTGCCTTCGGAGAAAATTCCATGCCGCAGGCCAGTCAACCGCAGAACCAAATAAATAGTTATGGGCGACAAATCCCCGAAAGCCAACCAGAAGAAATCCGGCCAGAAAAACGCGCAGGCCAACAGCGCCAACCAGAAGAAAAACGCGGCCATCGCCGCCAAGTCCGCCGCCGGCAAGAAGAAGTAAGCGAACCGCTCCTGCCTGATTCTTCTGATGCCAGCATCAGGAGAGTCAGGAGAGTCCAGCCGGTGGCGCCTTGCCCGCCACCCATGCCGCCCCGCCGGGGCTGGGGAATTTTTGGTTTGGGTTTCTACAAAGATGGCGCGCCTACGGCGCTGGGAAAATCTACATCACGGTGAATTGAGTAGTCGAAAAATGCCAGGCTGATTTGCAAACTGATCCTGAACATATTTCAATTCTGGCGCTTTCATTCCCTTAAATCCAGTTTTGTAGCGTTCCCCGTTATCAAGTTCTAATACACAATCAAGATCACGCCAGCCTGGGATAGTAAAAACACAACCGCCACCAAATGGACCGTTCCAAGTTTTTGGTTCACCGTTTGACGGTGGGCCTTCAATTGCTAAAAACTTCTTAACTCTAGTTGCACGTCGTTTGTAAGCATCAATCGCAAGTTGGTGAAGGTAACTGGCAAGAATTTTGGCGTGTTTTAATTTAACATCAACCACCTCCACCGGCAGAGATTTTGATTGGCAAGAAGATGCTCCCCAGATTTTTGAAAGATTTTCAAAACTCGAACGGAACTCATCATCAAGAATTGAATCGGTGCAATGAAAAAGCTGCATTGTCATTTTTCTGCGCCCTTTGGAGAAAGGCCAAATAATTACCAACGGTCTTGCTGATATTTCACACCACCGTTCAAATAATCTATGTCGCGTTTCGAATCGGGAAGTCGCATTTAGGTATCCACAAACCTTATAAATTTCAATCTGCTGTTCCGTTGGCAACATTTTGAACATATTGCTTGGAATAAAATCATTCAGTTATTTGACAGACGCCAATTCCATTTCCGCTTCACAACTTTCTTTTCCGCAGCCGCACCCAGTTTCTTCCTGATCGCTGAAATCGTGGCTGTCCCAGTTCGGGTCGAGGCCGAGGTCTTTGAGCATCTGGAGATCTTTTTCGACGGGCTGGTTCAGCGTGGTGAGATAATTGCCCACCATCAGCGCGCTCGCGCCGGCCATGAAGATCATGCTTTGCGCGTCGCGCAGGTTCACGGTGCGGCCGCCGGCGATCATGATTTCCTGTCGCGGCAAAATGAACCGGAAGCACGCGATAGTCTTCAAAATTTCCATGACGGGCAGCGGCTCGTTCTTGGCGAACGGCGTGCCGGGAATCGGATTGAGAATGTTCACGGGCACGACGTTCGCGCCGATGGCTTTCAATTCAAACGCGAGGTCGCAGCGGTCGGCGCGCGTCTCGCCCATGCCGATGATACCGCCAGAACAAATCTTTATGCCGGCCTTTTTTAGATAGCCGATGGTCTCCAGCCGGTCGTCGAACGTATGAGTGGTGCAGGTGTTCGGGAAAAAGTTGCGCGAGCTTTCGAGGTTGTGGCCGTAACATTCGAGGCCGGCTTCCTTGAGGCGGTTGGCGACTTCCTGTTTCTTGATGATGCCGAGCGAGGCGTCGGGGCGCGTCTTGCCGCCGGCC
>Ga0007854_10002951_pt1 | contig 10437 bp, 8 predicted proteins | sample CryBogCBH12Aug08_FD_60382 | JGI IMG/M metagenome (GOLD analysis project Ga0007854, IMG submission 60382) | Freshwater microbial communities from Crystal Bog, Wisconsin, USA - CBH12Aug08 | ecosystem: Environmental > Aquatic > Freshwater > Lake | place: Crystal Bog, Wisconsin, USA | collected... | reverse complement strand
GGGGTGATGACTAACTTCGCGGCCATTCAGCCCTAATTTTCAAATTGTTTCATTGAATTTTTGCGATTTCGGCAGACACATTTTTTCTTTCTTTGCCGGTGAAACACTTTGAAATACACTTCCGCGCAACGCGCGCGCAACATGCAGATTATGCACTGGATTTGTTTAACAAAATTTGATGCCGCCACGAAGGCGGTCGTGAAAACGCCTCTGGGACGCCGCCGGACGTGCGATCTGCTGTTGCCACGCCTGCTGTCGGGGCAGCTAAACCTCAAGGAGAACTGAGCGATGAATTCAAAGTCAGATTTTTCGCCGCTTAAGCAGATACCAATTATCGAGGTAGCGAAAAGACTGGGGATTCAGGTTCGCGGAACGAAGGCGATGTGCTTCAGTGGGCATGACAAGGCATCGCCGAGCTTATCATTCCTCAAAAGCCGTAACACTTGGCGATGCTTTGGCGCATGTGGCAAGCACGGCGACGGCATCACTTTGGTCATGGAGAAGGCACAGGTGGATTTCAAATCTGCCCTTGAATGGTTTGCCCGGAACTTTGCCGTGGATGTCACCCGGCAATTTCGCGGTCAGTCGCGGCGAGGTCGCGTGGTAAGAGCCAAGAAGGCTGTCGTTTTTCAACCGGCGATACCGGAACAACAGGAGTTCACCACCGACCCCGAGCTTTACGAGTGGCTGATCGGCAAGTGCGCCTCCGTTTCCAGCCCAGCCGGAGTCACCTACCTTAATGAGCACGGCATCTCGCTGGAAAGTGCTACGCGTTTCAATATCCGTGAACTGCGCGACCCGGCGCGCGCGTTTCGCAAGCTCGTCGAAAAGTGGGGCGGGACGCGCGTTTACCGCAGCGGGGCTGCGTGGGGAAAGGATGGGCATCCAGACCGCTTAGTCTGGAAATCACACGCGCTGTTGTTTCCTTTCTACGATGAGGGAGTCGTCAAATACATCCAAGCCCGGATGTTTGAGGGAGAGCCGAAATTCCTCAATCCGCGTGGTGTTCCCAAGCCGCTGTTCAACGTGGACAGGCTTCAGAAACTGAAGCCGGGACAGTTAATCCATCTCTGCGAGGGCGTTCCTGACGCCATCGCGGTCGAGTCGCACGGACTAGCCGCAGTCGGCATTTTAGGCGCAACATCATTTCGTGCTGACTGGGTTGACCGTTTCCTAAAGTTCAAAGTGGTCGTGCTCGGCGACGGTGACGCCGCAGGAGCAAAGTTTGCGAAGGACATTTCCACGTTCTTCATGGAGCGCGGCAAAGCAGTGCAGTGCAAACCCCTGCCCAAAGGCAAGGATGTGGCGGATGTGCTCGCGCAAGGAAGGATGCCCAAATGAGTTTTCTGGACGATGTAACAGTCCCAGCAAGTCCGGCGGCAACTGTGGTTTGACGGTGAGACCACGGACTTTCATGGACACCGCTTGACGGATGCGCCGATGGGCTTCGGTCAAAGCCTCGGCGCGACCGGTGATGTTTTCCTTGATGGCGGAGTCGAGTTTTTCCCAGCCCGCGAGCGCAGCAGAAACCAGTTCGCTTTTCTCCGCGTCTCCGAGATTGGCGTCGGCTTGGGCTTGTTCAAGCAGCGTGAGGACTTCGTCGCCGGCCAGCCAGACGGGTTTGTCCGCCGCGCCAGTGTGGCCGACGACCAGCACTTCCTCGGCGAGAACCGACGTGCGGTCGGGTTGCTCGATAAGGAAACGCAACCGCAACAAATAGAGGTGGGTCAGTCGGGAGACAGCGCGGGTGCGCATCGCGCCGCAACGCGAAGCGCGGGCGGTTGCACCCTTGGTGAGCGCTTCCTCCATGAGAAATTGTGCGAGCGTGGCGACGAACCGGTGATTGCGCCCCAAGTATTCCGCGCCCTCCGGCGTGGGTGAATGGAAACTTACAAACCAATGGCCGGTCTTGGTGACCGGCAGCGCGGCGGTGATAGCGGTAGGCAGACTGGCGCGAGCCTCCGGGCTGACGATGACGCGGAAAATGTTCGGGCGGCGGTCCTCGGTGATTTGCACGCCAAGCCGCTGGGCCGCGCTTAAGACAAACAGCCGGACGGCATCGGGGTCCCCTAAAACGGCGTCGGTCGCTTCAAGTTCCTGGCGCACTTCATCGGGTTTCAAGGCGCGCTGGGCAAAACGGGTGCGGTTTTCCCGCTCCCGCGCCACGTCGAGATCCCAGCTCCGGTGCAACGCGGCGACTTCGGGAATTTCCAAGCCGAGTTCCATCTGCGGAATGGCTTCCTCCACCGTGCGGCCACGGAAAAACAGGGCCTTCAGCACGGCCTGCGTTACCGACTCGCTTTCCTCCGGGACGGGCACGTGGGTGCCAAGCGCCTGATGAATTTCGCGGGCCTTGTTGAGCAGAACGCGAATCACAACGCCGTCAACGGGATTATCCGGGCTGAAGTAGCGGATGGTTTTGACTGTCTTGGACAATGTCTGGCCGAAACGATCCACGCGGCCCTCGCGCTGCTCCAAGCGATTGGGATTCCACGGCAGGTCGTAATGCAGCGCGGCGTTGAAGGCGTTTTGCAAATTGATGCCTTCGCTCAAGCAATCGGTGGCGACGAGGACGCGACGTTTTTCCTGCGTAAGTTCGGCGACCTTGGCGCGGCGCTCGTCGTCGCTCAACATCCCGGTGATGGACGCGACGCGGACATCGGCAAACTCGCGGCTCAAGGCGCGTTGCAAGCCCTCGGCAACATAATCGGCGGTGGCGATGTAACGGCACCAGACGATGGGATAAAATCCTTCGCGGAGCAGGCCGGCGACCAGCTTGGCGCAACCGGCGAGCTTGGTATCGTCCGGCGTGAGGGCGATGGACGCGGCAAGCCGGGAGAGTTCGCGGAGCTTGCGGCGGTCGGTTTCCGGCAAGGTTTGTTCCGCCGATTCGACCGGCGGGGTGGGCTGGCTGTCGTCGGTCTGCTCGTTGGACGATTCAAAAATGTTCGGGCTGAAATCGGCTTCCTCTTCCGACTCAGGCAAGGCACCGTCACGACGGTCCAAGGCGGCGATGGCTGCCGCCGGGCTAGACATGACGCAACGGAGCAACGCGAGCGCGGCCCAATAGCGCACGCGCTGCTGGCGTTTGCCGAGCGATTGACCGCCGCGCACGAGTTCGGTGCAAAATTCGTAGGTCTCTTGAAACAGTTTTCCGTATTTGTCAGACAGGGGATAATGCTCGTCGGACGGCACACGCTTGGGAAAACAACTTTCGGCTTCCCAATCTTTTTCGATGTCCTTGCGCGTGCGCTGGACGAAGTGCCGGGCGAGTTCGATGCGCTGGTTTTCCGTGAGTGCCGTGATTTCGTAACCGGCAAATTCCGGCCGGAGCAGCGCGAGCAGCGAGCTGAATGCCTCCGGGACGCCGCTGTGCGGCGTGGCCGTCAATAAAACCATGTGGCGCGTCGGCTCGGCGGCGAGGTCTTTTAGCAGTTCGTGGCGCTGGTGCTGGTTGCTGGTGCTGCCGACGGCGGACGCCGCGCCATGCGCCTCGTCCACGATGACGAAGTCGGGGCAATGCTGGATGAAGTTGTCGCGCTTCCGGTCGCCCTTCACGAAATCAATGCTGACGACTTGGATCGGGTAGTAGCTGAAGATGCTGCCCGCGCCGGCGGGAATGCGCCGCTCAAGTTGGCTGACCGTGCCGGACCGGATAACAACGGCGTCGAGATTAAATTTCTCGCTGAGTTCCTTTTGCCATTGTTCGCATAGATAGGGCGGGCAAAGGACGCAGAGGTTTTTGAGTTCGCCGCGATCCAGCAACTCGCGGACGATGAGCAACCCCTCGACAGTCTTGCCGACGCCAACGTCATCGGCGATGAGCATCCGAATCGTGTCGAGGCGCAAAGCCATGAGCAGCGGCACAAACTGGTAGGTGCGCGGGCGGATGGACACACGGCCAAGCGACCGGAGCGGCGTTGCGCCTTCGCGCAAGGTGAGCCGCGCCGCCTGCCAGAGCAGGTGCGCACCCGCGACGTTGGACAGGTCGCCGGAGTTTGGCGGGGGGAATTTTGCGGAATTGACGCGCTCTTCGGGGAACGAGTAACCGATCAAATCGGTCAATCCCTTGTGAATCGCAACGACTTCGTCGGTCGCGCCTGTCAAAGGCCGGAGCAGCAAAAGATTTTCCTGGTCGCTCGGCAGGAGCACCCATTCGCGTTCGCGGCATTTGACGATGGAACCCGGAGTCATGGTGTGGCGGCGGCGTCTTTTTCCAATTGGGTGATCCAGCGCATGAGCGGTGAGAAGCGTAGAGCGTGGCTGATTTTAGACAATCGCAAAATCTTCGACCACCTTCAAAATGTTACGGAAGCCATGCCTTGCTCACGACTGTCCACCGTGCTGGTGACGCAGCAGTGCGGCCTCGACGCTCGGCCAGTGAAACAGGACGCGCCGCCCGCACAACCGCACGCAGGGGATTTTGCCGGACGTTCGCCAGTTGAACAACGTGCGGCGGCTGATTGGCAATCGTGCCAGCAATTGTTTTTCATCAATGAAGCCCAACTCGCAAGCCGTTGTCTGGTTTTGTTCGGCGCGAGTGTCAGCGTTCCGAATGTTCGCGCTGGCAGCCGGCATGACGCGCAAAGAATCTTTTTGCTCACTGTTCATAGGTCCGATCTCCTACTCATCGTAGTTAAGGATTCTACCCGGAGCAGAACTGGTGCATCGTGTAATCTTTACACAAAATGTGGCGGCGAATCTTGGGCGTAACCAGGAGAGTTTTACAGCGGCACGCAAGGCCGATTCGGGCGGCAAAATGAGTTTTCAAGCCGCCAGCAACGGATGGCCAAAATGTTCACCATGATCTTGCCGTTGCAGTCGCAAAGCCGGCCATGTTTCTGCCGATTTCCATTCAACGGGTTTGCATCCGCAAAATGAAAAACAATCTCTGAAATGCAGTAGAAGCCGAACCCCTTAACCGATTAAGGATTCTGTGCGACGCTCATTGCGTTGCCAAAGTTGCGTCACTTGCTGCGTTTGGTGCGCACTTTGACGCCAACCCAAATGCGGCGTCCGGTGTTGCGTTCGATGCCGCGCATGATGCGCAATTTTGTTGCACACTTTGTTGCCAAGTCTAGTGCCACGTCATTCGTTGCGTATGCCGCCAACTGATTTCCGGCGATTATCCGTTGGAATGTCCGATGGATTGTCAGCACATTGGCCAGGACAAATTTGCGTTTTGTCTGGGCGCTCGAATGCAAAGCCGATTGTATGTCGCGGTTCGGCGCGTCAATGTCTTGCTCGCCTCAACCGGCTGCGCTCCACATTGCACTCGCCGCCCGGCTCCGGGAATTTTGCCTCTATGATTCTGCGCCCGGAGCATTGCGTCGCGAAGATGATGGCGAAATGACGAACGCGACTTGCGGCTGGAATTACGATTGGCACTGGGCGGTGGAAAGGTTGGTTTTTGATTTTTATTTCCCTTTAATTCCCAGCTCCTCATTCGTCGGCAGGTCCACCACAAACATCACCGCCTCCCGCCCGCCACATGCCCGCTGCCACGCAATTACGTCCACCCCCGCGCGCCAGTCGCAATCGTCAGCCTTTATCCCGCGCTCATGGTAGTTGCTGGCCCGTGCCATCACCCACGCATGGACCGGGCGTGGCTGGCGGAACACATGGGCCATTACGGCATCCCGTTCCGCCGCTGGCAACTCAATGTCCCGCCCGCACATTGGCACCTCGCCCGACGGCACCACTGCGTAACGGTCGCGCGCCTGTTCCTGCCGTCGCTGCCATTCCTCGATAACTTCCGCGCGTCGCCCCTTGGGCAACAGGAAGTTTTGGGTTCTCACCCGCCTTTACTGCGACCACAAAGCGATAAATCTCCCGCAGGGGCACCAGCCGCAGCTTACGCTTAGGATTGCTGCCCCACATTTTCTTGTATCTGGCTTTGCGTTCTGTCTGGCCAATTGAGAGAAACGGACTTTCCGGCCACTCCGGCCAGATCGAGTAAAACCAATTTGTGACGGGGGCGTGCCCATCCTTGCCGTTCGGGTCAGTGAGCCAATAATGTGCGAGAAGAGAATCGAAGTCTCGCGGAGCTTTGGCTTCGGCGCGCCATTTCAAATAGTAGTCAACCTCCGGTGCTTTCCGGGTGAATTCGTATAGCCAGCAAAGCCCCACCTCGTCATCAGGGAGGAAACAAAATTGCTGGAAGCCTTTGGCCCAATTCTCATTGCCCTTCTCCGGTCGTGCCCGGAAGTCCCATTCCTCCCGCGCCGGCGTCTTCCCCGACGGAACTCTCTGGCTACTAATGACGGCTTTCACCCAGCGACGCCTTTCAGCGGCAGCACGATGACATTCTGCGCGTTCTTGGATGGCTTCACGTTGAACCATTTCTCCGCGTCGGCCTTCGTGGCCAGTCCTTTGTAATGCCCATGAATCATCGTCGGCGAGTTGCCAGCCAGCGCGGAGGTCGTGTTTTCATTTTGGTGCATGGCGAAATGATAGGTGACAAAACCGTGGCGCAATCCGTTGCGGCGCGACGGAATTTTCAGTGACTTGCGCAGCACGATAAACGCTGCTGTGTAACCGTTCAACGTCTGTGTTGCAACATTGCCTTCCTTGCCTTGATACGGAGCGAGCCACTGTTTCAGTGCCGGACAGATTTCTACCAGCCGCCGCTGCCGGGTTTTGCTCTTGGACGTGCTGATTTCAACATGGCCGGCAATGCCAAACACCTCGCACCAATCGAGTCGCAAGGCTTCTTGCAACCGCAACCCGGCCAGTGCTTGAAGCGCGATGATGGGCCGCATCTCGGCAGTGGAATGTTCCAGCAAAGCACGGAGTTCTTTTGGACGATAGAAATCAATCGGCGCGGTGTCCAGCGGCTCATTCTGTAATCCGTCCGTTTCAAGCAGTCGGTGGTTGGCTGGAAGGTAATCATGGCGAACGCACCAGCCGAGGAACATCCGCAATGTAGCCCGGAGATGGTTGCGGCTTTTGGCTGAGAGGGCCGTGTGCGCACCGACGAAGGCGTCAATGTGCGTCTTTGCCAGATCGGCCACGGAGGTTCCAGTAAAAGTGCCGGCGAATTCGTTTAGCCGTCGGGCCGTGTCCGCAACATAAACCGGATTTAACGACGGACGTTTCCCCGGCAAAGCCACGGCTTTTGCCTTCCGCGCGTCGCAAAATTCCGTGACCGCGTCCGCCAGCGGCTTGCGCTGCACGACCGCAATCGTTGATAGATAACCGCGAATCGAATCCGCGACGTTGTGTCCTGCGGGCAGGAGCTTCACGGCGTCGAGGTATCCGGTGACGGCTTGAATTGCCGTTAGCCTGTGTCCGTTGGATTGCTTGAAGTTTGCCAGGGCGTCGCGGATTGCCAGCGCGTCTGCAACTTCCTTGGCCGACAACGCCACGCCTTGATTTCCGGTGGCGAGTTCCCGGACCTTTTTGTCGGCTTCAGTTTTGGCTTCTGAATATGTGGCGAACGAACGGACGATGCGCTTGCCAGCGGCGCGGTAGGCCAACCGGTAATAGGGGTATTTTTCGGACTTGGCGTAGATCGTCGCCTCAGATCGCCGATGTTTGATGATTACTGGGAACTTCATTTTGCGACCGGATGTCCCCGAATCTTGTGCGGAACCTGTGCGGAAAGTCAAACCTTCTGCATTTTCCTCAATAAAAGTGGTGCCCACGACAGGACTTGAACCTGTATCCGGTTAAGGACTAGAACCTGAATCTAGCGCGTCTGCCAATTCCGCCACGTGGGCAACCTGATTTCAGCCGTCATGCAGGGAAGGCCTGCCCGATTTTTCCGGCGCGGCTTTCAAGGCCGGCACAGTCAACATCGAACGGCAACATACCAGAAAGACTTGGATGAAAGCAAGCGCCCGATTGCCCAGTGCCGTTTGAAACTTTGGAGGAAAATGATTGACCCCAGATTCACTGTTTTCACCGGACAGGGGTTGCTGGAAGGATTAGCCAAAAAAAAGTTTTTTGAAAGAAATCTAATTTTTTACTGGACGAATCGTTGAAAAGGGCGAGATTGATTCAAGAATCCTGATTGAGACAAATGGTGTCGTGGGTTATGAAAACGAACTTCAATCAGACGGCCGGTGCCAGCACGCCGGGAAAAATGAGCGTATTTGCTTGGTTTTTTCTCCTTCCGCTGCTCGCCCTGTCCGCCTCGCAAAATCCGGTCACCGGACCGGTGGTGATTAATTTGAGCGCGGGAGTCACGGATGCACAAATCCAGTCCGCGCTCGACGCTTTGCCGGTGGCCGGCGGGGAAGTGGTGCTGCCGCCGGGCCGCTTCGAGATTGGCAAACCCATCGTCCTTCAGCGCGATTACCAAACCTTGCGCGGTTCGGGTGGAGCAACCATCCTGCATTTGGCGGACAACGCCAACTGCCCCGTGATCATCATGGGCGAACCTCTCAACAATCCGACTCACATCATCCGGCACCTGAAGGTGGCCGGATTTTTTATTGATGGAAATCGCAGCCATCAGCAGCGCGAACTTTGGCGCGAGCAGGGCGAAGGCTCGGAGATCCGCAACAACGGCATCACCGCGCAGACGCTCGAAGATTGCACGGTGGAAAATGTCACCGCCGCGCGCTGCCGTTCCGGCGGATTGGTGACCACGCTCGGCGTCCGCCGGCTGGCGGTGAATAATTTTGAGTCGTTCGACAACGAGTTCGACGGCCTGGCCTGTTACCTGACCGAGGACAGCCTGTTCGCCGGCCTGAATCTGCACGACAACCCCGGCGCGGGCATCTCGCTCGACCTCGCGTTCAACCACAATGTCATCAGCAACGCCTGTCTGAACGGCAACGACCTCGGCATCTTCATGCGCGCGAGCCGCGAGAACCAGTTCCTGAATGTCTCCATCCGCAACAGCCGCCACCACGGCGTGTTCATGGCGCATTCCGAAATGCAGACGGCGACCGGCTGGGGGCCGGCACCCAAGACTGAGTGCGCCTACAACGCCTTCACCAATCTGGTCGCCATGAACTGCGGCGGCGCGGCCTTCCGCGTCAACAACACCACCTGCACAAACAACATCATCATCCGGCCAAGTTTCGCGGGCAATGCCAGCGGCAACCTGTCGCTCGCGCAGCCCAACCTCGTGGCGGTGCAATGAAGTTTTGGTCGGCTTCCAGTTTGAGATTGGATTTCCTTTCCGCTCGCGTATTGTTTCAAAATAAATTGCAACAGTGTCCGGGTCGGTGATTTATGAAACCAAATGATTTTTCCGAAGCGCGCGTGCTGGTGACCGGCGGCGCGGGCTTCATCGGCAGCGCGCTCGTCTGGGCGCTGAACCGCCGCGGCTGCGACAACATCGTCGTCTGCGACCTCCTCGGCACGAACGAAAAGTGGCGCAACCTCACGCCGCTGCGCTTCGCCGATTACGTCGAGGCGGCTGATTTGCTGCCGCGCTTGCAAGGCGGCGCACTCGGAAAATTCGATTTGGTTCTCCACATGGGCGCGTGTTCGGCCACCACGGAAAAAGACGCGAGCTATCTGGCAAAAAACAATTACGAGTTCACCAAAGACCTCGCGCACTGGTCGCTGGCGAACAAGGTGCGCTTTGTTTATGCGTCGTCCGCCGCGACTTACGGCGACGGCACGCAGGGCATGGAAGACAATGAGGCCGCGCTCGACACGCTGCGCCCGCTGAATATGTATGGCTACTCGAAACATCTTTTCGATTTGCACGCCAAGCGCGCGGGTTTTCTGAACAAGATTTGCGGCCTGAAATTTTTCAACGTCTTCGGCCCGAACGAAGATCATAAAGGCGACATGCGTTCGCTCGTCCACAAAAGTTTTGCGCAGGTGCAAAGCGAAGGCGTCATCAAGTTGTTCAAGAGCTACCAGCCCGATTACAAGCACGGCGAGCAGAAGCGCGATTTTCTCTACGTCAAAGACTGCGTGGCGATGACGCTGCACCTCGCCGCGACGCCGCGCGCGAACGGCCTGTTCAACATCGGCAGCGGCCAGGCGCGGACGTGGATTGATTTGTCGAACGCGGTTTTCACCGCGCTGAAAAAAAAGCCGGTCATCAAGTTCATCGAGATGCCGGAAACCATCCGCGACAAGTATCAATATTTTACGCAGGCAAATCTGCTGCGGCTGCGCGGCGCCGGTTACACCGCGCCGGTCACGTCGCTGGAAAACGCCGTGCATGACTACGTCCGCAAATATCTCGTGACGGACAAACGGCTCGATCCGGCGGTGGAATAATTTTGGCGCGCGCATAGTATGGCCGCGTCAGATAATCCAAAATATCTCCGGCAACTGGATGGCTTGCGCGCCCTGTCGGTGGCGGCGGTGGCTTGGAGCCATTGGCGATTGTGCTGGACGCTGGAGCCGTCAAGATTTCCGGGCGCGGAAATTGGCGTGGAGACATTCTTCGTCATCAGCGGGTTTCTCATCACAGGCATCTTGCTGGACAACCGTGTGGAATTTTCCCGGCAGGCAGTCTTA
>Ga0007854_10002950_pt1 | contig 10438 bp, 9 predicted proteins | sample CryBogCBH12Aug08_FD_60382 | JGI IMG/M metagenome (GOLD analysis project Ga0007854, IMG submission 60382) | Freshwater microbial communities from Crystal Bog, Wisconsin, USA - CBH12Aug08 | ecosystem: Environmental > Aquatic > Freshwater > Lake | place: Crystal Bog, Wisconsin, USA | collected... | reverse complement strand
ACGCCCGAGACCCAAATCTATGCGGCCTGGATAAAGTGATTCTAGAGTTCCAAACTGTTCAGCGATCACCAAAGGGGAGTGATTGGGCAGCATTATTCCGCCTGCACCCACGCGAATAGTCGACGTACCACCGGCTACATGCGCGATCAGAACTGACGTTGCAGCACTGGCTATTCCCGGCATGCCGTGATGTTCGGCCAACCAAAAGCGTTGATAGTCCCAGCGTTCACCGTGCCGGGCAATGTCTAGCGAATTCCGGAATGACTGGGCAGCGTCTCCGCCTTCGGTTATTGGGGATAGATCAAGTATCGAAAAAGGGATCATGTGATTCACATTGGAGAGCTGACCGCAAGAACAAGGTTCAAACCCAAATCATGTTTGTGATGATTACATGATTACAGGCGGCGACTCAATTTATTGAGGATAAAATAATAATAGCCGATATCCGGCCGGCTTGAGATCCGTCGTGTCAAGATTAAGCTTGACGCTGAGTTCGTGATTGGCCGCAAGGCCTTGCTTTTCATCGTCCTCTTTTCTGAGGTATTCCATCGGACGGAAAGTGCGAATTGCCAAGGGCTTGTCCAGTGAATCAGTCAGAGTTAATTCCAGATTGGGGAAAGCCTGTGTATAAAAGGCGTGGTTGCGCAACTGTACATTAAGCGTGATGATACTCGGCTGGATCGGGTTCGCTTCAAGATCGGAAGATTCAATACTCATCAAATCGGCCTTTTGCGGCAACGGCACGCTACAACGTAAGAGCTGACAATACGACAGAAGAAAAGGTTTGAGACCAGCCTGATTCGCAGCCAATTCGATACGAAAATAGTAAGCCGTTTCTGCAAACAGTACGACTAAAAGCAACAAGCTTCCAGCAAACCAAAGCCCGGTGCGTTTCTTCTTGATAGGCTCAACTTCGGGAGGCGCCGGGTTTTCATTGAAAGTTACTTTTTGCGCCAATGTAACTGCATCTCCCACCTCGATTTTTTTCTGCTGTTCTGCTTGTTGCAACAATTCGTCCGAGTGATCAATTTTTTGCAGCTTTAAATTTTCATGTTCTGCGCCAGTTGATTCTTCTATTTGGAGATCAGCATTCAGTGGTGAAGATACAGGCTGTGGCGCGATTTCAACTGATATTTTTTCAACCGGCCCCTCAATGTCTGGGAGTTTTTCTGGCGCAAGAGGAAGATCAAGTTGTGAGCTATCCTGGGTATCTTCCAAATATTCTGTGGCACTAAATACTGACTGGCAACGTCCGCAGCGCACCAAACCCTGATGCGCATCAAGTTGCTCCCGGGTTACTTTGAAGCGAGTTTTACAGGTTGGGCATTGCGTGGTTGCACTCATCGCTTAATTCCTGACAGACAAACCCAGCCTTCCTCGAAGTTTGGAGCTTCAAGATTAAACCATTCCGAGTAGATTTTCATCACCTCATCTGCCTGTTCGCTGAGAATGCCCGACAGAACTATTCGTCCACCTTGCTTCGTTTTCCCGGCAAGCAGAGGAGCAAGCATTTTGAGTGGATTGGTAAGAATATTGGCAATGACTATGTCATTTTTCAGTTTTGGTGCATCATCTGGCAAATAGAATTTTGCTTCAACTTGATTGGCGATGGCATTGTCGCGACTGGCTCGTACCGCCTGTGCATCGACGTCAACACCGATTGCGCTGTACGCACCCAGCTTGAGTGCGGCAATGGCAAGAATACCGGAACCGCAACCGTAATCCAGTACGATTTCTCCGCCTTTAATATGGTTATCCAGCCAGAGCAGACACAGCCGTGTGGTTGGGTGGCTTCCCGTGCCAAAAGCGAGTCCAGGGTCAAGCACAATGTTAATTGCCGAAACATCGAAGGGAGTATGCCACGTGGGAACAATCCATAGTCGCTGCGAAATGAGTATGGGACTGAACTGCGATTGAGTTAAACGCACCCAGTCGTTATCTTCCAAAGTTTCTGTACGATAAGCGGGAGGCTGCGCAAGACCGATTGAATTTGCCACCTTTAGCATAATCGAGTCTATGGCAGCATCTTCAGGAAACAGTGCAGTGACACAATTATGTGACCACAGATGCGGTACCGGCTCACCCGGTTCACCGAAAATAGCCTGTTCCATGGGTGTATCTGCATCTGCGTCGTGCACATCCACTGACAAAGCGCCTAGCTCCATCAGGGCGTCGCTCAAGAGCTCGGCCTGCTGTTCGGATGCGGTAACCGTCAGCGTGAGCCACGACATGATTATTGTGCCTTGTTGCGTTCGGCCAGCTTGTGCTCTAGATAATGAATGCTGGTACCACCGCGCAGGAAGGCCGCATCCAGCAATAACTCCTGATGAAGCGGAATATTGGTATCAATGCCTTCAACGGCCATTTCAGACAAGGCGATGCGCATACGTGCAATGGCCTGCTCACGAGTGTCGCCGTAGGCAATTATTTTCCCGATCATGGAATCATAATTCGGCGGCACAAAGTAGTTGGCATAAACATGTGAATCAACGCGAATACCCGGGCCGCCGGGTGTATGCCAAGTAGTGAGGCGTCCCGGTGAAGGAGTGAATTTGTAGGGATGTTCAGCATTGATTCGACATTCGACTGCATGACCTTTGAACACGACATCTTTTTGACGGAAGCTGAGTTTTTCACCTGCCGCAATATGGATTTGTTGTTGTACGATATCGATGCCGGTAATCATTTCAGTCACCGGATGTTCGACCTGCACACGGGTATTCATTTCGATGAAGAAAAATTCGTCATTTTCAAACAAAAACTCGAATGTACCGGCACCGCGATAGCCAATTTTCCGGCAAGCTTCCGCGCAACGTTCACCAATTCTATTGCGTAACCGAGGATTGAGAAGCGGAGCAGGCGCTTCCTCAATAATTTTCTGGTGACGACGCTGCATAGAACAATCGCGTTCGCCCAAATACACCGCATTTCCATAGGAGTCCGCCAGTACCTGAAATTCGATATGACGCGGATTTTCCAGAAATTTTTCCATGTATACCATGGGATTGTTAAAAGCCGCTTGCGCCTCACTACGTGTCATGGTCACGGCGTTAATCAGTGCCGCTTCAGTGTGAACCACACGCATACCCCGCCCGCCACCGCCACCGGAAGCTTTGATGATGACGGGATAACCGATGCTACGGGCGATCTTGATGATTTCTGCCGGACTATCAGGAAGCGCTCCATCGACACCCGGAACACAGGGAACCCCGGCCTTTTTCATGGTAAGTTTGGCGGTTACTTTATCCCCCATCATTCGGATGGTTTCAGGACGAGGACCGATAAATACAAAACCACTTTTTTCAACTCTCTCGGCAAAGTCAGCATTTTCCGATAAAAAACCGTACCCGGGATGAATTGCTTGCGCATCGGTTACTTCTGCCGCACTGATAATAGCTGGAATATTCAGGTAACTTTGATTCGATGGGGCTGGGCCGATGCAAACTGATTCATCAGCTAGTCTCACATATTTAGCGTCGGCATCCGCGACTGAATGTACTGCAACAGTTTTAATACCCATCTCACGGCAGGCGCGCTGTATTCGCAGGGCAATTTCACCACGATTGGCAATAAGAATTTTTTCAAACATTATGGGTGTTGGCTCCGGTTTAGTCGCTACTCGCATGATTCCACGTCTCAATAAGCCCGTTGGCGGCTGACTCACTACTGCCTGATTATCTACGACTTGTTTTGCTGGTTTTTTTTCAATCATGTTGAATGAAAGTGACTATCCAATAATAAACAGGGGTTGACCATATTCTACCGCCTGACCGTTTTCTACCAGTACGGCTTTGACTACCCCTGCTTTGTCAGACTCAATCTCATTGAGCAACTTCATTGCTTCAATTATACAAAGCGTTTCTCCAACACTGACGTTTTGGCCCACTTCTACAAAAGACTTGGCCCCCGGCGAAGGACACCGGTAAAAGCTGCCAACCATAGGAGATTTGACCGCATGACCTTCCTCCTCAGGAGTTTTGGTCGGTTCGGCTGGTGCTGCTACCGGTTGAAGCACGGGAGCTGTAACTATCTGCTGCGGAGCAGCAAAGACTTGTTGTGCCATCATAGCAGACGGTGAGCGAGTAATCCGCACCCGCTCCTCTCCCTCACTGATTTCCAACTCGGCAATGCCGGAGCTTTCCACCAGATCAATCAGGGTTTTGAGTTTGCGTAAATCCATATTAATTAACTCCTAACAATAATATTGCATATTTAGTTTTATTCACAACGGCTATTTTCTGTAATTTCCAGTTAATTTCGCTCAAAGTGATGCGACAATATCTCTTTTCATTAAAGTTAACAAGCAAGTTTATATCCTCCTGCAACAAAGGGAATATCTTTATAGGCTACAGTTTGACGCAAAATGGGGGGAGTTGTCTATATTTTCGGGTTTAGTCGATAAATAAGAACGCTGAAGTAACTAGCGAACAGGGGGAGCCAAGTCGCCAATATGGAACTGAAAATTTCCGGTTTTACGGTCAGCAAAATAATGCTGTAAAGTAAAACGTACCGGGCGAAAAGCCAGATCATCCCATGGAATTTCCTGTTCTTCGAACAATTTTACTTCTAAACTTTCCACGCCCGGGAAGAAATTTAAATCAAGCAAACGTGCGCGAAATAACATATGCACCTGATTAATATAAGGCAGGTTATACATTGAATACAACTCACCGATGGCGATTTGCGCATTGGCTTCTTCCAGAGTTTCACGAATTGCTGCTTCGGTAGTGGTTTCTCCATTCTCCATGAAGCCTGCGGGTAATGTCCAAAATCCGTGGCGCGGCTCGATAGCCCGACGGCATAGCAAGATGCGTCCGTCGACCCATTCCGGGATCGCGCCAATTACCATATTTGGATTTTGATAATGGATCGTAGAGCAGCTCGGACAGACATATCGCAGGCGATTGTCATCCTGCGGCTGGCGCAATTCAACCAAAGCACCGCATGCACTGCAATATTTCATTTCCAGAATTTCCACCATGCGACCTCGTTATTCGGTGATTCGCGGACTGCAGGCGCTGAAGCGCCATCTTTAGCGACATTCAAGTCGAGCACACGTTGCGCGTCCTTACGCAAATCGGTCATTCCCAAAGCATCATAAGCTTGCACCATAATTTGCAAAGCGTCTCGTGTTGCCAGTGTTTGAGAATAATCAGTCAAAACGCCTTTTGCGCGGTTGGCTGCTGCCACATAGGCACCACGGCGCAAATAATAACTGGCCACACGAATTTCATGACGCGCTAACACGTTGATAAGATATTGCATGCGCACCCTTGAATTGGGAGCATACTTGCTATCGGGGAATCGTGAGACCAGTTCCTTGAAGGCTTCGAAAGCCTGCTTGGCGGCATTCGCATCTCGTTCGGCTAGATCTTGTTTGGAAATGCCACTCAGCAATCCAAGATCCTCGTTGAAATTAATTAGCCCTTTCAGATAATACGCATAATCCACATGCGGGTTATTGGGATACTGTTTGATGAAACGGTCGGCAGCAGCGATGGCTGATTCTGTTTCTTTCTGCTTGTAATTCGCATAAGCAATTTCCAATTGCGCTTGCTGAGCATAGCGTCCGTAGGGATAACGTGATTGCAGCGTTTCAAATGATTTAACCGCTTTATCGTAATTGCTGTTGTCCATTTCATCTTTTGCATCGGCATATAACTTCTCAACCGGCTCAGATTTAGGCTCCTTCTTTTCATCCGGCGATGAAAAAACACCACACGCAGTTAACGTAAATAGCAAAATTAAGGCTAAACTATGGCGCATGACTCATTCCGAAAATATTTTGCGTGATTATACCGCAAACCCAACCCCAATAAGTTTACTCACTTTTACAGCCTCCAGCGAATTCGCGGGAATGCGTCTTGATCAAGTGTTGGCCAAGTTACTACCCGAATATTCGCGCAATCGCCTGCAAGATTGGGTTTTACAGGAACAAGTTAAAGTAAATGGCTTGGTCGCCTCGATTAAACAGAAAATCTGGGGGGGCGAGAAGATTGAAGTCATGCCTCAATCAGCTCCTTCCGAACAACCGCACCAGGCTGAAAATATTGCACTGAATGTAATATTCGAAGACGACAGTATTCTCATCCTCAACAAACCTGCCGGGCTGGTCGTTCACCCCGGTAGTGGCAATTGGGAAGGCACCCTGCTCAATGCCCTGCTGCACCATGCACCGCAACTCTCCGAAATTCCCCGTGCGGGCATAGTTCACAGGCTGGACAAAGACACCAGTGGTTTACTGGTTGTAGCCAAGACGCTGATTGCGCAAACTGCACTGGTGCGCCAATTGCAGTCGCGCACGGTACATCGTGAATATTACGCTCTGGTGTATGGCGAAGTGGAACGAAATGGCACCGTGGATGCCCCTTTGGGCCGACACCCCACTCAGCGCACCAAAATGGCTATTGTGGAAGAGGGCAAACCTGCGATCACCCATTACAGCATCGCTGAACGTTTTCCGGGCTGCACTCTGCTGCGCTGTAAACTGGAAACGGGTCGCACTCACCAAATTCGCGTTCACCTCGCATCGATTCGTCATCCTCTGGTGGGCGACAGCACTTATATCAAGGGTGCGCAAAAGTGTGCCCCGCAACTTCGAGTTTTACTTACGGCTTTTCCGCGTCAGGCGTTACATGCGGCTCAACTTGGCTTGGAACATCCCGATACCGAGGAGTGGCTGGAATGGCAAACACCGCTACCCGAAGACCTGTCGCACTTGCTGAAACAAATCAGGAATGCTTCGAATGAATCTGCTTGATCACAGCATCATTCCAGACTGGCCAGCGCCCAAGCAGGTGCGGACGCTGCAAACTACACGCAATGGGGGATTCAGCTCATCTCCCTATACCAGCCTAAATCTCGGCGATCATGTCGGAGATAACCCGTTGACGGTAGAACGCAACCGGATGTTACTGCAACCCTTGGTGCCCAGCGAACCGGTGTGGCTAAAGCAAGTGCATGGCACGATGGTGGTCGACGCTGGAAAAGCCTCTTGTTGGCCGCAGGCAGATGCTTGTATCACTTCAACGCCTGGGGCGGTTTGTGTGATTATGACAGCGGATTGTTTGCCCATACTTCTGTGCAATGAACTCGGTACTGTAGTGGGCGCGGTTCATGCCGGTTGGCGCGGATTATGTGCCGGTGTGATTGAGCAAACGGTCCATTCCATGAATGAACCGCCGCAAACGCTCATGGCATGGTTGGGGCCGGCCATTGGTCCTTTGGTTTTTGAAGTGGGTGAAGAAGTCCGTGCGGCTTTTGTTGCACGGCAGCCGGAGGCTTCCACAGCCTTTTTTCCCGGGATGAACGACAAGTGGCTTGCCGACCTCTACCTGCTTGCACGCCTGCGTTTAAGTGCTCTGGGTATCAACCGGGTTTATGGGGGGGATCTATGTACTTATTCAGACTATAAACGATTCTTCTCCTACCGCCGGAATGGTACGACCGGAAGAATGGGGACATTTATCTGGATTGGAAAGTAGTTGACAAAAGCAGTCGTAGAATAGCTTTAGAATCTGTAGAATTAAATGTCGCTGACGTGCCACAACCTGCAACACATAGCTCAAAACTTAAAGGACTGGTTTCGGTAGTGAAGCTGACGCTCGTTGTGTAGAATGCTGATCAGGTGCTCACGCTGGCAATTTTTTGAATTGTCATAGGTTTGTTACAAGCCGCCACTGCCGTTGAGTTCATTGTCAGCAGTATACTCGGCCTTTTCTCCCAACTCTGTTTGATGAACTGGGAGGATAGGTAATGGTACTCAATTAAATAGTCCGCGACAAAACCCGTTGGTTATTGTCGTCCCTCTCCATTTCGAATTGCACGACTTAACTGACACGCTATTTTCTTCCCGCAAATTCCTCAAATTGTTCTGGTGGCAGCGGCTTGCTGAAATAATACCCTTGCACTTCGTCACAACCTTGCAGGCGCAGGAATGCCAACTGACCTGATGTTTCGACTCCTTCAGCGATGGTTTGCATTCCCAAGCTGCTTGCCATACTAATGATCGCTGCGACGATGGCTTTATCTTCCGGATCATTGGTAATATCCCGTACAAACGATTGGTCAATCTTCAATTTGTATACTTTGAATTGTTTTAAATAGCTTAAACTGGAATATCCCGTACCAAAATCATCGATAGACATGCGAATCCCGCATTCATGAAGTTTATTCATTACATCGATAACTTTCTGAGGATTGTCCATCGCAACAGCCTCGGTTAATTCAAGTTCAAGATAATTGGGCGGCAGTTGTATTTCATTGAGAATGTTGGTGACCATCTCGGAAATATTGGATTGGCGAAATTGCACGGCCGACAAATTGACGGCAATGACCATTTGGGAAAGACCACGATCCAGCCAAGCTTTCATTTGCTTAACTGCAGTGCGCAACACCCATTCGCCGATCTGTACGATCAACCCGCTGTCTTCAGCAATTGGAATAAACTCCCCTGGTGAAATCAAGCCTAGCTCGGGATGTTTCCATCTCAATAACGCTTCTGCTCCGATAATGTGACCGTCTTTAATCGACAATTGTGGCTGATAGTGCAAGTAAAGCTCGTTTCTTGATATTGCCTGACGCAGTGCATTATGGAGCATTAGGTTGCGAGACGATTTCTCTTGCATAGCCGGGGTATAAAAACGGAAAGTATTACGGCCATCTTCCTTGGCTCGATACATAGCAGCATCAGCATTTTTCGATAGCGTGTCGAGTGTATCGCCATCATGCGGGTATAGGGCAATGCCAATCGATGCCGTCGACGACAGCTCATGCTTCTCTAGCATGAAAGGAAGGGAAATAGCATTGGATAGTTTTGCTGCGACAATCGCAGCACCGTTGGCATCAGTATTGGGTAAAATCAGGATAAACTCGTCGCCTCCCATCCGGGCTACCGTATCATCATCGCGCAATACTGTTTTAATTCGTAAACCAGTCTCCCTTAATAATTGATCACCGATAGAGTGACCAAGTGTATCGTTAATATTTTTGAAATGGTCAAGATCAAGAAACATGACCGTCAGACTTTCATTGTTTCGTTGAGCCAGACTCAGGGCGAATTTAAAATGGTCATTAAACAGAGTACGATTGGGTAGTCCGGTCAATTGATCAAAATGAGCCAACTTATCAATATGCTCCTGCGCCAACTGATGCTTGGTGCGAACTCGATGCGACTGAATTCCCAAGGCGAGGTCATTGGCCAATTCTTCCAATAATCCCACTTCTTCACTATTGAACGCAGTCGACTCAATCGCATAAATAGTAAGCGCACCCATTACCTGCTTATCTACCAGTAAGGGGAGTGAAATGCTTGAGTTATATCCACGTCCTATTGCTCTTTCCCGCCACCACGCCACTTTTGGATTGGTCTGAAAATTTTTATTTACGATGGTGGTTCCTGTTCTTATGGAAGTTCCTGTAGGCCCTTGCCCAAGCTCTGTATCGGCCCATGTAATAGTCAAGCCTTTCAGATACCCTTCTTCATTACCTGACACCGCGTACGGATTGACCGTCTTTGCAGCATCATTTTCCGCGTAACCTACCCATGCCATAAGATATCCACCCACTTCCACAGCAAGCTGACAAATTTGATTGAGTAGCGCTTGCTCATTTGTGGAATGCAGTACGGTCGAATTGCATTTACTCAGTAGCTTTAGCGCACGGGCTACTTTTCTCTGCTCTTGTTCCATCACTTTTCGTGCAGAAAGCTCTTTAATCAGGTTGAGCGTATTTGAAACATGATTACCACAGATAGTGAGAATGATATCGATCATAACCTTCATCGATTCGCTCATTTGTTCCTTGGCTTGTTTTTTGGCCGCATCCAGAGTCATGCCGGATTGCAGAGCATGCACTACCATCGCCATTTGTCGATCTGTTTCCAGCATATGAAAGATTAGCCAGTGTGATAGAAATGAAAGAATTCCTTCAATCACAGTATCCAGTGGCTGGGTGTGTTCTACACTTCTTAGCTTTTCAATTGCAGATATAAAACTGAGATGGGTTTCCAGATGATTCGTTTCCATCTCATCGCATGGAAGAAATTCATGCCAAATCAATTCTTCCGTTTTGAAATGATAGATAGCGTACTCTGTTAATTCGTCGAATATTTGGTTTAGTGCCGGAACATCCGACTGGTATGCAACATGACTGGCAAGCTGATTCAGTATAAGCACTAACTTTTCGTGCTGCGCATCAATCACGCGAATTCCAATATTGAAATTCGCATTCCACGGAAAAATATCAATCGAGTTCACTGCTGCTCCCATAGATTGATGAAGATGTTTCGGCCGGGGGGTTTGCCGATTCATCACTGCCTCCTACTCATGACTGGGCACCGGGCTATGAGCAGTCAGGCGCACAATTTTGTTAGCCTTGTGCTCTTAACGTGTGCTACGTTGCTCAATGGTTATTAAACAGCTTCAGTTTGTGCGTCAGA
>Ga0007854_10002949_pt1 | contig 10438 bp, 11 predicted proteins | sample CryBogCBH12Aug08_FD_60382 | JGI IMG/M metagenome (GOLD analysis project Ga0007854, IMG submission 60382) | Freshwater microbial communities from Crystal Bog, Wisconsin, USA - CBH12Aug08 | ecosystem: Environmental > Aquatic > Freshwater > Lake | place: Crystal Bog, Wisconsin, USA | collected... | reverse complement strand
CCACCGGAACAGCGAGTCTCACACAGTTCAACCAGGCCTCCGCAAACCTCGGGAGCACTCAGGACGGCACCCCGTCGGGACAGCTCACCAATATGAGCATCGGCACAAACGGCCAGGTTCTTGCCCACTATTCCAACGGCGACGCGGTTCCGGTCGCCCAGCTCGCAATTGCGTCCGTCCTGAATCCCGATTCGATGCAGGATCTGGGCGACAACACCTTCGGCGTCACCTCCGCCAGTTCGCTCCCCGCGATCGGAACGCCCGGGACCGGGTCCCGGGGGCAGATTACAGGCGGGGCGTTGGAGGCCTCAACGGTTGACATCGCCAAGGAGTTCACCAACCTGCTGACCTACGAGCGCGGCTATCAGGCCAACTCAAAGGTTGTAACAACCGAAGACGACATCATGCAGGAGACCGTCGGACTGAAGCGCTAGCCCCATGAGCCCGCAACAGGAGATCGCCCACATCGGCGACGTGCTGGTCGATGTCGAGGTCCAGCTCGACCAGCGCTGGATGAAGTTGTCGGAAATACTCTCCCTCGAAGAGGGCAGCATCATCGAGATGACGCGCTCCGCCGGGGAGAATATCGATATTTTCGTCGGGTCCCGCCTTGCGGCGTTCGGAGAAATCGTGATTATCGAGAGCATTATGGGTGTCCGCATCACGGACTTCAACACGGAAAGATAGCCATGGACCTCGTGCAACCCGCCATTGCCGTGCTGTTGGTGCTCGCCCTGCTGGCCGGCTCCCTGCTGCTGCTGCGGAGGCGCGGTATCGCGGCCTTCGGCGGGAGTTTGTGGGTTCCGCCGGGCCCCCGCCGCATGGAAATTGTCGAGCGCCTGCCGCTGGGTCCGCAGCATGCGCTTCACATGGTTCGGGTTGGCGGCCGGCTCCTTTTGATTGCCACTACGCCCGGTTCCTGTCAGATCATGCAGGACCCGGAACTGCCTGTCGACGAGCACCTCAAGCCATGAACCGCCAACTGCTACTCCTTTACCTGTCGGCGGCCGCCACTGCCAGCGCCGCGCCTTCGCCGGTTCCCGCGCCGAAGGACCTTAGCACTCCCATGCAGATCATCATCCTGATGACTCTGCTGACGCTCCTCCCGGCCGTGATCATGTCCGTGACTCCGTTCTTGCGGATCTCTATCGTCCTGCACTTTCTGCGACAGGCGCTCGGGACCCAGTCGGCGCCCTCCAACCAGGTCCTGGTCGGATTGGCTTTGTTTTTGACTCTGGCGCTGATTCAGCCGATGGCCGCGCAGATATATAAGGAGGCGTGGCAGCCTCTGGAGGACGGGCAGCTTTCCACGTCCCAGGCGTGGGAGACCGGCACGAAGCCGCTGAAGACCTTCATGGTCCGATTCGTACGCGAAAAAGACGTGAAACTGTTCCTCGACATTACCCACTCTCCTGCGCCGCGCGTACCTTCCGACCTCGACATTGCCGTGCTCGCACCGGCCTACATCCTTTCTGAAATGCGCGCGGGATTTCAGATCGGAGCCGTCCTGTTCCTGCCCTTCCTTCTGATCGACATCATCGTTGCCTCGGTCACGCTATCGATTGGGATGGTTCAGCTGCCTCCCGTCATGGTGTCCGCCCCCTTCAAGATTTTGCTGTTTGTCCTGGTGGACGGTTGGAACCTCACGATCGGCTCACTGATGAAAGGGTTCTACTCATGACACCGGAGTCGGTTGCGCACCTGGTCGGCCAGATGTTCATTGCCGCGTTCTGGATCACGGCTCCGCTGCTCGCGATTGGATTCGTGGCCGGCGTTCTCATCAGCCTGATCCAAATTGTGACTTCGATTCAGGACACGGGCTTCAACTCAATCCCGAGGCTGATGGCATTTCTGGGCGGATGCCTGGTTCTGATGCCTTGGATGCTGCACAGGAGCATGGCGTATGCCACCGACATCCTGGGGAACCTAAGCCGATATGCAAAATGATTCCCTTCTCGGCTACGACGTGATCTTCGGCTTTCTGTTCACTCTTGCCAGGGTTTCGTCGGTGATCGCATTCCTGCCGCTCGGGGCCTTCCGCGGCGCTCCCGAGGCACCAAAAATCCTGCTGTCGGTCGGGCTGACGCTCATTCTATGGCCGCAACGGCGTACCGGCACCTTCGACCATGTCTCCATCGCCCGCCTGACTGCGGGCATCTCGGGGGAAGTTGCCATCGGTCTGGCAATTGGTCTGTGTGTTGCGATCGTTCTGGAGGTTTTTCAGGTTGCGGCCCAATCGGTGAGCCTCCAGGCCGGATTTGCGTTCGCCTCGACCTTTGATCCCAACAGCGGAGCCGATTCGACAGTACTTCTTACCCTGGCCAATCTGACTGCGAGCCTGATTTTCTTCGCGTCGGGCTCCGACCGCATGCTGGTGCGGGCCCTCGCGGACAGCCTTCGTCTCTGCCCGCCGGAATCCTTCGCGCTCCGCCGCGCCTGGGCGGAGGCGGTCTCGCAGTTCGCGGCCACCGTATTCGGGCTCGGTCTGCGACTGGCCATGCCGCTGATCGCGCTGCTGTTGCTCGTCGACATCTCGCTCGCCGTTTTTGGCCGCGTTCAGGCGCATCTGCATCTGGTGAGTCTCGCCATGCCCGTCAAACTCGGGGTGTCCATGTTGTTAATGGCAGCCACGCTCGCCTACCAGCCGCAGTTTCTGGCCCGTGCGATGGACGACTCCATCCGTCTGATCGAGGGGATGATCCGGAGCCCGCACTAATGTCTGATACCTCCCAAAAGACAGAGAAAGCCACTCCGCGGCAACTCGAAAACGCCCGGAAAAAAGGAGATTTTCCGGCAGCCCGCGAGTTCGTTGCGGCGCTCCAGTTCTACGCCTTTGTCCTATTCGCGGCGGCCTACTTTCCCCGGTGGATGGAGACTCTTCAGCAAGCCGTCCGTTCCGGACTGCGCCAGGCATTTTCCGTCTCCGTAACCGCTGCCGAGTTGCCATTTGTCCTGATGCGGGTAGCCGCCGGTGTCGTGAAGCCGCTTCTGGTACTCGGTTCCGTTCTGGTAGCCCTCACACTCCTCTTGCAATTGGCCGCGACCAACATGGGCTTCAGCCTCACGAAACTCTCGCCCAGCTTCAACCGCCTAAACCCGACGGGCCGTCTTGGCGACCTGCCCCGGAACAATCTGGTCCAACTCCTCCAGGCCTGTGTCATGGGACCGGTGGTCTGTTGGCTTACCTGGAGCCTGGTCCGGGACAGGATGCCCGACCTGATTCGATTTCCGCTGCTCCCTATCGCCTCCAGCATGGCCACGACAGGCCTGCTCGTCCGTGATGCCGTCCGCAAGTCGGCGATCATTCTCGTTGTCTTCGGCTCCGTGATGCTCTTCCGTGAGCGCTCCCGCTACGCGGCCCGGCTGCGAATGAGCCGCCAGGACCTGCAGGATGAAGCGAAGGAAATGGGGGGCAACCTCCAGATGAAGGCCCGCATCCGGAAGATCCAACAGGATATCCGGCGCAAACACATGATGCGGGACGTCGCCACCGCCACCGCGGTCGTCGTCAATCCGACCCATTACGCTGTGGCGTTGCGCTATGACCAGGGCTCAATGGCCGCCCCGCTTGTGGTGGCGAAAGGGAAAAACTTCCTCGCCGCCCGAATCCGCCAGCGCGCCATCGCAAATCAGATTCCGATCATTGAGAATCCGCCTCTCGCCCAGGCGCTCTATAAGTCCGTCGACGTTGGCCAGGAAATCCCACCGCATCTCTACCGGGCGGTGGCCGAAATCCTCGCCTACATCTTTAAGCTGATGCATCCTCCAGTCCGGAGGACCGTGTGACCGCATCTGCCGCCGCAGCCAGCCCCCGCTTTTCCCTCGCCGTGCTGAGCGAATTTGCGATGCCCGCTGCTGTGCTGGCCATCGTCCTGGCGCTGATCGCTCCGATGCCGCCGGTACTGCTCGACTTCCTGATCGTCTGCGACATCATGATGTCGGTCATCGTGATGATGGTCGCCATGTACATCACCAAGCCGGTGGAGTTTAACGTATTTCCAACCACGCTCCTCCTGCTCACCCTGTTCCGCCTGGCTCTGAACGTCTCCTCGGCCCGCTTGATTCTGCTGAACGGTCACACAGGCGTCTCTGCCGCCGGCGATGTGATTCAGGCCTTTGGGAACTTCGTAGTGGGCGGGAACTACATCATCGGCGCGGTGATCTTCCTGGTCCTGATCACGATTCAATACGTCGTCATCAACCATGGCGCCGTCCGCATCTCCGAAGTGACGGCCCGCTTCACCCTGGACGCGCTCCCCGGCAAGCAGATCTCGATCGACTCCGACCTCAACGCGGGCCTGATCGACGAGTCCACCGCCCGGCGCCGCCGTAAGGAACTTGCCAGCGAGGCCGAATTCTTCGGGGCGATGGACGGTGCCAGCAAGTTCACTCAGCGCGACGCCGTGGCAGGCCTCCTGATTACGGTTATAAACATCGTGGCGGGCCTGCTGATCGGGGTTCTGCAACACGACCTGGAGATTCTCAAGGCCCTTCAAACGTACACGATTCTCACAATCGGAGACGGTCTGGTAACGGTGATTCCCGCCTTGATGATTTCGATTTCGGGCGGCATGATCATCACCCGGGCGAGTTCGGAAAACCGTCTGGGCGTCGAATTCCAGCGGCAGGTATTCGGTGCCGCTCAGCCGTTGCTGCTCTCGAGCGGTGTGCTCATCGTCCTGTCGGCGCTGCCGGGATTGCCCCGGATTCCGTTCCTTCTGCTGGGGTTCGGCCTGGGCACGGTCGCATGGCGGATGAAGCGCAGGGCCGGTGCGCCGACCGCCGATCCCTCGGCCGCCGAGCCCAAGGCAGCGAAGGAGAATCTGGAGGACCTGCTCCGCGTGGAACCACTGGCCGTGGAGGTTGGTGCCGGCCTGATCTCGCTGATTTCCGATGGAGCCAGTTCGCCGCTTCTGCGCAGGATCGCAGCCATCCGCAAGCAAATCGCGACAGAAGTGGGGTTCATCATTCCTCCTGTTCGCGTCATGGACAACCTGTCGGCGCTGCGCCCGCGGGAATACTCCATCCACCTTAAGGGCGTTGAAATCGCCCGGTTTGAACTGCTCCAGGGCTGCGAACTGGCGATTGCCCTGACCGCCACGGAGCGGCCTCCGGATGCCCGCGCCACCAAGGATCCGGCGTTCGGTGTCCCTGCATGGTGGGTCCCGTCCCATCATGCCGATACCGTCCGGGTGATGGGCTACACGGTGGTCGACCCGCTCAGCGTCCTGAGCACCCACCTGGCGGAACTGATCAAGCGGAACTGCCACGAGCTGTTTTCCCGGCAGGAAGCCAAAAAGCTTCTGGACCGCGTCAGCGTGGACCACGCGAAGGTGGTGGAAGACCTTGTTCCCAAACTGCTGCCTCTTGCCACCGTTCAAAGAGTCCTGCAAAACCTGCTTCGGGAGCGTGTTTCCGTTCGGGATGCAGTTTCCATTCTTGAGGCACTCGGAGAAGCGGCCCCGGCGACGCGGAATCCCGTCCTGCTCACAGAGTACGTCCGGCAGGCCATGCGCCGCGCTGTCGTGAAACCGTACCTCAATGGCAACCATGCCCTTTCCGCGTGGTTCGTGGATCCGCAAATCGAACAGTTCATTGAAGGTGCGGTCGAGCACGGGGAATCGAACAGCACTCTGGCGATGCCCCCAAATGCACTCCGCGACCTGCTGGACCGGGTCGGCCGCGCCGTCGGCACGCTCGAATCGCCCGCGGTCGTGCTGACCAGCGGAGCCTCCAGGTATTTCCTGCGGCAGGCCGTGGAAGCCACCATACCCAACCTGTTCTGCCTTTCGCATAACGAGATTCCCGCAGGCCTAAATGTGACTTCACTGGGAGTGATTCAGTAATGATGGAAACCAAGACTTATTTCGCCAGTAGCGTTCCGGCCGCCCTTGAGGCGGCGCGTAAGGACCTCGGTCCGGAGGCCATGCTGGTCAATTCGCGCCCCGCGCCCGAGGCTGCCAGGTCGATGGGACGGCTCGAAGTCACCTTTACTTACGATCCGTCCCTGATGGCCCCCGCTCCGCCCGCTCAGCCCGTCACGAGGGCACCACAGTTTCCGGTCGTCTCAAAGCCGGACTCCAGGCCGCCAAATGCCCCGGAACGCCGCTCCGCGGCCGAGTCCCCCGCCTCACCGTTCGCAGCGCTTCGGTCTCTCACTCCGGGAGGTGCGCGCGGCCGCATGCCGGAACTCGATGAAATCCGCGAACAACTGGCAGACCTTCGGCGGACCGTGGTTGGTTCCGGCCGTTACCCGCCGCCGCAGGAGCAGCCCTCTCCGGATCCTGTGTTCCCCCGACTGTGCGCCGCGGGGATGTCCAGCGACTTCGCTCGCGAAATTGTAGCCGCCTGTGCGGGGGGCGGGGGAGACCGACGGGCGGCGGTCGCGGAAGAACTGGCCCGCCGAATTCCACTGGTCCACCAACGCGGCATCGCCGCCGGGCACGTGCTGGCGTTGGTCGGGCCGCCCGGCCGGGGGAAGTCGCTAACGGCAGCGAAACTGGCCTACCGGTACGGTTTGTCTGCCGGCGTGCCCGTTCGAATCCTCAGTGCGGGAGATCACGGAATTGGTGCCAACGGCATGCTGGCACACTGTGCCCGCCTGCTGGGGGTCCCGTTTCAGGCGTGTCCGGATGCCCAAAGCCTGGACCTCGCCCTGCGCCCGGCCGCCCGGCCAGGCCTGGTGCTTATCGATACTCCCGGTCTATCGCCCACGGAAACAGACGAGACCGCCGAATTGGTCGGTCTGCTTCGGGATCAGCCCGGCCTGGACCGGCATTTGGTGCTGCGCGCGGACGCCCGTGTTGCGGAGATGTTGCACATGATCGAGTGCTTTAGCCCCCTTGCTCCGAACCGCTTGCTGTTTACCGGCACCGAGGAGGCTGTGAGCCTCTGCCCGATGATTGAAGCCATGGTCCGGAGCGGTCTTGGTGCGAACTTTGCCGGGACCGGACGGGAAATCGCGGGGCACCTTGAGGAACTGGACGTTCTGCGGCTTGCGCGAACGGCCTGCGGCGACGGCAATTTGGCGGCCGCCGCCTAGGGAGGTATGGAGTGGCCGCTGCCGCATACTGCCTTTCTGTCGAAACAGTCTCCGCTGAGGAGCGGGAGCGGCTTATTGTCGAGCACCTGCCGCAGGTTCGCTTGATCGCAAGGAGAATCCACGAACGTCTGCCCGCCAGCATCTCGTTGGACGACCTGCTTTCGGCCGGTGTCGTCGGTCTGATCAGCGCTGTCGACAACTTTGACTCCCGTCAGAACGTCAAGCTGAAGACCTACGCAGAATTCCGGATCCGGGGTGCGATTCTGGACAGCCTGCGGGAGGGGGACTGGGCTCCGCGGCTCAAACGTCGCAGCGCGCGCGAACTGGAGGATGCCGTGGCCAGGGCGGAACGGCGGGTGGGGCGGGTTCCCGAGGAAAGTGAAATCGCGGCGGAACTGGGCATCACGGTCGAGGCGTACCGCCAGCGGTTAAACGAGGTTGCGGCGCTGGACATCGGCGAACTGGAATACAGCCAGGACGGCCAGGAAAGGTCTTCCCTCGTCCGGTACGTGGCCTGCCGCGACGAGGAGTCCCCAGCTGTGCAATTGGAGAAAGCGGAACTGGAGCGCCTCGTCGCAAAGGCGCTGGACGGCATTCCGAAAGTGGAACGTACGATCCTGAGTCTCTATTTTTATGAGGAAATGACCTTGAAAGAAATCGGCGAGATCATGAACCTGCACTTCACGCGGGTTTCCCAACTCAAGTCGCAGGCGATTCTGCGGCTTCGGAATGCCATCGCAACCCGTTGGCCCGCTGCGCGTTCGGAAAGGCAGAGGTGACGTCAGATGGCACAGCCAGCCAGAGCGACGGATGCGGCCGGGAGCATCGCCGGACACTTGGAAACGGCACTTGCCCGGTCCTTGAACAGCATGACAGGGAAAGAGTTCACAGTGATGGCGGAGCGCACGCCGGACTCTGTCGCAATGGAGAACCCTTTCATCTGGCAACAGACCCTCTCCGCACATCCGGAACCGGCCCTCTGGCTGGTCGCCGGGCGGGATCTATGGTTGACCGCGGGCGAGTTGACGCTGGCCGCAGTGGGTATCGATTCGGCTACCGACGAGGACTGCCGGTCCACATGGCAGGAAATCCTCTCCCAGACCATGGGTGCCTTCGCCTCCGGAGTCACTTCGGATATCCAGCAGGAGGTGACGCCAGCGCTGGGCGAGGAACTTCAGTCCGAGCCGGCCGACTTGGCCTGGAACGTTTTCAGTGCGCGCAGCGATGACGGGCCGCCCCTGTTTTTGAAGATTGCGTGGTCCAAGTCTGTGCTGGGCCTGTATGACGCTCCGGAACCGGAACACAGGCCCGTTGCGGTCCGCGACAGTACGTTCTCGAAAACATTTGATCTGTTGCTCGATGTCGCATTGCCTGTGAGCGTTTCGTTCGGCAAGACCCATCTGCAAATTCGGGAGGTCTTGAAGCTCAATACCGGCTCCATCGTGGAACTGAACCGATTCGTAGTGGAGCCGGTGGACGTGATTGTGAATGATTGCGTGATAGCGCGCGGGGAGGTGGTGGTTGTGGACGGAAACTACGGCGTGAGAATCACCCAGTTGGCCAGCCGGGAGGACCGCCTTCGAACCGGTATGGCCGAAGGCACCCGTGTTGGAGGTGCCCGATGAGCATGGAGGCGCTGCTGTTCGGCGGGCTCGTTTCAGGCGTGTTTGCTTCCGGTGCCGGATTTGCATGTGCGATTGTCTTCCTAAGGGCGGATCTGCGCCGCGGGGCCGGCCTTAGCGCACGGCAACAGACCCAAATCCTCGCGGAGCTGGCTGCCCATCGGCGGCACGTGGAGGAACTGGCCCAGGAGTTGAGAACTTGGATCGTGGCAAGCGAATCCTCTCCGGCTCCGCGGACCGAAGCGCCCCGGTCCGATCCGGACGGATGGTCGACGGCCCGTGCCGTAGAGGCCGTCCGGGCGGGAATGACGCCCCAGGAGGCTTCTCAACTCCTGGGTGTTCCCAAACGGGAATTGAGACTGGTCGCCGATGTCGCGCGACTGGCCGTGTGCGGTCCTGTGCAAGGATAAGTTTGCCTGCACCCTAAAGATTCCGCCCAAGTTTGCCGATTAACTACCAGCGGCGATTATGAGCGGCATTGAATCCCAACTTGCGGAACAGATTGAAGCGGCCATTCGGACCTCAGGTGCCGATGGCCCGAATCCGGCGGCCCGTCCGGCCCTCGGGGAGCTTTTGGCGGCGGCCAGTTCGGTTTTGGGTCACCCGGTGCCCGACGAAGTTCGGGAAGCCGCACTGGCGCTGAACGCCTTTGCTCATGCGGATGCCGCCGGTGACACTTATCCTCCGGGATTCTGCGAAGCCCTGGTCCGGCTGCGCGACGCTTTGGCGCGGTCGGCATCTGTTGCGGTTGACGACGGCATCGCCCAGTTCGTGGACGATCCCGAGTTGGTGCAGGAGTTCCTTGTTGAAGCGCGGGAACATTTGGTCAGCGTCGAAGCCGGGCTGCTTACGCTTGAACAGGACCCGGAGGACGCCGAGGCTCTCAACAGTGTCTTCCGGTCCTTCCACAGCATCAAAGGGGTCGCAGGGTTCCTCGGGGCAACTTCCATCCATGAGCTTGCGCATGAAACCGAGAACCTGCTGGATCTGGCCCGGTCGGGCAAGCTGCATCTTTCGCAACCCATCATCGATTTAATCCTTCGTTCGGCCGATGACCTGACAAAATGCCTGGACCGCGCCAACAGTCAACCGCTCAGTTCGTTGCCGAGGTGTGACACGGGTTTGCTTGCAGCCCTTGCCGCAGTTACCCAGGGGATCGATGTCGGTCCTGAGATCCCGGTGCCGGCGGCACGGGACAAAGCAGTTGCCGGCGGGTCTCCCGCCCCGCCTGAAGGGGCACTCTCTCCGGATCAATCGGCGTCCGATTCAGCCCCCGTCCCAAAGGTTGAGACGGCGGGTGTGCAGGTGCGGAGCGTGGCCGAAAACAGCGTGGTTCGGATTGAGACTGCCAAGCTGGAATACCTGATCGACATGGTCGGAGAGCTGGTCATCGCCGAGTCGGTGGTGCGGCACGACCCCGGCATTGCGGCGTCCGCGGATCCCTTGCTCTCCCGGAACCTGACCCAGTTGGCCAGGGTTGTCCAGGAAGTTCAAAAGACTTCCATGTCGATGCGAATGGTCGCGATCGGTACTTTGTTCCGCAAGATGAGTCGCCTGACCCGGGATCTGGCCCGCAAGTCGGCAAAAAATGTGGAGCTGGTGACCGTCGGTGACGATGTGGAACTGGACAGAAGCATCGTCGAGGACCTGGCGGACCCGATGGTCCATATGATCCGCAATGCAGTGGACCATGGACTCGAAATGCCGGGTGACCGTGTGGCCCGGGGCAAATCCGAAAGAGGCACGGTTCGCCTGCAGGCTATGCACGATGCCG
>Ga0007854_10002946_pt1 | contig 10441 bp, 8 predicted proteins | sample CryBogCBH12Aug08_FD_60382 | JGI IMG/M metagenome (GOLD analysis project Ga0007854, IMG submission 60382) | Freshwater microbial communities from Crystal Bog, Wisconsin, USA - CBH12Aug08 | ecosystem: Environmental > Aquatic > Freshwater > Lake | place: Crystal Bog, Wisconsin, USA | collected... | reverse complement strand
TCATGACTTTGACAGAAACACTCATGCTATTGTTGCCCGAATCACTGCCGATGCTGCCACCAACCGCCTCAATCTCCTCGGCGATCTGTTCGCCGGTGCGGGTTTTTGTTCCTTTGATAAGCACCTTGGAAAAGAGCCTGGTAATTCCATTGTTTTCCGGAGTCTCGGCCAATATCCCCGCTTTGAATGCAGCCACCATTGACACCAGAGGCAGGCGGGGATCTTCACGAACCAGCAGGCGAAGGTGATTGGGCAACTCGAACTTCCGGATTTCACCGGCTGAAACCGGATCGCCTGTTTTGGTTTCAACTTTGAGAGAACCGATCGGATTCAGGGAGGAGATCGTCAGGTTGTCGTTGGTAAAATACTTTGCAAGAACACGCTTGATGTCCTCTACGGTAACCTTCTGGATCGAGGTAAGATAGTCGCTTGAAAAATCGAGGTTACCGGTCATAAGCCAGCTTGACCCAAGATCTGAGGCTTTGCCGCGCATGGTCGTCTGTGATTGCAAATGGCCGGAGAGCAATTGCTTTTTGGCCTTGTTAAGATCAGATGCGGAAACACCGGCAACTTTCACCTCATCCATGATTTTCAGCACCGCTTTTTGCGTCTCCTCGCGGCGGGCGGGATCGAGAATGGCCTCCACGCCGAAAAGCCCCCGGTAGGCAGGCGAATAGCAAAAGGCCGAAATGTGATGCACGAGCTTCTGTTCCTCGCGAAGTTCGCGGTAGAAAATGGAGCTGTTGCCATCACCAAGGATGGTCGAGAGCAAATCGAGTGCCGGCACATCCGGGTCAGTCAGTTCCGGCGTATGCCAGGCAAGATCGAGCCGGGTGAGTTCAGTGGGAAATTCGGTATGGGTTTCACGACGCCCCTGCTGCTGTGGTTCATCGGGAATATAATGAGGCGGGAGGCTTTTTTGTGGGTAATCGGTAAAAAACTTCTCAAGCTGTTCATGGATTTTGTCACCATTCACGTCACCGACAACCACAAAGAACAGATTATTGGGCACATAACGCTGCCGGTAATACTCCATCACATCATCCCGGGTGAGCTTGTTATAAATCTCGATATGTCCAATCACCGGCAACCTCGCGGGATGTTGCCTGTAGGCGGTGGCGAATAATTGCAGGCTGGCCATGCGATCAGGATTATCGTACCCCATGGCAAATTCCCGGCGGATGACTTCCTGTTCCTTTGTGTATTCCTCAGGCGGCAGGGTTGAATTCATCATGGCATCCGCCAGAATATCCACTGCGGTCTCCACTCCCTTCGCCGGAATATCGATCCAGAAGACCGTCCGATCATACGAGGTGTATGCGTTGATGTACCCCCCCGAATCCTGGATTTTTTTGGCAATCTCGCTGTTGGCGCGGGTTTTTGTCCCCTTGAAAAGCATGTGCTCCAGTATATGTGAAAGCCCGGCTCCAAGATGTTTATCCTCATCAATGCTGCCTGTCTGACACCACGCCTGAACGCTTGCAACAGGCGCGCTGTGATCCTCCTGGACAATCAATACAAGCCCGTTCTGCAACGTCCATTGGCGGGCTGTGCTTTTCGGAACCTGGATGGTCGGGGTGGATGCATCAGGAGTTTTTGCGAAGGTCGGGGTGAGCATTAATAGAAAAGTAAACAGCGGAAAAACGGTTCTGAATTTCATTCGGTTTTTGGAATAGGGTGGTCGGAAATGGTTTTCTCGATGGGGACAGCCGGATGCGGACGATAAGGGGCGGCGAAAGCCTCGTCAAAATCGTAGCAGTTCCTGAATTGATCGATGGTATCTGTTTCCGTTTTTCCAAAAATGCCGATTTTAATCAGGTTAAAAACCATTTCGCCAATGTCCTCACAGTGGCGTATCCGCCAATAGGAAAAAACGGTCAGCACCATGGGGCCGAATTCTTTGATGGCAAACTGGCGTACTCCGTCGAGCAACTGCATTGGGGTCACATGCCGGGATACATCCTCTTTGTTTTTCTTCAATTGCTTGATCGTGAAATCAAGGGCATCGCGTAAAAAAACATACGCTTCGCGATCAAAGCGTGGATCCTGTGCGATAATGATGTCGAGAGCTTCAGCGAAACCGATTTTCTGCATATATAAAATGGGACGTAAAGTTATTCGCGAAGTGCCATAGCGTCAACTCAACTTCCTGTAAAAACGGCTCTTTTCAGTGAAAAATAAATGCGGATTGAGACATAAATACCCCGAAAAAACAGTCTCATCCCACTCATTACCAAACACTTACATTTTTTATTATCCAGTAATTGACTAATTCAATCCAAGCCGATACCCTATACCATTACCGTCACATAAGAACAATCTCATGGGCGGCACAGATTTAAGAAAAGGAGAATTTAATGCCAGAAGTAATTGTACGCAAGGGAGAGCCCATTGACCGCGCTCTGAAACGCCTGAAAAATAAATTGGAAAACGAAGGAATTATGGAAGAGGTCCGTCGTCTGCGCGCATTCGAGACGCCGACTCAGAAGGTACGTCGGAAAGCCAAGGCCAATGCAAAGCGGGCAAAGTTGAAATTCCGCTACAGCACGGCTGCTTAAGAATAAAATTCTAAAAATTAACAAGGAGTGAAAACCGGGAAACCGGTTTTCACTCTTTTTTTAGCAACTGCAGGCAATCCGGAATCCCACGTCGTTTGATGAGTAGTCGGGCGTATTGAAATTCCTTGTGCTCGAGCGAAGGCTCGATGCGCGCGATTTCCAACTTCCCCCCCGGTAGATACGCCGGGTGCCGGTGGATGGGCCGACCGGGTTGAGTCGCTCGGTTCCTTTGTAATTCTCAAAAAAATCTATGCACCATTCCCACACATTTCCGGCCATATCCTCGATGCCGAAGGGACTGGCTCCCTTGGGATAAGTGCCAATCGGGGAGGTCTGTGCATAACCGTCATTGATCGATTCATCGCGCCACGGGAAAGTTGTGTTGCAATCGGCAAAGTTTGCCAGATCCCCCCGCGTGAGCTTTTCGCCCCATGGATAGATTCGCCCCTCCGGCCCTCGGGCGGCATATTCCCATTCCGCCTCGGTCGGCAATCTGAAAACCCGTTTTCCCTTACCCGAAAGCCACGCGCAGAATTTGATGGCTTCAAGACTGCTGACATAAATAACCGGATGTTTCCCATCGGCCCATGGCGGACGTTTTGCCCGGTGGCTCGGATCGAATTTCTCGTATTGTTCGTTGGTGACAGGAAACCGGGAGAGATAAAAACAATCGATCATGGTTTTAATCACTGGCTTCTCGTTGGGTTGAGCATCGGCATCCGCGCCTCCCATCTGAAAAAATCCGGAGGGGACCAGTTTCATTTCCATTCCCAAGTCCGTCACAAAATCGGGATACCTTGTATGTTCCTGGACCTTTGAAAGAGGAGTGATTCTTTGCATGAACTCCAAAGCTAAGTTTCTGCCCGTCGATCTTTTTACCTCGGAAGCATGGACTGCCGGAGTCACTGGTTTTTGAGAAACACTTGAAGCGGGTTTTTGCGGGACAAAATCATTTCCACTGACTTCCTCAAAGTAAGCATCGATCAAATCCTCCGCTTCACCGCCGCTCAACCCAAGGTTTTCACCCATGTTGCAAAAAGCATCACGCTGGTCGTCCGTCATTTCATTCTCCCCCAGGCCGGTCAGCCTGAGCATGCGAAGAAACTCGTTCGCAGGGTTTCCAGGTGAACCTCCGGATGAACTCTTCTGCGAAGCCGGTTCGGCAGGAGGTGTCACCGGAACAGGAACGGGATCGGCTTGCCGTTTTGCCCCGACTTTGGTCAATTCTTCTTCGACCCGATCCTGCATATCCTTGGCTTCCAGGCCGAGCTCGGCCCCGTGATGATAGAGATTCTCCTCGCTTTGCCTGTCCAGAACCCCGTTCGAGATGGCGAATGTCAGGAACTTGTTGAATTCATCAAAAGCCTTTGCTTTTAGCTGGGCATGAAGCCGGGCATCGATATTCGCTCGCATCTCCTTGTTGAGAAGATTCATTCTTGCCTCGGCAAGGTATCGGGGTGCTTCGTCCAGGCCGGCCCGCAGCAACTGGGTAAGCGGATTGCTTGGCTGGTTTTTAAGGGGAAGTTTTTTTTGCCACCAGACAAGAAGCTGCCGGCAGCTATCCTCAATCTGCTCCGTACTCGGGTAGGAGGAAAACGAAAGACAAAGCCGTTCGTAGGGATTTTCGGAATTGTACATCTTCCATCCATCCCATTTCAACGGATTATCTGGTATTGGCGAGGGCAGTGCCATGATTCACGATTCGACCACTACCAGTAATATTACTGGATTTTCAACCGGGACAAGTCGGCTGTTGCATCGCTCAGTTCACTGTCCGAGATGCCTGTGTGCCTGGAGATTGAGACCTTGTTTTGCTTCCCATAAGCATCCACAGTGACCTCGAGCACCTGGTTGACATCATAACGGTAGGTCAATTCCACTGGAGACGCCTTGGGCAGGAAAGGAGGAAGTTCAATCTCGCAGGAACCGAGAGGCATGCATTCTCCCGGCACAGTGCTTTCCCCTTCCACGACACGAACGACGACGCTTTTCAAGTTCGCCTTGGCCGTACCGAAGGAATTGCGGATTTCGACTGGAATAGGCGTCATTTTCCTGATCATCGGGAAAACATATTCCTCGAGACGGGCATCATCCCAAAGCACAACACCAAGGGTGTGGGTGGTGATATTTGAAACCTTGATCAAGCCGCCGCTTTCATCTGAAAATTCATTCCGGACTTCCTTGGGAAGCTGCCGGTCACCGAGTTGATCCTCCTCATCCAGAAGGGCCAGGATCGCCTGGATCGACGCTCCAACCGCTACGGCTTCATCCGGGCTCACATCGTCAGCAAGTTGCACTCCTGAAAGTTCACTGATCATCTTCCGCACCGAAGGCATTCTGGTCATGCCCCCCGTCAAAAGAATGCGATCAATGGACTTCCAATCCATACCCGCTTCCTGCATCGCAATCTCGCAAATGACCTTGCATTTCTCAAGGTGCTGGTTGGTGCGCTTTTCAAACTCCTCACGCGTAATCTCAAGTTTGATGCTTTTACCGTTGTAGCTGTGGACGACTGTGGTTTTGTCGCGCGTGGAAAGCTGGATTTTTGCGGAAAGTGAACGACTGTACAGATCCTGGTAGCTTTGCAAATCGACCAGGGGATTCTCACCATGCTGGCGGTCAAACTCATCGGCGACCCAATTGACAATCACATCATCCCAATCCTTGCCGCCAAGCCGGTGGTCGCCATTGCTGGCGATCATCCGGATATGATGGTTTTCAATCCGCATGATCGTAACGTCAAAGGTACCGCCGCCAAGGTCGAATACAAAGACCGTCTGGTCATCATGCCGTTTGTCGAGACCATACGCCAGGGCGGCAGAGGTCGGTTCGTTGATGACTTGCAAGACATTCAACCCGGCAAGCCGCCCGGCCGTCATGGTGGCGGTGCGCTCGGAATCGTTGAAATAAGCCGGCACGGTAATCACCGCGTCTGTCACCTGCTGATCCAGGTATTTCTCTGCGTCGTTCTTAAGCTTCTTGATGATGATCGCCGAAAGCTCCTCAGCCGAATAAACCCGTCCGTCAAATTCCCGGTGAAACTCCTCCTTGCTCTTGCCAATCTCGCGTTTTACGAAATCAACGATCCTTTCGGGATGGGCCACCGCGTTTTGCTTTGCTATGGAACCGACAACAACCCCGTTTTCGTCGAATAAAATGACAGAAGGGGTGATTCTTTCGTTTTCCGAGTTTGGAATAATTTGGGACTTCCCGTAGGCATCAATATGAGCGATTGCGCAAAAGGTTGTTCCGAGATCGATTCCAACCGCTTTTCGAGCGGAGAGGGAGGATACGACTGATGAAGGCAGTGACATCGTTTTATGACCCCTTTCTTAAAGGCTCCGGCAGCATTTTGCTAGAGATTTCCACTCCATTTTTTAATAATTACCTCTTCCGGGCGTATCATGCGATTGCGCCAGATAAACCCGGGCTTGATGCTTTGGATGATTTCATCGTTCTCTTCCGGACTTGCAGCTTCGGTTACAGCCACAACCCGGTGTTTTTCTTTTTCAAATTTCCCGATGGATGGCTCCAACCGGTTGACATCCAGCCTCGCGAGAACTTCAACCACCAAACTCACGGTATTATCAAGGCTTTTCCCGAAATTATGCATGAAATTGTTCATCTGCGGCTCGGACTCAACGCAAGTTCTGCATTTTTCGTTTTCCTTCATGAAAAGATCAAGCCGTCGGTGCATCTCTGACATGTCATCAAAAAGCATGATGAGATCCCGGATGATCGGTTTCTGAAGCACCTCCAGAAGAAAATTGTCCTTGTATCCACGCAATTCCTCGTGAAGGGCGTCGAACAGCTTCTGAGTAACCAGCCCTTCCCGGTTGAGTTCGCCCTGGACGCTTGAAATCTGGTTGGAAAGCGACGATTGCGCATCCACACTCTCCTGCAACTGTTCAAGTTTCTTCGAATTATCAGCGGCCGCTTTGCTTAAAGCAATAATCCCCATTACCATCGGGCGCAGCATTTCCTGAAAGCCGTCTGCGCTCTTAATTTTAGACACTCCCGTTCGTTGAGCCTCGGCTGCCAGTGCCTCCATCTGCTCGGCAAAATCCTTTTCCTCCTCTACTCGCTGTATTTTGTTGGTCATTATTATAAGACAATTTGGCACTTGGGGCCGGACTGCCAAATTGTTACTGATACATTAAATATTCACTTGCAACCAAAATCTTTATTCATTTTCAACTACCGGCGGCGTAATAGGCGCAGATGGCCTTGATTAGGCCCGGCACATCATTCTGGCGGGCCTCGATATCGACCTCCAGGCCGAGTTCACGCATGCTTTTGGAAGTAATCGGGCCTATGCTGGCAGTCTTGATTCCGGAAGGAAGAGGAAGTTTCATGGCCATGAAATTTTCCACCGTGGACGAACTTGTAAAAGTGATCAAGTCGGCACCGCCGGTCTTGAACCGGTTAAGTCCTCCCCCCTTGTCTTCCGTTTCCGGAACCGTCCGGTAAGCCACCGCCTCATCGACAATGGCTCCGAGACCGCTCAAAGCCGCGGCAATGACATCGCGCGCCACTTCGGGACGGACAATCAGGATGCGCTCATTTTCCACGGAACCCTGTTTCTGAAATTCCCGCACAATCCCCTCCGCGACATATTCGGAAGGTTGCAGGTCCACTTTCAGATGAAAATCCCTGACCCGCGCGGCCGTGGCGGGACCAATGGCCGCAATCCGCGCACCGCCGATTTCCCGCGCATCATCATAGATCTTGTAAAACATGGTAAAGAATTCGTTCACACCGTTCGGGCTGGTAAACACAATCCAGTCGTAAAGATGCGAGTCCTGCACAAGATGGCCGAATTCCATCAAGTCGGCAGGAGGCACGACTCGAATGGCGGGAATTTCGATGACATCCGCGCCGAGTGCCCGTAAATCGGTGCTGAGTCCGCCTGCCTGGCTGCGGGAGCGCGTCACGACGATCCGTTTCCCAAAGAGCGGCCGCTTTTCAAACCAGTTCAACGAGTCGCGCAATTTAACCACTTCCCCAAAAACGGCAACAGCAGGAGCGGCGAAATCAGCCTCTGAGGCTATGTCTGCAATACGGGAAAGCGAACCGCGAATGGTCTGCTGCGATCCGGTGGTTCCCCATCGCACGAGCGCAACCGGGGTTTCTGGGTCGGCTCCGTGCTCCATCATTGCCTCTGCAATCTTTTCCATCCGCTCGACCCCCATGAGCATCACTTTTGTTCCGGTGACACCAGCCATCGTCTTGTAATTCACCGCAGCCCCGGATTTCGAAGGATCCTCGTGTCCTGTAAAAATGGTCAACTGCGAAGCAAACCCCCGGTGCGTGACCGGAATCCCGGCATAAGCGGGAGCCGCCAGGGCTGAAGTGATTCCCGGCACGATCTCGAAATTCAAGCCCGCATTTGCAAGCGCAAGAGCCTCCTCCCCTCCTCTTCCAAACAATAGGGGATCGCCTCCCTTGAGCCGCACCACCCGGTTCCCTGCCTTCGTTTTTTCTATGAGGAGCGCATTGACTTCATCCTGCGTCCAGTGATGATCGCCGCTTTTTTTTCCGGCAACGATGATTTCGGCCCCCTCTTTCGCCCATTTCAGGATTTCCGGGTTGCTCAAATAATCACAGACGATCACATCCGCAGTTTCGACGCACTCACGTCCCTTGAGCGTCATCAACCCGGGATCACCCGGGCCCGCGCCAACAAGACTGCAAAGACCGCTTTCCTTTTTCTTAGTTGCCATAAATTTGTAAATGGAGCCGGTTGGCCAGTTCCTCGGGTTCATCGGCAGGCCCCAAGACTTCCCCGAGCAATGGCGACTGGTTTTCCCCCTCAAAGAGGATGGTTTTCATCCGCAGCAAACCGCCTTTTATCTCTGTCTCCACGCCGACGGGCAAATGGCAGTCGCCGTCAAGCAGGCGCAACAGCTCGCGTTCGGCGCGAATCCGCAGAAAGGTCGGAGTGTGATTCACTTTTGCCAGGATGCCGGCTGCATTCGAGTCATCAGAGCGGATTTCCAGTCCGATCGCCGCCTGTCCGATCGCGGGGAGCGTATCGAGATGTTCAACATAGAATCCGGTTAAATCCTGCCCGAGGCGGTCAATCCCGGCCCGCGCAAGAATCGTTCCCGCCCACTTCTCTGAATCTCGCAATTTATTGAGACGGGTCGGGACATTCCCTCGAATCTCCTCGAACTGCAAATCGGGTCGTTGCCATTGAAGCTGTTTTTTTCTCCGGATACTGCTGGTGGCAAGAATGGAGTCTGGAGGCAGTTCGACAAATGGGCATCCGGTTTTGGTGATCAATACATCCGCTGTCGCGGCCCGTTCAAGCACGGCGGCAACTGTGAGGCCGGGAGGAATGTGGCCGGGCAGATCTTTTAAACTATGGATGGCAACATCGATGTCGCCTGCCAGCAGCAGGGACTCGATTTCGCGGGTAAACAACCCCTTTAATCCCTCGCCGGATTCTTTGGCCATGCTAATATCGAGTCGTTTGTCTCCGGTGGTGGTAATGATTTTCAAGCTGGTTTCCACCTCGGGGGCGACCGCTCTGAGTGCTTGTTGAAAAAGTTCGACCTGGGCAAGCGCAAGAGCACTGCCGCGTGAGCCCAATACCAGTTTATTCATCACAATTCTGAAGCCTGTGCACCGAGGGAACCGGGGCGGGTTGCCGCGACTGAACGCGCGGAATCGTTGGCAAGCCAGTTTGAAAAATCGGCGACATGCCGTTCAATCATCTGCTCGCAGACACCGATCTCCCGCTTGCGGATTTCAAGCGACTGGCTGGCTATGGCCTGGAGCGAGTCGATGTCATAAAGATACACGCCCTCAATGGCGTTGACCGCCGCCTCGACATCACGCGGCACGGCCAGATCAATGATGAATAGCGGACGGTCTTTCCTCTGTTTCATCAAGGGTTGAATTTTTTCCCGGGTCACAATCGGGAGCGGAGCGGAAGTGGAGCCGATAAGGATGTCGATGTCGAGGATGTCGTGATGCCAGTTCTCGAAAGGCACCGCCCGTCCGCCAATGGAAGCGGCAAGCTCGACAGCGCGTTCAGGGGAGCGGTTGGCGACTGAAATGCTTTTCAATCCTCGCGAAAGGAGTGTGCGGGAGGTCAGATCCGCCGTCTCACCCGCACCGAGAATCATCACATTGCAACCCGATAACCGCCCAAAAATCCTTTCAGCAAGATCGACGGCGGTCGAACCTACCGAGACGGAACCCCGTGTGATGTTTGTTTTGGTGCGGACTTCCTTTGCCACATTGAATGCGCGCTGAAAAAGTTTATTCAGATGCTTGGAAGTCGAACCGGCAGTGGAAGCGGTTCCATACGCCTTCTTCACCTGGCCCAGGATTTCCGTCTCGCCGATGACCATGGATTCCATGCCGCAGACCACACGGAACAGATGCCGGATGCTGCCCGGTGCATCGTATTTATAGAAAATTTCCTGTCCGTAGTGGTGCTCCTGCGCGCGCTCGGCAAGAAACCGGTTGAGAACTCCGAACCCGGCCTCGGGCTTGCCGGCTGCCGCGTAAAACTCGACCCGGTTGCAGGTGGAGACTATCACGACCTCCTCGATGCCGTCGGCGGAGGCGAGCCGGGTGGCTGCCGACACCAAATCAGTATCTGCCACGGCAAACTTCTCGCGAAGTTCCACCGGGGCTGTTTGATGATTGATGCCAAGGCAGATGACGTTCATTAAAAATGCCCTTTGTCAGAAATGAAGTTCAATCCCCAAAAAATGGACATCGCCAGGAGAAAAGCAACAATTGACGCCATCGCCAGCCTGCGTGGAGGAAGCTGCCTCAAAGCCTTTGCCGCAAGGATTAGGGCATAGAAGAACCAGACTGCCGCAGGCCAGAATGCCCGCACCAGTTGCAGGATATTTCCGAAGGCT
>Ga0007854_10002943_pt1 | contig 10448 bp, 8 predicted proteins | sample CryBogCBH12Aug08_FD_60382 | JGI IMG/M metagenome (GOLD analysis project Ga0007854, IMG submission 60382) | Freshwater microbial communities from Crystal Bog, Wisconsin, USA - CBH12Aug08 | ecosystem: Environmental > Aquatic > Freshwater > Lake | place: Crystal Bog, Wisconsin, USA | collected... | reverse complement strand
TCGGCGTTTCGGTTGATTCGTTCATGGGGTTGGGGTTGGTGGTGTTAACCGGATAGGCATGGACAATTCCACAAACAATCACCCTCAAAACAACAAACAAAGACAGAATCCCTAACTTCTCAACAGATCTACGCGGGTACATATCTCTTGATTTCAAATTATCAGCTACCATCGTACTTCGCGAAGCTTTTCACAATTCCCAGACGGAGAAGGCTCTTCTTCCTTGTTACTGTTGACACTTGAGTCCCAGATTCGATCACCCTCACTCCAATACAATTTGGAAAGCTGGCATGATAGATCATCTCTATATTCATATCCCGTTTTGCCCGAACATCTGCCCGTACTGCGCATTCTACAAGGAATCCGCAGGGCGCGAACGGGTGGAGAGCTTTCTTGACGCACTTCTGGCAGAAGCTTCCTGCTGGAGCGAACAATTACTGCCAAGGACAATTTTTTTTGGGGGCGGCACCCCAAGCGCCCTTTCGGTTCCTCAATTTGAGAAACTTCTCAACGGGCTGCGAGATCGCATTAACCTTACCCTGCTTGAAGAGTGGACAATCGAGATGAATCCGGCAACCGTTGCCGCCGACAAGGCCGATTTACTGCTCCAAGCGGGAGTCAACCGTGTCAGCATCGGGGTTCAGTCATGGGATGACGATGTCTTGATCTCACTAGGTCGGACCCACAATGCCGATAAGTCTGAGGAGTCAATACGCGTCCTCAGGCAGGTCGGGTTTGAAAATATATCCGTCGATCTAATCTTCGGTGTCCCGGGACAGACGCTGGAATCCTGGCGTACGACACTCGAGCGAACACTCCAACTCAATCCGAAACATGTCTCGGCTTACGGACTGACCTACGAAGAGGGAACGGAATTTTTCCAAAGACTCGGACGTGGCGAGGTGAGCATAAACGAGGGACTTGAGGCGGATCAGTTTGAGATGGCTACTGACCAGCTTGGGGATGCAGGCTTCCGCCAATACGAGGTTTCCAATTACTCAATTCCAGGATGGGAGTCGCGGCACAATATCGCCTACTGGACAGGACGAGATTATCTCGGCCTTGGGCCAAGCGCTTTCTCGACAGTCGGTTCTCGTCGCTGGCGTAATATACGGGAGACTGGAATCTACAGCCAGACAACCCTATCCGGAAAAACAGCGTGTGACTTTGAAGAGATTATTTCACCTGAACTTCTGGCGAGGGAGAAGGCAGCTTTTGGGATCCGTACCATTGGTGGCATTCCATCTAATGAAGCTCACCAATGGGATAGTGAACTCTTGTCTCTAAGGATCGAGGGCCTCGTTGACCAGCGCGATGAACGATGGCTGCTGACGCGACGGGGGCGACTTCTCGCCGATACGGTCTCGCAAACCTTCGTGTGAACGATGCTGAGATCATCGTGATCGGGGCCGGTCCTGCCGGGAGCACCTGTGCCACGCTGTGCGCCTGTGCCGGGAGAAAGGTTCTTATGCTGGAAGCAGCGCGATTTCCAAGGGACAAAGTCTGCGGTGACTGCATCAATCCTTCCGCATGGCCTGTTTTGGATCGATTGGGTCTCATATCCAGAGTGAAATTACTCCCATCCACCTCGCCAAAATTACTTCGCTTTTCAGCTCCTGGTCATGAGGTTGTAGAATTTTCCACGCCATCAAACTCAATCGGCCAGCGCTTGATCGTTGTTCGACGACGAGACCTTGACTTACTGCTTGTGGAGCGTGCCGTAGAAGGAGGAGTTGAGTTTCTGGACGGATATCCCGTCACAAGTCTTTCTAAAAGAGGAGGATTGTGGGAAGTCACGACTGCCCAGGGAGCATATCGGGCCCGAGTTGTTGTGGCAGCAGATGGTCGCAGTTCGATTTCGGCACGGCTGCTCCAGATGCATCGATATCCCGCAAATAACGGGAGAATAGGCCTCCAATCTCACATTCCACATCCGTCAGGCTACGATGGTGCATTGGAGATGAGGATTTACCGGAACGGCTACGGGGGATTGGCTGATCTTGGTGGAGGCGTTGCTAATCTTTGCCTCGTTGCCGATGGAGGATCCATGAAGGCTCTTCAGAGGGAAGTAGAAACATACTACCATCTACAATCCCCTACAGCATGGCGCTGTATCACGCCGATATCGCGCCCGAAAGCTCAACTTATAGCTCGTGATAATGTTTTTCTCAGTGGGGATGCAGCGCGGGTCATGGAGCCCTTTACCGGGGAAGGAATCAGTTTTGCGCTACGAAGTGGAGCTCTGCTGGCGGAGATTCTTATATCGACATGGCAAAAATTACCCGACAGCAAGCTCTCCATCGAGGACTATTACGCACGCTCGCATCGTAATCTCTACAGCGGCAACCTTTGGATAAACCGCCTGACTCGACTTCTTTTAACCCATCCCGCACTCGCTTTGAATCTGACGCCATTTCTTATGCGACACCCAAAGTGTATCGAGTTTCTGATGAAAAGTGTAATGCATTGAGTAACTATATCTTACATATAATAAATTTTTTGTTGTTTCCTACACCTGTTTCGCCCTTTTATTAAGTGAATCATGACAGTTGAAATTCTCTCCCGTATCCAGTTCACCCTCACGGCCGCGTTTCATTACATCTATCCGCCGATGTCTATCGGGTTGGGGGCTCTTCTGGTGATCATGGAAGGTTCCTACATCAAGACAAAAAACCCACTCTACCATCAACTTGCTCACTTCTGGACCAAGGTCTTCGGGCTCGTCTTTGCCATCGGTGTTGCCACCGGCATTGTGATGGAATTTGAATTTGGGACAAATTGGGCAAGCTACTCACGCTTTGTCGGTGATATTTTTGGAAGTGCCTTGGCCGCAGAAGGTATTTTTGCTTTCTTTCTCGAATCTGGATTCCTTGCACTGCTTCTCTTCGGCTGGGACAAGGTCGGACCGAAACTCCATTTCTTCTCAACCTGCATGGTCGCATTTGGCGCCCACTTCAGTGCACTCTGGATTGTTGTCGCTAATTCTTGGATGCAGACACCTGCTGGCTATCACTTGGAGAGGATCAGCGGCCAGACACACACACCGCTTCCTGAAGGCTATGTCGTTCAGGCACAGGATCTTGGTCATGTCCGAGCAGTTGTTGATAATTTCTGGGACATGGTGCTTAACCCCTCTTCGATAGATCGCCTCACCCATGTCGTTCTCGGCGCATGGCTGACCGGTGCCTTCGTTGTCATCAGCATTAGCGCATGGTACCTGCTCAAAGGTAAGCATCAGGATTTTGCCAAAGCGTCCCTGAAGATTGCCCTCACCTTTGCAGCCGTCACCAGTCTTCTTCAAATGATCAGCGCCGATATCACAGCCAGAGGCGTAGTGCGTGACCAACCAATCAAACTTGCTGCCATGGAGGGTGTCTACGAAACCCGTGACTATACACCCATGACCCTTCTTGGATTTGTTGATGCCAAGAAACAGGAAGTTCATGGCCCTCAGATTCCTGGCCTCTTGAGTTTTCTCTGCTTTCATGATTGCAAACAGCCGGTTCAAGGGCTCCTCTCAATGCCCAGTGACGAATTCCTGTCACTCCGCTATCCGGGGTTGTCCAAGGAGAATCTGGCCAAGGAACGTCCTAAATACTGGCCAATGGTGGGCTGCGTGTTTCAGTTCTACCACATCATGATAATAGTCGGAACAGTCCTCTTTGGACTGGCTATACTTGGTGTCATACTTCTCTGGAAAGGTCTGCTATTCAAAACAGATCTGCCAATTATACGAGGACTTCTGTGGGTATATGTTTTCTCTGTTCTTGGCCCACAGATTTGCAACCAGGCGGGATGGTTCACCGCTGAACTCGGTCGCCAACCTTGGATCGTTTACAATCTGCTTCGCACTTCCGAGGGATTGTCACGTGCTGTGGAGGCGAATCAAGTGGCCTTTTCGATCATTCTCTTCACGTTGATTTATATACTTCTCTTCATCACATTCATTTACTTGTTGAACAATAAGATTCAGCACGGCCCAGTGGATGATGAAGGACACCACATAAAGGCTCCTGGCGTGGATCCCGTGGATCTTTTCTCAAAGCAAGGACGCGCCTGAATCATAACTCTCTAATTCCCATGCATCTTCCTGACTTAAACACCGTCTGGTTCCTTCTCGTCGGCATTCTTTTCACCGGATATGCGATTCTCGACGGCTTCGACTTTGGTGTCGGCATTCTTCATCTTTTTATTAAAAAAGATGAAGACCGCCGCATCCTGCTGAACTCAATCGGACCTGTTTGGGATGGAAATGAGGTTTGGCTTGTGACTGGAGGTGGCGCTCTCTTTGCCGCCTTTCCAGGAGCGTATGCTACCGTCTTTTCCGGATTTTATAATGCCTTCATGCTGCTTCTTGTGGCACTCATCTTCCGCGCTGTTTCTATCGAATTCCGCAGCAAGGAGCAGGGACATGCATGGCGGCAGGGTTGGGACATTGCCTTTAGCATCGGAAGCTTTCTAGCCGCTCTTCTCATAGGCGTGGCAATGGGGAACATAACCCGCGGCATCTCTTTGAACAGTGAGGGGGATTACATTGGAAATTTCATTCATCTCCTTAATCCCTATTCTCTGCTGCTCGGCGTTACTGTTGTTGCTCTCTTTGCAATGCACGGGGCCATTTTTCTTGTTCTCAAAACCGAGGGTGAGCTTCAGTCAACCATCAAGGGGTGGGTTCCTGGACTGATCGGTCTCTTTCTCGTTCTCTTCGCTGCCTTTAACATAGCCACTTTCTTCGAATGCCCAAATCTTGTGACGGTCATGCTTACCCGACCATATGGATTTGCAATTCTTGGCTTGGATGTCCTTGCAGCACTCTCGATTGCCTTACTGACCACCAGAGGTTATGAGTTTGGCTCCTTCCTCATGTCCTCGTTGACAATGGTGCTGTTGATGGCAGTACTCGGGATCTCCTACTTCCCGAATCTGGTGATGTCCAACCCTGATCCATCGAATAGTCTTACCATCTACAACTGCGTCTCAACTACCAAGACGCTTGGGAACATGCTGGTAATTGCGATCATTGGTGTCCCCATCGTCTTGGCGTACACTGCGAGTATCTACTGGATCTTCCGTGGGAAGACAAAGTTGGGACACGTTGGCTACTAAGGAGCAAGAGCTCTGTAAGTTCAGAAATCGGGTGGCCTTCTTTGGCTATCCTGGTTGCGCAAAGTTTGCAGGACGAAGTGGTCGCCCTTCGTCCGCGTCAATGTAGTCAAACATCGTTTGAATGTCTGATCGACTGGCAAATCCCCCCTCCTTCTTGCGGCGCTCGAGGATGGAAGCAACTTCGTCTCTCCATCCACGCTTAGTCATAAAACCGTTCCAAATCTCTTTCTGTTCCTCTGTCGGCACCTTCCCATGCTGAACTACCCAGTTCCACGCCTCGTCATCAGATACCCCAGCAAGAACAACAGAAGAAATTTGGCCGTAGTTGATCTCAAGAAGGTCACAACAGCGTTGGTCAAAAGCTTTTCCGAGATTCGGAATATAATCCTCACCCAGTTCCCCAACTGCATGAAGTTTGATCTTGTCGACCATGCGGAGAAAATAAACGAGCCCGTGAATCATGTCGTTTGGACTTCGAGGATGTCTGGTTTTCATGCAAGTTGACCTTTCTAGTCTGCCCTATGGGGTGATTGAAAGCTTCCAAGTAGAAATAATCCTGCTGCGATACAGATACAGGAATCGGCGACATTAAAGGAAGGCCAGTGATAAGTGCCAAACTGGAAGTCTAGAAAGTCAACTACATGACCAACTCTGAGGCGATCTGTGACATTACCGAGAATCCCTGCGAGGAGAAGGACCCAACCAGTACGCAGCACTCCTCCAGCAAAGTGGCGCCTCATGAGAATAAGCGCCGCAAAGGCCAAGGATGAGAAGATGACAAAGATGAGGTTGCGGTCACGGAGCATCCCGAAAGCTGCACCGGTATTATAAAGGTGAGTGAGGTTAAAAAAACCTGGGATGACAGGAATGGTCTCCTGAAAGGAAATGAAACGCACCACATATAACTTACTGCCCTGATCGAGCATCAGCAGAAAAAGAATCATGGCAAAGGGAATCAAGGACTTCATGCAGCGAAATGGAAAAAAATCTTATGATTGAATTGCCTCTACCGCTTCAATACAACGACCGCAGAGAGTCGGATGGATGGCATGAGAACCGACTTCATCGCGATGCCGCCAACAGCGTTCGCACTTGGAGGCCAATGTTTTATCAACAGTGATTCCTCCTGAACCTTTTTGGATAACAAGGTTGCTGAGAATCAGCAGTTCTTCGACTTCTGCCATGCTACTCTCAGCAATCGCAAGCAGGACAGGGTCCTCGGTCCTGACTAGGACGGCGGCCTCAAGGGGATTTGCGAGCAGTCCGTCTCGCTGGGATTTTTCGAGTGCCTGTGAAACTTCGCTACGGAGTGCGAGTAGAGTTTCAAAGTTGGAAAGGATTTCCTTATCGAGCACCTTTTCCTCAGGGAAAGATTCCAAATGAACCGAAGTGCCCGGACGATAATGACCCCATGCTTCCTCAGCAGTGAATACAAGGATTGGCGCAAGCAAACGCACGAGGTCTTCAAATACCTTGGCCATGACAGCTTGGGTGCCGCGACGACGGGTTGAGGATACACTGTCGCAATAGAGGCGATCCTTGGTCACATCGACGTAGAGACTACTTAATTCGACTGAACAGAACTGGTTAATTGCATGGTAGACCTTCTGAAATGCGAGTTCGTCATAGGCCTTACGGCAGGTGTTCACTGTCTCCTGAAGTCGCGCTATAATCCATCGGTCGATCATTGTTTGTGCCGAGGGTGGGAATGAGGCTCCTCCCCTTCCCTGCTGAGCTGAATCATAATCAGCAAGGTTACCCAAAAGGATACGCAGGGTATTCCGTATACGACGGTAGGAATCTGTCAGACGGGCAAAGATTTCTTCTGAAAATGGAACATCATCAGTAAACTGAACACTGCTGGCCCAGAGTCGGACGATATCGGCACCATATGTTTTAATGAAGTGGTTAGCCTCTGTTGGTTTTTGATAGCCGCCCGTCCCCTGATTAGATTTAGAGATTTTCTGGCGGGTATCGACATCGACGACAAAACCGTGAGTCAGAACGGTTTTATACGGAGCCAGGTCATTCAAAGCCACCGAGGTCATCAGCGAGGACTGAAACCATCCGCGATGCTGATCGGTCGCCTCAAGGTAAAGATCGGCGGGGAAGTGAAGTTCGGGACGTTCGCGCAGGACTGCTTCGTGACTTACCCCGCTGTCGATCCAGACGTCGAGCGTATCATTACGACGCGTCGACCCTTCCGGGACACCGGCAAGACGACACCATGAGGCATCATCAAGTGAAAACCATGCATTTGAGCCTTGCTCAGCAACTACATCGGCCACTCTCATAATTATTGATGGATCGAGAATTGGATCTCCTGTTGGAGAATAAAAGACTGGGAGAGGCACTCCCCATGTACGCTGTCGCGAGATGCACCAGTCAGGTCGGGATTCGACGGTCCCTCGGATACGGTTTCGGCCCCAGTTGGGAATCCACTGTGTTACATCAATTTCACGAAGGGCAGTTTCACGCAACGCATCGATGCGGACGAAAAACTGTTCCACCGCACGGAAGATAATCGGCGTCTTTGAACGCCAACAATGGGGATAACTGTGCCGATAATCCTGACGACCGAGCAGGGCTCCTCGTGCCGTGAGTATGTTGACTACCTCCTCGTTGCCTTCAAAGACGTGTTTTCCTTGAAGGGACGGAACTCCTGCATCCTCAGTGAAACGGCCGAAATCGTCGACAGGCGAGAGAAGATCAAGCCCCTTTCTCCGTCCCAACTGGTAATCATCCTCGCCATGTCCCGGAGCTATGTGAACCAGACCGGTCCCAGACTCAAGGGTGACAAACTCTGCAACGTAAACGGTGGAGCTTCGGTTTAGAAATGGGTGTAGTGCATTCAACCCTTCCAGTGACGACCCCTTGCGTGAATTGCCATGCTGTGAAAGTTCCAGTCCAGTGGAGGCCATGAATCCCTCTGAGAGACCGGCGGCCACAATAAAGCGCTCCTCCTGATTTTCCAGCAGGACATAGTCAAATTCAGCATGAACTGCGATTGCAAGATTTGCCGGTAGCGTCCATGGGGTTGTGGTCCAGATGACAACACTGAGTGGTTTTTCAAAGGGCAACCCAAGACGCGCCGCTTCGTCCGCCTCCACCAAAAACTTCACGAAGATAGCAGGAGAAACCTTCTCTTGATACTCGATCTCGGCCTCGGCAAGCGCGGTTTGCGCCCCAGTACTCCAAAGAACGGGCTTCTTGCTCCGATATACCAGATCCTTCTCCACCATTCTAGCAAATGAACGAATAATTGCCGCCTCGTAATCCGGATCTAGAGTCAGATAGGGATGATCCCAGTCACCAAAAACGCCAAGCCGACGAAACTGTCCTCGCTGAATGTCGATGAATTTTCGGGCGTATTCTTCGGACTTCTGGCGTATCTGGAGCGGAGTAAGACCGGCTGATGATTTCACAACACGGAACTCAATCGGTAGTCCGTGGCAGTCCCATCCTGGAATAAAAGGGGCCTGGAACCCGCTCATTGTCTTTGATTTGACGACCAGATCCTTAAGCACCTTGTTGAGTGCGGTTCCCATATGGACATCGCCATTAGCAAAAGGAGGACCGTCGTGGAGAATATATTTCGGCGCTCCCTCGCGTGATCTCTGGATAGAAGAATAGAGTCCATCCTTCTCCCATCGAGCCAGCAGTTCCGGTTCACGTTGCGCAAGACCTGCCTTCATTGGAAAATTCGTCTTTGGTAGACGGACAGTATCGCGATAGCGGCTCATAGAATTGCAGGTCTGAAATCGAATGGACTATTCAAAAAATGGGCGTGCTTGGATCGCACGCCACACTTTCAGATAGTTACTCAGCCGTGTCGTCAAGCCAGGTCAGCAACTCGGTCATTGTTTCCATGGTCTCGTCACCCATGTTTGAGATACGGAATGTCTTGCCTTTAATCTTTCCGTAGCCGCCGTCGATTATACAGGAGTGCTTCGCTTTGAGGCGACCAATCCAAGCTGCAATATCAGCTCCCTTGTTGTTTTTCACGCAGGTGAGACCGACGGAACGGTAACCCTCTTCGGCAAAGAAATCCCAACCGCGGGCCTTTACCCAATCTGCGACGAGAGTGTTCGTACGCTTGTGTCTAAGGTAGCGGTTCTCTAATCCCTCTTCGGAAATCTCGAGAAGCTTCGACTGGAGGGCGTAGATATGGGAAATGACAGGGGTGCTAGGAGTCATGTCGCCCTCGTGATTCTTCTGAAACTCAAGGAAGTCGAAATAATAGCCTCTTCCTTTGATCTCGGAGGCGCGTTTCAGAGCTTTTTCTGAAACCGAGAAGAGGGCCATTCCCGGAGGAAGCGCAAGCGCCTTCTGGCTTCCGGTAAGCATGACATCAATCCCCAATTCGTCCATCGGTATTGGGAGAACAGAGAAGGATGATACGGTATCCACAATAAGTAGAACTTCTGGGAACAGTTTTGTGACATCAGTGATCTCCTTGATCGGATTCATGCATCCGGTGGAGGTCTCGTTATGGATAAGGGTCACCACATCTATGTCCCCCTTCTCAAGTCGTGCCTTGAGGATATCCGGCATGATAGGGTTTCCCCACTCAACTTGAAGTTTTTCCGCCTCATAACCACAGCGCAGGGAAACATCGTTCCACTTGTCCGAGAAGGCTCCGTTCATGCAGTTGAGCACCTTTCCTTTGACGAGATTGCGAAGGGCTCCCTCCATTACACCCCATGCCGAGGAAGTGGAGATGTAGACCGGACGCTTGGTGGCAAAGAGGCGTTGGAGGTCTGGCTGGATGGATGAGTAAAGTTTTTTGAAATCATTACCCCTGTGGCCAATCATTGGCTTGCGGAAAGCTTGGAATGTTTTTTCCGAAACCTCAACGGGTCCCGGACTGAAGAGTTTGATATGTTCGTTCATATTTTTTAATTTTGGCAGACTGAATCAGTTTTCCCAGAGAAAGTTTTCCAATCGCAGTTTGGCCAGGCGTGCTTTTGCCTCATCCGCCCTTGGTCCCCCCTCAGCGAGGATCTGTCCATACAGTGAAACTGCATCATTCCACTGCTTGCGGTTCTCCAAAAGCCGGGCTGCCTCAAAAGCCGCCTTGTCGTGCCACAGTTGTTCAGGCTCAGTAGTACGCGGATTCTTGAAGGCCTGGAAATAGGAGGCAAGAGCAGCATCGTTTTCTCCAAGCTTTTCCAGCACAAGCGCGCTCTTGCAGAGAGCCTGGTTGCGCCAGCGCAGCGACATTGAAGGGTCAGTGGCAAGCTGTTCCCAGGTCTTCACTGCTTCCTGTTCATTCGATGGATCTTTTGCTCCAAGCTGATGGAGAGTGTCTCCCTTGGCCATAAGCGCGGCGGCACACAATT
>Ga0007854_10002942_pt1 | contig 10448 bp, 10 predicted proteins | sample CryBogCBH12Aug08_FD_60382 | JGI IMG/M metagenome (GOLD analysis project Ga0007854, IMG submission 60382) | Freshwater microbial communities from Crystal Bog, Wisconsin, USA - CBH12Aug08 | ecosystem: Environmental > Aquatic > Freshwater > Lake | place: Crystal Bog, Wisconsin, USA | collected... | reverse complement strand
AGTCCACCGTGCCTACGCCAAGGCCGCCGACCGCGTTACCATGCCACTCGAGTACTACGAGGAACAGGCCTCTAAGAAGCTCATCGACCTCAGCGCCGAACTCGCCAAGAAGCACCATGCCGTCGCCTGATCAATTCCTCATACCGAGGACCAGCAGCCTGGCACCCGCTGGATTACCCCGCTCATGGGCTGGGCTTGCTACGGCATCGGGGGCTTGTTGGTTGCCCCTCTCCTGCCTGCCTCACCCACCCCATCAGCTCACCATGCTGGAAGGTCATGGATGCCCCCTGAGAGCCCATTGCCGATCGTTCTGAGGCCAAGGCCATCCTCCTCCTGGCAAGCGGCTCCTGGACCCTCCTCTCGACCCCGCATTTGGACACCCCGGAAACCCCATGCGCGGCCTCTGAAAACCTCAGAATTTCCCCGTCCCAATGTAACAGAGCATAGTGATTTCCCCGGGGGTGAAATCACGGCTTCGCTTTTGCTGCGCAAAAAACATGTTCCTACGCGTGTCAGGCACGCTTCGGAATCCACCCGGCACCACCACAAAAACAACCATGCCTAGAACACCAAAACCCGGCACACGCCGCATCGAATTCAACATCAATATGGAGAGCCTAAAGCGGCTCCATGAGCTAAAGAAACTATCCAACTTTCGGAACCAGGACGAACTCTTGGAGGCCCTCATCTTTCAGGCATCAGAGAACGAACAAATCGACCCAAATATCAGCGATCGCCTAGAGCAGAAAATCGACTATCTGATCGAGACACTCGACTTCCTTACAGAATGAGAAGTGGCTCCCGATTTGCAGGCTTTTCGATAACAGAAAGAAGTCTCAGTCGATGCGGGAATGGCCTCAGAAATTCTCAGAAACTAAAGAGATTTCAGAGGGGTAGGACACTCTGTGTCGTCTGGATGTGATATGATTCGACGATTATGGAGAACTCTCTAATCCCCACTTTTATTTCCTCGATCGTTGCACTGGTGATTGCGGTAGTAGGCATTTTTCAGGATCGGATCCGACGCGCATTGATGGGCGCTAGGTTGAAGGCGGAGTTTGAGATGAAGTCTCCTTTTATTTTTCAAAAATATTCCTTCGATACAGGCAAAGGAATCCCCATTGAGTCGTTCTATTTTCGAGTTGGAGTCACCAATCACGGTTCTTCTTCAGCTTCAAAAACAACGGTCACACTGGCAGAAATTCAGAAAAGGGATGAGGAAACAGGTGTTTGGAAAGGCCTTGATTGGTTTGTCCCGATCAATCTGGATTGGTGTCATGGTGTTGGCTTCGAGTACCCAGAAATCCACCCCGGATCGACCGCATATTTTGATTTGGGGCTTTCTTCATGCTCAGCAAAAGATCTTGTCTCGTTCTTTGGAGCACGCTTGGGCGAGCCAGATCTGAAAAAATTCTATTTGGCGACCAGCCGTATTGATGCAGTTCATGCAGGTTACTCGCTGCCAGAAGCCCACTACAGAATGAGGATCCATCTGAGTGCGGCAAATTGCTGCCCCTTGGAGGTGAATTTTGAGTTTTTGTATGCCCCCGGTTGGTCGAGTGATACCAGCGAGCTCATCACCTCAGATCACACAAAACTGACTCTTTTAAGCCAATATCCGCAAAGCCTGATGGCGTGGACCAGACGCTGGCTAGTTAAAGCCATGGATAATTCTGCCTAGGGACCTTCCATTCCCTCCTCGCCACCTGCCTCTCTGAGCGCTATCTGTCAGACACCGTTTTTCCCTATTCCTGACCACATGCCTAGCGAAGCCGACACCTGCCGGACACAAGTCCTGCCGAAGCTCTATTCGGCGGGATGGAACGACGAGCTGATTCGAGAGCAGCGCTCATTTACAGATGGCAGGATCATGGTTTCTGGAGGCAGATCCTGGCGACGCCCTCAGAAGCGCGCTGACTACCTCCTTCTCTATAGGCCTAATCATGTCCTAGCCGTAGTAGAGGCGAAGTCGTCCGATTGTCTTCCTCACGACGGGCTCCAGCAGGCAAAGGAATACGCCCAGATCCTCGATCTGAAATTCGCCTACTCCACCAATGGCCACTCCATCGTGGAGTTCGACTTCCTGACCGGAAAGGAAACCTTCCTAAATGCCTTCCCCTCGCCAGACGAGCTTTGGAGCCGCCAGCAGGGGAGTCTCGCTCTCCCCACATCCGAGCAGCGGGATCGCTTCCTTTCACCCTGCCTCCATGTGCAGGGGAAACCACTGCGCTACTACCAAGAGATCGCGGTAAACCGAGCCGTCCAGAGCATCCTACAAGGGAACAAACGACTTCTTCTGACCATGGCCACCGGCACGGGAAAGACCGTTGTGGCCTTCCATATTTGCTGGAAGCTCTGGTCCTCCAAGTGGAATGCCAAAGGGGATCCCACCCGCAAACCTCGCATCCTCTATCTGGCCGATCGCAACTTCCTCGTGGATGACCCGAAGGACAAGACCTTCGCCCCCTTCGGCGACGCCCGGCATAAGATCGAGGGAGGAGCCGTTACCCACAGCCGCGAAATCTACTTCTCCACCTACCAGTCCATTGCCAAGGACGAACGCCGCCCTGGCCTTTTCAGAGAGTTTGCCCCCGACTTCTTCGACCTCATCATCGTGGATGAGTGCCACAGAGGCAGTGCCAAGGATGCTTCCAACTGGCGCGACATCCTCGATTACTTCTCCCCAGCCTATCAGCTGGGTATGACGGCGACCCCTCTGCGTGAGGAGAACCGGGATACCTACCTCTACTTTGGGAACCCGATTTATCAGTACAGCCTCCGACAGGGCATCGAAGACGGCTTCCTAGCCCCATATCGAGTTCATCGTATCGTCACCCAGTGGGATGCGACGGGTTGGCGTCCGAGCAAGGAAGATCTGGATCGCTTTGGTCGCCAGATTCCGGACGAACTCTACACCACATCCGACTTCGAGCGGAGAGTTGCCCTGCGAGCAAGGACAGAGGCCGTGGCTCGACACCTCACCGATTTCCTGAAAAAAACCGACCGACTGGCCAAGACGATTGTCTTCTGCGTCGATCAGGAACACGCCTCCGAAATGAGAGCAGCTTTGAATAACCTCAATGCTGACATGGTCCGGGACTATCCGAACTACGTCTGTCGCGTCACCGCGGACGAGGGAGATGTGGGAAAAGGGCACATGCAGAAGTTTCAGGACGTGGAGACCGACCGGAGCAGCCCCATCATTCTGACCACCTCTCAGCTCCTCACCACGGGACTTGACGCGCCCACATGTCGGAATGTTGTCCTAGTTCGCTTGGTGAATTCCATGGTCGAGTTCAAACAGATCATCGGACGGGGCACACGCGTCCGTGACGACTATGGCAAGTTGTGGTTCACCATCCTTGATTACACAGGAGCGGCCACACGGAACTTTGCGGACAAGAATTTTGATGGAGATCCTGCCTTCGCCTCTCAAGAAGAGATAGACGAACACGGTGCTACGAAAGCCATCGCAGTCGAAACCCCCGAGGAAACCCCTGGAGGTGATGATCCAGAGGGATTATCGGCGAGAGTTCAGGAGCTCCCCGGCATCCTAGGCGATCCTCCACCCGGCATTCAGAAAATCTACTTCGACGGAGGATCCGTTGAGATCGCCACGGAGCTCGTCCACGAGCTCGATGCCGATGGGAAGCAACTCCGTGTCGTGAAGCTCACGGATTATGCCGGGGAAAAAGTCCGCACCCTATTCGCCAGCGCTGAGGAGTTTCGTGCCAGTTGGTCCGATGGAGAGCAGAGAGCGGATATCATTCGACAGTTAGCTGAGAGAGGGATCGATTTCTCCGCAGTAGCGGCTCAGGCAGGCTTGCCTGATGCCGACCCCTTTGATCTTCTCTGCCACTTGGCGTTCAATGCCCGTGCACTCACCCGTCGCCAGAGAGCTGATCGGGTCAGGAAACAGGAGGCCGCCTTCTTTGATTACCTTGCTCCTGAAGCTCAGGAAATTTTGAAGGAACTTCTGGAGAAATATGCCAGCGACGGGGAACTTCAGTTCACCCTTCCTGATGTGCTGAAGCTCACGCCGATTTCAAGGCATGGGAATGTTAATGAAATCATCGACAAATTCGGTGGAGCAGATCAGCTTCGCTCTGCCGTTAATAAACTTCAGTCGCTGCTGTATATATAAAAAATGCTTAAAAATTTAATTTTTTATATTAAAATCAGAATATAATAAGAATATGATAAAATCCAAATTGCAAGACGACACCTTAGAAGTTGATGAGGTCATGGAAGAAAACGAGGCGTCAATTACTTATGACATTGCTTCTTACCCATCAGACTTAACCCTAAGTGTCGTTAATGAAATGTGGGGAAACGGCGACATTCTTATAGCCGATTATCAAAGAAATTTTGTATGGGATATAAACCAGTCTTCACTTTTAATTGAATCTTTTCTGTTAGGGCTTCCTGTACCGCAGGTTTTTTTCTATGTCGATGAGGCAAATAAAAATCAGGTTATAGACGGACAGCAACGCATAATGAGCGTTATTTATTTTCTTCAAGGATATTTTGGTGCAGAAACCATCCAAGGAAAGAAAACAGTGTTTCGTTTACAAGGCTTAGACGATAACAGTCCTTTTGCAAAAAAACGATTTGAAGATCTCACTGAGTCGCATCAGCGAAAGCTCAAGTCCGCTGTGCTTCGAGCAATTAATATAAGACAGCTTAATCCTAAAGGTGAAGCAACCAGCGTTTATCATATTTTTGAACGATTAAATACTGGCGGCACTCCACTAAAACCTCAAGAAATACGCAACTGTGTATTTCGTGGAAATTTTGTCAATATTTTACGCGAACTTAATCAAGATAAAAATTGGCGAAAAATTCTTGGGAAAACGACATACGATAGACACCAGAAAGATGTAGAGTTAATTCTGAGGATTTTTGGTTTGGGGTATTTCTTTTCTGATTACGAAAAACCTATGAAAGAATTTCTTAATAAAACAATGAATCGTGAAAAGTCAGGAACATCAGAAAAAGTTAGTTTTTTTTCCAACAAGTTTCCAATAATTGCAGAAAAGATTGTTTCTGAGTTTGGAGATAAACCATTCCACATACGTGGCCCTCTAAATTCCTCTGCACTTGATTCTGTATTTGCTACACTTATTAATTCTGAAAAAACACTTCCAGAAGACTTAGGAAAACGTTATAAGAAATTAATAAATGATCAAAACTTTATCGAGCCCACTTTTTCAAGTACTAGTGATCCAGCTACTGTAAAACGACGCTTTGAAGCTGCACGTGCTCACCTTCTCGGATGACAGATGCATTATTCAGATCATTTTCGATTAGCTGACGATCTGATAAAGCATCTAGATCCAATTTTGGCCGGATTAGATGATCCCTTCATCGAATCGCGATATACAGGCTTTTTAGCCGTAAGTTCAACAACAGTTCTAGAATTGGCGATGAAAAAAATATTTTTAGACTTTGCTGAAGCAAAGCACAAAGTGCTAGGTAACTTCTGTAATCATCACTTTGATCGCATTAATGGACGAATTGATTTGAAGTCGATACGCGAGAATTACCTTCCTAGGTTTGGCATTAAATATAAAGAACGATTCTCCAAAGAGTTGGAGAAGCTAGAAAAAAATGAATTAAGAAGTACGGGAACTAGTGTGAGCAGCTCTTATGGAAATCTTCTTACTTGGAGAAATGAATTTGCTCATGAAGGTAATATTCCTGCTAACGCAAGCTATTCGGAAGTTAAAAGGGCTTTTTTATGCGGAAAACAAGTAATGAACTGTCTGTCGGTTTGCATGCGAAGATAAATATGACTTCAGAGTATTTATCGAAAAATCCCACCACCACCCAATCCCTGGGATCGCTCATTGATTCTGCGCGCAAGATCATGCGCAAGGACAAGGGCCTCAATGGAGACTTGGATCGGTTGCCTCTGCTCACCTGGATCATGTTTCTGAAGTTCCTTGATGACTTGGAGCTTCAGCGAGAGGAAGAAGCGAAACTGGCTGGAAAGCCCTTTAAGCCAGCGATTGAGTCTCCCTATCGGTGGCGTGATTGGGCTGCGAAGACGGATGGCATCACTGGTGACGAGCTCCTTGCCTTCATTAACAACGATGAGGCCGTATTACCCAATGGCAAAAAAGGCGCGGGTCTCTTTGCCTATCTGCGGCGCCTGACCAGCTCCGAGGAAGATGGAGGCACTGATCCTCGTGATGTGATCGCCACTGTCTTCAAGGGGGTCGATAACCGCATGAAAAGCGGATACCTCCTCCGCGATATTCTGAACAAGGTTTCAGGTATCCATTTCAACTCCAGCAATGAACTGCACACTCTAGGAACGCTCTATGAGTCGATGCTCAGAGAGATGCGCGATGCGGCAGGAGACTCTGGAGAATTCTATACCCCTAGGGCAGTTGTGCGCTTCATGGTCGCTGTCACTGATCCTCGCCTGGGTGAAACGGTACTCGATCCTGCCAGCGGTACTGGCGGCTTTCTGGTCGAGGCGTACAACCACCTCGCCGCACAGGTGAAGACCGTCGCCGATCGGACAGAGCTTCAGACCCGTTCCCTATTGGGCTGTGAACCGAAGTCGCTTCCCTACCTCCTCTGTCAGATGAATCTCCTGCTGCATGGGCTCGATGCGCCTCAGATCGACCCTGGGAATGCTCTGCGCCATAAGCTAACGAATATCGGCGAGCGAGATCGAGTGGATGTGATTATCACCAATCCCCCTTTCGGTGGAGAGGAAGAGCGCGGCATCCAAGGAAACTTCCCTGAGGACAAGCAGACGGCTGAAACCGCCCTCTTATTTCTTCAGCTCATCATGCGAAAATTGCATCGTGCACCAACCGCAGCAAAGCTATTTTCACGAGCGGCTGTAGTTGTCCCGAATGGAACTTTGTACGCATCCGGTGTAGCCGAAAGGATAAGACGCGACCTACTTTCCGGATTTAATCTCCATACTATTGTTCGATTACCAAAAGGTGTATTTGAACCATATGCCGACATTCCAACCAACATGCTCTTTTTTGATACTTCTGGACCAACAAATGAGGTGTGGTTCTATGAGCATCCTTTACCCCCAAAGCGTGCCGCGATGAGGGCCCCCAGTTACTCTCAAACTGAACCGCTTGTTTTTGAAGAATTTATTCCTTTGATTAATTGGTGGAACATACGGAAGGAGACTAGTCAGGCATGGCGAGTTGACGCGAAGGATATTTTAGAAAACGGATGCAACTTAGACCTGAAAAACCCAAACGAACGCATTCGCGATTTAATAGATCATAATGTACGAAGCCAGAGCGTTAATGAGGCGGCGATTCAAATTTCAGAAAGCGCTTCAGAACTGGTGAGACTAAGCAGTTCAATAGATAAACTGTCTCAGAGTGTCCGCAAGAGGCCGTGGAAAAAAGAACGATTGGCCGATGTGTGTTCTGTAATCAAGGGCAAGTTTCCAACAATGAAGACTCTGCCAGGGTCGTATCCCTTTGTCGTAACAGCGGCCGTTCGTAAGACTGCGGACGCTTTTCAAATTGATGGTTCGGCCGTTTGTATTCCTCTCGTTTCATCTACGGGACATGGTCATGCGGCTATACATCGCATTCATTTTGAAACAGGTAAGTTTGCAGTTGCTAACATTATGGCTGCTTTAATTGTGCGTGATGAGAAGCAGCTGTTACCAAAATTTCTTTATTACTACTTGTGGAGACACAAAGATGCAAAGTTGGTCACATTGATGGCCGGAACAGCTAACACATCCCTCACTTTAACCGATCTCGAAGGAGTACAGATTGAAATCCCTGAATATGCTGTACAACAGGAAATTGTTGCGGAACTTGATGCATTGCACGATGAAACCGCGCTGATTTATACGAATGCCAAATCCATCGTTGGTGAAAGTCAAGAGCTTGTCCTTGATGCGTTTCATTCATTGCTTTGACCCATAATCCCAATGTCCTGATTGTGATCAATTATTTCGCTAAGCAACGATAAGTTGAGTGCATTTTGGATACATTGAAAACTGAAAGTAATGTATTGAAGCGTCTCCAGGCTGAAATCTATGTCGAACTCGATACACCTCTCCCCGCCATCCTAGACCGTGCTTTCAAAGGAGAACTATGAATCCCTCTGCAGGCACTCATGAAATGCCCTATTGGGTGGATGTCACAGTCAAGCTAACTCCTGCTTTCGTAACGCTGGTTCTTGGAATTGTTGGAAGCACCATCGCGTATTGGCAATACCGCTTGGGAAAGCTTCAGCATCAGCTCAATCAAGACAGGCTCCGTTTCGACCTCTTTTCCAAGAGGTTGGAGGCCTACGAGAAGCTACAACATTTCTTCACAGAAGTGGTTCGGACAGGAACGGTTGAGGACAATGCATTGCCTGTACTAGGAGAGGCAATTTACCAATCACGCTTTTTATTTGGGGACGAAATCTCTTCTCGTTTGGATGAAACCTGGAAGAGGGCAATCGATATGAGGTACTGCCGACAAATGTTGCATGAAACTGGCTCCCTACCAGTTGGCCCAAAACGCACAGATCTTTGTGAAAAGGACAGCGAGCTTTTGAAGTGGATGATGAATGAGATGAACGAGGCTCCCGCCCGTTATGCCAAATATCTGAAGTTCGAGTAGGTCTTTTGCTCCAATCTTGATTGCACCATGAATCACTTTCAGCTTCCACCGTTGTTACATGCAGGAGGCTTGCTTCCATTTCTGACGATGGTGGGCAAGCCCTTAGAGGATGGTGATGTTACGATTGATTTTTCACAACTTCGTCGAGTGGTGCCAGCGAGCATGGTTTCTCTGGCTGCCATGGTGCATCTTTGGGAAAAACAGGGGCGTAAAGTGCGATTCTCTGGCATCTCCGAATGTCAGATTCTTGGTTATCTCCAGAGGATGGATCTCTTGAAATCATGTGGAGTGACGTTGAAGGAGTTGTTCCAGCGACATGATGCCAGAGGTAGGTTTTTTCCAGTTAAGGCAGTATCACAACCAATCGAAGCAATGGCTCAAGAGGTGGCGAACTGTCTGGCTCCCGGAGGAGAGGAATATGACCATCCATTGAGTGGTCTCTTTGACACGATTGCCTATGTGCTCACCGAGGTCGGGAATAATATTCGTCAGCACAGTAGCGGTGTGGGCTTTGCCGCAGCTCAGGTTAATCGCCAGGAAGGATTGATCCGGATGGCCTTTGCTGACAATGGCATGGGGATTCTCAAGAGCTTCCAGACGGTGGCTGCCCCATGGAGCATTGATGCCACAGACTCCGATGCCATCGCCAAGGCCCTTCAACCTCGCATTTCATGCAAGGCGGGAGAGCCCAATGAAGGGGTGGGACTGACGCTCGTTGCAGAGCTGGTTTCCATGATGAAGGGATCTCTTTTGGTGGTGAGCGGAAAGGGTGTCGCCAGAATTTACAGAGATGGATTGCGAGCTTTTGAGGAACTACCCGAGGGGGCTTCTTATCGCGGCACTCTGGTTGCGATGAGCTTCCCTGAAAATGCCGCCAGTCGGTACGCAGAGCTTCTTCACAACGCCAAGGTCAAGGCTGGGATCTTGCAACCCGGGCGAGGACGTGCCACGTTTGAACCATGAGCAGCACTCACACAGTGGGTCTTTCAGAGGACTGCGGGGTAATTCTAGCCGACGGCACCAAGGCACTGGCGTATCGCCATGCTCAGATTGATCCCTACGTGGATATCTGCGAAAAGGTGACACTCGATTTTTCAGGAGTCCGCAGTGCCAACAGTTCGTTCATGAATGCGCTGATTTCCGGCTTGCTGGAACACCATGGGGAAGCAGTTCTTGAAAAACTTGTTTTCAAAGGCTGCAAACCAGCCGTGGCTGTTCTGGTCGAGTCAGCCATTGAGCTTGGCATTCGTAAATCGGGCGGTCGAGTACCCGCGTAACTTCCTAAGTGATATCGCTCTCATCGAGCGATATGACAGGGAGATGAAAGTTGCTCCCAATCGGGAGCACCAAGGGGTGATTGAGGTGCCACACTCTTGGTGATGTTCAATACCAAGAAACCCATTTCCGGTGAGGAGGAGGCTCTCCTCCTCGATGGTCGTCGTCTCCCTGCTCGCCTGACTTCTGCCGAAGTTGCGGTGGTGTTGGGGTTCCACGAACACGATATCGCCCAACTGGTCGTCGCCAAGCTGCTGACCCCACTGGGGAAGCCAGCCCACAACTCTCCGAAGCATTTCGCCACGGTGGACATCATCAAAGTCGCCCAGGATCGTGACTGGCTCTCCATTGCCACCCGCCAGATCTCCCGGTACTGGCAAAGCCGTAACGAGAAGAAGAGGATTGCTCCTGCCCAGGAGAAAATCCCATGATGTATGTTCTGAAAGAAAAAGAGCCCACGATTTCTTTCAAAAGAAAGGGAAGCTCTCTCCGTAGATCCAAGCATCCAGGAGATTCTGCGAGTATGGGTACCACTTAAAGATAGTAAATAGGATATAC
>Ga0007854_10002941_pt1 | contig 10460 bp, 10 predicted proteins | sample CryBogCBH12Aug08_FD_60382 | JGI IMG/M metagenome (GOLD analysis project Ga0007854, IMG submission 60382) | Freshwater microbial communities from Crystal Bog, Wisconsin, USA - CBH12Aug08 | ecosystem: Environmental > Aquatic > Freshwater > Lake | place: Crystal Bog, Wisconsin, USA | collected... | reverse complement strand
TGCACACCATCGGCGGCGACGACACGAACACGGCGGCGGCGGACCTCGCGAAATTTCTCAAGTCGAATAATTACAATCTCACCGTCGTCGGCCTGCCCAAGACGATTGATAACGACGTGATTCCGATTCATCAAAGTCTCGGCGCGTGGACGGCGGCGGAAGAAGGCGCGCATTATTTCGCCAACGTCGTCGCCGAGCATAACGCAAATCCGCGCATGCTCATCATCCACGAAGTCATGGGACGCAACTGTGGCTGGCTCACGGCGGCGACTGCCGAGGAATACCGGAAGTTCACGGGCACGATGAACTTTCTGCCTGACCTCGGCTTGAGTGAGGAACGGCGCGATGTTCACGGCATCTACATTCCCGAAATGGCGCTCGACATCAAGGGCGAGGCCGCGCGCTTGCGGAAAATCATGGACAAGCACGACTGCGTGAACCTGTTTATTTCCGAAGGCGCGGGCGTGGAAGCTATCGTTGCGGAAATGAAATCGCGCGGCGAAGAAGTGCCGCGCGATGCGTTCGGTCATGTTCGTTTGGACAAGGTGAATGTCGGTTCGTGGTTCTCCAAACAGTTTGCCGAACTGCTCGGTGCGGAAAAAACGCTCGTGCAGAAGAGCGGTTATTACAGCCGCGCCGCCGCCGCGAACGCCGCCGACAGAAAATTGATTCGCCGGTGTGCGGTGAAAGCTGTGCAATGCGCCTTCGCCGGCAAAGGCGGCGTGGTGGGCGAAGACGAGGAGCGTGGCAAACAGCTCCGCGCGATTGAATTTGAACGCATCAAGGGTGGAAAACCTTTCAACATCAAAGCGAAGTGGTTCGTGAAATTACTTAAGGACATCGGTCAGCCGATGGGCAAGGCCGTGGAAGTGAAGCACTGATTCCGATTCGCGATTTCAACGGGAGGCGAAGTTGCCACAAGGCGCTTCCCTCCCGTTTTTATTTTACTTCATCAGCGGCGCGTAATCGTGCCAGAGCCATTCGAGCGCCTCGGGCAATGTTTGTTGTTTCACGGCGCGGTCGGTGTGGCCGGCGTTGCGCGCGAAGAGGAATTGATAATGATAATTTTTCGCGGCGAGAACTTTCGCCATGTTCTCATTGGCGACGACCCAGTCGTGCATCCCGTCGCGCAGGGCGTTGGAATTCAAATTATCGCGGTCGCCGACTTCGAGCCAGAGGCGCAGCGGCCTGGCGGGGCTGTTGGGAATCAGCGTCTCATGAAATCCCCACGCGCCATGCGGCGTCGCGTCGCTGTGCGGCCATTGCTGGTTCACGAACGTGCCGGAATACGTCAGCACGCGGTGATAAAGTTCCGGGTGATACCACGCCATGATGAGCGCGCAGGAACCGCCGGAACTGCCGCCCATCGTCGCGCGGGCGTCGGGATTTTTCGTGAGCGTCACGGAACATTTCTTTTCCACGAGCGGCAAAACTTCCTGCTCGACGAACTCCGCATATTTTCCCGACATCGTGTCGTATTCCAACCCACGCTCGCTGCCTTGCGCATCGCCGCTGCCGTTGCCGATGGAAATGGCAATCAACGCGGGGACTTTTTTCGCCGCAATCAAATGATCCAGCGCCGTGAATAAAAACTTATCCGGCCCGTCCGCGCCCACAATGAACGGTGCCGCCGTGCCCGCGACGTATTGCTTCGGCACATACACCGCCACCTTGCGCGTGTAAGGCGCGGGATGGCTGGTGGTGACGATGAGCTTCGTGGGATCGTTCGTATCCGGTGTGCCAAACGTGTTCGGTTCGCGCGCGATGCCGGGATAAAACTTGCTGTCCGCCGAACGCATCGTGAATTCAAAAACCGTTCCTTGCAGCGCGTTGGTGGCCATCTCCGGCGCGGCGGGATGCGTCGGGCCGAGGATGAAATTTCCATCCGCATCCGCCGGCGGCACGGTGCCGTCGGGCAATTCCGTCGCGGCGACGAAGCCGGGCGTGTGCGGGTCGCGGGTCGGCGGCGGCAGGCGCACCGGTGCCGCTGGCAGATTCATCAAAACGCCGAGCAACGCGGCCACAACGGTGAGTTTGGAAATCTTCATTTTTTTCACGGAGAATTTTATCTGCCGCAGCGTAGCCAGCGCCAGCCGCTGACGGCGAGGAAAAATGGTAGTGTCGGAGCCGGCAAATTATTGCGATACTTTGGCCATCGGTTTTCATCGTGCATATTGCATCCGCCATCTTTGATTGCAGCGCGCCGGATTTGTCGGCGTGTCCGGACGAGTCGCTGCCGGAGTTCGCCTTCATCGGGCGCTCGAACGTCGGCAAGTCGTCGCTGCTGAACCTGCTCGCGGGCAAGGAACGGCTCGCGCGCGTTTCGCCGACGCCGGGATTCACGAAGCTCATCAATTTTTTCACCATCAACAAAACGTGGCGATTGGTGGACTTGCCGGGCTACGGCTATGCGGAAGGTTCGCGCAAGCACGTCTCGCAGTTCAACCGCGCGGCGGCGAATTACATCCGGCACCGGCCAAACTTGTGCTGCACGTTTCTGCTGATTGATTCCAGTCTGGAACCGCAACCGATGGACTTGGAGCTTGTGCAATGGCTCGCGAGCCACGCGCTGCCGTTCGTCATCGTCTTCACGAAGACGGATCGCGGCACGCCGGAAACGGTGGCGGTGAACATCGCGGCTTTCAAAAAAGAAATCGCGGGCTGGTTCGAGCAGTTGCCGGAATTTTTTCAGTGTTCTTCCGAGGCCGGACATGGCCGGGGCGAATTGCTCGGCGTCATTGCCAAGATTGTCGAAGCCGGGCCGGCACCGGAAGCGCCCGCGCCGGATGCCACGCCGTTGCCGCCGGAAATCGAGCCGCCGTTCCGCATGGAAGTGCGCGCCGGCCAGACGCGGGAAAAAACCACGTTGGATAAAAAGAAACTCAAGGCCGCGCGGCCGTGGTGAACGTCCCCGCGGATGGCCGCTGGTTTTCCGGCGCAAACCTTATTGTCTCGCCAATGAAGCTACGGGTTGAATTCAATTTTTCCTCACTGTCAGTATTTCGCACGAGGCGGCGGGTCATGGCATCCCAGCATTGATGCGGATGGGCTTTGAATAGCGGCATCATTTCCTTCAGCAAATGCTGACCGATTTGCGGCCAGTTCGCCTCGTCCGCCAGCAGTTCCCGGGGTGCGGGCCGGCCCAGCGTGAGGCGATATTGCCATGGCCCTTCGTTGGTGATGGCGCAGGGAATGATGTCGGCTTGCTGGCGGGCGGCAAACCGGATGGCCCCGGTGGCCATGCGAAAATCCCAGCCGTCACAGAACGGCACGACGATTTGTTTGCCCGTCGGCGCGTCCACGGCCAGATAAAGCACATTGCCCCCCGAAAAAAATCGTGCGAGTTCCCGTAACTGCTCGGGATACATGGCCACCGGCACTTCGGGCAGCGGCAGAAATCCATCTTGCAACCGGGACAGTCGCGAGCGCATCGCCGCAAAGCCACCCACCAGTCCGCCCACCGGCAGGTTTTTGGATCGCAGCCAGCAGTGCGCGATGGGAAACGCGCCGAAATGGAAATAGGCGAGCACGACCAGCCGGCCGGCGCGCCGCGCCGATTCAATATATTGCAGGCCGTCAATCGGGCAGTTCGCCGCCCATTTTGGCGTGGCCAGCCGGTCGGGGAAATTGAGGAGGATGTTATTGAAATAAAGCGTCTCGCGATCCGCGATGCTCGTGCGGCGGTTGCGGGGCGACCGCAAAAATTCCGGCACTGGCGGGCCGGGACGGTTCTTTTTGAAGACCGTGTTCAGCACCGCCCGCGTGAGTTGGATTGGCCGCAGCACGGCATAAAGTTTTCGGGGTGAAAAAACTTGTTCCAAACGCCGGACAACGGAGACGATTCCAAGGCTGGGCAGATCTTTGAATCCGGCTTTCGCTTTCGATACAACTAGCGACATTGCAGAGATAGACACCAAAGCATCCCGACCGTTCAATGTCCGTTCCGTGAGACTCCGCACCCTCACCAGCAAGACTTGGGGATTCAGCTTCAACCGTTCCGGCTGCCGGCGAGCAGTTGGTTCATCGAGCGGATGCGGTCCACGAGTTCCTTCATGACGTGCATCGCGAAAAAGGGATTTTGCTGGATGAGGCGTTGGAAGCGGCGCGCGTCCACCTTGGCGAGCCGGCTGGGTTCGACGGCCACGACGGTTGCGCCGCGCGGGGTGTTGTCCACCAGCGCCATCTCGCCGAGAATCGCGCCGCGCCGGGAATTTTCCACGACCTGTTCGCCGACGAGCACGTTCAGCGAACCATCGAGCACCACGAACATACCGTCTGCCGCGTCGCCGGCGCGGAACAGCGTCTCGCCCGCAGCGAGGGTGACGGGGTTTTCTTCATGAGCGAACAAGTCGGCCGGATTCATGCCCGCAGGATAGGTCAGAAAAATGCTGTCCCAAAGTTACAATCCGGTGACAAACAAATTGTCTGTCCCTTTGGACATCACTCAATCGTGATATTCCCGGAAAACCATCGCCGTGGAAGTGGCCGCATCAAACGCCGCATAAACACTGCCGCGTTCGTGTTCTTCGGCGGGTTTGAAGACGCGCTGGAAGCAAATGAAATTGCCCGCCGCCGGCAAGCTTTGAAATAGCCCGGTCGCCTTCAGCGAGGAACGCGCCAGCATCTTTTTGAAATCTGCGTTGTCCGCCGGCGCGAGCTTCGCCCGATCCACCAGCGTTTGAAAATCCCTTGGCCCGATGCGAAACACCGCCAGCCATTCTTCGCGCAGGAAAGTGGAATATCCGGTGATTTGAATCTGGCTCGCCGCGGCGGGCGCGTTCCCGATGCAAATGTAAGCCAACCGGTGCGCGGGCGACTTGAACGCACCCAGCAGCCCCAGCGACAGCGTCACCACCAGCGCCGGGCCGACCAGCAACGCTCGCGCTGCCGAATTTTTCAACCCGCGCCGCTCGATCACGACTTTGGTCAGCGCGAAGACCGTGCTGCCCGCGCCGCCGACCAGCACCATCACCGGGATGAGCGGCAATAACGCCATCGCGCCGGCGCGCCCGAAGAACTCACAGGTGCCGTAATTCGTGGCGAGGTAAAAAAGAAAACCTGCGCTCACCAGCACGGTATCGAACACCCAGAGCCGCCAGTAATTAATCCGGCGCGGGTTCGTGCCGGTTTGGTTTTTTTCTGTATTCACGTCGGCACCCGCACCCGGCTATCGATTCTTTTTGTTCACGGCTTGGACGGCTTCCAGCAGCACTTGCATCTCGAAAGGTTTCCAAAGCATCAAGCCGCGGACGCCCCGGATGAACTGCTCAATCTTGCGATCGCCTTTGTGGCCGGTCATGAAGATAAAACGCTGGCAGAGCTGCGGCCGGACGCGCTCGACCGCCCGAAAAAACATATCTCCGGGAAAATTGGGCATCACCATGTCGCAAAGAATGACGTTGAAATCCGTGGTCAAAATTCTTTTCAACCCTTCGGTTCCATTGGACACAATGGTCGCCCCATAGCCGGCCGTTTCGAGGGTTTCTTTGATCAGGTTCGCCAGGGCGACATCATCCTCCAAAATCAGGATGTTTTTTTGGGCGGGCATTTCGGCGGCATCCGAAATGTCGTAAATTTTCTCTGCCTTCGGACTTTCGTGCCGGCGGATGGAATGGTTTTGGCTCATTTCGTAAGGGACAGGATCTTTATCTCATTTTCCTGCGACCGCTGCAAGCCGTGGCTGGCTTGCCGGGCACGCCTAAAGGGCGATTCACGCCTTGAAGTTAAACCCCTTTGCCGCCGGTTCAATCTCTATTTTTAGCCGCGGCGGCGGGCGCGCAGCGCCCAAATCAAAAGGTTCGTATATATAATACGGTGAGCCAAAGCCGCGGGCTCTTTTCAGAATAGCCCGGACCGGCACGTCCGCACTTGCACCCCATCGAACATTCACCATAATTTTAGCAAATGAAAACTCTCGCCTTCATCCTGCTCACGGCGGTCTCAACGCTGACCGTCAGCGCCAAGCAAACTTTCACCGACACGTTCGGCGTGGACAAGGCCGACCTCGTCGCCACCGGCACGAACCGCTTTTTCATCCTCGCGCCCGGCTATCAGCAGACGTTCGAAGGCAAGGACGCCGGCAAACCGACCGTCCTCATCATCACCGTCCTCAACCAGACCAAACTCGTGGACGGCGTGCAGACGCGCATCGTCGTCGAGAACGAGACAGCGGACGGACAGCTCTCCGAAGTCAGCAGCAATTACTTTGCTATCTCCGCCAAGACCGGCGACGTGTTTTATTTTGGCGAGGACGTGGACAGTTACAAGGACGGCAAGGTGGTTTCACACGACAGCTCGTGGCTGGCCGGTGTGAACGGCGCGCGTTTCGGGATGCAGATGCCCGGCACGCCGCTGCTCGGCGCGCGGTATTATCAGGAAGTCGCCCCCAAGCTGGCCATGGACCGCGCCGAAGTGAAAAGCCTGAGCGACAAACTGGAAACTCCGGCGGGCAAATTTGAGAACTGCCTGAACACCTTGGAAACCTCCGACCTTGAATCTGCCCGCGAAACCAAAATTTACGCGCCGGGCATCGGGCTGATTTTGGACGACACGCTCAAGCTGACCAAATACGGCTACGTCAGCCAATAGGCACTCCTTGCCTGCCGGCGCGGATGCCAACCTGGGCTGATGGATTGGCTCGGGCTGGCGACCGGACAATGGCCCGGGGCAATCGCCCGACCGCCGCCGGATTTTAGTGGTTTTCCCGGACTTTTGAGGCTTTTTCGCCGAAATCCGGCCTTTGGGCGCGGGGACGAGTCATTTATGTATGAGGCAAAACCATTTATGCCCAAGCCAAAATCATTTTGACGCGGGTATAAATCATTTGTGCTCGGGGCAATTTCATTTGTGCATGGGCATAAATCGCTCGTGCATCGGGCAAAATGACTCGTGCATCTGTCAAAATCATTCGTGCGTGAGTCAAAATCGCTCGTGCTCGGGTCAAAATCATTTGTGCGCGAGCATAAATCGAGCGTGCCCGGGACAATTTCATTTATCCCCCGGCCTTTTGATGCCGAAATGGGGCTTGGGAATGGGGTGGCGCGGGTGGCTGCAAAGATTTTGCTCCTGACGGAGCTGTGAACCGGCACAAGCGGTGGCTCAGATTACACAAGGTTTCATCATGAACTCGACGCGAATCGGTCAATTTGTTAGAATTACGCCGTGATTCAGTAAGTAGCGGAACAACGAATTATGACCTATGGCAAGAAAACCTAGATGGACAAAAACTGCCTATGAAAGTGGGGTGGCTACGATAGACCTGTTTTCCTGGGATTATTTTGGAGATTTCATTTATGACATAATGCTCAATTCTACCTCCTTCATTTATCGCGGACACAGGTGCGAGAATTGGGTGCTTGAGTCAACGTTGGATCGACTTCTTCGCAAACGACATGGTTATCTGGATGAAAAACATGCTAACAACCAATTGAATCGTTTCAAATATGCTGCACGTGGACGGCGAGGAACAAATCCTCCAGATTTGAAAACCGACAATGATTGGTGGGCGCTCGGACAACATCACGGTCTTGCAACTCCACTTCTTGATTGGACTGCGTCGCCGTATGTCGCAGCATACTTTGCTTATTGCAATTCAAAATCAGACGACACTAAAAAAAGAGTTGTCTTCGCACTTGCCCAGAACGCAATTCGAGACAAATCCGCCGCGATTGTAAAAGCACACACAGGAACGGGAAAACCATCAGCGATTGATTTTTTTAAACCTTTTTCAGATGAGAATTCCCGCCTCGTCAATCAAGGCGGACTTTTTACCAATGCACCAGTCGGGGTTGATATTGAAAAATGGGTTAAGCAGAACTTCAAAGATGAAACTCGTTATTGGATTTTGATTAAGCTCCGAATTCCATCGTCAGACCGAGAACCATGCCTCCGGGAATTGAACAGGATGAACATTAATCACCTTACGCTTTTTCCAGACCTTTACGGAGCTTCAGCTTTCTGCAACACAAGTGCTGCAATCAAGTCATATTCTGGTTAGCCGCAAACTTCTGGCGATCAACGTTCAATTCTTCGTCCCCGCCAGCTCCTCCTCAAAATCCACAATCTCTTTGATCTGCACCAGAAACCAGCGGTCAATTTTCGTGAGGTTGAAAATCTCGTCCACGGTGAAGCCGGCGCGCAGGGCGTGGCGGATGAAGAAGATGCGTTCGGCGTTGGGCACGCTCAGCTTGCGGCTGATGACGTCGCGCGGCAGGATGTCGCGGTCGCCATAGACTTCCGTGCCGATGCGCCAGGGTTTGCCGTCGCCGCCCAGGCCGCTGCGGCCGATCTCCAGCGAGCGCAGGCATTTTTGCAGGCTTTCCTTGAAAGTGCGCCCGATGGCCATGGCTTCGCCGACGCTCTTCATCTGCGTGGTCAGCGTGGGGTCGGCCTGCGGGAATTTCTCGAAGGCAAAGCGCGGAATCTTGGTGACGACGTAATCAATGCTCGGCTCGAAGCTCGCGGGGGTTTCTTGCTATTGGGAATAGTGACTGCGATACTTTGTGCATGAGCGGCAAGCAGGACACGGATTTGAGTTGTGACAAATGCGGCGGAGAAGTTGTATTGGTTGAGCGAAAACAAGTTCAACCAAGCCGCAACATGATTGGCAGCGGAAAATTGGAGCGGACTGCGGCTGTTTATCGTTCGTTGCTTCGATGCCAAAAATGCGGCCATGAATACGAACATGTTGGATAAAGAAAATCCGTTTATGTCAAAGCGCGCACTGGCGGCTGTGTTCACACTCATTTTTTGCGCTGTCGTTTCCAACACAACGGTATCGGCTCAAAATCAATTCGAGCCAAAAACTTTGAAGGCCCTCAAAGCGAGCACCGTGTATATCAAACATAGCGAAGCTACGGGATCGGGATTTTTTGTGAGCGATGATGGAGTGGTAGCCTCAAACTTCCATGTAGTCGCTCCAGTCACCACTGGAACAAATGGACAAGAGAATTGGACAAGGCTTACGAATCTGACCGTGGTGGTGAACAGCGGCGAGAATGATGAAAAAAGCTATCCAGCCCGTTTATTGGATTTTTCCACCAACGCGGATTTGGCCTTGTTGAAGATTGATTGCAAGACAACCCCGCTCCCGTTAGGTGATGCCACAAAGTTGTTGGAAACCCAGGATCTTTGGGCGTTTGGTTTTCCTTTGGGTCAAGATGCCGGCTTGCAACAAAATCCGGAAGTCAGCGTTAATCATGGCGCTGTCACCGCGATGCGCAAAGAAGAACAAACGAAGGTTCTTAGTGCAATACAGACCGACATCGCACTCAACCACGGCAACAGCGGTGGCCCGGTTGTGAACGCCAAAGGCGAAGTCGTGGGGATTGTAGTCATGCGCCATCCTGATCCCGAAGCACAGGCGATGAATTACCTGATACCCGTAAACACGCTTTCCAATTTCCTCAAAGAAAAACGAGGCGCGTATCAGGGAACTTCAGGAATGATTGACCTCGCGGATCTGGCTCTGGTGCAGTTGGGCAAAGATGATGATGGTGCTTTCGAGTTGATGAAAAGATGTGTTTTTTGGCAACCAAATTGGGCTTACAATTATTTGCTAAATAATCCAGCATTCGATGGGTTGCGAAACCGCAAAGATTACAGTGAGCTGATAGGAAGCAGTCTCAACGCCGAAGTCAACTACGGGTTTTTCAACGATGATCTGATTTTGATAAACAAATCCGGCCATCCCATGACGACCGTGGTAGTCTTCGTTTCTTATGTGGAAGACGGTGTTCTTCACCGAACCAGGTCGAATGTGGAGTATCTTTGGAATCCGGGAGATCAAATCAAGATGGTCAATTTTGCATCCCTTAAGAAGGACGGGCAATTGGTTACCCAATTCACGATTCAAATTTTATGTGACCAGTGGATGTATTCATGGCGGTTGACAGGCGTGCCAGATCGAACAGGAAAAGCTGCCTCGACAAAACCAGCCAATCCGACTGACGAGTGGTTGTTTGCATGGGGCTTAGGAAATGCCATGTGGGATGACGGCTCGTGGCAAACCGAATCTGCTTATCTTAGCTCGCCTCACATTAGCACGTCATCAAACCAAAAAGATCCTCACACCTTCGTGTGGCGCACCGTTCGCTATGATATGAATGGGTGTTGGTTTTATGCCCTGCACGCGAGCAAATCCCGATTCGACGACGCTACGTTGACAATGACAGCAACCGATTCCGGCGGACAAACAAAATCTGTCAGCAACCATTTAGGGCCGTGGGCTTCGGGTGCGATCACCAAGCTGTATTTTCCTGTCGGACCATCAACAAACTACTCCTTCCGCGTCCAATCGGGAAAATTCGACGAAACCTTCCGGCCTTAACTTAGTTCGCCCCCGCCAACTCTTCCTCAAAATCCACGATCTCTTTAATTTGAACCAAGAACCACCTGTCAATCTTGGTCAGATTAAAAATTTCTTCAATCGTGAATCCCGCCCGCAACGCGTGGCGGATGAA
>Ga0007854_10002939_pt1 | contig 10465 bp, 7 predicted proteins | sample CryBogCBH12Aug08_FD_60382 | JGI IMG/M metagenome (GOLD analysis project Ga0007854, IMG submission 60382) | Freshwater microbial communities from Crystal Bog, Wisconsin, USA - CBH12Aug08 | ecosystem: Environmental > Aquatic > Freshwater > Lake | place: Crystal Bog, Wisconsin, USA | collected... | reverse complement strand
GAAGTCGGCGTGGAATTCAAGGGCAACAAGCTTTTGAAAATTAAAACTTTCAAGCATGCCCGGCAAGGGGCGGCGATTGAACCGAACCGGCGGCGGGATTTGGCGCGGGATTTTTTATTGAAAGGTTGGCGGGAATCCCAAGGAGGCGCATTGGAAGCACGGATTCGGGATGAGTTTACGGCTTATGGCCAGGCGGCCTTGGCATTTGTCGGGCGCGCTCTCGATCTCTGCGCCAGTCATCACGTGAAAACTTTCGCGGCCCTGGTGAGCACGCAAGCCGCCCAACCATATGATCCCAACATATTGCGGCGGGATTATGCCTTTCTCTTTGAACGATTTTATTACCATTTGGAAGACCGCTCGCCGACGGAAATGGGGTTAGTGGTGTTTGATGAGTTGGAAAAGGCCAAGAGCCGAATCCTCATCCACCAGATGGAACGGTATTTTTTGGAAACGGAAAAGGGTTATCGTCGGAGTTCCAGAATTGTGCCCGAGCCATTCTTTGTTCACAGTGATCTCACCACGGCGGTGCAACTTGCCGATATCATGGCGTATTGTTTTAACTGGGGCACGCGATTGAACAAGATGGCCGAGGCCACGCGAAAAGAAATTGAGCCGTTGGCGAAGTCGGCGTTTGACATGCGCTATGTTGGGAAACGCTTTGTTGAAAGCGAAGGCAAGGAATGGCCGGTCTACGGCGTGTTTTACCTGGAAGATCTTCGTCCCAAAAAAGAGCGGGCAGCGGATGAGGGAAAATGAAAAAAGGCAATGCAGGGCTTGCGCCCCCCAAAGCCTCCACAACTAATAAAGCAGAAACAGAGACCGACGACAACTGATTTTTTCTGCCTGGGCCTTCGGTTTGCAATTCCCGCCGGGTGTGCTAGGGTTTCAGTGGCTGCGGCGACCGTTGGTTTCAGCCAGCTTCCCGGCTGGCAGCCGGCTCGCGGATCACGCGGCAAAATCAGGGCGCGGGTGTGATGCCTGCGCCCATTTTCCATCCCGGCCCGGGGTTTTGCCCATCGAAAACATTTTGAATCCTCGCCGGGCCGGTGCTACGCTTCCGGCCTGAACCGGGCGCGCCCTGCACGTCCCTGACACCATGAATCCGTTTCAAATCATTTTCACGCCCGCCGGCGCCGCCGAGCTGGCCCGCATGCCCAAGGAGCTGCAGCTCCAGATTCTGGGCGAATTCCGCGGCCTGCCGCAGCAGGTGCTCGGCACGGAACTCGACGACTTCGGCAAGCTGGAGCGCGACAACCACATTCTCCACCGTTTCCGCGTGGGCGACTACCGGGTTTATTTTGAGCGCCACGAGTTGGGCGTGCTCGTCCACCGCATTCTCAGCCGCAACACGCTCAAGGATTTCTTCTACCGTTCCGGCGTCAAGACCGGCGAGGACGAGAGCCTCCAGGAAAACCCCAAGTTTTGGGAGCTGATTGCGAACGCCCGCAGCACGCCGGGGCGGGAGGGGTAAACCTGAACCCTTCCCAGCCATTGGAGGTTGGGCATTCGGTGTTGGATGTTTCGGGCAGGACGAACCCGTGCCCCCCGCCGGTTTGTGTTGTCACGGGCGCAAAAAACCGGCATTAAAAGGGGCCATGAAACACAATTCCTATTTTGAAGGCAAAGTGCAGAGCTTGGCGGTGGGCACCCCCGGCGGGCCGGCCACCGTGGGCGTGATTGAACCGGGCCATTACAGCTTCGGCACGGACTGCGAGGAGCACATGCACATCGTGGTCGGCACCCTCAAGGCGAAGCTGCCCGGCGGCGAATGGCACAACTACGGCTCGGGCCAGTATTTCGTCGTGCCGCCGCACGTCAAGTTTGAGGTCGAGGCCGTCGGCGACGTGGCGTATCTCTGCTACTACAAGCGCTGAACGGGTGGCGGGGCAAATGATTTGCCCGGGCCGGAAGATTTTTTGCTTCCGGCCCGGGTGGTTCAACTCGATTGCGCGGGCGGGCAAATGACTGCGCCTCCGGCTTCAAATTCCCCCGTCCACCTGCCAGCGACCGGCCGGATTGTCTTTCCGCACCGCCAAATTCCCTTTTTTGGTCTCACTTCCCCGCCCACTGTTTAACTTGATTTCGTAAGGCACGAATCGTCCGGGATACGTTTGGGAGGTGAAGGCGTTGCCGATGCTGACGATTTCCAGGCCGCCGAGATACTCTCTCACCTGAGCCGGAATGGGAGACATGAATTTTTCCGCTTCCAGCCAATCTTGGCGGCTACATGCTTCCAAGAAGGCGCGGGCGGCTGGTTCCGCCGCCAGGGCGGCGTATTTGCCATTGTCCGCCAGTATGGGGACATTTCCCGGCAGTTGCGCCCAACTGATGTCGGCGGGCAACTCCAGCGTCCAAGTGCGATCCGCCAGCGGCAGGTTGTAATCAATCTGGCTGAGGTCAAATATCTGGATTTCGCCGGCTGGGCGGATCAGATAAATCTGCACCGCTTCCAGCAGCTCGCTTTGTTCGTCAAAGCGGTAAATGCGGCGGGTGTCGGCATTTTCAAAAAAACTGTTTTTGCAGTAATCGCCGTCGGGCACGCCGGATTTGGCCAGGATGGTGACGACGGATTTGGGCCGGCCATCCGCGCCGGTTTCCTCGTTGAGGGTGAGTTTCCAGCCCCGGGTCTGCGCCAGTTTCACTTCGTTGGTGATGGTGTTGCTGAGATCGGCCAGGCGGTGCAGCCAGTCGGTGTCGAACGCGCTGGCGGTGCGTTGGGGCAGTTTCACGCCGGTGTTGACGCTCTTGATGAGCATCACGGTGGACTGGCCGTCCATCACAATCACCCGCCCAGGTTTCTCCGCGCGCCATTTCAGCTCCGGCGTGAGTTGTTTCCACAGTTCAATGGGGCAGAACGGGCAGCTCGCGTCGAGGTGGCTGAAGTTGTCCTGCGGGCGGGTGCGCAACTGGCCGCGCAGATGAATGCTGGTGAGCCGGGCCACGGCTTGCGCCCCTTTGGTCATCACCTCGACGGCGGCGGCCTGGGTTTGCGGAATATTAAACAAGGAGAGGACGAGCATGACCGCCGCGATGGCGGCCGAGCTCAATCCGAAGCCCCAGCGATATTTCACAAGTGTTTTCATAATAATATTTCTTTCCGGTCGTTTTGGTTCCTGGCGGACCCGCCGCATCACCGTTCCGGTCAGATTCACCTGGGCGGCGGCCTGACCGCGGGCGGTCAGCCGCTGTTGCAAGCGGGTGATGGCGGCGTATTCGGCGCGGCAATCACCACAGCTGGCCAGATGATTCTGGCAGCGAAGCATTTCCTCGCGATGCAGCAACCCTTCCGCGCAGGCGATCATTTGGTTTCGGCATTCGGCGCAGTTCATGGTTTGGTTTGGTTGACGGTTACGGACGCGCGTTCGCGGGCTGTGATTTCCTGGCGCAGCCGGGCGTAGGCCCGCGACAACGTTTTGGTAATGGTGCTGAGCGGCATACCGAGGCGGGTGGACACTTCCTGACAGGAAAGCCCCTCGTAATACCGCAGCAAGATCACCTGGCGATAGGTTTCCGGCAGGGCGGCGATGGCTTCTTCCAAAGGGTAATCCGGCGGCTGGTCAGGCGGGTCAACCAGGAGGTCTTCGGTGACTTCCCCGACGCATCGGCGCTGCTCCCAATCGCGGAACTGTTCCTGGGCCACCCGCCCCGCAATGCCGAGCAGCCACGCGTAAAAGGACTCCGGCTTGCGCAGCTTCGACAGGGACAGAAAAGCCCGGACAAACGATTCCTGCGCCGCCTCCTCCGCCTGCGAATGGTTTTGACACTTGCCGACCAGAAAGGAGAACAGCGGCTTTTGGTAACGATCCACCAGGAGACGAAAATCCTCCGGCTGACCATCCCGGCAACGCTCGACGCATGCTTTGTCGTTTGAATCCATGCAATGTCCTGCTCAATTAATCATATCGTCAATTGATAGTGTCGTCCGGGGCCGTTTTGCGGCAGCCGGTGACAGGTATCATTTCAACTGAAAGTTTTTTCTGACGGACTAATCTGGATTGAAGCGGTCGGTCTTTGGCTTAATGCAACCGCCCCGGGCGCACCACCAAATCCGCCCGCGCAAACACGCGTCGGCCATCCGGCCACAACGCCTCGGCTTCCACCCATTGCGCGCCCGCCTGGCCCGGCACAAAGCTGGCCGCTTGGCCAAAAAACGGCGGCTGCCCCGCCACCTCCCAGACCACCTGGGCCTCGGCCAAATCCAGGCCCGCCACCGCCAGTCGGGCCGTCAATCGGGTTCCCGCCGCCACTTCCGCCGGCAGGCCGGTGAGGTGCGCGGGGGCCGATCGCCAGGGCTGCTGGCGTTGCGGCGACTGCGCCATGAGCCCCGCCAGCCACGCCAACCCCGCCGCCGACTGCGCGCTCACACATTCCGTGGCGGGGTTGAAACTGTCGCCCCAGCGGTCGTAGAACGCATACGGGTTGTCCGCGTCGCCATCGGCGGGAAAGGTCAGTGCGCCAAGCTGCTTTTGATAGCGGTTCAGATACATGAAGCCCTCCTGCAAACAGCCGATGGGCAGGCCGCTCGGCGGCAGGCTGCGCCCGGCATTTTCCGCAAACTGGGAAACAATCTCATGCTGCCGCCGCCAGCCGCAGCCGGTCAGGAAGGTCACGTTCACCGGGTTGGCCCCCGCCTCATAATTGATATTATCCGCCAGGGCCGCGCGCCATTCCGGATGCGGCTCCAACTGCCCGCCCACAAACAAATCGAAAGCCACGGGCACGGCAAAGAACCACGCCGCCGTGCGGAAATGCTTTGATTCAATCGGATAGCTCACCCCATACGCGCTCGCCTGCGAACGGTTGCCGGCGTCCGCCGCCGCCGCCAGGATTTCCGCGCGGCATTTGCGGACAAACTCCGCGTCCAGGGTTTTGGCCCCCGGCCGGCCCGTGCGGTCGGCAAAGGCGCAACTGCGGATGGCGTTGCCGTAACTCTCCGTGAGCCGCACCCACGTCCAGTGCCGTGTGAGTCGGTCGGCGGGGTCAAATTCCGCCAGCAGCCGGCGCTGGTATTTTTCCCGGCCCGTGGCCAGATACAACTCCGCCGCCGCCCACGCCACCTCGTCACGGTCTTGAAAAAGGTCGCCGTAATGGGTCAGCTTTTGATACGCCCCGGCGCGACCGTGCGCGGCCCAGGCGCGCTCCAGAAAGCCCCAGCCCCGCTGCGCCTGCGCCAGATACCGGCCGGCGGCCCCGGGAAAATCTTTCTGAAAGCGCGGGGAACCGCCGAGCTGCGCCAGCGCGGCCACCGCCGCCGCCGTGGCGGCGGTGTTTTTGGGATAGACCACCTGGGTGTCGCCGTGATCCGGCGTGACGTTGTCCTCGTATTTGCGGTTCCGGGGATAGACGAGAAAATAAAACCCGCCGTCCTCATCCTGCATTTTCGCCAGAAAGTCCGCCTCCCATTTGGCGAGTTCCAGCAAGTCGCCCTTGCCATCGCCGCTCTCGGGCAGGCCCAGGTTGTCCAAGTCCGCCGCGCCGGGAAACACGTCCGCCGCGAAGGTGAGATAATGAATCAGCGCGGCCGAGTTGATGGTGTATTTGCTGTAGTCGCCCGCATCGTGGTGGCCGCCGGACACGTCAATTTTGCCCGCGGTCACGAAGGGATACAGCGAGGATTCGAGATTGGTCAGCACCGGGGCCGTCTGCCCGGCCGGCGGCGAACCGGCGTGGTTCAGTCTGCTTAAAATCAGTTCCACCACGTGAAAATCCGGGGTGGGGATTTCCGCCAGATTGGTGTGGCAGGCCGCGTGGGTGAACCGCGTAAACGGCAGTGCCAGCGCCGCGCCGCAACGCTGGTGATACAATCCCAGCGCATAGGTGCGCGCCAAAGCGGTGGCCGCGCCGTCACTGATGCGGAACGGCAGCGACGCCCCCAGCCCCGGCACCCGCAGGCGGTAGTTGCCCGGGGTGGCAAACGCGCTGAAATCCGCCACCGCCACGCGCTGATACGGCGTGACCGCATAGCGCCAGCCCTCGTCCGGGTGCGGCGTCAGCGTGCCGGTGAACACCTCCGCCCCGCTCGCGGCGTCCACCAGCGCAAACGGCCCGTTGGTCGGCACCGCCAGTTCGCCCAGGCTGCCGAGGTAATAGCCGAGGCGCGCCGTTTTGGGCAGCGCCACATCGTAGCCGATTTGATTCGCATGAATCGCCTGGCCCCAGCGCAAAGCGTCGGCCCGGCCCGCAAAGGTGCGACCGCCCGGCACGGTGGCCCGGACGTTGGCCCCGTCCGGCAGCGGGGTGGCCAGCTCCAGGTAAATTTCATTGCCCAGGCGCAAGTCCCGCTGCTGGAGCGGCGCGTAGAGCACCCGGCGCTTGAACCCGACCCGCGCCACCGGTCGTGCCTGGCCATCCGCCTGCACGGTGAATGCCGCGACCGCCGGCAGTTGCAGGCGGCAATCCGGCCCCACGAAGTTCCATTCCGGCGGCGGCCCCTGGGCGGGCGGGGCGGTGACCAGCGAGAGTTCCAGCACGGTGGGCGACAGCACGGCGAGCGACTGTTCGCCCACCACCGGCAGCGCGAGCCAGTTCGCCGGCGCGGTCGGCAAGTCGGCCCGCGCCGAGTTGGCCAAGGCACCGACCAGGGCGACCAGCAGGGAGATAATTTTGAGGTAATTCATGAAATCAGTGCGTCCGGGCCGGGCGCGGGCGAATCTGGTATTTCTGTTTAACCTGCCGCAACCATTTTTTCAAGGCCTATCCTCGTCCGTGGATTCGGCTGGGCGCATCCCGACACTGCCCCGGGGAGCGCCGGTCTGTGACCGGCTTAACGCTTCCGCTGGTCGTTTTTGATTTTCACCCGGCAGGCGGGCGAGGACGGCATCGAAGTCCGCGTGGCCGACGAGACTGTCTGGCTGACGCAGAAGTTGATGGCGGCACTTTTTGACGTGGATGTGCGCACAGTGAACGAACATTTGGGGAATATCTACGAGAACGGCGAGCAGCAGAGGACGGCAACTATCCGGAATTTCCGGATAGTTCGCGTGGAAGGCACCCGCGAGGTGGCCCGTACGGTCGAACACTACAATTTGGACGCCATCATCGCCGTCGGCTTCCGTGTGAATTCAGCCCGTGCCATCCAATTCCGGCAATGGGCCACGGGGGTGCTGCGGGATTATGCCATTCGGGGCTATGTGCTGGACAAAGAGCGGCTGAAATACGGCGCGTTCTTGAACCGGGAGTATTACGAAAACCTGCTGGCAGAAATCCGCGAAATCCGGGCGAGCGAGCGGAAGTTTTACCAGAAGATCACGGACATCTACGCCACGGCGATGGATTATGACCCGGCGGCGGAGACGACGCAGGCGTTTTTTGCCACGGTGCAGAACCAGCTGCATTTCGCTATCCATGGCCAAACCGCCGCCGAATTGATTGTGGCGCGGGCGGACAGCAAAAAAGACCACATGGGTCTGACCACCTGGAATAACGCGCCGCACGGGAAAATCATCAAGCCGGACGTGGTCGTGGCGAAGAATTATCTCACGGAAAAGGAATTGAAGTCGCTAGACCGGGTGGTGACGATGTATTTGGATTACGCCGAGGATCAGGCGGAACGCCATGTGCCCATGACCATGCAAGATTGGGCGGGCAAGCTGAACGCGTTCCTGAAATTCAACGAGCTGGAAATTCTGGATCATCCCGGCAAGGTGACCCAGGAAGTGGCGAAGGCGTTTGCCGAAAGTGACTTTGAGAAATACCGGATTGTGCAGGATCGCCGGTTTGAATCCGATTTTGACCGGCACATCAAAAAAGCCCTGGATGGCGGCAAGGATAAGCCTTGAATGCGACGGTCGCTCCAGCGTGTCACATTCAAACGGGTGGGGTGGTGGGCCTGCTCGGACTTGAACCGAGAACCAAAGGATTATGAGTCCTCTGCTCTAACCATTGAGCTACAGGCCCGCTGGATGGAAAACCCAGGATGTCCGATGCGCCCGCCAACCCGGCCGGCACATTGGCTCATTCATTTTGCGCGGGGCAATGACGGCGGCAAGTTTATTCGGCGGAACCATCCGGCGGAGCGCGGCGGTGTCGCAGACCAGCCGCAGCCACTTGGCTGGCAACGGGCGCGTGGAACAAGCCGGCGCGGCTGAATGTTTGGCCATGGCTGCGGCTGGCTTTCAGCACAGCCGCGCTCTGCTCGCGGACACGGTCGAATTCTATTTCATGCCCTGGGCCGGACCGCGTTCCGGCGGGCAAACTGCGCCCCATGATATCCGCCGAAAAGCGTTGCCAAGCCGCCAGCCACACCGCTAAATGTCAGTTGTGACGAGGTTCTGGCGGCGCATCTGGCTCGGAGTTCTGCTGCTGGCGGTTGGCCGCCAGCCGGCGGCGGCGGCCTTATCCCCCCTGCCGCCCGCGCCGCCGCGCGAATTTCGCGCCGCTTGGATTCCCACCGTCGGTAATTCCGCCTGGCCCTCCAAGGCCGGTCTCACGACCGCCCAGCAAAAAGCCGAGCTGCTGGCCATCCTCGACCGCGCCGTGGCCCTCAAGCTGAACGCCATCATTTTGCAGGTGCGCCCGTGCTGCGACGCCCTCTACGCATCCGACCTCGAACCGTGGTCCGAATATCTCACCGGGGTGATGGGCCGCGCCCCGTGGCCGTATTACGATCCACTCGCCTTCGCCGTCACCGAGGCCCACCGGCGCGGGCTGGAACTGCACGCGTGGTTCAATCCCTTTCGGGCGCATCATTTCCAGACCGTGTCGCCCATCGCGGCCAATCACATCAGCCGCACGCATCCCGAGTATGTGCGCAGCTACGGCAAATACCTCTGGCTCGACCCGGGCGATCCCGCCGTGCGCGCCTATTCCCTGCGGGTGGTCATGGATGTGGTGAAACGTTACGACGTGGACGGCGTGCATTTCGACGATTATTTCTATCCCTACCGCGAGAAGGATGCCGCCGGTCGGCCCGTGGATTTTCCCGACAATGCCACCTGGTCGCGTTTCGGCACCCCCAACCTTGCGCGCGCGGACTGGCGGCGGCACAACGTGGACTTGTTCATGGAACAGGCTTACCACGACATCAAGGCCGCCAAACCCTGGGTGAAAGTGGGCGTCAGCCCCTTCGGCATCTGGCGGCCGAAATATCCCGCCACCGTCACCGGTCTGGACGCCTATGACGAACTTTACGCGGACGCCCGCAAATGGCTGCGCGTCGGCTGGTGCGACTACCTGGCCCCGCAACTCTACTGGCCCACTACTTCCACCGGCCAGAATTTCGCCGCGCTGCTCGGCTGGTGGCAGGGTGAAAATGTGCTGCACCGCCATGTCTGGCCCGGATTGAACACGCTCAAGACCGACAATGGCTGGCCGGCTTCGGAAATTTTGAATGAAATCCGCCTCACGCGCCAGGCACCGGATGCGGGCCAAATTCATTGGAGCGTGTCCGCGCTGATGAAAAATTCCGCGCTGGATGCCACGCTGGCGAGCGACGCCTACCACCAGGCCGCGCTCATTCCCGCCTCGCCCTGGCTGGATGCCCGGCTGCCCGCACCGCCGAAACTCGCCGTGACCCGGCGCAAAACTTCCCTGCGCGCTCGCTGGGAGACCGGCGGCGAACCGCCGGCCTGCTGGCTGCTGCAATATCAGGCGGGCGGTGCGTGGAGCACGCAAATTCTTCCCGTCGGCCAGTCCGAGTTCCGGTTGGACGACCCCGCCCCCGATGTCCTGGCGCTGCGGGCCGTCAGCCGCACGGGCATTTTGAGCCTGCCCGCCAGTTGGAACCGCCCGGGGGCGGCGGGGCACTGAATTCAACAGCCGGAGGTGCCCCGGAGGAATTCGCTTTGCAGGATGCGCCGAATGGTTCAACTTTCCCGCGTTAACACACTGTGAAGACCCTCCATCTTTATCTGCTGCGCCAGGTTCTCGCCACCACGCTCCTGACGGTGGCGGTGTTCACCGTGGTTTTGATGCTCGGCAATGTCCTGCGCGAAATCCTGCCGCTGGTGGTGTCCGGCCAGATGAGCTTCCTGCTGGTGCTGAAGGCGATTGGCCTGCTGCTGCCGTTCGTCTGGGTGTTTGCGCTGCCCATGGGGCTGCTTACTGCCACGCTGCTGGTGTTTGGCCGGTTCAGCGCCGACCAGGAGCTTACCGCCGCCCGCGCCGGCGGCATCAGCCTGCTTTCGCTCCTCACCCCCGTGCTGCTGCTCAGCCTGGCCGCCTGCGGAATCAGCGCGTGGATTAATCTGGAACTCGGCCCCGCCTCGCGCGTGGACTACAAGGGGCTCAAGCAGCAGTTTATCTCCCAACTCTCCGCCACCATGCTGCCGGAGGGCCAGGTCATCCGCGATTTCCCCGGCTTTCTCGTGTATGTCGGTCGGAACCACAATGGCGACCTCTCCGATGTCACCATCTACCATCAGAATGACACCAACGGGGCCGGCGGCTTTTCCCATGCCGGCGAAACCACCGCGTCCAGCAGTTATCACGCCCCGACGGGCCGGGCCTGGGTGGACAACACCAA
>Ga0007854_10002937_pt1 | contig 10468 bp, 12 predicted proteins | sample CryBogCBH12Aug08_FD_60382 | JGI IMG/M metagenome (GOLD analysis project Ga0007854, IMG submission 60382) | Freshwater microbial communities from Crystal Bog, Wisconsin, USA - CBH12Aug08 | ecosystem: Environmental > Aquatic > Freshwater > Lake | place: Crystal Bog, Wisconsin, USA | collected... | reverse complement strand
TGTGCTAGTTTTAGTGCTAGTCGCCCGAGCCCACTTGCTGTGCCATTTCAACATGGTCTGCGTCCCTATTTTGTGGGTACCATGTTTGGGTCAGCCGCAGGAGTCGTTGCCAGAAGCGCTAAATTAAAGCATGAGGCTCGAAGTTTAATATATCAAGCCAAGACCGTTGCAATAGACGTTCATTCTAATAATATAGCATTAAAATGTTTAGTAATGCATAGTCAAGGGCTTAAATCTAGTGCGCAACGGGCTACACAGCAAGCAGGGGTTATCGAAGCTGGCATGGTAGAATTGAGAAAAGGCATATTAGCTTTGTCACTTAGACAGGCAAACACAGCAACTGGACTTAGTGTACTTGATGCTGGCGCAGCCAAATTGGAAAGTGGTATGACTATTGTTAAAAAAGATTCGGGTAGATTAGTAAGCGACATGAATAAATTAGATAGATTAGTAAGAAGTGTAAAAAATTCCAGGACTGCTGGTACAGGGGAGCCTTTACAATGAATCTAAAAAATTGGTTTTGCTTATTAAATATCTTAGTTCTGTCAATTAATTTGGTTAGTGCTGGTAATAGTTGGTTGCCAAAACCAAGTGAACGATTTGCTAAAGTTAGTACCGGTGCAGTTTTAGGTGGCTTTGGTGCATTTTTGTCTGGCTATGCCATTTTGCCGGCAGCTTTATGTAGTACACTTGGAGCCATGATTGCCAAAGGTTGGCAAAATAACCGTGATATGAGTGAAGATTTAAGGCAAGCCAGAGCATCTTTAACATTGGCGCAGGCTGGTTTAGCTAGGCAAACCGGTCTAATAGCTGTATTGCGTGCCGACCAGACTCAGCTAGCAATTAGTTTTAGTCAAATTCACACTAGTCATACCTTTGTTTTGGATCAATTATCTCAAGAAAGAGCTCGTGTGCAAAATTGTCTTGCGCAAGAAGATCAAACTGCTTCTAGTTTGCAAGCTTTAAATGATCGATTACTGGCCGTGGATTTACAGGCTAAAGAAGTGCATTGTAATATCCAACAAACTCAATTTAAAGTTAATGGTATGATTGGTTTATTGGAGTCCGCCAGTGCTGCTAGCTCTAGACCAGCAGGATTGCCATTCATGCAGCCAAAGACCTTGACAGAATTTTGGTTAGCCCAAATTAAAAAACCATAATCTTGTAAAAAAAAAGATTTCAAAATAGGTTTGGTCATATTATTTAGCTTATTCAAGGGGAGCGAAAAAGTTATGGCTAAACCATTTTTTTGGGATTATTTTGTAAATCCGGTTATTCAAGTAGTTACTATTCTAGTTGTCTCGGTTAGTTTATATTGTATGTCTGCCTATTATTTGGCAGATGTACATGTCTTTGACCCACTACCAGATCTTAAAACGGTTAATAGTAATGATAGTCGGGTAAAAATTAAAACCGGTTTGTTTATTAATAATTTTTTAGATTTTGACTTAATCAAGCATGACTTTCAAGTTTTGGGTACGGTATGGTTTGAGTTTGCCAAAAACCAAGTTGAGCTAGAAACGCTTGAGCAATCTGTATTTAGCAAAGGTAAGTTGGCCCAACATGCCAATTTGTTTGGTGATGCCAAACCTGTTGTTAGTGAGCAAAATGGCATGATTTATGTGCAATACCCAGTGCGTATTACATTTGCATCTAATCTAAATTATAAACTTTTTCCCTTTGACAGCCACCGAGTTTACATGACACTTAACAACATGCATCTGGATGCCGATCAGTTTGAATTTGTCGCAGACCAAAATAATTTTCTAGTCTCGCCACATGCGGCTACTTATGGGTGGGCGCATGTTGGGACCCATGTGCAAAGTGGTTATGTTGTTAAGCAGGTTGCTGGTGATAAGGCTAATAGTTATCCACGTGTAATTTATGCAGTTGATTTTGTACGCAGCAGTTTTAAAGATGTTTTACTATTGTTGCTACCATTATTAATTGCCTTCTTTATGGGCATGTTTGCCTTTGCGTATGATCATAAAATTGACCGTGAAAATATTTTAGAAGTAGGTGTTACTACTGTGGGTGCCATGGTTGGTTATCGTTTTGTAATTAACAGCGCTTCTCCCAATGTGCCATATTTTATGTTAATTGACTGGCTATTTGCCCTATTTTTAATCTTAGGTTTCTTAGCTTTTTTAATTAACGTTTTTAATTTATTTAAAGCATATCGTGGGTTAGTAATTTTAATTTTACATACGATTTTAATTAGCAGCTGGTATAGCTTTTTATATATTTGGGGCTAAACTAAGCGCCATGAATATTTTGGCGTTAATTTTAGTCACATTTTTATCGGTTTTTAGTGTGGGTGTTATGAGTTATGTGGCCATGGCTACACCACTAGGGCCGTGGATCGAACCAACCATTGTACTGTGTGCTAGTTTGCTGATTAAAATTTTGCCAATTTTAGGTATGCAATCTTTGTATTTGCCAGAAAATCGCGATCGACGTTTAAGGTTGGTGGTTTTAATTGTAGCTGGGAGTTCGATTGGTGGTATTATTGCAACAGCCATGGGTTTTTCTTTTCCAACCCTTTATTTTTTAGATCGTATTTTATTTACAAGATGGATGGCAAGTCCCATCTACTTTTGTCTGGTCACTAGTAGTTTGGCATTGGTTGGTAGTATTTTTGGTTTTTGGATCGCCAATGTGATTCAAGACCAAATGTTAGTAAAGCAGCGTCTAATGTTCCCCGTTGGGCAGCTGGCATATCGCATGGCTTTGGCGCAAAACCAGGTACGCAAGGCGCAAGAGCTAGCGCTCGGCTTTCTTAGTACATTGTTATTTTGTGCCGGACAATCCCTTAAACTAATTCCACGCTATGTTTCGCTTTTTAAAGCGCATAGTTTTGGTTGTCTACATTTACCATGGGTTCGTTTTGATTTTTTTCCAATGTATTGGGCGATTGGTTTTGTAACTGGGCATGTCATAGCTATACCACTATTAATTGGTGCGTTAGCGAAAATCTTTTTGGTTGACCCTATTAATGTTTTTTTCTTTACGCAGCTGCCAGAATTTGAATTTATGTTAGCCTTTGGCAGCGGTTTAATGGTATTAGGCACAGTGCTTGGTATGATTGATGCTCCCCGTAGTCTGTGGGAGACGATGCTTAGAATTTTTAAAAATCTTTTTTTTACTGACGATTTTAAAACACAGATTGGTTTAAAAAATTTTTTTTTGGCAATTAATTGTACCCACTATTTTGGGATGGTTGCCATCCTGCTAAATATTTTATTTTTTGTTTATTTTAAATTACCCATCTGGGTAATTTTCTATTTATTAATATTTACTTTTGTATGTGCTTATCAGGTTGTGCATATTGCTGGTAAAATCGGTTTAGCCCAATTAGGGCGCTTTGCAACCTTTGTTATGCTACCGGCCGTTTTTTTGTTTTCGCTGGATATGGTAAATATTGTTTTTATCTCCACTTTTGTCGAGCTAGCTTCTGGTGTAGCGGCCGACACCTTGTTTGGTTTAAAAATGGGCCAGCTAGCAGGCGTACCATCTAATACCATTAAGCGATATCAGTTTTTTGGGTTAGTAGTTAGTAGCATGGTAATTGGGATTATTTTCTGGGCCTTAATTCATAAATTTGGTTTAGGGACCGAAGAGTTATTTGTGCAGCGTGCCCAAACCAGGGCCTTACTTGTAAATGTAACTAAATTTAACCCATATGTAATTGGCTTAGGCATGCTTTTTGCCTACATTTTAAAGCTATTTAACGCTAATCCAATGCTGGTGTTAAGTGGATTATTGATGCCAATCAATGTCTCACTAAGTTTAATTGCTGGTGGCCTATCGGCATTGTATATTAAGCATAAAGAAGAGTGGTACCCATTTTGGTCTGGTGTATTTGCTTCTCACTCTATTTGGATGGTAGTAAATGCTTTATTAAGCTAACTTCTTTTTTAATTGATAATTATTATGCTTCTGATAATATACACCAGGGATTTTCTGATTATTGCATTAAAAAAGGGTTAATTATGAAAAGAATCATTATATTTTTGGTGGGTGTCCTTAATTTTACAATTTATCCATCGGTGATCGATTTTAATGATTGGAAAATATATACACCATCTTTGTCTGAACCAAAAAGTAAAACAGAATTTATCAATTTAGATTATTATGCTGATTTAAAAAAAATAGGTGAGCTTGCTAATTCTGCCCATAAGTCTGGCAAGATAGATCAAATCGTAAAGCTTTTTGAGATCGCAACGCCAGCCTATATGACCAAAGTAATAGATCAGATATTAAATGATGAAGTTTTGTTGGCACAAATTCAGCAAAATTCGTATCGTAATGTGACTGGTTTTTTAAAAATAGTGTTAGTTGCAGGCGATTCTTCTTGGAAAATTAGATTTCATGTATGGAGTCGCGGCGAAAATGAGTATCCCCACAATCATAAGTGGGATTTTTATTCTAAAATTTTAACTGGTTATCTAACTCAAGATATATATGTAAAGTCTGAAGTTAGTGATGCAACTACTAAATATATTATTAGTGAGCCTGTTTCTTTAATGCCTATTTTGCCAACTGGTAAACCGGCCTGTCCTTGTAGAGAAAATTATAAGTTAGACAAAAAGACCTTAGGTACTTGCGATTTATATGAGTCGACTGGTTTAAATAAAATATCACAAATCATTATTGGCACAGCCGAGTCCTACTTTATGTCAAATTATTTAATTCATACCATTACGCCAAGTAAAGACGCTGTTAGTTTGGTGTTTACGTCAGAACAGTTGACGCCTAATTCAGAAGTTTTTGTGCCAGAAGATGCTGTTGATTTACAAAAATATGCACCAAGTATTAGTACAGCAGAATTAATAGATGAGTTGGTGCGTCTTAAAAAAATATTGGTTAGTATGCCAGTTACGGTTAAATATCTACCAGAAATGGTTGATCTTAAACATTGTTATTATGACAAGAAAGATATAAGCAACTTAGAGTCTTTTTCTAGATTAAGTTTTCAAGATTTAAAACCTAAATCTAAAGTAGTTCAAATTAATCACAATGATTTGTCTAAATACCAAGTTTCATGTCACGACAATAAGATTTTAATTGGCGGTGAATTTGTTACGACTAAAAAAGAATATCTTTTTGTACTATTAGATGGGGTAATGTATGCGGCAAATAAAAATTTTGCGCATGTTGGTAGCGATATAATTTGCCACACTAGTTTTACAGACTATGCCCCAGTTGATACAGCAGGCGTAATACATTTTGATGATCTTGGTAATCTATTTAAAACAGAAGCTTATAGTGGTCACTATGCCCCTTCTCTTGAAAGCATGAGCCTAGCTGTGGAACATTTAAAAAGCTTAGGTTTTAATAATAATATTGAAACATGTAATTATATTGATCGGGTTTAGCAATGTCATCAGATAAAATTAGGCATAAAACCAGAGTAGCGGTTTACTTAATTGGCTTACAAGGTTCTAAAGTTTTGCTTGGTAAAAGAATTAATACTGGGCATATGGACGGTTATTGGAGTTTGCCAGCAGGCCATGTGTATGAAGGCGAGTCTTGCACCAAAGCATTTATACGTGAAATGGCAGAAGAGTGTGGGTTTAATTTTTCTGCCAGTGAATTAAACTTAGTTGGTTCTATGTACCACCGTTCTGGCGAGTTTGATTATATTAATTATATTTTTAAGCAGGATATATCTAACCAAAAATTTGTGAATCTTGAGCCCAATAAGTGTGAAGCATTAGAGTTATTTGATGTTAGTAATTTGCCAGCTATGATACCAGATTATGTTAAATTTATGCTTGATCAAACTGTGCATAATAATAATCCTTGGATTTGTGAGTATGGCTTTTAATAGATTTTATATTCTATTTTTTTAATTCATCACCATATGCCATTAGTTCTTTATAAAATCCCCAAAGAGCCGTAATTAAAGATTTATAAATTTGCCCTTCTTGATCTAGTCTATGTATCACTTCTTCCAAAATATTAAGTAAAATAACTACTCCTTCATGACTTTTAATATATTTTTCAATATTAAAATAAGGAAAAGCTCCCTTACTGTGAACTTGCATGATATTCATAAAATTACTTATTTCTGGAGTTATCGTTATTTGATTTTCATAAATAACATCTTCCATTTCATTATAGATAGTCTCAAAAAAGCCACTGGAGTAGTTGAGCACGTCTTTGTCATATATAGTAATCTTACCAGCCACTTTTATTTACCTTGTGTTCTTAATTCATCACCATAAATCATTAGTTCTTTATAAAAGCCCCAAAGCGCATTGATTGTAAAGTCAGGCAATTCTTTTTTTAATTTATTAATAGCGGGTTCTAAAAGCTCTAGTAGTATTTGTACATTGCCAGATGTGGTTATAAAGTCGTCAATATGTAGATATCCATTAATATTTATGAAATCATTCATGACATCCATAAATTCAGATAATTCAATATTTAAAACCATTTGTTTTTGAAGAATTATATTATTTACCTCATTATATAGTTCTTCTAGCACTCCAGACGACTTGTTTAGAGCTGTTTTTTTATTAATCTTAATTTCTGTGGACATAAAAATTAGTTTTTATTCCTATAACTAATTAGTTCTGTTTTTAATTCTAAAATACGAATGATTATTCTTTCTAGTAGTTCTTTCTTTAGTTCCGGTATAGTGTTATCTATAATTTTTATTAATAGATCGATTGTACTCTTATCTTTAATATATTCAGTAAAATCAAAGCCATAAGAGCACATAGATTCTGCAGCTATAAACATCTCATTAAATAAGTTTTTTAAATCATCATTATGATAGAAGTCATTTTTTCAGCAAATTCATTGAAAGTATCATACATGGTTTGAAATGCGCCCACAGAGCAGTTTATTACTTCTTTTTGATTTACATAAATATTGCAGCTCATTTACTTACCTTGTGCTTTTAATTCATCTCCATAAGCCATTAATTCTTTGTAAACATTCCATAGGGCATTAATTGTAAAATCGGGACATTCTTTTTTTAATTTATTAATAGTGTCTTCCAAAATGTTTAATAAAACATGCACATCTTTAGAGCTCGTTAAATAGTCGCTTACATCAAAACATCCATTGCATGGGTTTGCATTTATAAGTCCCATAAATGTGACGAGCTTTTCTATAGAGGGATAATTTAAAAATATTTCATTTTTTTCACAAGTTTCTAAAAAATTATAATACAGTGAATCAAATGTCCCCCATGATATTTTTACGAATCTATCTTTAATAAAAATTTCAGCTGACATAATTTGATTTCCTAATTTGGATTATATTTAACCATTTTAACATATGATTTTTCGTTTGAGCTAAGACTATTTATCATTAGTTTCTCAAATATTTCAATATGGTTTTTATTGGCATTTGAAACATTAAGTAATATAAATTCGCCCTGAGAAATATCTTTTTTTATAGTATCAATTAAATTTTTCATGGTTTTTTCATAATTAGCTTCTAAACCAATCGAATGTAATTGTTTAACATCCCATTTATTACCTAATATATCTGTAAAATCATGTTCTGCCTCAACTGCCCTTGTCAGTTGTTTACAAATACCTTGATCTTCTGCTGCGCAAGCAGCTAGAGCCTCCCGAATTGAATTTTCAGTTACTTTATTTCCTTGTGCAACATCGTAAATAAAATTTGCACGATGTGGCTTGCTTTTAATTACCTTTTCAATTGAAACACAAGTTTCTTCTAATTCACTTATAAGCTCTTGTGGGCCAGTTTTTAAAATTTTATAATCTCTAATTCTTAAGGCCTGTTTAGCATCATGCAGAATATGGTGGTCGTATTTTTTGGCTAGTAGTGCTACGCCATTTTCAAATTCTACAATTTTAGCAATTTTGGCAGTATCATTTCCACTGGATATAATTTGGGAATCTTGTTTTAAAATATTACTAGCTTTTTCAAACAGCTGTTCGGTATTACCTAATATAGTTGCTTCGCCGGCGAGTAGCTCTTTTTTAAAATACTTACGGCTTTTGGCGCATAGCCTACCAACTGACTCGTTAATCTCTTGTCCAATAAGCCCTAGTCTGTTGGAGATTTGGGATTGGTATTGTGGTAAGACTGGTAAAACTTGTTTTAAAGTGGAGTTGATTTTTTTGGGGCCAAAGGCAATAAAGATGGCGTCTGTAATTAGGCCGCCGGTAATTTCGCAAACCTGTTCTTTACTAGCATCATGATAAGCTTGTTTAATGTTGTCATAAAATTGGTACAGTTGGTCGCAGCGTTGGTCCAGATTATTACTAAGTTTTAAGATAGTAGGCTGGTCATTAAAGTCCATGGCGACACTTAGCTCTGCTAAATTATATAAAGCATTACCAATGCCAGCACTAACTTGGGTAATGAGGTGGCCAAGGTCGACATAAGTTTGTGGGTTATATAATGCTGTTAGATTGCGTATGGCACTTTTGGTCATGCCTTTGCCTAATGCCAGGAACTGGTTGCCAATACTTAGTAGTGTTTCTGATACAGTTACAAAGTTTTGTTGGTTGGCACGGTTAGCAGACAAAGTGAAATCGGTTGCCAAAGTAGAAACATCGTGGATATCAGGATAATGTTGGTCAAATTCACCAATCTCGTTGACCTGATTTATGATTTTGGCAAGCTGGTTTTTTTGGTGGTCATTATGTGTAACATAATTAAAATCTTGGGTGGCTTGGTTATTTTTTAATAACTTTAAACCAGCCTGGTTAAACCCTTGGTTAGTTAAATTGCTGTCGGCTTGTTGGGTAGGATTTAAAGCTGGTTGTTTGGGCTTTGGCGCAGTAGTATTTTTTGGTGGTAGATTTTGTTGTTGGTAGTGTTGCCTAAGTAAAGTATTAATAATAGCTGGTTGGCGAGCATAATAGTTTACAGCCGGCCGCATAAATGAACTGCTAGGCTTGTTTGCGATATAGGCAAATTCATAACTAATTAAATAACTACTAAAACTTAAGATAAATAACAATAAAAAAATCATTACTAACCCTGCCTTAGATTACTATTTAAAGTAAAATGACTATGTTAGTAATGATTTACCATTTTTAGAATTAAAATAAAAACAAAAATTTTATTTTTGGTGGAGCCAAATTAAGCTACGTTCAATAAATGGCATTAATTCGCCATCTAAAACTAAATCTGGTTGTGGAGACTCGTAATCTGTCCGGTGGTCTTTTACCATTTTATATGGATGCAAGACATAAGATCTAATTTGTGATCCCCATTCGATTTTTTTCTTTTCGACACTTGCTTTTTTCGACTCGATTTCATCTTTTTGTTTTTGCAGTAGTTTTGCCATTAACATTTTCATGGCAATCTCTTTGTTCTGAGTTTGCGAACGCTCATTTTGGCACTGTACTACTATATTAGTAGGTAAGTGGGTAATGCGCACAGCTGAGTCGGTTTTGTTAACGTGTTGTCCGCCTGCACCACCAGCCCGATAAGTATCAATGCGTAAATCTTTGGGGTCGATATTAATTTCGACATCTGGCGCTTCTGGAATTACTTGGACTGATGCAAATGAAGTATGGCGTCTTTTATTAGAATCAAACGGAGAGATGCGTACTAAGCGATGTACGCCCGCTTCCGTTTTTAAAATACCAAACGGATTTTTGCCTTTTACAAATAAAATCGCAGACTTAATACCGGCTTCTTCGCCATTTTGTAAATCTAAAATTTGGGCATTTAGTTTGTTGTCTTCGCAAAAGCGTAAATACATGCGTAATAAAATATTGGCCCAATCTTGGGACTCAGTACCACCAGCACCCGCATTAATATTTAAGAAACAGTTAGAGCTATCATCCGGCTCATCTAATAATAAGCTAATTTTAAAATCACGTACCATTTTATTAAGTGCCTGAATCTCTGGCTGCAGTTTTTTTAATTCAGCCTCATCGCTTTCAAATAAAATAATTAGCTCACTTAAATCTTGGTAGCTATTTAACATACTATTATAACTATCTTGCTGGTCTCTTAATTTTTGTAATAATTTAGCTTCATTAGTTTTTTGCCAAAAATCCGGCGCCTGGCTCATCGCATTTAGCTCTACTAATTTTTGTTCTACCCCGGCATTGGCCCAATACTCTTTAATTAAGTTAATATTAGGCTCAATTAGTTTAAGCTGTTCATTTAGATCATCAATTAACATATGCATCCCTTATAGCTACTTATTAGTAGTATATTTATTTATTATATCAAGCAAGGGATTTAGGTAAAATAAAAAGCCCCCCGAACTTCGGAGGGCCAATTTTTGAATTATTCAGATTTTTTATCAATATTTAGTTTGCATTGTAACCATTTGTAACCACTATTGCACTTGAAGCCATTTTTTTGATAAAGATCAATTGCAATTTTATTATCACTAGGTAGTATCGACATTCAATAATCTGATATAATTGATTCTCAAGGCAGTAGTTTTGAGGATTATGATGATAAAAAAACGTGGCAGAGCCCGATACGAATTATCCACTGAGCAGTGGAA
>Ga0007854_10002936_pt1 | contig 10471 bp, 9 predicted proteins | sample CryBogCBH12Aug08_FD_60382 | JGI IMG/M metagenome (GOLD analysis project Ga0007854, IMG submission 60382) | Freshwater microbial communities from Crystal Bog, Wisconsin, USA - CBH12Aug08 | ecosystem: Environmental > Aquatic > Freshwater > Lake | place: Crystal Bog, Wisconsin, USA | collected... | reverse complement strand
CAGGAGCACAAAGGGTGGATTCAAACCGGTTACGGACTTGAGGGGGCACTTCCGGACGCTCTCTGCAGCAGGATCATTCGCGAAACCATGGCACCCGCCTTCAGGTCGGGAAACTATGGTGCTGGTCTCGCTGCCGGAATCACCGCTGTCATGCAGGCTACCAAGGGGGAGTACAAGGGAACGGGTCACACCCATGGAAAGCCGACGACACTGAAGGATTTTCTCTTCTCGCCGCTCGGCTTTTTCCTGCTCGTTCTTTTTGTACTGATCATCAGCGGAAGGAATCGTCGCGATGTCGGCCGGGGAGGTATCAGTCCCGGTGCTGCAGCCGCGACCGGTTTCTTTATCGGAGGAATGGGAGGAGGCTGGGGTGGTGGTCGTGGAGACGGCGGCGGAGGGGACTCTGGATTTTCAGGAGGCGGTGGGGATAGTGGAGGAGGTGGTGGAGGCGGGGATTGGTGAAGATGAAGAACTGGAGCCCCAAAAGTAAAAAGTTCGAGGAACGCCGCCATGTGGTGGGAGGGATCATTCTTCTCGGCCTCCTGTTTTTCGGATATTTCATGCCGGTTATTCTGAATCTGTTGATTCTGCTTGGCGTGGCCTGGTTGGCAATTGCCTCCTTTTCAGGATTCCGCTCGGCAGTTGCTATCTCCGTTGGAACGTTTGTTTTTCAGCTAGCCGTACTATACGTGAGGCAGTACAGAACATATAACGGGGTGGTCATCGATTTTTGGGAATCGATGGAACTCTCACTGGTGACCAGTGTCTTTTTTACCATGCTCTTTGGAGCTTTTGTCTGGGTTCGTGCACTTCTTCGTCGAAAGCGTGCCGGATTCGACGAGGTTGTGGGTGCTTTCAACCTCTATATCTGGATCGCCACTATCTATGCCTGTCTTTACACCTTTGTTTCCAAAGAAGATGTGATGGCCTTCCATCTCGACGATCAATTGGTGAAGGGGATGGACATCCAGGAATGGATGAAAAACTTCAACGACCTTTTCTACTTCAGTTTCTGCACACAGACGACCCTTGGTTACGGAGATATCGTTCCCGTCTCGCACTTTGCGAGATCGTTGGCAGTCACCCAGGCCATGATCGGTCAGTTCTATGTTGCCGTGGTGCTGACCTATATCCTCAATCTCTGGATTCAGAATCTGGGGCGCCAAGTCGAAAAGGAAATCACGCATGGCGAACCACCCCTTCCTGCTCCGCCCCCTCGGGACAAGTAGGGGGTAGTCCGTTATTTTCTCACTCCTCCTCAAGAAAGGTTGAAGGGATGCCGATGGATACCTAGTGTCGACCTCCTTTTCTTTTCGTAACTCCAATTTCTTTTCCCATGACTAAAATTCCCGATCCCTACCGCCAGATTTGCCCCAATTCTTGGCATGACGTCTCTCCCGGCAACGAGGCGGAACAGGGTATCGTGCGTTCGATCATCGAGATTCCCATGGGAAGCTCCAACAAGTACGAATTGGATAAGGAGACTGGTCTGCTAAAACTCGACCGCGTCCTCTACTCGGCCGTCTATTATCCCGCGAACTACGGATTCATTCCCCAGACCTTGGCCGACGACGGGGATCCTCTGGACATTCTCGTTTTGGGCGCCGAACCGGTTTACCCCCTCACGCTTGTGACGGCACGTGTCATCGGCCTCATGGTGATGAAGGATCAGGATGAACTGGATCACAAGTTGATCGGCGTGCCTGTCGGCGATCCCGAGTACAAGAACTGCAACGATGTCCATGAGCTTCCACCACACCGTCTAGCCGTCCTGAAACGATTCTTTGAGGATTACAAAATCCTTGAGAACAAGTCCGTGATCGTGGATGACATTCTTTCCGCGGCGGAAGCCCTTCCTGTCATATCGGAATCCCTTGCCACTTACACAACATGGCGTGGTGGCGGTGAGGTTGTTCTGAACAAGGCGCACTCCTGATTCTGCTAGAGAAAGGGTGTCCCAATTGCTGGACAGGGTTGCTGTTTTCGATTAAAAACGACCCTTCCCATGGAAGCCCCCCTTCATGGATGAAAGCGACGGGCAAACGCCTGCGTCATCCCTGAAGTGATTTCCATATCAGCAAAAACAAATGGAAAAACTCATTTATCTTCTTCCCATTCTGGGACTCGTGGCACTTGTGTACCGGACGATCCTCTCCAGTTGGGTCAGCAAGCAGGATGCCGGCGACTCCAAGATGACCGGCATTGCGGATCATATTGCCGAAGGTGCCATGGCCTTCCTGAAGGCTGAATATCGGATTCTCGGAATCTATGTGGTCGTTGCGGGTGCCGGACTTGGAATTCTCTCTCAGGTTCCCAAGGTGGCCGCACACTCCAGCATCCTGATTGTAGCCGGTTTCGTGGTTGGTTGCTTCTTCTCTGCCTTGGCGGGATTCCTAGGAATGAAGATCGCCACTAAGGCGAATGTCCGTACCACCCAGGCCGCGAAGACATCCCTCTCCAAGGCCCTCAAGGTATCCTTCAGCGGAGGGGCCGTGATGGGACTCGGCGTTGCTGGCCTTGCCGTCCTTGGACTTAGTTCACTCTTTATCTTTTTCTTCTTCCAGTTCATGGGAGGCAATTTCTCGACCGGTGGCGGCTACGAAGGCATGACCAGGGTCCTTGAGGTGCTGGCAGGGTTCTCCCTCGGTGCAGAGTCGATTGCCCTCTTCGCCCGTGTGGGAGGTGGTATCTACACCAAAGCTGCCGATGTGGGCGCCGATCTGGTTGGCAAGGTTGAGGCTGGCATTCCCGAGGATGATCCCCGCAATCCCGCAACGATCGCCGACAACGTTGGTGATAACGTCGGTGACGTGGCCGGCATGGGTGCCGACCTCTTCGGATCCTACGTGGCCACCGTGCTGGCCTCCATGGTGCTTGGCAACTACATCATCCGTGACAACGGAGGCAGTATTGCCGACGCCTTTGGTGGCATCGGACCGATCCTTCTGCCCATGGCCATCGCCGGCATCGGAATTCTGGCTTCCATCATCGGTACCTGGTTTGTCGGGATTTCCGACAAGGCTCCGGCCAACACCGCAACCGTTCAGGGTGCGCTGAACAGGGGAAATAACCTCTCCATGCTCATCGCCCTTGCTGCCTCGTTCGGGCTCATCAAACTCATGCTTCCCGAATCGATCAAGATGAGTGTATTCAATGCGGGTCAGTTCAGCATCACCACGACCTCTTCCTTGAATGTCTTCTGGGCTGTCTGTATCGGTATGGTTGTCGGCTATTTGATCTCTTTCATCACGGAGCACTTCACAGGACTTGATGGTAAGCCAGTTGCCGGGATTGTGCAGAAGTCGGCCACGGGTGCCGCCACCAACATTATTGCTGGTCTTGGAACCGGTATGTACTCCACGGCCTATCCAGTCCTGCTCTTCGCAGCCGCGATCTGGGGCGCCTACTCGCTGGCCGGATTCTATGGCGTGGGGATCGCCGCCTCGGCCATGATGGCCACGACCGCCATGCAGCTTGCCATCGACGCCTTCGGCCCGATCGCCGACAACGCCGGCGGCATTGCCGAGATGAGCGAGCTTCCGAAGGAGGTTCGCGAGAAGACTGACATCCTTGACTGCGTCGGCAACACGACTGCCGCCGTCGGCAAGGGCTTTGCCATCGCCTCCGCCGCCCTTACTGCGCTGGCTCTCTTCGCCGCCTACGTGACCCTCACTGGCATCCATGGCATCAATATCTTCGACGCCAAGGTGCTCGCCGCCCTCTTCATCGGAGGCATGATTCCGGTCGTTTTCTCCGCGCTCGCCATGAACAGTGTTGGCAAGGCAGCCATGGACATGGTCAACGAGGTGCGTCGTCAGTTCCGTGAGATCCCCGGCATCCTTGAGGGAACCGGAAAGCCTCAATACGGCAAGTGCGTTGAAATCTCCACCCAGGCAGCCCTGCGCGAGATGCTCGCTCCGGGCGTCATCACCATCGTCACGCCGGTGCTCATCGGTGTCATCATGGGGCCAGAAGCCCTCGGTGCCTACATGGCCGGTGTTACGGTCAGCGGTGTTCTTTGGGCGATCTTCCAGAACAATGCTGGCGGTGCATGGGACAATGCCAAGAAGTCCTTCGAGCAGGGAGTCGAGATCGAGGTCAACGGCAAGAAGGAGATGTTCTACAAGAAATCCGAACCGCATAAGGCCGCCGTTGTTGGTGACACCGTGGGCGATCCATTCAAGGATACCTCCGGTCCTTCGATGAACATCCTTATCAAGCTCTCCTCGCTGGTCGGCCTGACCATCGCCCCGCTCATCGCGGTGAATGGTCATGAAGCCACGACAATCGTTCGCTGGATTCAGAGCCTCTTCGTCTAATCGGCGTTTTCAATTCTAGGCGTCGCTCTTTAACGAGCGACGCCTTTTTTGTTGGATGGGGAAGATTCTCCCGCAAAGGCGCATAGACGCGGAGAGGGGAGACGAGACTGTTAGGCTGATAGCTAATAACTGAGAGTCATGGGCCACAAGAGGCACAAAAGGCTCGTGGGAATGAGGCCTAATCAACCGAAAGTAGTCAGAGTTTCACGAGGATGCCTGGTCAGGGAAGACCAGCATATCAAAGACTGCCTAATAGCCTACAGCCTAAAGCGCCTTTTCTCTCGGTAGAGGGATTTTGGATGTGGAGCTGGGCGACCAAGGGAAGTCGTAGTTGTACCTACAGCGATCGTAGGTCAACACCGCTCTGCTCCCAAAGCTACTACCGATCGCACTCTCCGAAGACCATGTCGATGGACCCCAGGATAGTCACGACGTCCCCGACCATGTGGCCGGGAAGGAGTTTAGGGACGATACTCAGGTTCACGAAGGACGGGGCGCGGATGTGAAGGCGGTTAGGAACGCCTCCCCCAAGGCTGTGGATATAGAATCCGAGTTCACCTTTGGGGTTTTCACAACTGGAGTAGATCTCGCCTGCCGGTGCATCGATGCCCTCGGTGGTGATGATGAAGTGATGAATGAGTTGCTCCATCTTCTGAAGGACGTCCTCCTTGGGAGGAAGGGTGCTTTTACCATCCACCACGTTGACAGGGCCATCCGGGATATTATCGATGGCCTGACGCAGGATGCTCAAGCTCTGGCGCATCTCCTCGATGCGGACGAGGTAGCGGTCGTAGCAATCGCCGATGGTGCCGACCGGAATATCGAAGTCATACTTCTCGTAGTCGAGGTAGGGGTGGGCCTTGCGGACGTCGTAGTCGACGCCGGAACCACGGAGCATGGGACCAGTGAGGCCGTAGGCGATGGCGTCTTCTTTGGAAATAATTCCGACATTGCGCGTGCGATCGATGAAGATCGGGTTGCGAGTGAGGAGATTGGAGATCTCGTTGAGGGCGATCGGGAAGGAATCAAGGAATTCCCTGAGAAGAGCCGGAAACTTCTCTGGAAGATCCCTCACCTGACCGCCGACGCGGGTGTAACTGGTGGTGAACCGGGCGCCTGTGAGGAGCTCGCAGAGGTTGTAGATCTTTTCACGCTCGGTGAAGGTGTAGAGGAAGACGGTGATTGCTCCGATATCCATGGAGCTTGCACCAAGCCCGAGCAGGTGGGCGGAGATGCGTGCAAGTTCGCAGCATATGACGCGGATGGCCTTGCCGCGCGGAGGGAGTTCCCAGCCCATGAGCTTTTCGACCGCCAGGGCATAAGCGACGTTGTTGGCGAGCGGGGCGAGGTAATCGAGGCGATCCGTATAGGGAACGAACTGATTGTACTGCATGTTCTCCGCGATCTTCTCGTCACCGCGGTGCAGGTAACCGACCTCGGGCTTCGCCTTGGTGATCAACTCACCGTCGAGATCCAGAACAATACGGAACACTCCATGAGTGGAAGGATGCGAGGGGCCGAAGTTCAGTGACATCGTTTCTCCCAGCAGTTCGCTGGCGGGGAGATGAGCTCCATGCTCCTGAATGGCTTGCTGTGTTCGACCCAGTGCGTCTGGTGCTTCGTAGATGGTGCTCGTGCTCACGGAACTGGATTAAAGACGATGAAGGGAGTGCTTTCCAGCTTTCTTGAGTTTGAGATGAACTCTTTTTTTACCCGGGGTCAGGCGAGTGCCTTATTTTTTGGGCGGAAAGAAGTAGGGGCACCTGGATTTGAACCAGGGACCAACCAGTTATGAGCCGGCTGCTCTAACCGCTGAGCTATACCCCCGTTGGAAATTCGAAAGTCTGGAACGTGGATTGATAATCTATCCCTGATTATCCCCGAAGGTCATGCTCAAAAATTTCACACCCCATTCAGTCTTGGGGTCTGAAGATCGGAATCAGGGTGTCGCCGGTTGATACTTTGTGTCAGGAGGATTGATACAGTGGATTTGGACTCGCCTGATTTCTCCTCCTCGCCAGATGCTCATGAGAACGTTTTCTCCGGCCGTGAGATAAAATGAGGCTTCCAGCAATTTGTCCGGCTGGGTGATCCGCCGGTTGCCGAGAGTCAGGATCATATCTCCAGCCCGAAGTCCCGCGATCTCGGCCGGACTACCCGGTTCCACCTGGGCGATCCGTGTGCTGGAGTTACCCTCCGGAACGGCAACCTCCTCCACCACTGCTCCGACCCAACCGGGATTAAGTTGCCCGAAGCGGAGCAGGTCTGTGTGAAGTTTTTCGATCGCTCCCACAGGGAGGATTCTGCAGTCGCCGTTCTGTGGGATGCAGGAAAGGACCATCCCGATCAAGTGCCCATCAAGATCCAAGACAGGAGATCCGGCCTCTCCTTCCGCAATGGGGATTTTTGCCAAGTTTAGCGGCACACGGAAGTAAGACTCACCCTCGTGACTTTGTGTTCCCGTGATCATACCGAGCGAGGCGGCGGGCTTCTCCTCTCGGGAATATCCGATGGCTAGGACGGGAGTGAATGGGGAGGGTGCAGTGGTGGCGCGGGGAGGGAGGAATTGTTCGCCTGATCGTCGCATTTCCCCGGTTACTTTCAGAAAAGCGGCTCCGCTTCCCTCATCAAGGGCAACGATGTCACAGGGATACTCCTTCCCGTCCTTCACGATCACGATGATGTCCGATCCCCTGACAAGATCAGTCACCGTGCAGATCGTGCCGCTGGGATCAACCGCGAAGCCGGTGCCATAGACTTCACCTCGTGCATCGGTGCCGCGTACCTTCACGACTGCACCCGTTTGTTGAATGCTTGCAGTGCGGATCGCCGATGCGGCGGTGGAGGTTATGGAGGGCGTCGTGGGCGCCTCTCCGATGGTGCCGGGCGAAGCGGAGAGCGAGACAGTCAGAAGAGGCAGTGTCACCAGCCTCCTCAGGAGAGCTAAGGAGTGAGACCGATCAGAAACTGAGCGGCGATTCATGGCTCGCCGGACGGGCTTGCAAAAGATACGAGGTTGGGAAGGAGAGAGAGCTCCCCTGAGGTTGTGGTTGGGGTTGGTTTAGGCCAGAGGGATCGATTCGTAGCGAGACAGGCTGCATATTCCGGATCGTCACCGGCACCTGGGAGTAGGGGAGAGTCGGAGAGTAGGAGACGGAATAGGCACGTGGAGCATCCTGTCGAGGGGTTTCGCGGATGATGGCGACGCTGGCGATCACCGCGACTGCAGCGGCCCCTGCAAAGGCCATGGCGGGCACCCGTAACTCGGGGATCAGTCCCGACAAGCGCTCCATGATCAGGGCCGAGAGCGAGGGTTTGAGAAGTTCCGCACGCTGGCGTCGGTGAAACTCGCGCAGAAAGTCCTCGTAGTACCCCTCGGGTGGCTGTTCGTAGCGCTTCAGTTTGATGATCTTGTGCATCGGTTCGTGACTCATACCGTATTCTTTCAGGTGAGTGATTCCTTCTTAGTTCCTCTTAAACTCATGCAGGGAGTTTTGCAACTGACGGTGGGCGTAAAAGAGCCGGGAACGCACCGTTCCCTCGGAGATCTTGAGGATTTTGGCGATTTCGGCATGGGGAATTCCTTGGATATCGAACAGGGTCACAACGATTCTATGGTCGTGAGACAGCTTCTGCATGGAAGCGTTCAATTTTTTTTGCAGTTCATGGATCGAAACTTCCTTGGTCGGGTCTCCATTACTGGTGGCAGCGATGAAATCCGGGTCGTTCTCGATATTGCTGTCGGGATCGTTCAGGCTGGGATGTTGGCGACGGTTCCTCCTCTTGAGGAAATTGATCGTCATGTTGACCGCAATCGAGTGCATCCAAGTGTAGAAGCTCGAATTGCCGCGGAAGTTCACAATCGATCGGTAGGCCTTGGAAAAAATATCCTGCAGCAGATCGTTGGTATCCTCGTGGTTGGAGGTCATGTGATAGACCAGTCCATAAAGCCGTGGGGAATACTTGATGATCAGTTCATCGAATGCTCCCGGGTCACCCCCCTGGGTGCGTGCGACCAACTCTTGGTCATTATTCTGAGGGGATTCCAGTTCGGCGGACATGAAAGTGAGTCCTCTATCTAACAGGTGAGGGAACTGGGGGGAATTGCTTTCCTACGAAAAGTTCGATTCCTGAAAAATGAAAGCCCCAGAGCATCCAGAGGGTAAAATTCATGGACGATGCTGCATTGATCCTCTCTGAGTCCTTGTTTTCTTCAAACCTCCCATCTATAAGAATTCCCCATGACTCGTCCGGCTACCTCATCGAAAAAATCCTGCGGTTGCTGCATGCCGCTCTTTTCAAGCCCGATCGGACGCAAATGGATCGTCGCCCTGACTGGCATCGTTTTAGTCCTCTTTGTGATCGGTCATCTCTTGGGGAATCTTTCGATCTTTGTCGGCCCTGATGCGATGAATGCCTACGCGGCCTTTCTGAAGAGTACAGGAGAGCTTCTATGGGTCGTACGTATTGTTTTGCTCACCTGCGTGGTGCTCCACATCTGGTTCACGATCACCCTCTGGCGGGAGAATCTTGCCGCCCGTCCCCAGAAATATGCCGTGAAGAAAGAGCTCGGCACCACGGTCTACGCGCGCCTCATGAGAATCTCAGGACTGACGGTCCTGGCCTTCGTCCTCTACCACCTTGCCCAGTTTACCTGGGAAGCCTTCAATCCGGAGTACAAGACCTGGATTGATGCCCAGGGACGCCATGATGTCTATCGGATGGTTGTGACCGCTTTCGAGTGTCCCTTTGTAAGTGGTTTTTACATTCTCGCCGTTGGGCTCCTCGGCATGCATATGAGCCATGGGATCGCCAGCCTTTTCCAGACCCTCGGCATCACGACCGAGAAGATGCGTCCTGTTTTTGAAAAGGGTGGTCTGATCGTCGCCTGGATTATTTTCCTTGGCTTTGCCTCCATTCCGACGGCCGTTCTTCTCGGTTTGGTGAAGGCTCCTTCAAGTCTCCCGGCCTGCCCCTTCTGCCACTAATCGAAACTAGTAAGAAACCTTCATACACCGACCATGATTCTTGATGCCAAAATACCCGAAGGTCCGATCGAGAAGAAATGGACCTCGTTCAAGAACAACGCGAAGCTGATCAGCCCCGCAAACAAGCGTAAGTTCAAGGTCATCGTTGTCGGCACCGGACTCGCCGGTTCCTCCGCATCCGCCACGCTTGCCGAGCTTGGTTATCAGGTGGAGACCTTCTGCTTCCATGATAGCGCTCGTCGCGCCCACTCCATTGCCGCGCAGGGAGGTATCAATGCCGCCAAGAATTACCAAAACGACGGAGACAGCGTCTGGCGCCTCTTCTACGACACGATCAAGGGTGGCGACTTCCGTGCCCGCGAGGCCAATGTCTACCGCCTAGCCGAAGTCAGCGGCAACATCATCGACGAGTGCGTCTCCCAAGGAGTTCCCTTCGCCCGTGAGTACGGTGGGGAACTCACGAACCGCTCCTTTGGTGGTGCCCAAGTTTCCCGTACCTTCTATGCGAAGGGGCAGACCGGCCAGCAACTTCTTCTAGGAGCCTACTCCGCACTCAGCGCGCAGATCGGCCTCGGCCGTGTGAAGATGCATGAAAACACCGAGATGCTCGATCTCGTGCTTGTCGACGGCCATGCCAAGGGAATCGTCGTTCGTGATCTAGTCACTGGCGAGATCACCACCCATGCGGCCGATACCGTCCTTCTCTGCACCGGAGGCTACAGCAACGTCTACTATCTCTCGACCAACGCCCGCGGTTCCAACGTCACCGCCACCTGGCGTGCCTACAAGCGTGGAGCTGCTTTCGCGAATCCCTGCTACACCCAGATTCATCCCACCTGTATTCCGGTCGCCGGCGAATACCAGTCTAAGCTCACCCTCATGTCCGAGTCGCTCCGTAATGACGGACGCGTCTGGGTTCCGAAGAAGAAAGGTGACACCCGCCTTCCCCAGGAGATTCCCGAGGAAGAGCGTGATTACTACCTCGAGCGGAAGTACCCGAGTTATGGCAACCTGGCACCCCGCGACATCGCTTCCCGCAGCGCAAAGGAAGTCTGCGACGAGGGACGTGGTGTCGGCCCCGGTGGACTCGGTGTCTACCTCGACTTCTCCGCTGCCATCGCCCGTCTTGGTGAGAAGACCATCCGCGAGCGCTACGGCAATCTC